>WNGE01000592.1_pt1 | contig 64314 bp, 59 predicted proteins | sample 5400651 | NCBI WGS metagenome assembly WNGE01 (sample SAMN13153370, study PRJNA577476) | soil metagenome | isolation source: 60 cm soil or saprolite under grassland replicate 2 | place: USA:California | collected 2016-06-15 | reverse complement strand
CACGCCGAAACGCTCGCCATAGCCGCGCTCGAGGTAGATGCGCCGCCGCAGGCCGGCCTCGATCCGCTCGACGTGCAGCGGGTGGATCGCCAGCCGTCGCTCGTTCTCCTTCCGCGACTGCGCCATCACTGCGAGGCTAAGCTGATCCACGCGCGCTCCCCCCTGACCGGGAACCCTTGTACAACGCCGAGCCGCTATACGGGCTATGGCGCGGCGAACTCATGACGTCGCGGCAAGGACCTGCGCCGCCACTGTTTCCGCCAGCAGCGGTGGCACCGCATTGCCGAGCTGGGCTTGGACACTGACGCGTGTGCCCACCAGCTCAAACTCGTCGGGAAAAGTAAAGAGTCGCTTGATTTCGCCCACACGCAGGCGGCGGTTCTCCCAATGGAAGGGCCCAACGTTCGGGCCTGGATGGGCCTGAATGGTGGGAGACGGGCGCAGTGGGTCAAGCTTCAGGAGAAACGACCAGTAGCGGCTGCGCCACTTGAACAAGGGCTTCGCATGGCCGCGCTCGGAGGTGAAGAAGAGATAGTTCTCACCAGGCGGGATTTCGCGGAGCAGCGGAGCGTACTGGCCGCGGTGGACCTCTTCTGGCTCGGGTTCACACTCAAGGTCGGCCAAGGCTTCACCTGCGGTGACATGCGGCGTCGTGCCACCGCCTGACATGCGGCGTTCCCACATACCCGTATGGCTCGGCTCAGGCAGCTCTGGCAGTCGGCAGCCCTTGGGCACCCCGACGATGAACAGTCGCGGCCGAACCTGCGGTACGCCGTAGTCGGCAGCGTTCAGCACCTTGGCGCGGAAGTCATAGCCAGCGTCGTCGATCCCGCGCAGCAGCCGCTCGTAGGCCGGTCGGCTGGCCTTGTTCTTGTACGTGAGCGCGTAGACATTCTCCAGGATGAAGGCCCGTGGCTTTGCCTCGGCCAGCACGCGCGTGTAGGCCTGCAACAAGCTGGCACCGGGGTCGAGCCCGGCGCGCTTCCACTCCAACCAGAACCCCGACTTGGAGAACGGCGTGCACGGCGGCCCGCCGACAAGCAAGTCTGGGCTCTGACCTCTTCTCAGTCCGGCCTGCCGCAAACCAAGATCGAGTCCACCCGCTCCCGAGAACAACGAGATCGCCACCGGTCCGTCAGCCATGGCAGTCAGGATCGCAGGACCGGCCGACAAAACGGGCTCGACACACCGCGGATCACCAATTACCCCCGCGGTGGCTCGTTCTGCTGCGACCTTAATGTCCACGGCGTAGAAGGCGCCGCCCACTCCCGGCCCGGTGATCTCCAGATCCGGATAGACGCGCTCTCCGCCCCTCGTCGCCGTGAGTTGGCCGTCGGTTGCGGCAATCCGGTCGAGCAAGAAATCGACGACGCTGACTTCCAGCACGTTTGCCAGTGCCGCGGGCTCCTTAGGCAAACGGCAGCAGGTGTCCCTGTTCACGCAGATGCGCTTCGAGATCAGCGGCGTCAATGGCAGTCAGCGGCCATTGCGTGCTACCTGCGACGCGGAAGACGCCGCGTAGGTCGTACACGTACTCGTGGCACTGCATGCGGAGCCACTGCTGGATGTCGACGGGGACGGTCACCCGCCCAATCCTGACATCTGACAGCTGACTTATCGTGCAGTCGCGGCACAGCCTGGCAGCGACGACTAGCCAGCGAACTTCTCCAACACGCGACGGGCGACCGCCTGGGGGTCAGCGGTGATCTCGCACTCCCAAAGCCGCACCACGGTCCACCCCAGACTCTCGGCGGTCGCGGAGGAGTAGACATCGCGCTCGCGGTTGCGAACCATCTTGGCTTCCCAGAGTGCCGCATTGGGACCAGTGAACGGGGTCTTGCGTCCGTGGACCGGGCACGAGTGCCACCAGCATCCGTCGACGAACACGGCCAGACGACGGCCCGGCAACACGAGGTCGGGCGTACAGCGGTCGGCCAGCCTGCGATGGAGCCGAAACCGAATACCCTGCGCATGAAGAGCACGACGCAGCAGCAGCTCGGGTCCGGTATTGACCTTGCGGCGCCCGGCAAGATGACGCCCTTTCAGCGTGGAGGTCCAGGCTTCTCGCGGCACCTTCCAAATGATGCCGCGCGGGCAACCAGCCTGGAGGTGCAGCGGGCAGGGCATGGCGGACACAGGGTCGCCGCACGCACGCTCCGGCGCGGCGTCACGGAACTGAACCGGCGGGCGAGCCTGGCCACGTGGATCGGTCGGCGGTCAACATCAGCGGAGTGCTGACGCCGTGCCGGGAACTGCCGTCGGCGAGGAAGGCGGCCAGCCATCCCAGGGCACAAAGCGACCAGTCGGCGAGGGTCCCCCGGAAGGTGACCCGGTGGTGGGCGGTGCTGGGCCGTCCTTCCTCGAAGGGAATGGGCCGCAGGATCAGATGATCGTCATCGTCCAGGGAGAATGAGTCGCACACGAAGACGTCCTGGCGAATTTCCTGCACCCACTGCATGATCGCGGGCGCTGTCGCGCGGATCGACGGATCCGGCCCGCCGTCCAGGGTGACCCGCGCCGGCGCCCGCAGGCGTGGGTCACAGTCGGCGAACCAGTTGAGGGCGTTGAGCAAGGGCCACGCAACCTGAATGCCCGATCGCGAGGCGGGCAGCCCATCGGCGGGGGAGTCCCGCTCGGGCAGCAGGACCTGAAGCGCCTCCAGCCGCAGCGTGCCCAGACGCGCCACGACATCGCCCGCACAGACCAGGAATGGCTGAACCGGCAGCAGCTTCCCCGCCGGGCCGGTCAGCACCACCTGAAACCACGCGACCCGTTGAGGCTGCGGCCCAGAGCCCGGGCCCGCGTCCGCGTCATTCATGCCCCACAACCCGCCCGATGCGCCCTGTACCGCGGGGGTGAGCCATCCCATCGCCGCCGACCTGGCGTGGAACAGGCTGTACGCATCCTCCGAGAGCTCGGCCAGCGGGTCTGGCCGCGGATGCAGCACGAGCTCGCCGAACAGCGCCGCGAACAAGGTCCTTGCGACGCCAGTAGCGAACGTGGCGGACTCGATGCTCAACCTCACCCCCTCGCGGTAGCCCGGCGTCGGCCCGAGGAAATAGGGCCGCAACGTTGATTGACCCCAACGCGATCAAGTGGTTACGTAGGGTACGACTCTAGGACGTGTCAGCCCGGCCGGGCAATCGGATCAACGCTCGTCACCAGCGGCACCACGCCTTCGGCGGTCCGCAGACAGTGTGTCTCGGCTGCGTCACCACGCCGTTGACCCGCAGCAGGTCGGTGATCGGGGTCACAGTCACCTCCTGACCGGCGCTTCGGCGAGCCCGGCTGGCCAAAGTCAGACTGGCGACCTGCCTCCCGCCGCCATCGGCCGGTACCGCATCCGGAGTTGTTACGGGGCTCACTCAGAGGAGAATCATGATCCGTCCCTTACGTCACACCGTTCTTCGCGCCCTGTTCGCCGCCACGACGCTTTGCGGAGCTGTTGCGCTGCTCGCCCTGCCCGCCAGCGCGGCTCGGGCCAGCTCCCCGATCTCGGCCGCCAGCCTCGACTGCACCATCGCCCTCACCGTGGACATCCACCCCGGCATCACCCCGCCGCTGCGCCACGTCGCGCTGACCACCCACGGCTTCACCGCCACCGCTGACTGCACGGGCACCATCGGCGGGGCGACGGTCACCGGCGCCGGTGTCTTCGGCCTCAGCGAGGCCGATACCGCCGATTGCATCTCCGCCAGCGGACAGGGCGAGTTCGTACTGCAGGTTCCGACGACCGACGGGATCAAAACGGTGGCCGGCGCGTTCTCCAGCGTTGGCGCCGTCCTGTCCGGCGACATGACCGGCACGGGTGTGGTGACCGCGCTCGTGGGCGACTGCGTCACCACGCCACGCACCAGCGTGAGCGCGGTCGACACCGTCCACATCGGTCCCTGACCGGTCGGCGGCCCAGCCATTCGACTCCCCCGCAAGGGCCGTCTTCACGACAGGCCCGAAGGAGGAACGATGATTAATTCACTACGCCACCACGTGCGCCGCGCGCTGCTCGTCGCCGTAGCGGCGGCGCTGCTCGCCCTGCCCGCCGCCGCTGCCTGGGCCGACTCCGACGCCCCCGTGTCAGGCGCCAACCTCGACTGCACGATCACCGTCACCGTGGACGTCAACCCCGGCGTGACCCCGCAACTCCAACAGGTCGCCGTCACCTCCCACGGGCTGACCGGCACCGCCGACTGCACCGGCACTCTCGGCCGGGCAACCGTCACCGGCCCCGGTGCCTTCGCCGTCAACATCCAGGAGATCGCCAACTGCACCCAACTCAGCGGACAGGGCGAGTTCGTCTTGAGCATCCCGACGAGCGGCGGGACCGCCACGGTGGCCGGCACGTTCGACACCACCGGCAGCAGCGCCGGCGCCGTCGTCATCGGAGACCTCACCGGCACCGCCCAGGTAATCGCCGTGCTCGAAGGTGACTGTGTCACCACCCCGCTCACCCGCGTGACCACACAGGTCGACGCCCACGTCGGCCCCTAACCCACAACCGGCGGGCTGCGACATCCTCAACGCCGCAGCCGGCCGGCCCACCACTCCCGGTGCCCCGCTGGCCGTGGGGCACCGGGACTCCTACCTCGGGCTGACGCGAAGGGCCGCGACCGCCTCCAGGCGGGTGCGGGAACTCGTGATCAGAAATGCCTAAACCCGCAGATCCCGAACGGCTGCGCTTGGTGTCGCGCCTCTCACCGCCCGGCGCTCGCCCGGAACCGGCCGCGCCGCCGCGCTCGGTACGCCGCGGTGGCCGCCGCTTCCAGTTCGGCACTCGCGCGTTCGTCGCACCGTACGGGACGTTCAGCGACCAGCGGGGTACCCCGACCGGCGCGGCGGCAGTGCGCGCCGCCCTCGGCGCCTGACGCCGACCAGAGCCGTCGATCGCCGGTACCAAGCTGCGATCGAACCCAGCATCGGCTGGCCCGCCGGGCCCGGGCGTCGTCAGGCCCCGCCGATGTAGGAGGCGTCGCGCAGCGAGCGCAGGCACGCCAGCGGCGCGATGGCGTGGTGGTCGCTGAGCTCGCCGGGATCGGATTGCGCGATCGCCCTGGCCCAGGTCAGGGAACGGGCGACCTTAGCTACCCGGCAGGCGAGTTGAAGCGTCTCGACCAGTTCGGCATGTGGGGCGAGGTCGCTGAAAACGTCGAGGTATGCGTCGCGGATCCGGTGCAGTTCGGGCGCGTCGAGGCCGGTTCCGAGCCGGTGCTGCGCCCAGCTCAGCGGGACGAGCATGCAGGCGAATGGGTGCGCGACGACGGCGTCTCCCCAGTCGTAGAACCTGACCTGGCCTGGCCGGTCCAGCCGGGGCACGAGCATGTTCCAGGGGTGCAGGTCGTTGTGATCCAGACTGGCGGGCGCCGGGCACCGCGGCCAGGCGCGCACACCAGGAACGGTAGGTGGCGCGCAACGTGGCGACCTCACCAAGCGCGTCGCGGCCGATGGCGTCGCCCCGGCCCACCACGAGGCGCCCGACCGTCTCGACCGCCTCGTCGAAGCGGGCCGGCATGACCTGGGCGCGCATGTCGGCGACGCCCAGAGCGAGGGCCGCGCCGGCCGAGGCGGCGAAAGCGCGTTGTAGCTGCGCGTATCGGCGCAGGACCGCTGCCAGGGCGTCGGCGAGGTCGGTGCCGGCGAGGCGATCCGCCAGCGGCGGCCCGCCGTCCGGTAGCAGCAGCCAGCCGCGGCTGAGATCGACCGCGATCGGAGCGAGCACGTGCTCGGGCACGACCCGGCTCAGCAGTTCGCTGAGCCCAGCCTCGAACGCTGTCGCCGGCCCGGTTGCCTTGAGCCAGACCGGACCGGCGGTCGTTGGTGTGGTCAAAACCGTTGCCCACGGCCGCAGGTGCGGTTGCTCCACCGGCCCTGTGCGCCGGATCCCGGCGCTGGCTAGCTGCGCGTCGAGCCAGCCGGTGGCCGTGGCCCGCCACCGCGCTGACCCCAGACCTCGGCGCCGGTGCCGCCCGTTGGCCCTGACCGCGCTGGGTTTCTGTGGGACTCGGCGCTAGGCGCCGCCGCGGCCGCGCCACAGATGCCCGCATTGTTGTTCCGCACCAGCATGCTCATCTTCTCTCCAGCGGTTAGCGCCGGCATCGGGCGGCCCAGCTGCCCGCGCGCGACCGACCTCAAAGCTGCCCTCACCAGGATTGCGGGGCCGCTCGTCTGGTAGACGCCGCCACGCGCCGAAATTCATCGCTCCGCCGTCAACGGGTCCCGGCGGCCGAGCACGAGGGCGCGGTGCCTCCCGGTCAGATGAACATCGTGACGTGGGCCTTGCGGGCCTGCGCCATGTAGGCGGTCGCGCCGGCGAACTCGACGCCGTGGATGAAGTCGCTGGCGGTGTACCCGAAGACATCGACCGTCATCCGGCAGGCGATGAGCCGGACGTCGGCCTCCTGGGCGGCCGCGATGAGTTGGCCGATGGAGGCGACGTTGTTCTTGGCGAACCTGGCCCGCATCATCGCCGAGGCCACCGGGACCACCTCGGCGCCACAATGAAGGCCGACCCGCACGACGGGTTGGAGATCGCAAGCACCACCAAGGGAGCACGATCATGAATGCCCTCTACAAGAAGATGCGCCGACTCGTTCCTATCCTGGGTTTCGCCGCGCTGGCCGGCCTGCTTGCCGCGGCGGTGACCAGCGCGTCGCCGGCGAGTGCGGCCGAGCCGACGTTCGTGTTAAAGGGCGCGGCGGTTGGCGGAATCAAGATCATTCAGACCGGCCAGACGCTTACGTTCGTCTTCACCGAGACCAACAAGGGACCAGGATCGGCGCCAGAAGACCTCATGATCACCGAGGTCACCAATGCCGAGGTCGTTGGCAACCCGCCGTGTGTGCTCCCGAACGGTTTTGCCATCAATTCGGACACGCCCTCATGCGAGCCGGGGTTCGTGAAAACGGGGCAGTCCGCTTCAATCGTCATCACGACCAATGTCACCGGCGGCTCAGGCACGGATGCCTCGGTCCGGCTCTGCCTCGATAACGAAAGCACCGGTGTCATCGCGCCATGCAAGACCGTGTCTGTCAAGATCGCCTGAGACGGGTGCTTGCCCGGATCCAGCAGCGCTCATGGTGGCGGCCGCCGTGGATGCGCCGGTAGCCCCAGGTCGGGGCGTTGCGCGCCATATACAGCGCTAGATCACCGATCGTTCGCGGGACAGATGGGGCGCACGGGGCGACGCCGCGGGTAGCGCCAACGGCGCTTTTAACGATGGCGGCCGGTCGGCACGTGGAGTAACGTGACGAACACAGGCACCGCTATCGCGGCGATGAGACAGAGACGACGCGAGCTTGTGAGCCGAGTAAGGGCCGTGATTACGCCGCGGTCCGGAGATTGAGGAGGTCACCGTGTCCGGGGCGTTGGCCGCCGATCCGATCCTTGCCCTGGCGGAGGTTCCATCGCTTCGTGATCCGTACTCCATCTACGCCCGGCTGCGCGAAAACCATCCCGTGTACTGGAGCGACCTTCTCGGCTCCTGGGTCCTCACGCGTTATGACGACTGCGTCAGCGTGCTCCGTGACCCGCGTTCCTTGGCCTCGGACTGGCGGCGGATCGGCGAAGAGGTGCCTGAGCCGATGCTTAGCATCCAGACGCTGGATCCTCCGGCGCACACCCAGATCCGGCATTTCCTGGTCAACGGGATTCGCACGCTGAACCATCGCGCTCTGGCCCGGAGGATCGCCGACCAGGTCCGCGCCTCGGTCGAGCGATTACAGGGCCGACCGTATTTCAACTACGTAGCCGACCTGGCGGCGCCCGTGGCGCTGGACACGATCACCGCCTTCCTGGGCGTGCCGCCGCTCGACCCGGCCTGGTTCCTGCCCGTGTCCCAGGCGATCGTCGACGGAATGGACGCCGGCATCTGGCCCGAGAAGGGCCCTCCCGCGGTGGCGGCGAGGGCAGAGCTCGCCGATTTCACCGCGGGCTGGCTCACCAACGCGGCGAAGCGCACAGCGGACGGACTGGTCGCCTACGTCGCGGCCAACGCAGCCGACTCCGGCATCCCCCGCCCGGTCCTGCTCAACACGCTGCGCGCCGTACTGCACGCCGGGTTCGAATCGGCGGGCAGGCTGCTCGGCAACGCAATGGTGGCGCTGTTACAGAACCCGGGCGCGCTGACCCGGCTGGCGCGCGGCGACATCTCCCTGGCGGTGGAAGAGCTCGTCCGCTTCGACGCGCCCGTGCAGGCGGACGCCCGAGCCTGCGTCCTGGAGACTCGCATCGGTGACCGGGTCATGGCACCGGGCGAGCCGGTGACGATGCTGCTCGGTGCCGCCAACCGGGACCCGTCCCGGTTCCACGATCCGGACACGCTCGACCTGGCGCGCCAGCCCAACCCGCACCTCGGCTTCGGCCGCGGCGCCCACTCCTGCTTAGGACAGTCCCTGGCAACCCTGCAGGCGCGTGTCGTCTTCCAGACGCTCGCGGCCGAGTACCCACAGATCCGCGCCGTCGGCGAGCCGGTCCACCGGCGGAATCTCACCCTGCGGGGGGTGGCCGAGTTCAACGTCCGTATCACTAGTCCGGCCGAGAAGAGGTGATCGTGTAATGCGTTACGTCCACTGAGCGCCATGACAGGTGCTCGGCTGTACTCGGGCATTGGCATTGCTGCTCGGTACAGCCGAGCACCAGCGAACCGCCGCGGAACGCCCCCCTACCGCCAATACCGTCTTTGATCGGGGATACGCAATGAGGGTTATCTCTCGCACCACGACGGCCATTGTCGTCGCGATCGCCGCCATGGTGGCCGCGCCGACGGCAGGTGCCGCGGACTCGCTCGACGGGCCGTGGCTGGCACGCCTACTCGGGCGGACCACCACAGGAGCGGACGCGTTCCGGCACCTGCGGGTGTTCCAGCGGATCGCCGACGCGAACGGGGGCATACGCGCCAACGGGACGCCGGGCTTCGCGGCGTCCGCCGACTATGTCGCGCGCCGGCTTCAGGAAGCCGGCTATCAAGTACAGCGGCAGCCCGTGCCGTACATCGACTACCACGTCGACGCGGAAAGCGCCGAGGAGGTGTCACCGCAGGACCGTCAGGTGCGGCCGATGGTCATGTTGTGGTCCCCCGTCACCCCGGTGGGCGGCTTCACCGCGAACCTGGTCGTGCTGCCGCCCTCACCGGCTGGCACGGCCGGCTGCTCCCCGGACGACTACTCCGGTCTCCCGGTGCAGGGATCCATCGTCCTTTTGGCGCGGGCGTCGTGCGGGTACACCGCGCAGCAGAAGGTCATCGCCGGTCTCGGCGGCCGGGCGATGATGCTCTACCTGGTGACCCCCAGCCCGGAGAACATCTGGCGGCTGCACGTCTTCACGCCTTCCGCCTTCACCATCCCATCGGCCACGGTGTCACAGCAGCAGGCCGAAGAGCTCGCCGCGGACGCCGCCCAGGCGCCCGTCCAGCTGCACCTGGAACTGCGCGGTCATCAGATCTCCGGGACGACGGAGAACCTCCTCGCGGAGACCCGGGGCGGACGCCCCGACCGGATCGTGATGGCCGGCGCCCACCTCGACAGCGTGACCGAAGGCCCGGGGATCAACGACAACGTCTCCAGCGGCTCCGCCTTGCTGGCCACCGCGATCCGCCTGGCGCCGTACCAGGACCGGGTCACCAACAAGGTGAGATTCGCCTGGTGGGGGGCCGAGGAGCTCGTCGATGTCGGCTCCGACTACTACGTCGCCAGCCTGTCGGCATCCGAACGCGCGGACATCGCCCTCTACATCAACTTCGAGCTGATCGCGTCACCCAACTTCGTCCGGTTCATCATGGACGGTGACGCGAGCAACCAGCCGCCCGGCACGCCGCCGGGTCCGCCCGGCTCGGGCGCCGTGGAGCATGTCTTCGAACACTACTTCGACCAGGTCGGGCTGCCGTACGAGCAGCAAAACATCGCGGCCGTTGGATCCGATCACGAGCCCTTCATGGCCGTGGGCATCCCGATCGGCGGGATGGACGGCGGAACGCTGGGCGTGAAGACGCCGGCCGAGGCGGCGACGTTCGGCGGGCAGGCCGGACAGCTCTACGACCACTGCTACCACCAGCCCTGCGACACGCTGGCCAACATCAATCGCCAGGCGCTCGATGAGAACGTGCCCGCCATCGCCTGGGTCATCGGACGTTTCGCATCCGACGTCTCCGACGTGGTGGCCGGAAGCGCCGCGGGCTGACGCCGATTCCCATCGAACACAATCCTCTGGAGGTCGCTCGATGGTCACCTATCCAGAGTCGGCGCCGCTGGCACCCCGTTTCGATCTTGCCCGGCTGCACGCCGACCTGGACGTGCTACGGCACGAGCACTGGGGCACGCAGCGGGCCTACGGACAGGACGGCTTCCGCCCCGAGGCCGGCGTCGACTGGCTCATCCTGCCGTTGCGGAGCATCGGCGGCGACCCGGCGCGCACCGACCCCGGCGGTGCCGGCCTGGACGAATTCGCCGACACGCCGTGGCTTGCCAAGACGCCTTACTTCAGCGAAATCATCGCCGCCATTCCCGCACCCGTGCGCAGCGTGCGGCTCATGGCCCTCGGCGTCGGTGCCACCGTGCACGAACACTGCGATGGGAAATACGGCTTCGCATGCGGGACGCTGCGGCTGCATGTGCCGATCCAGACCAATCCAGGCAGCGTCGTGATCATCGACGGGCGATCCCGCCACTGGGAAGCCGGCCGGTTGTGGTTCGGCGATTTCGGCCGGCGTCATTACGTCGCCAACACAGGGGACACGACCCGCGTACACATGGTGATCGATTGTCTGGTCAGCCGAGAACTCATCGAGCTGTTCCCCCCGGACTTCCGGGACCGGCTGCCGTTCAGCGACGTCATGTTCGCACGGGATCCGGTGCCGCTCACGGCGGCCGAGCTCAGCTCGTTCTGTTGCCGTTTCCCCGTGCCCGGCGAATTTCCGCAGTGGTCGGAAGAGGAGACCACCGCCGAACCCGACATCGAAGGCGCCATCGAGGTCCGCGACGACCGGCTCGTGCTCACCGTCGACGGTGATCCCGCCTTCGGCCTCGTCCACCTCGGGCTCGGCGAGTTCCGTCTCGTCGGCTGGACCGAGGAGCGCACGATTGTCGTCGGCGCCGATTCGACCGTGCGGTTTCGCGTGCGCAACGGCCGATGGCTGCGCGAATGGATCCGCCCGGCGCTGACCGCGTGACCGGATGCGCGCGGGTGTCACCGTGCGTGAAACTGGCGCGCGGCTCATCGTGCCGGCCCTCATGGCGCTGGATCGTGACGCTCCGCCCGCTGTCACCGTTGCGGGAGCGGTGACAGCGGGCGGAGCATGTTCTCAGGGGTTTGCTGTCAGCCGCCGTTGCTGGCCGATGCGCCTGCTGTGACGGCGGTGCGACCCTGGCCGGCGCGCACCTGGATGCGCTTGGCCTGTACTTCCTCCGCCTTGGGCACGAGGATTTGCAGCACGCCGTCTTGCGCCGAGGCTTCGATCTTGTCCGCCTGAACGTGGCTGGGCAGGGTGATCGAGCGGCGGAAGGCGCCGTAGCAGCGTTCGGACCGGTGGACCTTCTCCCCGGCGGCGTCGTAATCGAAAGACCGCTCGCCCTGGATGGTCAGCAGGCCGTCTTCGAACGTGATCTCCACTTCCCCGGCCGCGACGCCGGGGATCTCGGCCGTCACCCGGTAGGCGTCCTTGGTTTCTGAGATGTCGACCGCGGGCGCCCAAAATGCGGCGCTGGCGTCGGCATCATACTGCTGGCCGGGCCGTCGGCCGCGTGCTCTGTTCGCCATCCGCACCAGCTCATCCTGCGTGGCGCGCAGGTCCTCAAACAGGTCCCAGCTCGTCATGACTGTCATGTGGTTCTCCCTTGCATCTGGCCGGGCCGAGGGTCGGCCGTCCCGGAAGAACACTGCTCTAGTGAACACTATTCGCTTCCGAGCTACAATGTTCACCATATAGTGAACGACGTTCACGGTCAAATGTGGCCAAACGCGGCACCCGGAGGCAGAGGTGGAGAACAAGCGGCGCGCAGTCGGCGAGGAGGCGGGCACCCGCCCGCTGTGGTTCACCCCCCCAGACGGCGAGGAGGGCCGCCGCCGCGCGCTCACCCGCGAGCGCGTCATCGCCGAAGCCCTCGCCATCATCAGCGCGGACGGCGTCGGGGCGCTCAGCATGCGCACCCTCGCCGCCCGCCTCGGCGTGGTCCCCGGCGCGCTGTACCGCCACGTTCGGGGGAAGGAGCAGTTGTACGACCTCATCCTCGACGGGGTGCTGGCCGAGGTCGACTGCCAGGCCGATCAGTCCCTCACCTGGACCGGGCAGGCCGCGGCGCTCGCGCAACGGCTGCGGACCGTCCTCGAACGCCACCCCGGCATCGCCGGGCTGCTCAAGACCCGCGACCCTCTCAGCCCGCACTCCCTCGCCCTGGCCGAGGCATTCCTCGCGCCGCTGCACGCGGCCGGCCTGCCCGAAACCCAGGCCGCCCGGGCGTTCCGCCTGATCTACGACTACACCCTCGGCTTCGCGCTCAGCGACCCCACCACCCCCAGCGAGCAGCGCGTCCAGGACGCCGCGACCAGGCGCGAGCTGCACGCATTCCTGCGGTCCCTGCCCACCGACCGCTTCCCCGCGCTCGCCGCCCTCGGCGAGCACGTCTGGGCCGACGACCGCGACGAACGGTTCACCGCCAGCCTCGGCACCCTGATCAGCGGCATCCAGACGGTGCACCAGCGCAGCGTCCCGCCGTAAGACCCGGACACCTGCCAAGGCCAGGCGCGCATCACACCGGGGTTGAGTCCGCACGGAAGGCGGAAGGCGGGCGGGTCGGGGGGCTGTCAGCGGTAAGATCCGGCAGATTGCCATCAAGAACATCGGCCGCGACGAACCCACCCTGCTGATCACCGACGACCTCACCACGCCAGGCAAGAACCTGTTCGCCCGCTACGCCGAGCCGATAATGGTGGAAACGAACTCGACGCCTACATCGGCGGGTTCCATCTCGACGCCCTGACCAGCGGCGTCCCGCTCAACGTCGACCTCGACACCACCCTCACCGTCATCGCCGGGAACCTGTACCGGCTGCTCGCGCTGAAACTGTCCGGGTACGAAAGAGCCACCCCCGGAACCCTGTGGCGGGACTTCCTGGACGCCACCGGCACCCTGCACATCGACCACGCAGGCGTCACCTGCGCGCTGAACCTGCACAGCCACCACCCCGCCCTGATCGACGCCGGATTCGCCGACCTCCAGACCCCGATCCCCTGGTGGTACGGCCGCACCTTCCGGTTCCGGTTCCCGCCACGATGATCACAGCGCTGCGGCAAACCTCAACTCAATTATCTGACCGGGAATCGAGGCTAACGCCGCGCCCTCTCGGCTCAGGGCACGATCAGGATCGGGCATCCGGCGTGGTGAGAGACCTCGTCGGCGACGCTGGACCGGAACACCGCCGACAGCCAGCCGTGCTGCCGGGCACCGAGCACGATCAAGTCGGCGCGCCCGTCGCGGGCCAATTGCAGCACAGCCCGCGGTGTATCGCCCCGGGGTTTCCAGGACCGTGCCTTCTGCGTGTACGCCGGCCGCGTCGAGTACGGCGACGGCTTCGTCGACCATCCGGTGCGCTGCCGCAGCCGCGTCACCAGGTGCCGGGCCGGTCGTCAGCGCCTGGTTCGCCAAGGTGGACAGCGTCGGCGGCGACGGGACGTTCATCGGCTGGACGTGCAGAACATGCACCGCCGCGCCGGTCAGTGCCGCCAACTGCCGGGCCTGGTCCACAACGGCGTCCGCGCCCGCAGTCCAGTCGATCGCGGCCAGAATCCGCTTGTACATCGCCTCGGCTCCTTCGGCGTCGTCTATTTGATTATCCACTCCATCACTCCTGCGCAGCCGTTAAGGCTAATGATCCGAACGGCTGCCGCAGGGCAGTCACCGGGCAGGAAGACCGGTGTCGGTGGTGAAGTGGGCGGCGCGGCGAAGTTGCCATGATTGCGCCGCCTGCATGTCCTCACAGGCTTCGCGTCAGCGGCTCACCGGCCAGGGCGCCTGCCGCTTCGGCGGAGCAGCACACCCGCCAAGACCATGTCGACGATGAGGACGACCACGCCGATGATCAGAAGGTAGAACAGGCCCTTAACGACCGCGCCGAATGTTCCCAGCGCGATCGCCACAATGATCAGCAGCAGGAACAGCGCCATCTTGCGCTCTCCGATCCTCTCGCGGCGTCAGCGGCGCGCGAGACGCCGTTCGCCACCGCCGCCGGGCTGGTAGCTCAGGTCGTAGTGTTTGAAGATCGCCTCTTCGTCCCCGGCTGGCAGCTCCCCGTCAGTGCCGATCGACGGTGCGTCCTTCACCTGGCGTTTCGGATAGGTGATCTTGAGATAGCCCGGGCCTACGGTCGCCCCGGCGAGGGGCACGAACACGAGCCGGCGCCGCGTCGGCAGGCCAACCGTGACGGTCGCGAACGCGGGCTGGTCGGTGCCGGTGTCCACATAGACCGATTCCAGCGTCCCGATCTTGTGGCCGCTGCTGTCGACCACGTCGTGGCCGCGCCACTCCCGGATGTCGCCAGCCTCGAACATCGCTGTCCTCCTCGTCATTCCCATTCCCTACCCGGCCCGATGATGGTCATCGCCGGCCGGAGCTGAGTCGGACCGGACCCGGCGGCGGCTAAGCGGTAAATCGTCTACCTGGTCCACTGCCTGCGGACAAGATCGAGGCGCTCGGGTTGCTGCGTCCTCCCTCGCCGAACCGGCTGTCACAGGTACTGGCCCGTCGCCGCACCGGCTGTCTTCGACACCCGCACAGATACCACGTTCGCCATGTTGATGACCACGCCGTTCTCGTCCTCCTCGCGGTCATACCTCGCATGGGTCAGGATCAGACTGCGCCGCTCGTCCAGAGCACGAGCGGTCGCCTCAAGCGCCTCGCGCTCCCCAGCAAAGTCCCCGCATATCACGGAGATGTCCTCACCGCCCACCGGGTGAAATCGCATCATCACTACGACGTTGTCCGGCACCGTCGGTCCCTCCTGCGAGTCCAGCAGACCAAGCGCTTCGCCCAGGAGCCCTCGGTCGGCTGAGTCGCCGCGGATCCTGGCTGTCTCAAGTGTGCCTCGTCCGTGGCACGGTGCGTGCAGCTGTCAACAACGGGCGGGGCGTGCGTGCGACCGCCACGTAGAACCAGCGGGAGCCGCCGGTGTCAGCGGCCTCGGGATCCTCGCGGCCCCGGCGAGGAACCTGCGGTTGGCCCAGGCCGCATCACAGATGTCCGGCATCTCCTCGATGATGCGGTCGGCCGCTGCCCGGCCGGCCGCCGAGTTGGCGCCGATAAAGAAATCATCAATCAGAGAAGGGGGGACAGGGTCACGGCCAATAGTGAGAGCATTGAAGGAAGATTGTGGATTTCCGACCTGGATAAACGTCTTGGCTCCGAGGATGCAACTGTAACGGGAGAATGAGCGTGATCGTGGCCTGCCGACCATGCGTGCTAGTAACATAGGTGACGGGTCGGCGGGGGTTCCGATTCGGCCGTGCCAGCCCGCCGCGCGCTGGAGGCCGCATGTCACTCATCGAGCGCTTTGTAGTCGGCGTTGACATACAAGGGTTCAGTTCGCGCGTCGCCCGTCGGCAGGTCATGCTCGAGCGTGACCTTGACAGGATGCTGGATGAAGCCGCCGAAGAAGCGCGTGTCAGTCGCGCTCTTTGGGAACGCAGCGTGGCGGGTGATGGCGAAGTCGCAGTGCTTCCGGCCGAGGTCGACATGTTGGCGGTCGTGCGAAAGTTCGTCTCTGAACTCGATCATCGGCTCACCGATCACAATGAGGATCACCACCCCGAGACGCGGATCCGCCTTCGTGTGGCCATGCACATCGACGTCATCACCCCTGCCGCGCTCGGTTACGCCGGGCCTGCCCTCATCGTCCTGCAACGGCTCCTGGACTCCGCACCGTTGCGGACGGCTTTGACGGATGCTCCTGACGCGAGCCTCGCTCAGATCATTTCCGAATGCCTCTATCAAAAAACCGTAGTTCCGGAGCTCGGCGGGCTGCGGCCCAGGCAGTTCCAAAAGGTCCAGGTGGATCTGTCGGCCAAGGGCTTTCAGCAGACCGCTTACGTGTATGTGCCAGGCGGACTGCCCGCGCCCGCCACGGACCGGCCGCGGAAACCGGTAAGGCCTCCGGTGGAACGGTCCGGCTTTCCGCTGCCCGTTCCCGCCCGAACCGCAACGCGGCGGGAACGGCACCTGGCAGATATTCCCAGTGCCACTGCGGTGGAGTCGCCGCACCCGGCGGCGGAGCCACGCCCGCTCAGCCTCGCGGTACAGGAGCTGGTACGGGAACTATGGCAGGCGCTCGAAAAGCGGGACATCTATCACGCTGACCTGCTGACGACCTTGGCGCTACTGGAAATGGCGGGGCGCCGCCGTAACGGGTGGCTGCGTGATTCCCACGGCCGCGACCTACCGGGCGAGCTATTCACCGAGGTGGACGAGGGTTCTCTGAGGGTGCCTGGGGTTTTGGAGCCCAGCGCGGGCGCCTCTCCGGGCTTGTGTTGACCGGTCGCAAGGAGTTCCGCAGGCTCGCACTGGCGCTCGGATGGCTCCGTGTGGAGGACGAGCCCGCTCCGCCGTATGCGGAGTTCGCGGTTCGCGAGAATCTCGACCTACCGTTCTTCCCGACGCTGCGCAACCCGCCACGGGAACGGTTTCCTGAATGGCGCGATGAGTGGTCCGCGACGGTGATGTCCGTACATGTCCGGCTGCAGCGCTGGGAGAAATGAACATGGGATTCCTCGGTCTGATCTTCATTCTCGCCGTCGTGGCTGCCGTCGGATACGTGGCAGCCACCGGACTGCAGAACGTCCCGGCCGGCCAGGTCGGTCTCGTCCAACGGCACTTCGGCCTCAGGCGTCCCGACGACGATCCCAGGGTGAGCATCTACGGGGCGGCGGGCCCGCAGGCACAAGTTCTCAGGGCCAACACCCTTTACTGGCGCCCCCGGTACCTTTACAAGATCAAATACGTGCCGCAAACGTACGTCCCGAACGGCACGATCGGTGTCGTGGTGGCCAAGGCGGGTGCCGTGCGGGCGCTACTACGACATCAACACATACCTGTTCCAAGTGATCACCGTTAAAACGCCGGAGGAGGCAAGCCTGGAGGGCTTAACCACCGCGGATCTACAGGAGATCAAGATCCCGATAGGTGAGACCGGGGTGGTCATCACCCATGCGGGCGCCAAGCCTGATGAGGACCGTGCGTCGGGCGGTCGGCCGGTGAACGGCCACCTGAACTTCCAGCTGCCGTGGGAGTTCTTGGCGCGTGACGGGCAGATGGGAGTCCAGCGGGAGACCCTCGACGAGGGCGGCTGTTACGTGATCAATCCGTGGTTCGCCCATGTGGTTCGGGTACCCACACGTGTTCTTATCCTCGAGTGGAAGCGGGAGTCGAAGTCGGCCAGCAACCTAGACATCTCCCTCGAGCAGATCGTGCTCGACGTACAGGGCCATACCGTCCGGCTGGACATGAAGCAGACGGTACAGATCCCGGCCGCGGCGGCGCCCAGCTTGGTCCGCCGTTTCGGTGATCCCGGCGGTTCAATCGACGCTGCTGGCCGGGCACCGGTCCAGCAGTTCGTCGAGAAGGAGCTGGCCGCGACCGTTGCAGGCTACTTCCGCAAGATCTCCGCAAGGTACAAGATCCAGGAATTCATCACCAAATACGACGAAGTGGGCAACGAACTCGCGGCGGAGGTGCGTCAGGCTCTCGAGCCAACCGGAGTCTAGGCTGTCACCACGACCCTGGAGGAATTCGACTGCGACGAACCGGAGATCAACGCCATCCGCCGGCGGATCGCCCTCCAGCAGGAACAGGTCAGACTCGAGATGGCCCATCTCGATGACCTCAAGGCCCAGCGCATCAATGCGACTGTTATTGCCGATATCGAACTGCAGAAAGTTCGGGTGGAGGAAGAACGCCGGAAACTGGAACTCATCGAACTCCAGACGCTGGTCGAGCTTCTCGGCGCCGAACACGTCGCGATGGAACGGGTCCTGGCTCAATGGGTGAAGGTGAAAGTGCCGCAGATCATCAGCGGTTCGGGCGGGGATCTCGCTGCGGCGCTGCTGCAGGCAATGCCCTTCACACAGGCCAGAGACATGCTCCTGGCCATGGCCACAGATTCGGCCAAGGGCTCGGGCAGTGAACTGGGCGAGGCCCACTCCCCGCAGCTGGGCACCAGCGACCGAGCAGACGATGGGCCCCCCGAGGATTCCTGATACCCACGACCGACTGACAGGGCGCCGTGGCCTTCAATGCCACGACTCCACCCTGTGCGGAAATTGCCCGATAGGCCCCCGCGCCGCGGCCCAGGCGGCGTCCAGGTCGCCATCGTCGAGCAGCACGTCGACCAGGACAGGACGGCGTTGATCATCGACTGTTCTGTCTTCTCCGCCCAGATCCATTGCTCGGCGGCTGCGACCGCAGCCCGCGGATCGACCGGCGACCCCAGGCCGCCAGGGCGAGAGCGGCGCCGACGGCCGCCGTGGCGAGCGCCCGGGGAACCAGCGCCCGGGTGAGCGCCACCCGCTGGCGGTGGCGGAACGTGGCGCGGTCGTTCTCGCGCGGGAACGGCCCCGCGGGCTCGGGTATGCCGAGGAACGCACACAGCGGACCCCACCCCTCGCGCACGTCGAGGGTCAGCAGCCGGTCGGCCGGGACGTGCGCCTGCACGCCCGCGACGTGCTGCCCGAACGCCGCGATCGTGTGATCCCGGTCCGCGAACCGGCCGCCGACCTCCCGTTCCCAGGTCCACCGCTGGACGCCGTCCAGAACCTCGAAAACGTCATCGTCGCCGCTGCCGCGGCGTGGGCCTCGCCAGGTGAGCAGGCGCAGCGCGAGCGGCTGCGGGGCGAGCACGCCGGAAAGCGTGCCACTCGCGCTTTCATACCATTTCTGCGGCTCCCGGATGGTGAGAATCACCTTCGCGGTCGGGAACGCATCGGCGATCTCTCGCCAGAACGCAGTAGAGGGCGAGCCGACGGCCGATTCGTATCCGGCGAATATCCGGTGCCAATCGGCCGACTCCGGGTCTTTCACCGCGGCGGCCCAGTCGGCGGCCCGTTTCGGTTCAGAAGTGAGGGCCCGCATGTTGTAGCACGGACCATAGCCCAGCTGCTCCAAGGCCAGCGCAAGCGAAGTCGTGCCAGTACGTAAAAGACCAACGCCGATAATTTGCACATGCCCAGATTACCACAGCGGCCGCGCTCGAACAATAAAGCGGAGAATTGGCCGTGAATTAGCGTCGGCGGCCATGCATTGTGTCTTTTCGGCGAGGTTCAGCGCCGTGCGACCAACGTCCCCGGATCGTCGTCGCGGTCAGGTGCGGGAGAAAGCGCCGTGCCCGCCACCGCGGTCAACCCGACCGCGGCCAGATCGGAGAGGACGGCCTCGGGGCGGTGCAGATAGTGCGCACGCTCGACGATCTCGGTGGCCACCAGCTCGTCGCGGTGGTAGGTACGGTAGACGAACCGCAGGTGAGCCTGATCGTCGCCGACCGGCTGGGCTATGGAGGACATTTCGTAGCGGCACTCACCTACGGCCGCACGGTCCACGACGCGCTCTGGCCAGTCCGGCGCCGGCTCCGCCAGCACCATGTCCATGGCGACGTCACCGTCGTCGGCCAGATGCTCAGCGAGCTGTGCGAACAGCGTGGCCCGGTCCCGCGGCGGAACGTGCTCAAGCACCCCGGCCAGGTACACGAAGTCGAACCGGCGGCCCAGATGGAACTTTGGTGCCGTGCTGTCCAGCACGGTGACGCGGTCGAGCAGATGCGGACGTTCGGCGAGCTTGGCCAGCAGCACGGCCCGCATGGTCGCCGAGCGTTCCAGGCAGAGGACGCTCGCGACCCGCTCGGCCACCGCCAGGGTGATGCGGCCGGTGCCCGGGCCGATCTCCAACGCGGTACCGCCCCGCGGCGCGCGCTCGGCGAAAAATCGCGGGTCGGGTAGGGCCTTGTCGCCTCGGCCGGCGCGGAAGAGGTCATAGTAACCGGCCTGGAAGACGTACGGATCGGTGCCTAACGGGGCTATCTGCGTCGGGCTCACCATCGGTTCTGCCTATCTGTCAGGTTCAGGAGTCCATGGGTTCCCCGGGCGGCATCGCCGACGCCTCTGGGCTCTGGGGCGGCATCGCCGACGCCTCTGGGCTCTGGGGCGGCATCGCCGACGCTTCGGGGCTCTGGGGTGGCCGCGGTCCTTCGTGCTGGTCATCGGTGGGCTGCCGGGCGAGCCAGGCCGCACAGCCACCGGTGACCACGGCGATCACGACGAGCAGGATCCGGTAGTCCACGAGGAGCGACAGCGCTGCGCCGAGCGCGATGGAGATCGTCTGCGGGGTGCTCACGACGCCCATCGCCGCGGTAAGGGCCCGGCCTTGGAGCCGAGGCGGGGTCCGGCGCTGCACCGACGTGATCATGCCCACCGTCGTCCAGCAGATGCCGGCGCCGAACAACACCGCGGCCACCGCCGCGGTGCCGAAATAGGGAGCGAGATAGATCACGGCGGACAGAGCGACGCCGGCAATCCCGATCATCACCAGCCTCACGTCGCCCACCCGCCGCGTCGCCCTTCCCGCCGTCAGCCCGGCAATGATCGCCCCCGCTCCCTGCAGGCTGGCGAGCACGCCGATGAAGGCGGGCGCACGGTGCAGACCGTCATCGACGATGGCGAAGATGAGCGTCTGGGTGAAGCCCGTGACCAGCAGAGCAGCGCCGAGCGCGATGACCATTCCGCGAAGGGCCGGTGTCGCGAACACGTGCCGCAGACCGGCGAGCATCTCCTCGCGCAGGGAGACCGGTTCCCGGGCCCGGCGCTCGTCGCCCGAGATCCGGATCCGCCACACGCACAGAGCCGCCACGACGAACGTCGCGGCGTCGAGCATGGCGACGACATGCCCGCCGAGAAGGGTGAAAAGGGCCGCACCGATCAACGGCGCCAAAAGCCTCACACCGTCACTGGAGGTCTGCAACAGGCCGTTGGCATCCGGCAGGTCCGGGTCGTCCACGATGGACGTGATGAGGGCCGACTGAGTCGGATTGATGATAACCCCCGAGATGCCATAACAGAGCGTTATGGCATACAGCAGCCAGACCTGATCGGCGCCGTGTACCAGCAGGGTGAGCAGCAGCGTGCATGCCATGGCCAGATTGGCGAGGATGAAAAGGCGGCGCCTTGGCAAGCGGTCGATGATCACACCGGTCAGCGGAGCGAACAGATACGGCAGGGCGACGAAGAAGAAGGCGCCGCCCGCGGCGGCGTTGCTGTCCGTCAGCTCCTTGACCCACACCCCGAAGGCGATGATGAGCGCTCGGTCTCCGAGAGTGGAGAGGGTCTGTCCGAAGATCAGAAGTTGGAAGCCGCGGTTTCTCAGCAGGACTTTCAACGCCATACCCCTCGTCATCTCGGGCGATAATACTGTGGCCTGACGATGAACTCGGCCAGCGGCCGGCGCGCCCGCCCGCCGACCGTGCTGGAATGGTAGATAAATCTCCCATGCTCATTTCCTCTGCGCGCACGCTTCGGAGCCCGCCACCTCCATGAATCAAATCATGCGACGAGTCCCGTGTCGACGGGGCCCCAGGGCGCCGTCTTTGTACTCCACAGTGTTGTAAACGGGCCCGCATTGCGGGCCCGTTTACAACACTGTGGACCCTGCTGGCTTATTCGGCTCGTGCGCTGAGGGCCATGCCCACGGTCAGCCCAGTCTCCTTCCGTGATCGCGGTGACTTGTCAGTCACTATGACTGACAAGCCACCGCGATCACCATGGCTCTTGCGCCGCATGACGGGACAGTTTCCGCGCGCAGGGCCGGCCACACCGCGGCAGCGTGCCCTCCATGCCAAGGGGGACACCGGTTTCCGGACTCGCCGCACGTTCCCGCCATTGCGGAACACGCCGGAAATCATCACAGGGGCGGCTGCCAGTTCAGGTCGCGCCATGGACCGCCGGGGCGCGTTGGCAATAAGCCAGCAGGGTCCACTGTGGAGTACAAAGACGAAAGAACTGGTTCCGCGCGGTCACGATGGCGCCGGCCCAGGGCCAGGTGGCGGGATTTTCAGACGGCGGCGGCGCCCGCCTCGGGCCATCCGCCCGGCGGTGCCCAGGGCCGGTAGCGCGGCGACTTGGTTCGGCCTTGGCGAGGTCGCCGTCGAGTGCGAGGCGCCGCAGCGCGGATCGTCACGAGGAAGTGATGCACGAGGCGGGTTCCGCGCTCGTCCGGGTTCGCAATGCGCCCTTGTCGAGCGGGCGCTCCATCGGCGTTCCATGATCGCGTTTGCGGGGTGCCTGGACCGGCGGCCTTGATGATCCGGATTGTCGGGCTTTGGGCTTCCGGCGCGGAAGTCCGGGCTAAACGATCATTCCGGATCAGGTGGCTTGTCCCAATTGACGGAGTAATTCTCCATTCCTATATTCAACGTAGGCCTCTGCTGCTCCGCTGAGCGGGCCTTTCGACAAAGGAGCCGACACGCGCGTCTTCGTTGTCGAAGAAGCCTGGCCGGTTCGCGCACGAATGGATCAATGATGCACGTCTCCAAGTCTCATCGACGGGTCGGCCGCGCGAGCTGGCGTGCCGCGGCGCTTCCCATCGCGGGCACGTTGGCCGCAGGCATTCTCACAGCCGCCGCTCCGGCAGCTCCGGCCGCTCCGGCCGCTCCGGCCGCACGGGCAGCACGGGCAGCGCCGGCGACGACGCCGGGGTGCATCTCCACGACAGACTGTCTGTCGAAGATGACACTCGGCGAGAAGGCCGGGCAGATGACCCAGGCCGCGTGGAACTACCTCAAGAACGACTCTGACATCTCGACCTACGCGCTCGGGTCGCTGCTGAGTGGTGGTGGCGGTGGGCCCAACGGGGCCGGTGGCACGGCGGCACAGTGGAAGAGCATGGTGGACAACTTCCAGAGCTTCGCGCTAAACAGCCGGCTTGGGATACCGCTGCTCTACGGTGTCGACGCGGTGCACGGCAACAACAACATCGACGGCGCTGTTATTTTCCCGCACAACATCGGGATGGGCGCAACGCGTGACGCAGCGCTCGTGCAGCAGGAAGAGGACATCACGCGCCAAGAGGTGCTCGGCTCGGGAATCAGGTGGTCGTTCGCGCCATGCGTCTGCGTCGCGCGAGACGACCGCTGGGGCCGTACCTATGAGAGCTACGGTGAGGACCCGTCCATCGGCGATCCGCTGGCGAGCGCCGCGGTGACCGGCTTCCAGGGCACGTCTTTGAGCTCGACATCCGTGCTCTCCACGGCGAAGCACTTCGTCGCAGACGGCGGCACCAAGTACGGCACCGGTAGCAGTGGCTACCTGATAGACCAGGGAGACGCCCAGATATCTGAATCAGAACTCGACGCGATCCATCTCCCACCGTTCACGAACGCCATCAACGCGGGCGTCGGCTCGGTCATGGTCAGCTACTCAAGCTGGAACGGGGTCAAAGACCACGGCAACAGCTATCTGATCACCGACGTGCTCAAAGGCGTGGAGGGCTTCAAGGGTTTCGTGGTGAGCGACTGGGGCGGCGTGAAGCAACTGTCCGACTCGACGTACGCGGCCCAGGTCGCGCACGGCATCAACGCCGGCATCGACATGATCATGGTGCCGGACACCTACGTCAACAACATCAACGCGATCACCGCCGGTGTCACCAGTGGGTTGATCCCGCAGTCCCGGGTCGACGACGCGGTGACCCGCATCCTCAACGCCAAGTTCGGGCTGGGTCTGTTCAGCACGCCGTACACCGACAGCAGCTACACCGCACAGGTCGGCTCGCCCGCGCACCGGGCGGTCGCGCGGCAAGCGGTGCGCGAATCGCAAGTCCTGCTCAAGAACGACGGCACGCTGCCGTTGTCGACGACCGGCACGTACAAGATCGTCGTGGGCGGAAAGTCGGCGGCCAACCTCGGCTACCAGCTGGGCGGGTGGGCCATCTCCTGGCAGGGCGGCAGCGGGACGACGACGACCGGCGGAACGACGTTCTGGCAGGCGCTGCAGCAGGCGACCGCCGGCTCGAACATCACCGTGCAGAACGTCGGCACGCGCACGAAGGGCAACTACAGCGGCGACATCGGCATCTGGGTGGGCGGTGAGACGCCATACGCCGAGGGCAAGGGTGACAGCTCGACACTTGCGTTCGGCAGTGACAACTCCACCCAGCTCTCCGACATCTGTAAGCGCGTGACGAAGTGCATCGCGATCCTCTACTCGGGACGGCCGGTGATCATCGGCGACCAGTTGCCGAAGGCGAACGCGTTCGTCGCGGCCTGGCTCCCGGGCACTGAGGGCCAAGGCATCACCGACGACCTCTTCGCCGCCGGCTACACCGGCAAGCTCCCCATGAGCTGGCCGAACGCCGTCACCGACGAGCCCATCAATAGCGGCGACGGAAAGACACCGCTCTTCCCGCTCGGCTACGGGCTGACGCCGTACTAGGGGGGAACCATCTCTCGCAGAGCTTGGCTTACCCTTCGAGGCTTGCTTGGCTGCGTCGTGATGGCGGCAGGGGCCATCGCCTGCTCGTCGCCCCAGCCCGATACCAGGGCCGCGGCGTCTGCCAGGGTGGACATGGTCACGGTTCCGGCCGGCTGGTTCGTCATGGGTGACGACCGGGGACAGCCCGACGCGCGGCCCGCGCATCGCGTGTACCTGGACGCGTTCGCCATCGATCGCTTCGAGGTCTCGAACGCCCGCTACGGCACCTGTGTGGCGAGCGGCGCGTGCCCGGCCCCCGAGCGGACGAGCTCGGAGACCCGGCAGGACTATTTCGGCTGGAAGGCGTTCGCCTCCTACCCCGTGATCGGTGTGACCTACGCCGACGCCGTGGCGTTCTGCAGATGGCGCAAAGCCCGTCTGCCCACCGAGGCGGAATGGGAGAAGGCCGCCCGCGGGACCGACCAGCGCCTATATCCGTGGGGGCGGCGGTTCGATCCCACCCGGCTCAACTACTGCGATCGCAACTGCGACCTGCCGTGGCGTGATGCGCAACACGACGACGGCTACGCCGACACCTCGCCCGTCGGCGCGTTTGCGAGCGGTGCAAGCCCGTACGGCGTGCTGAACATGGCCGGCAACGTGTGGGAATGGGTCGCTGACGCCTACGACGCGGGTTACTACGCGCATTCGCCTGCGCGCAACCCGCGGGGCCCGGCGCGCGGCACCCAACGCATCACCCGAGGCGGCGGCATCTTCGACGATCACGTCTTCACCACCTCGACGATGCGCCGCCGCTTCACCCCGGAGGTCGCAAGCACATCGGTCGGTTTCCGGTGCGCTGCAACTCCCTGATACCCAGGACCCGAGGCGGCTGCGGCCGGCCGTGCGGCGCTGATGCCCCTGATCGACAAAGAATCCGCGCCGGTGTGGAGTCATGGGAAGGGGTGCTCCCGCTGGCGGGACAACGCGCTCACGGTCGCCAGCCTGGTCACCGCACCCAGCGGCAGCAGATCATCCCGCGCGCGCTGCTCGGCCGGGTCACAAGCGCCGTGCGGCTGCTGTTCCTCGCCGTCGACCCGCTCGGCGTCGTGATCGCCGGCTCGCTGACCGCCGCCCTTGGCGACCCGCGGCCCGTCTTCCTCGGCGCGGGCGCCATCGTCGTCGCCACCGCAGGCGCGGGCTGGCTGGCCGGCCTGCGACCCGCCCCGCCCGCGGGTCTAGATCGGCAAACATCTCACCGGAGGGCGCGTGCCCGGGCGCGCAGCCGTTATGGATCGTTGTGGTTTGGCTTTTTATCCCGAACGGCTGCCGCAGCCTGGGACATGATCGGCAGCGAACTCAGTCACGGCGGCTGGTTCGCTGTCCCGCGACGGCGGCGGCGAAAGCGCAGGGTGTGGTGGCGTGCGCGATCAGGGTCTAGGCGCCGTCGTCCCAGAGGAAGCTGCCGAGCTCGTCGCGACTTCCGATGCCGAGCTTGGCGTAGGCACGGTACATGTGGTTCTCGACCGTGCGCACCGACAGGACAAGCCGCTCGGCGATCTCCCTGTTGGTCAAACCCGAGACGGCGAGCATGGTGAGCTCGTGTTCGCGCGTGCTGAGGGTGGCGACCGCGTCGTGACGCAGCAGCGCCCGAATCGGCACGCCGTCGCACAGCCGCGCGTACCGCACGGCGGAGGACATGGCGCACGCAGCCGCGCGGTATCCCTTGCGCCGCCGGTGCAGGGCAGCAGCGGTCCCGGCGGCCTCCGCGGCGAGTCGCATCATGCCCAGCCTTGCGAAAGTGGCGGCGCACTCGTTGAGTTTCGCGCTGTCCTCGGCATCGATTGCCGCGGCATGGGCCGCGAATGCGGCGACGACCTGCCCCTGTAGCCGGTCCGCCAGCTTGACCAGGGGAGTGAGCGCCTGATCGTGCGCACCAAACCGGACCATGGCGTGCAGTGCGCGCGCCGCGTAGGCGTAGCCACCCAGCGCGGTTGCGCGCTCGGCCGTTCGCCAGGCGCGCTTTTGTGCGCTCTCGGTGTTGCCTCGCAGATTCTCGATCCAGGCCTTGGCGAGCTCGTAGTCGGGGGCGAAGACGTCTTCCTGCGCCGCCCGGTCGGCCTCGTCGAGGAGACCAGCCGCATCGGGGTTGCCGCGCAGCGTGGCGATCACGGCCAGATCGCCCAGGCAGGTGAGCAATCCGGCGGGGCCCATCAGCGTCGGGTATTCGCGCAGCAGGTGCAGGCTCTCGCGCAGCCAGCGCTCGGCCGTGCCAAACCGCCCCTGGCCGAGCGCCACTCGGCCGCGTGCATATGACCAGGCGGCGCACGCTTGGTCGTTGTCGGCTTCCAGTGCCCGTTGGTAGCGGGCCGTTGTGAGCCGTTCGGCGTCCCGGAGCAGGCCGTGGCACATCAAAGCGTTGAACGTGGCCAGACCCAGGCCATCTGCCGCGTAGGCGTTGTGTTCTTGGTGCGACCGCAGCGTTTGAGCGGCCTTTCTGCAGATGAGCAGTGCCTCCTCGGTCCGCCCGGCAGCGGTGAGCGCGTTCGCCAGGCTGGGCAGCGCAAGCCGGTGTACGAGCTCTGTCGGTGGGTCGGCGACGATGGGGAGCAGGATTCGCAGCCCGTCGGCCGTCCGTCCTGCCTGCACTTCGAGAAACGCCTGAGTCACAAGCCGCATGGCCGAACCGGTGCCGCCTTCTTCCGTGGCCTGCTCGAGGACCCGTATCGCGTTCGTCAGCTGGCGGAAGTTCAGGAACAGCAGCGCCCCACGCGAGCACGCGACATGAGCCCGCTGGCCCGGATCCGCGGCCTCCTGGCTGGCTTGGGCGAATAGTTCCTCGGCGAGGTCGGTTCCGCCCTGCCAGGCATGGGCTTCCGCGGCAAGGAGCGTGGCGGGAAAGCCGGCGCCCGCCTCACGCGCGACCTGAGCGAGCCTGGCCGCGAGCTGGTGGTCGCCGAGGCCCGCCGCCTCACGGGAAGCGGCGAGCAGTAGCGGCGAATTCGTCCGCCGCCCTCCCTCGAGCTGCCACATCGCCAGCCGGCGCAGATCCTCCCGGCGGCGGACGCCACTGTCGGCGAGAACCTCGGCCAGTCGGCGATGAATGGCGATCCACCGCAGCCGCGGCAAGGCGGCGCGGAGCACCTCGCCGAACAACGGGTGAGCGAGCCGAACGTCTTTCCTCCGGCCGTCGGCGAGCACCTGGATGAGCCCGGCAGCTTCGGCTGTCTCCAGGGGCGCAGCCGGGCAGACTTGTAACAGCAGCGGGACACCCAGTCGCTCGGATAAGGCCACCACCTCGACCGCGCCGCGTACGGCGGTGTCGACCTGTTCGATCCGAGCCCAGAGCAAACGCTCCAGCGTGGCTGTGGGGAAGAGCCTGCCGCACAGCCGCCACACGCCCGCGACCTTCCGCAGCGCGGAGGTGGAGGTGGCGGACTGGACAAGCTCGCGGAGGTAAAGCGCGTTGCCCTGGCTCATCTGGTAGAGCCTGCGCCTGGCCCTGCCGTCCACCTGATCGCCGAGGAGGCTGCTCAGCAGCTCGGCGGTCGCGTCCTCGGTCAGCGGCTCCAACTCCAGCCATTGTGCTGCTCCTTGCCGCCACAGCGCGGTGAAGACGTCTGGCACATGTTCAACGGAACGGGCCGTGGCGATCACAAATGCGGTCCCGCTCACGATCAGGTGGTGGATAAGCGCCGCGCTCGCGTTGTCGAGCAGATGGATGTCGTCGACTCCGATGACTACGGACCGCCCGCGGGCACGGCGCCGCAGCACGCGGCTTGCGATCTGCAGGCGGCCCAGTAACGTCCGACACGTGTCCTCGTCATCGGGCAGCAGGTGAGCGAATGCTGCGAATGGGATCTCCCTCGCGGCCTGTGTCGCCGCGACCCAGTGAGTAACGCAGCCCTCGGCGTCGGCGCGGACGATCATTTCTCTCGCGAGCCTGGTTTTGCCTACCCCCATGGGGCCGGTGATGAGCACGCCGCCCGCCGTTCCCCTTTGGCGCGCGGTCTCGATCTCCGCGAGCTGCTGTCGACGACCAGCCAGCGGCCGATCGCGCCAGATCAACATGCCGCAAAGCTATGCCGGGCATCCCGGGTTGTTGAGTGGTATCGGGGGGTGGATTGAGTACACCTCGCCCTGACAGAGCCGCTGCGGACTCGGGACGCTCTGCATAAGCGTGATTTCTCGCGATGGCGGAGCTCACCCAAGGCGACCTGTCAGCGAAGGGCGAGATCATGGAGCAGTTCGACGTGGTGGGAGCCGGGTTGGGCCCGTTCAACCTAAGCCTGGCCGCACTCGTCGAGCCACTGCCTGACATCCGGGCGCGCTTTTTTGAGACGCGTGCTTCGTTCCAGTGGCATTGCGGGATCATGGTTCCGGGCGCCCAGCTGCAAGTCTCCTTTCTCAAGGATCTTGTCACCCTCGTCGACCCCACAAGCGCGTTCTCGTTCCTCAGCTACCTGGCGAGCGAGGGACGGCTGTACCGGTTCCTGATCGCTCACGCCGACTCCTGCTCGCGTCGGGAATTCGAGCGCTACTACCAGTGGGCCGCTGGCCAGCTGAACAGTGTGCGGTGGGATCACCGCGTCGACAGTGTGCGGCTGCGGGACGGCGCGTTCGAGGTCGACTGCTCGGGCAGCTCTCCGGTGACGACGCGCAACGTGGTGCTCGGCACCGGCCGCAGCGCAGCCATGCCGCTATTCGCAGAAAAGCTGCGTGGCGACACGGTGTTACACAGCGACGAGCTGTGCCTGGCGCAGCCATCGCTGGACCGCCGGGATCTCCTGATCATCGGGGCGGGACAGAGCGGCGCCGAGGCGGTGAGCTATGTGCTCTCTGGCGCCTTGGGCATGCCACGTTCGCTGACGTGGGTTTCCAGCCGGATCGGCTTCCTGCCGCTGGACGACTCGCCCTTCACCAACGAATGGTTCAACCCGGCCTACGTCGACCATTTCTATGGACTCTCGGCGGAACGACGGCGCGCGCTGCTTACCCAGCAGCGAATGGCCAGCCATGGGATCTCGGAGTCGTTGCTGCGCGACCTCTACCGGCGACTGTACGACCTCGACGTGCTCGAACCTGGGCGCGTGCGGCACCGGCTCTTGGTGTGCCGGCGGGTGATCGACCTTGCCCGTGACCATAACCGGCTGGTAGCCACGATCCACGACGAGGACACCGGCGAGGTCGAGACCTGTGACGCCGACGTCGTGATCTGTAGCACGGGCTACCGCAGCCAGTTTCCCGAGTGCCTCGAACCGCTGCGCGGGAGGCTGCTGACCGGCGACGGCAGCCTGCCGGTCCGGCCGGATTACTCGCTGGACTGGGACGGCCCTGCTGGCCTGAGGATCTATGTGCAAAACGGCGCAGAGGCCACGCACGGGATCGCCGACCCCAACCTCAGCCTGGCCGCGTGGCGGAGCGCCCGGATCGTCAACTCGATCTGTGGCCGGACCGTGTACCGGATCGAGGACCCCCGGGCGACGATCGCATGGCGGCGCGCACGCTCGCCGTGCCATGAGCCGGAGGATCTGCTAACAGCGCAGGCCACAGAGGTGAGGGCGCCGTGATCGCCAACCTCGCCGTCGTCGGCGGCGGCGTGATCGGCTCCTTCGCGGTGTACGAGGCGTTGCGGTGCCATCCGGAGTGGCAGGTGCTGCTGCTTGAGCGATCCGCGATCGGCGCCGGGGCGACCACGTGGTCGGCCGGCGTCAGCTTCCCGCTGGCCGCCACCCCCAGACATCGGGAGCTGGTGCGCGCCAGTGCTATCGGATACGCCGCGCTGCGCGACACCCCAGCCGGCCCGTTCCTGCGCCCGGTGCAGATGATCTACATACTGGGCCCGGCCGGCCTCGCCAATCTTCACGACCGGATCGTCGAGGTGCCGCTGCGGCCCGTCACCACCGCCGAACGCCAGCGGGTGGCGGCGATCTTTCCGGACCTGCGGCTCGGCGAGGGCGACACGATGGTCACCCACGATGGGCACGGGTTCGTTGTCCATGCGCGGCCGGTGGCCGAGGCGCTGGTCGCGGCCGTGGCTGGGCGAGCGGAAATTCAGCTCGGGCAGCAAGTCAACGCCGTCGAGGCGGACCGTGACGGCTACCGGCTGCTCGCCGAACACGGTGAGTGGTCGGCCAGGCGGGTCATCCTCGCTTGTGGCCCGTGGTCGCCGCCCCCCATACTCCCGGTGCCGCTGGCTGCCATTCCCGGCGCACGCCGCAAGCGGGTCGCCGCGCTGTATGCCCGGCTGCCGGTGGGCACCAGCGACCCGTTGGTGTATTTCCTCGACGACGACCTGTTCGTTCTGCCGCTTGCCGCGGGAACGGCGCTTGTGAGCTTCTACCGGGACGAGTGGGACACCGACCCGGACGCGTCCGACGGCCGGCCAAGCGCCGATGACCTGCGAGTCGGCATAGCCACGCTCGAACGCAGAAGCGCCAGCGCCGCAGCCGCCGTGATCGGCGGGCGGGCCTTCTGCGACCTGTACACCGCGAATCGGTTGCCCGTAGTCACCTGCGAGGCGGCTATCCCTGGCGTCGCCGCAGTCCGCGGGGGTTCCGGCTGCGGCGTCCGTCTCGCCCCTGCGCTGGCGGCCGGGGCGCTGCGCGCTGTCACCGTCGCCGCCCCGCGGCTAGCCCCAGCCGCAGCGATCTGAATGACGACAGGCGACCACGTGCAGAGGCGCCGCCCCGAGGGCTCGGGGCGCCGCCCGAGGGCTCGGCACGGAAGGAGGCATTCGTGACCACCAGCGAAAACGACACCGCACGCGGGATCGATCGCGAGCCCTTCGATGAGCGGCCGATCGGCCCGCCGGCGGCGCCGTCCGCGCAGGGACCGGCGCCGGCCCGCCTGCCGGGCGCCACCTCACCGCTGCTGCCCTGGCTGCGCGAACTCGTACGAAACACCTTGGAACTACCGGAGGAGGAACCGGTGGACGACAAGACGCTGGCGGGGCTCGGCATGGTCTCGCTGCAGACCGTCGCGCTGCAGTATCAGATCCTCGCGGACGTGGGCGTCGACATCGGAGTCGATGACCTGCTCGGCGACCGCGACGTCGCGGCGCTGGCGTGCCTGCTCGGCGAACGCGCGGCGGCGCAGGACCGCACGGGGACGGCTGCGGCGGTGCGGATATGAGTCACCTGCAGGTCCTGAGCGAAATCGAGTCGCGCGGCCTCACGATCGCCGCATCCGGAACTGACCTGCGGCTGCAGGGACCCCGCGAGCGGATGGACCGCGACCTCATCGGGCGCATCAAGGCACACAAGGCGGAGCTGATCGCCCACCTCACCACGCCTGGCCCCGGGCAGGCCCGGGGTTTCCCGCTGACCCCACTGCAGCGCAGCTACCTGCTGGGCAGGGACGAGGCTTTCGAGATCGGCAACGTCGCCAACCACGTCTACCGCGAGGTCGAGGGCGCCTGGGATCTGGATCGGCTCGAGGCCGCGTTGCGCGCGGTCGTCGAGCGGCAACCGATGCTGCGCACCCGCTTCACCGCCGACGGTCGGCAGATCGAGGACGCGGCGCCCGGGGACGTGCGCATCGCGCGGCTGGATCTGCGCGGCGAGGCCGAAGCCGAGCAGCGGCGCCGGCTGCTGGCGGTACGCGAGCAGCGATCCCACCGGATCCTCCCCGTCGACCGGGCGCCGCTGCTCGCTGCCGAGGTCACGATCCTCTCCGATGACCGCATGGTGCTGCACACAAGCACCGACGGGCTGGTCATGGATGGCTTCAGCGCCTTCCTGTTCATGCGCGAGTGGTGGCGCAGCTACCGCGACGGTCCGGCAGCCGCGGTTGGGGACCTGCCGCACGAGGCGTCGTTTGAGTACTACGTCGCTGGGCTGGCGGCCGCGCGCGCCGGGCCTGCGGCACAACGCTCGCGCGATTACTGGCTCGGCAGGCTCGACGACCTCGCCCCGCAGCCAGATCTTCCGCTGCGGACCAGCCCGTCCGCGATCACCCATCCCCGTTTCTCACCCAGGGCGGTGCGCATGGAGGCGCGGTCCTGGGCCGCACTGAAGGACCGCGCGAGACGGGCCGGGCTCACGCCATCGGGTCTGCTGCTCGCCGCCTACGCGGAGACGTTGGCAGCGTGGGGCGCTGGTTCCCGCTTCACCATTAACACCACCGTCGCCGACCGGCCCCCCATACACCCGAGCATCTTCGAGGTAATCGGGGCCTTCTCCGACACGATGCTGGTGGAGATGGCGATCGACCGGCGGATCAGCTTCACCGAACGCGCCCGCGCCGTGGCGGCGCAGCTGCGCCGGGACCTCGATAACCGCCACTTCTCCGGCATCGAGGTGATGCGCGAGCTCGGCCGCCGCCGCGGCGGCCCTGCGGGCGCGCGGATGCCGTTCACCTTCAATTGCGCGATCGGCTACCCGCACGGCGATGTCGACGGCTCCACATTTGAGTTGTTCGGGCCAGAGATCTACTACGTCAGCCAGACGCCGCAGGTCTGGCTCAACGTCTTCGCGGGCGAGCGGCGCGGTGCCCTCGTCGTCCAGATGGACGGCATCGACGCGCTGTTCCCTGAAGGCCTGCTCGACGATCTCGCGGTCGGCTACCAGACCCTTCTGCACCGGCTGCTCGAGGAGGGGGCGTGGTCCGCGACCGCGTTCGACCTTGTCCCTGAGACACAACGGGCGCGCCGCCGCGCCGCGAACGACACCGCCCGGCCAATTCCTGCTGGCCTGTTGCAGGACGCTTTCATCGCCGCGGCCACGCGCCGGCCGGACGGCCCCGCGATCATCACCTCGCACGCGACCATGAGCTACGGCGAGCTCCACCGGCGCGCCCGTCATGCCGCAGCCTGGCTGCGCGCTCGGCGGGCCGGGCGCGACGAGCTGGTGGGACTGGTGATGACCAGGGGCCCGGAGCAGATCGTGGGCATCCTCGCCACCGTTATGGCGGGCGCCGCGTATCTGCCCGTCGATGCCACCTTGCCCGCGGAGCGGCAGCGCTACATGCTGGCTGACGGGCGGGTGCGCTTCGTCCTCACCAACGCCGAACCGCTGCCCACCGGGGCCGGGGTGGACGTACTGCCGCTCGACGCGACACAACCGCCGCAAGCCGGCCCGGCGCCGGACGTGTCGCCCGCTGTCGGCGCGAACGCCGACGATCTCGCCTACGTTCTTTACACCTCCGGCACGACCGGGGCGCCCAAAGGGGTCATGGTCGGTCACCGCAGCGTGGCCAACGTCGTTGCGGACTGTAATGCCCGGTTCGCCGTCGATGCAGCGGATCGGTTCTTCGCCATCAGTGCGTTCAGCTTCGATCTCTCCGTGTACGACGTGTTCGGCGCGCTGGGCGCGGGGGCGGCGCTTGTCATGCCGGACGAAGACAAGGCCGCTGATCCGGCGCACTGGCTCCAACTTTGCGAAAGCGCCGGCGTCACCGTCTGGAACTCGGTTCCCGCGATCGTCTCGCTGCTGCACGACCAGGCCGTCGCCGACGGAGCAGGGTCGCTGGCGGCGCTGCGTCTCGTGCTGATGAGCGGGGACCGCATCCCCCCGGCGTTGCCCGCCGCGCTGCGGCGTTTGAAGTACGGCCTTACCCTTGTCTCGCTCGGCGGCCCGACCGAGACCACCATCTGGAACATCCTGCATCAGATCGGCCCCGAGGACGACGGCAGCAGGAGCGTCCCCTATGGCCGGCCGAACGCCAACAACCGCGCATATGTTCTCGACCGGGACGGGCAGGACGTGCCCGACTGGGTCGCCGGGGAGATACATGCGGCCGGCGCCGGTCTCGCCCGCGGTTACTGGGGCGACCAAGCGCGCACCGCCGCCCGCTTCCGCCACGACACGCGGCGCGGCGAGCGCCTCTACCAGACCGGGGACATGGGCCGCTACCTGCCGGACGGCAGCATTGAAATTCTCGGCCGCAGCGATCACCAGATCAAGGTGAACGGTCACCGCATCGAGGCGGGCGAGGTTGAGACGCGCCTGGTCGCGATCGACACGGTGCGGCACGCGGTGGTGGTACGGCAGGAAGGAGCACGCGGCGACCGGCTGGTCGCACACCTTGTGCCGGAAGCCGGCACCCGCGCGCCGGACGCGTCACTGCGCAAAGAACTGCGTATCCACCTGCCCGACTACATGATCCCAGCCAATTTCGTCTGGCACGAGGATTTGCCGCTGACCAGAAACGGCAAGATCGACCGCGGGAAGCTGACGGCTGCCCCCACCGGCGAGGCGGCCGTCGGCCAGGCGGGTGACCTGGGCGCGTCTGCGAACGGTGACGCCGCCCCCGCCTCGGAGCTCGAGCAGACGATCGCGACGCTGTGGGCGTCGGCGCTGCAGCTCCCAGCCGTCGCCGCGGAGGCCAACTTCGCCGCGCTCGGGGGTGATTCGATCGCCGCGGCCACGATAGTCACCGCGGTACGCAAGCGCTACGGCGTCACGGTTCCGCTGCATCGGCTACCCGAGGTCGCAACGGTTCGTGCGATGGCGGCGTACGTGGAGACCATACGGGACGGCGCGGCGAGACGTGGGGGCGGCGCGTGACAAGCTCGATCATCAGCCACATCGCCGGGTCGCCCCCCGCGCCAGGCAACCGCGTCTGTTTTGCCGACCTGAACGGAACGCAGACGCTCGAACTGCCGGATCTGTACGCGCGCGCCGAACGGCTGGCGCTCCAGCTGCGCCGTTTCGGCGTGCGGTCAGGCGACCGGATCGGCATCCTCGCCGCCAACGGCCTGGAATGGGTGCTGCTCGACCTCGCCGCCCTGCGCCTCAAGGCCGTGACCGCGGGATTTGAACCTGCCAAATTCGGGCCAGACGGCGCGCTCCTGACACGCTATGGCCTGAAACTCCTGTTCACCGACCGGCCGTCCAGGGCGCACGGAGTCCGGCCGGTCAGCGAGGTCCGGGCGCTTGTGGAGCAGGCGGATCCGCCTGGGAGACTGCCGCCCGTCGCCTACGGCCCCGACGACGTGACGACGCTCAAGTTCACCTCAGGCAGCACCGGCCCACCGAAAGGCCTCGCGGCTACCGTCGGCAGCATCGACAGCTCCATGGGCGCCGTTCAGCAGATGTTCGGACACGGCCCAGGCGACAGCCTGTTCGTGTTTCTGCCGCTTTCGCTGCTGCAGCAGCGTTACTGGATCTATTCCGCGCTGCGATTTGGCCACGATGTCATCGTCAGCACCTACCAGGCGGCATTCTCGGCGCTGCGCCGGGCGCGGCCTACCGTCGTGATGGGCGTGCCTGCCTTCTACGAGACAGCGAAGAAGCACATCGAGGCGCGGGTACGGCGCGACGGTGCCAGCGACCCGACCGGCGCGGCGGCGCTGCGCGACGAGGCCAGGCGTCTATTCGGCGACCGGATCCGTTACCTATGGACGGGGTCCGCCCCGGCCGGCGCCGCGATGCTGCGCTTCTTCAACGCGGTCGGGATGCCCATCTACGAAGGCTACGGCCTGAACGAGACGTGCATCGTCAGCAAGAATTACCCCGGCGCAAGCCGGGAAGGCAGCGTCGGGCGCGTGCTGCCAGGCAAGCAGGTGTTGCTGGATGCGAACGGCGTCATCAGCGTGCGATGCGACTATCCGGTGAACCGGCGCTACGAGTATGCGGCGCCGGGCGATTCCAAGCGCGTGTTCGGCGACGACGGCGTCGTGCGGACCGGCGACGTCGGCTACCTCGACGAGGATGGCTTCCTGTTCGTCCGCGGCCGCGCCGATGACGTGATCGTGCTGGACAACGGCAAGAAGATCATCGTTCGGCCGATCGAGGAGCACCTGAAGACGAGCCAGGCGATCGAGCATTGCGTCGTCTTCTGCCCGGGCCAGACGCATCTGGTTGCCGTGGTGTCGCCGCCGAGCGAACCGGCCGACGAGGTTGCGATTGCCGCGCAGCTCGCCCGGACCAACGCCGCATTCGGCCCGGACGAACAGGTCAGGAAGGTCGTCGTGGCGGCACCCAGGCTGAGCATCGAGAACGACACGCTCACGTCCCAGTTCAAGCCGCGGCGGCAGCGGATTTTCGAGAACTACCGGTCGGAGATCCAGGACAACCGAAGGGGTATTTATGCACGCTGATATTGAGGCCGTACTCCGGCGCAACCTCGCGCAGCTGCTCGATCCGTGCGTTTCCCCCGGCGACCTCGACCCGGATCGGGACCTGGCTAGCGAGTACGGGCTGACATCGATCAACAAGGTACTTTTCCTGACCTCGGCATGCGACGACGTCGGCGTCGCGTTGTCCTGCTTCACCGAGCACGACGTGGCCCGGATGCGCACCCTGCGCGACGTCACCACGGTGTTCGCCCGCCACAACGGAACCGGCGCCGCGCGATGAGCTGGGCAGATGTCGCGGCGGCCAGGCTCGAGAACGAGCACGTTCTGCTCAGGCCGATCGCTGCCGACGACCGCGCGTCGCTGCGGGCAATCGCGATGGATCCGCAGATCTGGCGCTACTTCGTGACGATGATCGAGACCAGCGCCGACTTCGATGCGTTCTTCGACGCGACGATCGATGACCATATCAACGGCCGCCGCGCCGTTTACCACATAACAGACAAGCGCTGTGGCCGGGCTGCCGGCAGCACGAGCTTTGGCAACATGGCCGAGCGCGATGCGCGAATCGAGATCGGCTGGTCGTGGCTCGGCCGGGACTTCCAGGGACGTGGGGTCAACCGCTGGGCGAAGTACCTCTTGATGGAACACGCCTTCGAGCGGATGCAGGCCGAGCGGGTCGAATTCAAGACCGATCGGCTGAACGAGCAGGCACGCCGCGGCTTGCGCAACATCGGCGCCGCGGAGGAGGGAACCTTGCGCAGTTTCAACGTCATGCCCGGAGGCCGCCGCAGGGACGCGGTCTTCTATAGCGTGCTGCGCCAAGAATGGCCGCGGGTGAAGCAGCAACTGGCGACACAGCCGAAGGTAGGGCGGCCGGCGGCCGTCCAATGACCGTGGCAACGAGCATTCCCTTCGTGCGTGCCGAGGGTGACTCTTTTCGCATCGGCCATCAGCACGGCCTCGCGCGTGCCGGATCCCTGCGTGCTTTCATCGACGATTCGATCGGCCGGCTCAACCTGGTCATGCAGACGCCGGTGTCGTTGGATGAGCTGGCGCCGGCGTTGTCCGATTATGCGGCGGCGATCGCAGCGGCGACCCCGGACCTGGCCGAGGAGATCCGGGGCCTCGCGCATGGCGCCGGCATCAGCTGGCAGCATGCGCTGCTGCTGCAGCTGCGGCGCGAGATCATGGGCTACCGCAAGGTGCCAGCGATCGGCGGCTGCACAACCTACGCACGAGCCGGCGGTTGCGCGACATACGCACGGGCCGGCTCGGAAGGCACCTCGGTGCTCGCGCAGACGGTCGACCTCAACGGCAATCTAGATGACCAGATCGCAGTGCTTGAGATCGCGCCCGCGCGATCGCACCGGCGCACGCTCGTGCTCAGCTTCGCTGGCCTGCTCGGCTATCTCGGCCTGAACAGCGACGGCCTCGCGGTAGGGCTGAACCTGGTGCTTGGCGGGGAATGGCGCCCTGGACTGCCGCCCTACCTCGCCATACGGCACCTGCTTGACACGGCGGCGAGCGTCGATCAGGCGGTCTGGATCCTGGGCGGTCTGCGGCTGGCAAGTTCACGTTCGGTCACGTTGTGCGACCAGAGGAAATCGGCCTATGTCGAACTTCTCGATGACGACATGCGCGTCGTCGAGGCGTCGCAGACCGCGCACACCAACCATTTCCTGCATCCCGACTTCGCGCGCAGTGACGAGCTCAACGTCTTCGCGCGCAACTCTTCACTGCGTCGGCTGAGCGCGTGCATGACAGGGCTGGCCGCCCTGCGCCCCGACGCCGGCGTGGAAGATCATTTCGCGATCCTGTCGGCGCCGCCGATTTGTGTCCCCGACGAGGGCGACATTCGGCGGGAGCGGACCGTGGCCGGCGTGGTCATGCTGCCGTCGCGCGGCGAGATGCACGTGCGGCCGGGTGACCCGTCCCGCACCAAGACGCAGGTCTTCGCGCTGCGGCCTGGCACGGGGTCGTCGTCGCGATCCCGCAGGGAGATAGGCGCCACGAAAGGTGGTCTGTGGTGAATGCCATGGTGGCAGCCGACAGCCACGTCCGCCCGCGGACGGTTCTCGGCGGCCGTATCCCCGGCGACGACGTCGAGCGCGACCTGCTCCAGGCGCGCGCGCTTGTCGACTCGGCGATGTTCAACCATCGCCAGCGATCGGCCGCGCGATCGCTTGTGGAGCTACCGCCGGACGGCGAGACCATCAGTACGACGATACGGCGGTTGCTGACGACGGCTCGCGAAGAACTGATGTGCGTCAGACCTGCGAGGCGGGGTGGGGCAGAGCTGGATGAGGCTCTGCCGGAGATGGGCAGACTCGCCACCGCCGGGATCGCGGTGCGGCTGCTGTGCTCGCCGGAGACCGTCTGCACCGTGGACGGGGTGAGATTGCTTGACCAGGCGCAAGCGCTCGGTATCCAGGCCCGGGTGGCGCAGACGCCACCGCAACAGCTTGTGCTCGTCGACGGGCGGAAGGCACTGGTCCGGTGGGCCGGAACCGCGGGTCAGCAGGTCTTGATCGCGCGCGCCCCGGCGATCGTGGGGACGCTGCGCGCGCTGTTCACCGCAAGCTGGGACGCGGCGCTCGCGGCGGCCGACTGCCGGCGACTCGGCGAGCGAGCATGGGACGGCCTGACCCGGCAGGTTCTGGCCTTCTTGAGCAGCGGGTACAAGGACGACGTCGCCGCACGCGAGCTGGGAATGTCGGTGCGCACCTACCGGCGGTACGTGGCAGTGATCATGCGCGACATGGGAGCGGGCTCCCGCTTTCAGGCCGGTGTGAAGGCGGCCGAGTTCGGCCTGCTGCCCGGGCGGGCAAGCAACGGCGGCAACGGCCCAGGCCTCAGGGTCGTACCCGGCTGAACCTTCGGCGGCTGGCCCCACCCGCGACGGCGCGGGTTTGCCGTCGGCTGCGGCTCGCCGGCGTCTACGCGATGGCCGGCCGGCTGCCGCAGCCCGTCACCCCACGATGCCGCCGTCCACCTGGAACACCGCGCCAGTGATGTAGGCGGCCCGGTCAGAGGCGAGGAACCCGACAAGCTCCGCCACATCCTCTGGGCGGCCGAGCCGACCGAGCGTGATCCGGCCCAATGCCTGCTCGCGGGCCGTGTCGCTCAGGCCGGCGGTCATGTCGGTCTCGATGAAGCCCGGCGCAACAACGTTGGCCCGTATCCCGTACCTGCCGACCTCCTTGGCCAGCGCGCGGGTGAAGCCGATGATCCCTGCCTTGGACGCGCAGTAGTTGGCCTGGGTGGCGTTGCCGTTCACGCCCGCCACCGATGACACCGCGACCACGCAGCCGGCCTTGCGCTTCATCATCTCGAACACCGCCGCGCGGCAGACGTGATAAGTGCCGTCGAGATTTACGGCGAGCACCCGGTGCCAGTCGTCCTCGCTCATCATCACCAGCGGGGTGTCGCGCACGACGCCTGCCGACGTGACCACCGTGTCGAGCGGGCCAAGCTCCTGCTTGGTAACCGAGACGAGTTCCCGCACCGCGCCAAGGTCTGTTACGTCGGCCTGCCAAGCGATCACCCGCACCCCGTACTCGCCCGCCGCTTTCTCCACGTCGCGCGCGGCCTCCGGCCGCGACCGGTAGCAAAAGCTCACGTCATAGCCATCCTGGGCAAGCCGGAGCACGATTGCCCGGCCGATGCCGCGGGTGCCGCCTGTGACCAGCGCCACCTTCGTCATGACGGCTGCTCTCCCGCGCCGCAGATCAGCCGCAGCAGCCCGCAGCCGACCACGCCGTCCCTGTCGACCGCGGTCAGCAGCGCGGTACGCCCGTGCGCGGCCGGCTCCTGCGCCGCCAACGCCAGCACAGCGGTGAGCCCGAAGCTGGCGGACGCGGCGCCCACGTCGCCGACCAGGTCGGTTGCGCGGTGCCGCACCGGCACACGGTCGCCCAGGATCTCAGTGAGCGCGGCGTCCTCGGCTACCCCGGGAAGGTTAGGGCCACCGGAGCTGATCACCGCCCATAGCCGTGCCGGTGACTCGTGCGCGACTGCGAAGGCGCGGTCCAGGCAGTCAGCGAGCGCCGGCTGGACGCCGGTCAACGCGCGGTACACGCCGAACTCCAGCGCGAGCAACTCGGCAAGCGCGGTGCGCAGGTGCCCGGCTGGCCGGCCCGCCGGCTCCAGGAGCACCATCGCGCAACCCTCGCTGAGGATCGCGCTAGTTGGCAGGTCCGGTTCTGAAAGGGTTTGCAGCCAAGCCCGGGCCACGGAGAACTCCTCGGCCGCCCCGCACAGAACTGGGCCCGCCCGCCCGGACCGTTGCAAACGCCTGGCGTAGCTGAGGGCGAGCAGGCCGGACGCGCGGCCACCTGAAATCGTCGCGTTCGGGCCCTGGAGCCGGTGCCAGATCGCACATCGCGCGGCCGCGCAGTTCAGCACGACGTTGGGGAAGCGCGCCGGGTCCACGAAGTACGGCTTGTCCTGCACAAAGGTGTCTCGGGTGAAGTCCATGATGCTCTGGGCGCTCGAGATGTTGGTGCCGAGCACCAGCGCGGTGTCGTTGCCCACTCCGTCGATCCGCTCGCCGCCAGGGCCGCGCAGCAGCTGTTCGGTCGCAGCGACCGCGAGCGCGGTGACCCGATCCATGGAACGGGTGCCCTTACGGCCGAGCACCTCTCTGGCGTCGAAGCCGGGGACCAGCCACGCCGCCTCGACCGGAGCGGGCCCGCGGTCGCGGTTGAGTGCGGCCCCGCCGCGCCGCTCACGCAGACCGGTGGCGAAGTCGGCGCTTTGCAGGCCGAACGGCGAGACCGCGGACCACGCGGAGATCACCGTCCGGACGGCGGAATCGCGCGGGGCGGCGGCGGAATCGCGCGGGGCGGCGGCGTCCTCGCGTGGTGGGCCGACGACTGGACTCGCGCCGATCACCGCTGCTCCCCGGGGTGGCCCAGGATCAGGATCGCGTTGTTCCCGCCGAAAGCGAGCGCGTTGTTCTGCACCACCCGCACGTCCGCCTCGATCGCCTCATTAGGCACGCAATCCAGGTCGCACTCGGGATCGGTCTCGACGTGGTTGATCGTGGGCGGGATGAATCCGCCGGTCATCGCGAGCACACACCCGATCGCCCCTAACGCGCCGGCCGCGCCGAAGGTGTGACCGAGCATCGACTTCATCGACACCGTGCGCGGAGGGGCGTCGCCAAAGACCTGGCGAATGGCACTCGCCTCAGCGACGTCGTTGGCCTTGGTGGCAGTTCCGTGCGCCGAGATGAAGTCGACCTCGTCCGGCTTGATTTTCGCGTCACGCAAAGCCAACTCCATGCACCGCGCGACGCTGTTCGGATTGGGCGCGACCGGGTGGTCAGCGTCGCAGTTGAGCCCGTACCCCAGCACCTCCGCGTAGACCCGCGCCCGCCGGGCCCGTGCCGATTCCGAGTCTTCCAGCACCAGGACTCCCGCCCCTTCGCCGGTGAGCGTCCCGCGGCGGTCTTTGTCGAAGGGTTGACACCGCTCCGGCGCCATCGCGCCGAGACGGTAGAAAGCGGCGAATGACATGCGGCACAGCGCGTCGGCGCCACCGCCCAGGGCGAAGTCGGCCTCACCGCTGCGTATCGCGTCGAACCCGTAGCCGATCGCGTAGTTGCCCGCGGCGCAGGCAGTCGGGATGGTCACCGCCTCAACATCGGTGAGCCCGAGTTCGTGGGCGATCGTCACAGACAGTCGGCTCGCGTTGACTCGCCGGGTGATCGCCGGGTCCATCCGGTGCGGACCTTGCGTTACCTCCTGTTCGACCAGGTGATCGAAATCACGGGACTCACCATATGTGGTGCCGATCGCGATCAGGCCATGGCGGCCGCGCAGACCGGCGGCGGTCAAACCGGCGTCGTCGAAAGCCATCCTGGCGGCGGCGGCGGAGAACTGGCTGGCCCGGCCGAGTTCGGCGGGATCGAGGTTCACCAGCCACCGCGCCGGGTCGAAGTTCACGACCTCGCAGGCGACCACGTGCTCGTAACCGTCTGTGCCGAACGCGCTGACCGGCTTGGCCCCGCTGCGTCCGGCGCGCAGCCCGGCCATGAACGCCTCAGTCCCCACGCCGATGGGCGAGATCGCGCCCAGCCCCGTTATCACCACCCGACGGCCGGCCGGCCGGCCCTCTTCGGCGCCTGCGCCGGGCATGTCCCGTCCCCGCCTCATCGTGGCTCGCCCATCTCCGCTTAGCCGGCTGACTCCCAGCCCGCGGCGCTGGCCACGACGGCATAGACACCCGACAGGTTGACCATTCGGATCAGCTCAGTCTCATCAATGGTGACGCTGTAAGTCTTCTCGAGCAGGGCCAGAATCTCGATCATGCCAAGCGAGTCCGCGTCGTGGTCCTCCTTGAAAAGGCTGTCTTCGCTGATCTCGCCGGGGTCAATCTCGAGAATCTCGCATACGATGCCCCGCATTTGACTCTTGCGGTTCTCGACGGTCGTGATCACAACTGGTCGACCTCTTTCCCGAGATATATGCGTCTCGGGGCCGAAGCAACCCGAGCCCAGTGGTGCGACCGAATCTAGGGCGGGTGCGGTAAGCCACACAACTCGTGTTTCCACAAGCTGACATCTGAGCGGGGAATTGAGCCAGTTCGCCCGTGGGCCGGGACTTCCGCCCGCCAGACATGACAGGTTCTTGCCAATCCGGGTTGATTCACCGAGCCGAGCGCGCAGACTTGACCTTAAGGCCCACGCCTCCAAACTGTCGGCCTTCGACGACGCCAGATCGGCAGACACGTCAGATCAGATCCCAGGTGGGCCGCCACGTCAGGTTGCCTCGAGCAGCACGAGAAGGATCTGGAGCTGGAGTTTATGAGTCAAACAAGCACCACGACGGCGCGCGCCCCGTGGTTGCCGCTCGCGGCTGCGGCTGTCACGGTGGTGCTCTGGGCCTCGGCGTTCGTCGCCATCCGCGATGCCACGCCGCATTTCTCCCCGGGCGCGCTGGCGCTTGGCCGCCTGGCGGTGGGGTCGATCACGCTGGGCGTCATGCTGCTGATACGTCGTGAGGGTTTACCGCCCCGTGCCGCATGGCCGGGAATAGTGACCGCCGGGATCTTGTGGTTCGGCCTGTACATGATCGCGCTGAACTGGGGAGAGCGGAGCGTGGACGCGGGCACCGCGGCGATGGTTGTGGCCATCGGCCCGATACTGATCGCGCTGCTGAGCGGCTGGCTGCTCAACGAAGGATTCCCGCCCCGCCTGCTTGCCGGGATAGCGGTGGCGTTCGTCGGCGCCGCCGTGGTCGGTTACTCGGTTTCCGGTGGAAGCAGCTCCTCCACCGTCGGGGTCCTGCTGTGCCTGGTCGCGGCGGTGTCATTCGCCGGCGGCGTTGTCTCAGAGAAGCCCGCGCTCCGTCACGCTTCGGCCTCGCAGGTCACCACGTTCGCCTGCCTGGTGGGAGCGATAGCCTGCCTGCCGTTCAGCGGCCAGCTCGTATCGCAGCTTGCCAGGGCGCCGGCGTCGGCGACGCTGAACATCGTTTACCTTGGCCTGTTTCCGACGGCGCTCGCGTTCGGCACCTGGGCCTATGCGCTCGCCCGCACCACCGCGGGCAAGATGGGCGCCACCACGTACATCATTCCGGCCGTCGCGGTCTTGCTGTCCTGGGCCTTCCTTGGCGAGCTCCCGACATGGCTGACATTCGTCGGCGGCGTGCTGTGCGTCGTCGGCGTCGCCGTCTCCCGCAGCCGGGCAAGGTCGCGGTCCCGCGCACGAGCGGATTCCCGATCCCGCGCACTAGCGGATTCGCGATCCGCGACAACCGCCGCCGACCAGGGCACACCGAGCCCGTCTACAGCGCCCCTGGCGAAGGAGGCGTGATATCTCTCCATGCTCAGCTCACGCTGGTTCCTGCCCAGTGACACTCAGACCCCGGCGGGGGGGCGAATCTTCTGCTTCGCCCCGGCGGGCGGCGATCCCCGTGCCTTCCTGGACTGGCAGCCGAGCCTGGGCGCTGACACGCAGATCGTCGCGGTCACCCTGCCAGGACGCGGACACCGCGCGGACGAGCGCGCGCCGGTGAGCATCGCGGAGCTGGCCGACGGCGCTGCCGCGGTGATCTCCGATTACGCCGACCAGCCGCTATACCTGTTCGGTCACAGCTTTGGCGCGCTTGTGGCGTTCGAGGTCGCACGCCGCATGGGAAATCCGCCGGCATTTCGCCATCTCGCCGCGTCCGGCTGCGCCGCTCCGTCCCTCCTCCCGACTGACTACAACGTGTGGGCGGCAGGAAACACGGGCCGTGCGTTCCTCGATGAGTCGGCGCGTTTCCTGCGCCTGCCGCCGGAGTTCACCTCCGCTGACGATGAGGTGCAGGAACTGCTGCTTGCCGACCTGCGGACCGACATCGACCTGCTCGCGGGGTACCGTTACCTGCCCGCGGCCCCGCTCACGGTCGGCCTCTCGCTGATCTGCGGCCGAGACGATCCCTATGTCGAGCGCCCTGCGCTCGAGCCCTGGAAGCGTGAATGCGAGACGGCGCCCGCGTATTACTGGCTTGACGGCGATCACTTCTTCCTCGAACAACGTCCATCCGCAGCCATTGACATCCTGCGGCTCATCGTCGTGGGCCTGTCAGACAATGCCGCACGGTCCGACGAAGACGTGGAAGTGATCTAGGTCGCGATAACAATGACCCGGTCCTCGCCCATCTTCCTGAAGGCGCCGCATTACGTGCTCGGAGAGATCGAGGAAGAGCATACGGCGATCAGCAACCTACCGGCTCGGATAGCAGAGCTTCGCATACTGCCGAGGGCGGACTTCTGGGGGTGGGGAACAATACGCCGAACCCGGCGAAGCGTCGAGTCGATGGCCATCGAGAGCGGAACGGCGACGCTGCTCGCCGCCGGGATCGATTCCGCATCTGTTGACGCGCTCGTGCTGTGCTCGACGAGGTTTCCTGAAGCCACAGACAGCCACGGGCTTTTCGTGGGGACCATCATGGCCGGGATCGGTCTCGCCAGCGCTGACTTCATCGGCCTCACCCTGAATCGCTGCGCCAATCTGCTGGCCGGAATCCGGACAGCGGACGCGATGGTTGCCAGCGGGCGGCACCGCAGGGTGCTCGTCATAACCACCGACCGCATCGGCGACGAGGCAGCGCGGATGGAGAAGTTCGCCCTCTTCAGCGACGGCGCGGCGAGCTGCGCGGTGACCGACGAACGCGGCCTGCCGGGCTTCGAGCTCGTGTCAAGCGCCACGGCGCACAACATCGCCGAGCTCGACTGGTCCAACGAGATAAACTCGGATCTCTCCCGGCAGGTTAATGAAAGCCTGCTGACGCCATTGGGCATGAAAGCCGGCGATGTCTCCGGCCTTATGCACGCGAACATCTTCCGGCCCATTGTCGTCCTGAAGGAGATGCAGGCGGGCTTTACGCCGGCGCAGCTCTACACCGGCAACATCACGCGAGTGGGGCACTGCTTCGCGGCGGATCCGCTCATCAATCTGGTCGACCGAGCCGCGGCGGGCCAGGTCCAGGACGACCGCTACTACATGCTCGCATCGAGCGTGCCTGGATCACGCATCGGCGTCCTGCTACGCAAGGTTGCCGAGCAGCCGTGACAGAAGGAGTCACCATGTCACTCCACACCTTCGAGCTCCCGGACCTCATAGCGTCCTCGCCGCTGACCACCTTCGAGTTCAGCCCCGCCGCGAAAGACGAGGCCACCGCCCTGCTGTCGGCAGAGCCTGACGCGATCTTCCAGATGCTCATGCAGGACCAGGAGTCGGAGTCGGCGCTGCTCGCCGCCAGGAGGATCATCCACGCTTTCCTGGAAGGCAGCGGCTCCGCGGCGGCATCGTCTGCCGGCTCGCCGGCAGACGATGCCGCCGCGGACACGATCGCCGTATATGTCGGCGCCGTGCGCGACGAGCTCGCCGCGGCCATGAGCTCGCTGACACGGCTCGAACCGGACCTGCGCGCGGCGGTGCTGCGGCAGCGCGCGCCGCTAAGCCTGGTCAGCGGCTGCTGGCTGGACACGCTCTCCCAGCCTGCGAGCCAGCCTTCGGTCATCGTCAATCACCTGTTCCGGCATCACGTTGCGCTGAAGGGAGAAGGAAACCCCCAGCGCTCGCTGCACCACCTGCGCCGGCGCGCGCTCGAAGGCGCCGGGGTCCACCTGCCCGAGATCAGCGCGGAAGACTTCATGCGGCAAGCCCATGCCCGCCCGCTGACGGCGATTCAGGCATCCTTCTATGTGGCGCTGTCGCGGCTGCCGTTCAGCTTCCTGCCCGAGGTCGCAGGTGTGCACTACGCGTTCCACGCCCTCGGGGTCGATGACCGGTTGACCGGTGCCCAGCCGCTGCTGCCTGAGCCGACGGTGCGAGAGCCGCTGGTCGAATTTCTCCGCCTGACCCGGCGGTCCGGCACCGGGTCGGCGGAGCGGCGGCGGCTGCACGCGGCCATCCGGCTGGTCCTCGCGTTGGAGCGCGAGCACGTGGCCATGCTGGCCGAGTTCGCCCGCTGGCGCGGCGGGCTGTCGCTTGACGCCCGGGTCGCCGAGATCATCACACAGCACGCTCCGTTCGCCGGGCGAATGCATCGTGATGTGCGCGTGGCCGGTCGGCCGCTCACCGAGACCTTCACCGACCCCGGCTTCGACGTCGCGACCTTCATTCAGGACTTCCGCAAGTCTGGCCATCTGAAACCGCTGCGAACCGGCGGTTGCCGGTTCCTCAACGCCATCAAGTTCGGCGGACCGATGTTCGCCATCTTTGACGAACGCGAAGCCGCGATCCTCAAGGCGTGGGTGGCCGAGGTGCAGCGGGGCAATCTGGCGGAGGTCGTGATCCCGGTCAACCGCGTCGGCGAAGCGCAGGCCGCGCGATGGCGCGCGGCGATCGCACAGAGCGAACCGGGCGACGTGATCTTCGCCGAGTTGCCGCCGATCGATGACAGGGAGCTTCTCTATCGGCTGGTGAACACCGAGAACTTCCCGAACACACGGGCGCTGGCCAGACAGCGCGCGATCGAGGGTTTCGCCAACGGGGAGATCCTGTTCACCCACGGGGCAGCAGGCCAGTACACCGACGCAAGCTATTTCGACTACAGCCCGGCGGCGCTGCGCGCTCGCGTCATCAACATCTACTGGGACAAGCTTGTCAACACCTACCAGCCGCTCGCCGAGATTCCCGACCGGGAACAGGTGATCCTCGGCCAGCGGACGATGGCCCTTGGCAATCTGATCGAGGCCGCCTGGTCACACCGGATCGGCAATCTCGGCCGCTTTGAACGGCCAAGTGACGGGCTGATGTTCGCGATCTACGCGGACGAGATGGGGCGCGGTGACGTCCGGAAGAACCACGTCAAACTGATTCATCAGGTCATGAGCAGCCTGGCCGTTCATCTGCCGCACGTCCGTGACGCGGCATTTCGGGACCAGGAGTTGCTTCCGGACAGCTCCTATCCCTTCCCCGTTCATCAGATGTGCATGGCGCTCTTCCCTGACACCTTCTACAGCGAGATACTCGGCTACAACCTCGCCATCGAGATGAATGGACTTGGTACCGTTCGGATGCAGGAGATGGAAAGACTTCGCGCCTACCGGTTTGACACCTCGTACGAGGAGGTCCATCTGTCCATCGACAATGTCTCCACCGGCCATTCAAAGCAGTCTGTGGATGTCATCATTTCGTATCTGGACTCGGTGGAGCGAAGCCATGGCAACGCTGCCGCCCAGGCCGAGTGGCGTCGTATCTGGCGTGGCTATGCGGCCTTTGCCTACTTCATCGAGCACCAGCTCATCAGCATCTTGTCTGCCGAGGACACCTCGGCTGGCGGGAGCATAGAACTCGACGACGCCGAGCTGGTGATTTGATCGAGGCAGCGAACCGAGAGGAAATGCCGTGCACCCGGACGCGACCGGCAGCTCTCATGTCCGGCGCGGTGATACTGAAATCACCGGCGCCAGCAGCTTCGCCGCAGAAATCCTGGCGCTTCCGTTCTATGAGTCCCGGCACGCGGCGCTCGCGCAGCGGATCAGCGACTGGTGCGACGCGCATGCCGCGCTCTGGGAAAAGCCGGACCCAGGCTGCCATGAGCAGACGGGGCGTCGCATTTTGCAGGCGCTCGCGAACGATGGTTGGCTCGCCTTCCTGCATCCCGACGCCGGCCCTGACGCGGTGCCAGCAGGAGACTTCCGGTCCATATGCCTGATGCGTGAGGCGCTAGCGTATGCCGATGATCTCGCCGATTACGCCTTCTCCATCCAGGCGCTGTCCGCGACCCCGCTCGTGCGCCACGGCAGCCCAGCCCAGCGGCGGCGTTATCTCCCGCAGCTTGCGGACGGAAGGCTCGTCGGGTCTTTCGCCGTCTCCGAGGACGACGCGGGATCCGACGTGGCGGCGATCAGGCTGCGCGCCGAGCGGGTGGCTGACGGCTACGTCCTGAACGGCCACAAGGCCTGGGTCGCGAACGGCAGCATCGCGGACCTGCACTGCGTGATCGCGCGCACCGGGGAGGGGCCGGGCGCTCTCGGCCTGACCGCCTTCCTCGTGCCCGCGACAGCGCGCGGGATAGCCGTGCGGGAGAAGGTCGCGGCGATAGCACCGCGCGCCTTCGCCAGCCTCGCCTTCAACGACTGCCACCTTCCGCAGGACAGTGTGCTGGGCAGGCCAGGCGGCGGTTTCGTCATCGCGATGGACCTGCTCGACCGGTTTCGCATGACGGTGGGAGCGGCCGCCGTCGGCTTCGCCCGCCGCGCCGCGGATGCCGCGCTGCAGCGGGCGAGGCACCGGCCGATGAGCAACGGACGCCTGTTCGACCTGCAGATGGTCAAGGCGACGTTCGCGGATATCGAGGTCAAGCTCAATGCCGCCGCTCTGCTCGTCGCCCGCGCTGCCTGGGAAATCGATCGCGGCAACCGGCGCTTCCCGAAGCATTCCAGCATCGCGAAGCTGTATGCCACGGAGGTGGCCCAAGAGATCGTCGACGCCGCGGTGCAGATCTTCGGCGCCGCCGGGCTGGTCAAGGACAGCGTTACCGAACGGCTCTACCGCCAGATACGATCGCTGCGCATTTACGAAGGCGCGTCGGAAATTCAGAAGATGATCATTGCCGGATCGCTCAACCGCGAATGAGCCGTGCCCGACGACCTGCCGCGGCGAGACAGACCCCGAGTGAACACCGTCCGGTGCCGTCCAGCGCCATCGCCTGTCGCGCCGAAGTCGGATAATCTCGCGATGACCGATATGCGACAAGGTCCCGAGAACGGAGCAAAACCAATGTCGCTGGGCTGCGGTAAAATGGACTCGAGCGACGATGGCGATGGGACCCTCTCCGTCAGCGTGACTCGGCAGGACACCTACCCCGTGGTAATCGGCCGGGGCAGGATCGAGACGCTCCCCTCGCTGGTCGGCCGGATACTGAAAACCGATTCGCTGTTCATCGTCACTGACGAGAACGTCGGCGAATTGCTGTTACAGCGAACGGCAGATCTATTCAGCGAGAGCGGCATGCACGTCCAGTCAGTCGTCATTCCGGCCGGTGAATCTTCGAAGTCCTGGGCTGCCGCGCAGAATGTGATCGATGCCCTGTCGACTCGCGGTGCGAAACGACGAACCGCGCTGGTGGCATTGGGCGGGGGCGTAATAGTCGACATGGTCGGATTCGTGGCGTCTGTCTTCATGCGGGGGCTGCCCTACATCAACGTCCCGACGAGCCTTCTCGGCCAGCTAGACGCCGCCATTGGCGGTAAGACGGGGATCGACTACGACGGCTCAAAGAACCTGCTGGGGGCGTTTTATCATCCCGCTGCCGTCCTGATTGACCCGGAACTGCTCTCGACGCTGCCAGAACGCGAGATCAGGAGTGGCCTCGCTGAAGCCGTGAAGGTGGGCATGCTCCATCCGCCGCTGTTCGCCAAGCTGGAAAACCTGGCGCCCGGCGCCGCGAACGACATCGAGGCCCTCGCCGCCATTACGCGAGATGCCGTCCGCCACAAGATGCGTCTTCTGAGGGACGACCCCTACGAACGGTCGCTGGTGAGACTGCTGAACCTCGGGCACTCGTTCGGGCACGCGCTGGAAGCGGCGACTGAGTTCGAGGTGTACCGCCACGGTGAGGCGATAGCGATCGGCATCGCCGTCGCCACCATGATCAGCTGGAACCGCGGTATATGCGCCGCAGAGACAAAGGACCGCGTCCTCGCCTGTCTGGAGACCCGCGGGCTGGAGATCTCGTTGCCGCTGTCTGCCATGGAGGCCACCTGGCAGGAGATCAACGTCATCCGACGTATTCGCAACGGGGCGCTCAACGAGGTGCTCCCGGTCTCAATCGGCGAGTGCACGGTGGTTGACGAGGTCGCCCACGAGGAGTTCGTGTCGGCCGTCGACTCCCTCGCACACCTAACCATTCCGGCTCAGGTGGTACACACGGGGTCTACGTCCCTTCTGCGAACAGCCCCTGAGCCCTCTCCATCAGCATCACCCGCAGCGCTTTCTTGTCGATCTTACCGATCGAGGTCCACGGCAGCGAGTCGACAAAGGTGATCGTCTGTGGCTCGTAGAGCGGCCCAAGCTCCGCCGCGGCCATGCGGCGCAGCTCAGCCTGGTCGATCGGGATGCTGGGATCGGCTGCGCAGATCGCGTGCACGCTCTCACCGTGGGCATCGTCGGGCAACCCGACAACCGCGGCAGCCCTGACGCCGGGATGCCGCGTCAGCACGTCCTCAAGCAGCTGGAGTAGACATTGGCCGAGGTCTGACCGGTGATGATCACGTCTTTGACCCGGTCGACGAGGTGGAGGAATCCGTCATCGTCCCACCGGCCGAGATCGCCGGTGTGGAACCAGCCGTCCTTGATGACCTTCGCGGTCATCTCTGGGTCGTGCCAGTACTCCTTCATCACCAGTGGGCTGCGCACGCACACCTCACCGATCCCTCCCGGCTCGACCTCACCGCGCTCGTCCCGCAGCGAGATCTCGCCCAGCTCGCCGACCCCGGCCAGCGGCTTGCCCACCGCATTGAGGCGGCCGGGCACAGAATCGTCGTGGTCGAGCGGCTCAAACAGCGTCACGACCGGGACCTCTGTCAACCCATAGGTCTGTCGCAGCACCGGGCCGAAGCGCTCAAGCGCCTGCCGGATGCGGGCGGACGTGGTCGGCGCACCGCCATAGTGCACGCGGATCAGGTCGGGAAAGCCCCCCTCGGGAAAGGACGGGTGGTCAAGCACCTCGCTGAGCATCGGCGGCACCAGCATCACGCTGGTGATCTTCTCGCGGTGGATGGTCGCAATGACCTGCGCCGCGTCAAAGCCGTCCAGCAGCACCGCTGTACCCTCAGCCAGCAGCGCCAGGATCGCGGATATGTGCCCGCTACTGTGGTTCACCAGGGTGCAGACGAGGAACCGCTGCGGGGTGGGGCACTCGGCCTTGCGCCGTGCGCTCGCCATGACCAGCGCGCCGTAGTAGCTGTGCGGGTGCAGCACCATCTTCGGCCGGCCGGTGGTGCCGCCGGTGTAAAACAGAGTCGCGACATCCTCGCGCCCGGCCCGGCCGGTCATCGTGCCCGGCTGCTTGTCCATCAACGCGAACAGGTCCTCACCCTGATCGGCGGCGCCAAGTGTGAGCACCACCCGCGGTTCGACCAACCTAGACAATTCCGCCGCTCTGCTGATCGCCGGGTCGAAGATGAACGCGCTGACCTCGGCTCGTTCGAGAAAGCCGCGCTGCTCGCTCAGGGCCGGCTCGGGCGGGATGAACGACAGCCGGGCGCCTGCAAGATGGATGGCGAGTTGCAGCAGCACTGCCTCGACCCTGTTGGTGGTGAAGAGCGCGACGGTGTCGCGCCTACCCACCCCGCGCTCGCGCAAGGCCTCCGCCATGCGCAGGACACGGGAGCGCGCCTGCCGGTAGGAGACCCGCTGAGCGCCGTCGACCAGGGCCTCACGGTCGGGGTGGGCGGACAGGTTGTCGAGGATGCGGGCCGTCAAGACCGCAATTTGCTGGCGCCTCCCAGGGCAAGGTCGACGGCGTTGGCCCGGGTGAGCGTGTCCCGCCGGCCGGCGGGCCGGGCGTTCCGGGTGGTAGGGCTGCCTTCCGCGCAAGTGTCGTGTTATCCCCCGCGCGCAGGGCGTCTGCCACCCTGGAGAATCGCAACAGACATGTCAGGCAGATGACGACGGCGGGGGAACCCGATGAGGGCAGTGTGGCTGCGCGTTCGTGCCGGGATGCGGCAGGACTGGCGCGGCCCGGTTGCGCTGGCGCTGATCACGGGCCTGCTGGGGAGCGCGGTTCTGGTCGCGCTTGCGGGGGCGCGCCGCACTGACACGGCCGTCTCCCGATTCGTCACGTACTCAGGCCCGACCGAGGGGGAGGTGCTTGCCGGTCCCCGCGCGACCGACACGATCGCTGCTCTGCCCGGTGTCGCTTACACCGCGCGCAGCGCGCTCATGCTGGCTTTTCCCGCCAGGGCCGACGGCCGGGCGGCGGTGCCGCTCGGCCAGGTGCTCACCTGGGCCGTGATTTACCGCCCGGCGCAGGCACGTGTGATCACCGTTGCCGGTCGGCTGGCGGCGCCGTCACGCGCCAACGAGGTCGTGATCAACGAAACGGCCGCCCGGATCCTGACGGCGCGCGTCGGATCGGTGATCCGTTTGCACGGGTACCGGCCCGATCAGGTTCACCAGGTACTGAACGGCGCCAGCCCGCCGCCGAGCGTCTGGCTGCCCAGCGTTCATGTCGTCGGGGTCATCCGGACGCCTGTCGACCTCACGGAGAACCCCGACGCGCCGGCGGATGTCAGCTTCATGGGGACCGGTTCGCTCTACGTTACGGCCGCGTTCTACCACCGCTTCGCCTCCTCGGTGGGCAACATGGCCGGGCTCGCGTTCCACCTCAAAGGCGGCTTTCGGGACCTCGCGGCCTTTGAGGCGGAGGTGAGGCGCGTCACAGGGGCGCAGGTGTTGGCCGGTAGCGACGCCCACGACGCCGCGGTCGCCGCGGCTCGAGGAACGTCCTTGCAGGCGTTCGCGCTCTTGTTGTTCGGGGTCATCGTGGCGCTGTCGATGGTCGTCATCGTGGGCCAGAGCATCGCACGGCAGGCGTATATCACCTCCGACGACTTCCCGGTGCTGCGGGCGCTGGGCGCCTCTCGCAGGCAGCTCTTCGCGGTCGCGCTCGCCCCCGGGGCGCTGGTCGCGGTGGGCGGGATGGCATTGGCGGTCCCGATCGCCTACGGGCTTTCCGCATTCACGCCGGTCGGACTGGCACGCCGGGCGGAGATCTCGCCCGGACTCTCGTTCAATGCCGCGATCCTGTTGAGCGGTGCCGCCGCGCTCGGGCTGCTGCTTGTCGGCAGAGCGGCGATTACGGCGTTTCGCGCGATGAGGGTCCGCACGGATATATCGGCGGCGCAAGCCGGACGCCGAGGTTCACGGGTGGCCCGATGGATGGCTCGCAGCGGGTTCCCGCCAACAGCGGTGTCCGGTATCCGCCTCGCGTTCGAGCCGGGCCGCGACCGCTCGGCTGTCCCGGTTCGCTCGACCATCCTCGGAACGGCGGTGGCGCTCGCCGCGGTGATGGCAGCTCTTGTGTTTGGGTCCAGCCTGGCCAACGTCGTCAATGATCCTGTCGTCGCGGGCTGGGACTGGGACGTGGCGGTCGGCAATCCGCACTCCGGTGACACCAGCGCGACGATCGAGCCAAAGCTCCGCGCGGATGCCGACGTCGCGGGATTGACCGCGACCGCCATGGGTGGCGTGCGGCTGGGCGGCCATGACGTCCCGGTCGTGGGAATGCAGCACGTCAAAGGAGGCGTGGCGCCTCCCGTGCTCGCGGGCCGGCTCCCGCGCGCGCCCAACGAGATCGCCCTGGGCGGCAGGGAGCTCCGGGCGCTGCACAAGCGCGTCGGTGACCGCACCATCTCCCGAGGCGCTCACGGACCGGTGCCGCTTGTTGTCGTCGGGCAGGTTGTTCTGTCGCCGGAGATCGCTAACGAGCAGGTACAGCTCGGCGGCGGCGCGGTGATGACGCTCGCGGGCGCGCGGGCGCTGAGCCGGGCGCCGTTGCACGTCAATGTGTATCTCGTCCAACTGAACAGGCGCGCCGATCAGGCGGCCATCGCGCGCCTGAAGCGGAAGTTCCCCGGAGTGGTGCTGCCTGCGCTCCCGCCTCCGGAGGTGCGAGACCTCCGCGGCGTGAACGGCCTGCCGCTCGCTCTCGCGCTCCTCGTGACCCTGCTCGCCACCGGCACCATCGCGCACACGCTCGTCACGTCGGTGCGTCGCCGACGACGCGACCTCGCCATTATGAAAGCGGTTGGCTTCGTGGAAAGCCAGGTGCGGGCGACCGTGGCATGGCAAGCGACTGCCATCGCAGTGAGCAGCCTGATTGTCGGCCTGCCGCTCGGAGTGGCCGCAGGCCGCTGGGCCTGGACGCTGTTCGCAAGTCAGGTCGCAATCAAGCCCGTGCCCGTCATTTCCCCGATGGCGATGCTCGCATTCCCCGCCGTTCTCGTGCTGGCGAATGTGGTCGCGGCCTTCCCCGCGCAAGCCGCGGCGCGCACGCAGCCCGCCGTCGTGCTAAGGACCGAGTGAGCGTGGGCCGGCGTCATGGATCGCGGCGCCCTTTGCCACGGACCGCGGTGCCCGGGGCGCCGGGGTCCGCGACGGTGCGCGCCGAGGTCACCGCGTGGATGGCCGTGGTCAGCTCGAGGATCTGGCGCGACAGACCGAGCAGGGTCTCGTTCTGCTGGTCCTCCTCTTGGACCTTCTGCCATTCGTGGTCGGCCAGGGCTTGGCGTTTGTCGTCGGCCCGGTTCTGGCTGATCATCACGAACGTTGACAGGAAGATGGCCTCCAGCGACACGATCATCGTGAGCAGCCCGAAGGGGTAGCGCTCCACCCCGAAGCCGATCCACGCGGCGAACCAGATCACGTGGACGTACACGAACGGCATGGAACCGGCGAACCGGGTGATCGCGTCGGCGATGCGGTTTTCTGCGCTTTGCGCTCGGTGCTGTGTGTGCTCGACCAGCGCGGGGTGACGCGCGATGGGAGGCGTCCGGATCGACACGCTGTCGTCCTCTCGATTGGCCCGCAACGGCGGGCGGACGGCTCAGGATAGGCCCACCAGAGCCGGCGCCCGCGACATATGTCCTATCCGACGGGCGACGGTGACCTCGATATAGGTTGCCGTAATTGCCCGCAAAGATTCGGTCAGTCGGCCGATCACTCGGTTCAGGTGATCCCGGTACAACAGACGCATGACAACACTGCAAACCTTCCGCCTGCCCTCCCTGGTAGAAGGCAGCGATGCCGACAAGAAGCTCGGCCGAGCACTCATCGCCACCTGGCAGGCAGACGGGATCTTTCAGATCCAGGCCACCGCCGAACAGCAAGCCGCCACCGCACGCGCATTTAGCGCCTCCCGCGAATTCTTCCGCCTGCCAGCGTCGGTGAAGGCGGCGCATGTATCCGACCTCACCTACAGCGGGTACGTCGCCTCGGGCGAAGAAGAAACGGCTGGCGAGAAGGACGGTTCGGAGATCTTCACCGTCTGCCCCGACATCGCGGAAAACGACGCCCGCGTCATCGAAGGGTGGCCGTGCCACGGTCCCGTGCCCTGGCCGTCGCCACATTACGCGGGCGCCATGAAGGACTACACGGGGGTCGTCGGCGACATCGGCCACCGCCTGTTACAGCTAACCGCCCTGGGCCTTGGGCTGGATGACATGGAGCACTTCACCCGGCTGACCGAGGACGGCTGGCACCACATGCGCGTCCTGCGCTTCCCGTCGGCCGACGCCACGTCCGAACGCGGAATCGGGTCCCACACCGACTACGGCCTGCTCGTCATCGCGGCACAAGACGACGTGGGTGGCCTGTACATCCGGCCGCCCGTTCCCGGCGAAGAGCGCGGACGCAACTGGCGCCCAGAGGAGTCAATGGCCGGACGGTACGAAAACACCGAACCCTGGACATTCGTCACCCCGGTCCCCGCCGTCTTCACGGTCTTCCCCGGCGACATCATGCAGTTCATCACCGGGGGAACGCTGCTCTCCACCCCGCACAAGGTGCGATTGGCTGACCGGGAGCGGCACACCATCGCCTATTTCCACGAGCCGTCCTTCACCGCCACCGCCCGTCCTTTGGACGACGCTGGGTCAGGGGAGTCCATCCACTATGGAACCCACTTCACCAACATGTTCGTGCGCTGCTATCCCGAGCGCGTGACCACCGCCCGCATCGAGGCCGAGGGGCGCATGAAAGTCCTCGAAAGGCTCCACGAGCTAGCCCTCACCGCCTGAGCTGCTATTCCCAGCGTGTCCCGCTCCAACTAAACTGAGTAGCCTTTCGATCTCAGTGGGTGAGCGCGATGATCGGTCGTCAAAGCGGACGCGACCGGTCCACTCCGCGCCTGATCGCTGTGGCGGCGCTCGGGTTCCTGCTCTTAGCGCCGCCGCTGCTGTCGCTGTTTGACCATAAGGCCCGGGTGTTCGGCATACCGATCCTCATGGCGTACCTGTTTATCGCTTGGGCCGCTGTCATCGCCTTGGTCGCTGTCGTTAACCGAGGCGCCGGCCGAGCGCCGGAGTAGCGCTGTGCTGCCGACCTGGGTCGTCGTAACGGTCTCGGCTGGCTACCTCGCTCTGCTCTTCGCCCTGGCGTTCTACGCCGACCGGCGGGCCACCAGCGGCCGCAGCCTCATCGACAGCGGCACGATCTACGCGCTGTCCCTGGCGGTGTACGCCACATCGTGGACCTACTACGGCAGCGTCGGCCGCGCCGCAACAAGCGGACTCGGGTTCCTGCCCATCTACCTCGGACCCACCCTGATGTTCGCGCTTGGCTGGGTGGTCCTGCGCAGGATCATCCGGATCAGCCGCCGCCACCGGATCACCTCGCTGGCCGACTTCGTCTCCGCGCGCTACGGCCACAGCGTGTCGCTGGGCGGACTGGTGACGGTCGTCGCCGTGGTCGGCGTCGTGCCCTATATCGCGCTGCAGCTCAAGGCGGTTTCCAACACATTCGAGATCATCCGCGGGCACCTGGCGACCGAGGTGAAAGGCCAGGTCGGCGGTGTTCCGCTGCTGCACGACACCGGGCTGTACATCGCTCTCGCGCTCGCCGCGTTCGCAATCCTCTTCGGCACCAGGCGCCTCGACGCCACCGAACGCCACGAGGGAATGGTCGCCGCGATCGCGTTCGAGTCCGTGGTGAAGCTCGTGATCTTCCTCGCGGCCGGCTTGTTCGTGACCTTCGGCATGTTCGGCGGCTTCGGTAACCTCTTCGCGCGGGCGGCGGCGAACCGGGGCGCCGCGGCCTTATTCACCCTCGGCCAGGGCAGGTACGGCACCTGGGTCTGGCTGACCGCGCTGTCCATGCTCGCGATCGTGCTGCTGCCCCGTCAGTGGCAGGTCACGGTCGTCGAGAACGTGCGCGAGGTGCATCTGCGGCGTGCGATGTGGCTGTTCCCGTTGTACCTGCTGGCTATCAACGTCTTCGTGCTGCCGATCGCGCTCGGCGGGCTGGTGCGCTTCGGCAGCGGCGGCGCGGTCAACCCCGACACCTACGTGCTCGCATTGCCGATGGCAGTCGGCCAGCGGGCGCTCGCATTGCTGGTGTTCATCGGCGGGTTGAGCGCGGCTACCGGCATGATCATTGTCGAGACGATCGCACTCGCCGCGATGGTGTCGAACTCGCTCGCGCTGCCGCTGCTGCTGCACGGTAGGTCCCGGCTGACCAGGCGGCTAGCCCAGCGGCCTGACCTCACCGGCCTTATCCTCGGCATCCGGCGCGCGGCGATCGCCGCGATCGTGCTGTGCGGCTACGCCTACTTCCGCCTCGTCGGCCAGGGCCCCGAACTCGTCTCGATCGGCCTGGTGTCCTTCGTGGCAGTCGCGCAGTTTGCTCCCTCCGTTCTTGGCGGGCTGTTCTGGCGGAGCGGCACGCGCAACGGGGCTCTGGCCGGCCTGGCCGCCGGCTTCGCCGTGTGGGTCTACAGCCTGCTGTTGCCGACCTTCGCGCACGCCCGCTTGCTTCCGGAGTCGCTGGTTCGCGGCGGCCCGCTGGGCATAAGGCTGCTGCGGCCCACCGAACTGTTCGGCCTGACCGGAATGGATGAGGTCAGCCAGGCGATGTTCTGGAGCCTGCTGGCCAACGTCGGCCTGTACGTCGCGGTTTCCCTCATGGCCAGGCCCAGCACGGCCGAGCAGTCGCAGGCGGTGCTGTTCGTCGACGCGCTCACCGACCCACCCGGGCCGCGCCGCTGGCGCGGGCGCGCGTCGGTGGGCGAGTTGCGTGCGCTCGCCGAGCGGTTCCTCGGGCCGAGCGGTGTCGAGAAGGCGTTGCGTGAGCATTGGCGAGAGCGCAACCTCGACGCCTCCCCGGGCGCCGCGGCCGATCCTGAACTGCTCGAGTACGTGGAGACCCTCCTGGTCGGCTCGGTCGGCGCGACATGCGCGCGGCTGGTGGTCGCGTCGGTGGTCGACGAGGAGCAACTCGGGCCTGACAAGCTGATCGCGATCGTCGATGAGGCATCGCAGCTGGCGGCTCTGGAGGAGCGGCACCGGCTGGCCCGCGAGTTGCACGACTCGGTTTCCCAGGCGCTGTTCTCGATGACCTTGCATACTCGCGCCCTAGAGCTGGCGGTGCAGCGCGAGGGCGCCGACCCGGCCGGCCCGGTCTGCCGAAACCTCGCCGAGTTGCGGAACCTGACGCACAGCGCGCTCACCGAGATGCGGGCGCTGATCTTCCAGCTCCGGCCCGGTGCGTTGCACGAGGAGGGCCTGGCCGCGGCGGTCCGCAGGCACGCGGCCGCGGTCGCGGCGCAGGAAGGCCTGGACGTGCGCGTGGACGCCCCCGAGGACAGCCTGCCCCTCGATGAGCGCGCCGAAGAGGAACTCTTCCGCGTCACCCAGGAGGCCTTGCGCAACAGCGTCAAGCACGCCCACGCGAACCGGGTCGACATCCGGCTTGCGGCCGCCGCCGCTGGCGGAGGCACGCTGATCGTCGAGATCACCGACGACGGCGTCGGCTTCTGGCCGGACGCACCGCATCCGGGGCACCTGGGTCTGAAGAGCATGCGTGAGCGAGCCGAACGGCTCGGTGGCCGGCTCATCGTGGACAGTTGCCCCGCGGGGCCGACGACAGTTCGTGCGGTGCTGCCCGGAATCTTGCGGCAGCCGACGGCGCAGGACGCGGAGCAAATGCGGCAGCCGACGGCGCCGGCCGCGGAGCCAAACCAGCAGTCGGTGCCGGACGCGAAGGCTTACCAGGACCGCAATCCGGTCGCCGGGAGGTGATCATGGGACCGCTCGGTGATTCGCACCGCATCGGAGTCCTGTTGGTCGACGACCACGCGGTCGTGCGGCGCGGCATGCGGGCGTTCTTCGACGCGCTCGCAGACATCGAAGTCCTTGGCGAGGCCGCAGACGGGCAGGCCGCGCTCGACGCGCTCGCCGTGATGGCGGCCAAGGACGAGCTACCGGACGTCGTGCTCATGGACTTGGTCATGCCACGCCTTGATGGCCTCGCCGCGACGACGGCGATCAAGCAGCGGTACCCGGGTGTCGAGGTCGTGGCGCTGACCAGCTTCAGCGAGGCCGAACGCGTGCACGTGGCGCTCACCGCGGGTGCCGCCGGATACCTGCTCAAGGACGCCGAGGCCGACGAGGTCGGCGCGGCGGTCCGTGCCGCTCACCGCGGCGAGGTGCACCTCGACCCGGCGGTAGCCCGCAAGCTGACCCAGTCGCTGATCGCGCCCCGGCGCAGCGCGACGACGCTCACACCGCGCGAACGCGAGATACTGAAACTCGTCGCGCGGGGCAACTCAAACCGCGACATCGCCCGCGCTCTGGTGATCAGCGAACGCACCGCGCGCACGCACGTCAGCAACGTGCTCACCAAGCTTGGGCTGGCGTCACGAACGCAGGCGGCGCTGTGGGCGATCCGAGAGGGCCTTGTCAGCGCTCCGTGATCACCGGCCGGGGTAGACGACCGCCAGCTACGACAAATGTCGCGAGCCAACCGCGTCGAACAGCCCTCGACGGCCGACCGCTTCCCATGTGGACTTGAAGACAGGCGTTACCGGTCTTTGGGAGGTCGTCTATGACCGGTGACCAGCGCGCCGCCGTCCGGGTCCTGATCGCCGACCGCGACGCCAGGGTGCGGACCGCGTTGCGCAGCTTTTTGTCCGCGTCGCCCGGCTTCGACGTCATCGCCGACGTCGGCACCGCGGCCGCCGCGCTGGAGCTTGCGCGACAGCGTGTACCGGCCGTCGCGATCGTCGGCGTTCGGCTGCCGAGCGCGCCAGAGGGTCTCAGCCTGCTGCGCGCCATCACCGGCGAGCTGCGAATCCCGGCTGTGGCGATGAGCATCCGCGGCGCGCTGCGCGGCCAGGCACTCGCCGCGGGCGCTTGCCAGTTCGTGGAGAAGGACGGCTCGCCAGAACTCCTGCTTGCGGCGCTGCGTGCGGCCGCGCGGCGGTGATGACCCCGCCGCGGTGGAAAGGGCGTGGCAGGCACGTGTCACGCTGCGTGAGCCGTTCGGGATAATTAGTCCGAACGGCCGCGCGGGCGTGGCGCTGGGCTGAACGCGCGCCCCGCCGTCCGCGCTTGACCGCCGTAGGTCATAGCCCGAGACACATGTCCCATGCGATGGGCGACCGCGGCCCTGGCGCACCCCGCCAAAGATGCTCGCTCGCATTCGGTCTGCCGTCCGATGACTCAGGTTCGCGCCGAGCGCACGGTAGCAGGGTCAGAGGAAGTCGCGCTGAGGAGGCGACATGGCCGAGCGGCAAGTTCCGCGGATCGCCACGTTGGCAACCGCTGTACCTGACCTCATCATCGATCAAGCCGAGATATTCGAGAAGGTGTTCAGGTATGTGTTCGAGGGCGTGCCGTCCGCCGAGTCCATATTTCGTAACGCGGGCATCCGCAAGCGCCACTGGTTTTGCGACCCGACTGGCTGGAGCGCGGGCGGCGCGGAGCTGACCGGCCGGCGGATGCAGCTGTGGAAGGAGGGCTCGTTGGAGCTCGGCAGGCGAGCGGTCGGCGCCGCGCTGGACGGAATCGACCGCGCCGCCATCGGAAGCATGGTGACGGCGAGCTGCACCGGGTACGACGCGCCCTCGCCGGACATGCTGCTCGCCGCTGAGTTCGGGCTGTCCGATCGCCTGCGCCGGACCTTCATCGGGCACATGGGATGTTACGCGGCGTTCAACGCGATCAAGGTGGGCCTCGATGCCCTCGCGGCCCGCCCCAATGAGGCCGTTCTCATCAACTGCACCGAGATCTGCAGCGCGCACATGCGGACCGAGGCGACCGTCGAGCAGGTCGTCTGCCACGCATTATTCGGCGACGCCAGCGCGGCGTGCGTGCTCACGGCAGCGGAGGCGGCCAGCGGGCCGCAACTGCTGCACACCCACACCGAGACGCTGTACTCCACGTCCAGCCGGATGGCGTGGACCATCCTGGACGACGGCTTCAGAATGCACCTGTCACCGCGGGTGCCCCTCATTCTCCGGGACGCGGCGGCGGGCTTCGTCGACCGCGTGCTCGCCCCGCTCGGCCTGGTTGCAGGCGACATCGACCACTGGAGCATTCACGCCGGCGGACCCAGGATCATCGAAGCGGTCGCCCAGGCTCTCAAGTTGCGTGACGAGCAGATCCGCGCCTCCACCGAGGTGCTGGCCGAGTACGGCAACTGCTCATCGCCCACCTCGCTGCTCATCCTGCACCGCCTTCTTAACGTCTACCGCCCGCAGCAGGGAACGACCGGAGTCCTGATGGCCTTCGGTCCCGGACTCACCATGGAAGCAATCGTCCTGCGCTACTGACAGGGGCCTTTGGAAATGCGCATCGAACGCGACGACCACGCCGAACCAGCCAGCATTCCGCACCTGCTCTACCTCGTCTGGCAAGCCAACCACCGCTTTGAATCGTCCTGCGTGCGGCTGGGCGATCTCGAGTCGCGTCTGCTTCGGCGGCGGCTCCGCGAGCAGGCGGTGGACCGCCCCGTCTACGTGACGGGTCTGGCTCGGGCAGGCACGACCATCACCCTCGAGCTGTTGAGCCGCCATCCCGATGTCGCTACGCACCGGTACAGCGACATGGCACAGCCATACCTGCCGTTCGCCTGGAACCGGATGCTCGATCGGCTGCCGCTGCCGGCGCCCCGGCCGGCTGAGCGACTGCACAGGGACGGGATCCTCGTCACAAGGGACAGCCCAGAGGCGGTCGAAGAGACAATCTGGAAGCGGTTCTTTCCCGGGCTGCACAGCGAAGAACACTCGGCGGTGCTCGGCGCCACCACCAGCAACCCGCGCTTTGAGCGCTACTACACCGACCACGTGCGCAAGCTCCTGCTCGCCCGCGGCCGCCCGCGCTACCTGGCCAAGGCCAATTACAACGTCACCCGGCTCGCCTACCTCGTCCGCGTCTTTCCAGGCGCCCGTTTCGTGGTGGTTGTGCGACGGCCGGCCGCGCACGTTGGCTCCTGGCTCAAACAGCAGGAGCTGATCTCACGCACACACGCGCAGGATCCGCGCTGGCTCGCGGCGAGCAGATCGGTTGGCCACCACGAGTTCGGCGAGGATCAGCGGTTCATCAACGCGGGAGACTCCGGCCAGGTGCGGGCCATCCGGCAGACATGGGACGCCGGCCGCCGCGTCCGCGCGTTCGGCATGTACTGGGCGTCGATCTACGGTCACGTTCTCGACCTCACCACCCGTGATCCCCTGGTGCGAGAGGCGACGACCTTTGTCCGCCACGAGGACCTGTGCGCCGAACCACAGCAGACGATCGACCGGATACTGGCGCACGCGGCGCTGGATCCGGCGAGCTTCGGCACGGTTCTGGAACGCTACGCGGCGAAGCTCCGCCAACCGCGCTACTACCGCGCCGCGCTCGACGATGCCGAACTCCGCGATATCGAAGAGACAACAGCCGAGGTCGCGGGGCGGCTCGGCTACGGCCCGACCCCCTGCGGCGCCGCCCGGCGTCTCGGCGGTGCCGTCGGCGGGTTCGCTGGCGGTCAGTAGCCGGAGCCGCCTCCGCCGGTGCCGCCTCCGCCTCCGGCGCCCGAGCTGCCGGTGTGCATGGCGATGAAGGCCCAATAGGCGACCGCGAGGACCAGTGTCACAGCGCCGAGGATGATCCCGGCGATGGCCAGGCCGCGACCGCGTTCACCGCTCTGCGAGATCCGGCGGCGGGCGACGAGCCCAAGCACGATTCCGGCCACCGAGCCTAGCCCCCCGAGCGAGATGATCGAGAGCACGAGCGACCAGATCGCCATCCGGTTAGTGCGCTGCGTTGTTGGTGGCGCATAGGCCGGCGCGGCGCGGGTCATGTGCTGTGGCCCAGACATGGCTGTCTCCTTCCCATTGTCATTGTGGTCGCCATCTGTTGCCGGGCACGCCCTACCCGGAAAGGCGACTGGCATGCTCGCAAGCAATACAGACTTGTCGCCTCGATTCCACAAACCGCACGCTGACCTGCGTAAATATCAATAAAAAAATCTGCGAAATGCCCGAACAGCACGATAACGCGACCGGCCAGGTCCCGCTCTATCGATGGCTCGAGACCAAGGGTTGGTCAATGTTTCGAGACAGATGCATAGGAGCGTCCACCGCAGGTGAACCGAATCCAGCCGAAATCCGTTGTAGCGCCTTCGGCCAGCGCTGCGATCAGGTGATGCCGGTCGCGGCCCGGTCTGGTCAGATGCCGGTGAGGTCAGGTGCCGGTGAGGTCAGTCAGGTGCCGGTGAGGTCAGGTGCCTGTCGCGGCCCGGTCTGGTCAGATGCCGGTAAGGTCAGGTGCCGGTGAGGTCAGTCAGGTGCCGGTGAGGTCAGGTGCCGGTCGCGGCCCCGCCGCCCGAGCGCACGACGGCCTGCTCCAATCGCAATCGCACCTGCGCGCCCTTTTACGGCTCAGCCTTG
>WNGE01000295.1_pt1 | contig 64366 bp, 52 predicted proteins | sample 5400651 | NCBI WGS metagenome assembly WNGE01 (sample SAMN13153370, study PRJNA577476) | soil metagenome | isolation source: 60 cm soil or saprolite under grassland replicate 2 | place: USA:California | collected 2016-06-15 | reverse complement strand
CGGCGGGCGCGGGGGCCTGAGCGACCACGGGGGTCGCGGCCGGCGCCACCGCGGGAGTGGGCTCGGGCACCCGCGTATCGGGCCGCGGCGCCGGCGCGGCCGCCGCAGCGGCGGCCGGCGCTGCCGCCGGTGCGGGTGTCCACGTGGCGGCCTCGACCGGTGCCACGTGGGCCGGACGCGGCGGCGCCGTCTCGAGCGGCGCGGCCGCGTCCTTGACCCGCAGCCGCCGGTGGTCGACCTCCAGCTCGGGGTCGGCGTGGCCGGCGATGCGGCGCAGCCAGTCGCCCCAGGCGGGCTGGACGGTCCGGTAGCCGAAGCCGAGCTCGCCCGGCGCGCGCCGGGCCCCGTCGCGGGTCGGCACCCAGCGCAGCAGCAGCATGCTGATCTGCGAGCCGAAGCCGGCGGCCAGCCGCAGCGCGTAGTCGATCGGGTAGGCGCCGCCGGCGGACAGGTTCAGGCGGCCCAGGTCCGGGTCGACCTCACGGTAGTTCGGCACCGGCGGGACCTGGCCGGTCTCCAGGCTCTTGATCGCGGTCACGTCCTCGATGCCGACGCCGAGCGGGTGGCCGGTCAGCCCCTTGGTGTTTGCCACCACGATCTGGTCGGCGCCGGCGCCGAACACGCGCCGCAGGGCGTGGACCTCGGCGGCGGCGCTGCCGCCGCGGGCCGGCGTGTAGGTCTCGTGCGAGACGAACAAGGTGCGCGGCGCGATCTCGGCCCGGCGGATGCCCCAGTTGCGCTCGGCCGACCCGACCAGGCCCTCCATGACCTGCGAGATGTGGTCGACGTCCAGGCGGGTGCCGTGGAAGGCGCTGTTGAAGGTGCTGGCGCTGAGCAACTCGCAGATGGGCTGCACGCCGCGCTCGCGGGCGGCCGCGGCGCTCTCGACGATCACGCTGCAGGCGCCCATGCCGAGGATCATGCCGTGGCGACGCCGGTCGAACGGGGTGGCGACCTCCTCGACCACGTCCTCGGTGGCGGCGGCGCCCGAGGCCAGGAAGCCGGAGCCGAACCACTCGAGCAGGTTGTCGGAGGTGCCGTCGTCGGCGGCGATCACCACCACCCGGCGGCAGCGCCCGGTGCGGATCCAGTCCTCCGCCATGGCGATCGCCTGGGTGGTGCTGGCACAGGCCGAGTTGACCTGGGTGTTGGGCCCGCGCGCACCGGTGATCTCGGCGAACTGCGAGTGGCCCATGGACAGGCAGCGGAACAGGAAGCGCCGGTCGAACACGTACGGGTCGGCGTCCAGCTGCTGGCGCAGCAGGCCGATGCGCCGCTCGACCTCGCGCAGGGCGGTGCCGTCGTCGCTGCCGGCCAGCCGGGCGCGGACCTGCTCGAGCGCCTCGAGCTGCTCGCGGCCGAGCCGGTCGGTGTAGTAGCGCCTGGTCTCGTCGGCGAAGGCGTCCATCCCCGGGAAGCAGGAGGCGAAGATCACCCCGGTGGAGTCGCGCAGCTCCTGCGGCAGGTTCCAGCGGTCGGGCAGCTGGCTGCCGGTGGTGGTGGTCTTGTAGCGCATCACCAGCGGGATGCCGGCGTCGCGCAGGGCGTCGATGCCGGCCCCGATCGCGAGCTGGGTGCTGCGGTCGAGGGCTGGCAGCCGGTCGGCGGAGACGCCGAACTCGGCGACCGGGTCGAACGCGCCGGCGCGGCCGGCCAGCTTGATCACGTCGGCCTGGCTGGAGATGGTCTCGAAGGTGGGGTCGTCGTCGCCGCGCTTGACCAGCCGGGTGATGTGCTTGTCGGCGATCGCCTGGCGGAAGCGGGCCGGGATCAGGTCGATGAACTGGTCGCCCCTGAGCAGGCGGGCGAGGTTGCCGTCGTCGAAGACGCGCTCGGTCCCTGGCAGGCCGACCGAGGCGCCGGTGATCACCACCGGCTCGTCGGTCGCGACCGTGCGCTCGCCGTTCGCCGCCGGCCGCTCGCCGGCCAGCACGTGCCAGCCTCGTTCGAGCACGTCGGCCAACAGGTGGCCCAGCTCGCTGTAGCGGTCGGCGGGAACCGCCGACGCGGTCGGCGCTGGCCGTGGTGCTGTCGCCATGGGGATTGCCTCCTTCGGGGGCGCCGGGGCCGCGGCGGCCGCGTCGGCGGTCGTCACGGCCGCGCTCGCGCTTGCCGTGGTCGAGAGGGCCGCGGTGGCCGCCGGCGAGGCGGCCTGGCGGCGGGGTTCGGCGTGGCCGTCGCCGACACCGAGGCCGGCCGCGTACAGGCCGCACAGGGCCTGGCTGAACGAGGCCAGCTCGCCGGTCTTGGGGTGGTTGGTGAACAGCGACAGGACGTCGTCGTGGTCGCCGAGCACGCCCTCGACGAAGCCGTGCAGCGCGCGCTTCGGCCCGACCTCGACGAACACGCGGGCGCCTGCGTCGTAGAGGGTGTGCAGGCCCTTGACGAACTGCACCGGCGAGGCGACCTGGCGGGCGAGGAGGTCGAGCATCTCGGGGACGACGCCGGGGCCCATGGGGTAGAACTCGCCGCTCTGGTTGGCGACGATCGGCAGCTCCGGCGGTGCCAGGTGCAGCCGGGTCAGCGCCCGGCGCAGCGGCTCGCTCGCCGGGGCCACGATCGAGGTGTGGAAGGCGTGGCTGACCGGCAGCGGCACGCACTGGTGGCCGGCGGCACCGAACGCCTCGACGGCCCGCTCGACCGCGTCGCTGGCGCCGCCGATCACCGCCTGGCTGCCGGAGTTGATGTTGGCCACCACCACGTAGCCGTCGACCGTCGCGAGGATCCGCTCGACCTCGGGCAGGGCCGCGAAGACGGCCGCCATGCGGCCGTTGTCGGCGACCGACACCTTGGTCATCTCGCGGCCGCGGGCGCTGACCGCCTCGAGCGCGTCGGCGAACGGCAGCGCCCCCGCGGCGATCAGCGCGCCGTACTCCCCGAGGCTGTGGCCCATGACCATGTCCGGGGTGATGCCGTAGGCGGCGAGCAGCCGCGTCAGGGCGGTGTCGACGGTGAGCACGGCCGGCTGGGTGATGGCGGTCTGCCGCAGGCCCTCCTCGGCTCGCGCCAGCGCCTCGGGGTCGGCCGGGTCGACGAAGATCAGCTCGCTGAGCGGCCGGCCGAGCAGCGGCTCCATGATCCGGTCGGCCTCGGCGAAGGTGTCGGCAACGACCGGCTCGCTGGCGCGCAGCTTCGCCAGCATGTTGACGTACTGCGACCCCTGGCCGGTGTAGAGGAAGGCGACCTTGGGCGCCGTGCCCGAGCCGCGGAAGACGCCCTGGGCGCGCAGCAGACTCCAGGCGCCCGGCTTGCCGGCAGCGGCCGCCCGCAGCGCCTTGTCGGCCTTGTGGGCCAGCTCGGCCGCGTCGGCGTGGTCGACCACGATGCGCTCGGGCGCGCGCAGCGCGGCCTCCGCCGGTGCCTGGGGCTCCGCTGCCCGGCCGGCCTCGGCCTGCTCCTTGACCTCCCGGAGGCGTCTGGTCAATGCCGCTTCCGACCTCTCACCTAGCACCAGCGTGCCCCGCAGCGGCGCCTTCGGCGTGGCCGTCACGTCCGGCTCGGGCCGCGCCTGCGGCAGGTCGACGCCGGCCGTGTAGCGCTTGCCGTTCCCGGTGATCCGCCCAGGGACGTGCTCCTCCAGCACGGCGTGGAAGTTGGTGCCGCCGAAGCCGAAGGCGGAAACGCCCGCGCGGCGCACGCCGCCCGCTGGGACCTTCCACTCGTCGAGCTGCGTGTTGACGTAGAAGGGCGTGGCGGCGAAGTCGATGTTGGGGTTGGGACGGTCGAAGTTCAGGCTCGGCGGCAGCACCTTGTCGTGCAGGGCGAGGGTGGCCTTGAGCATGCCGGCGCCGCCGGCGCCGGCCTTGAGGTGGCCGATGTTGGACTTGACCGAGCCGAGCGGCACCGAGCCGGGCGCCAGCGCCGGGCTGCCGAGCCCGGCCATGAGGCTCTCGACCTCGACCACGTCGCCGACCCGGGTGGAGGTGCCGTGGCCCTCGATCAGCCCGACGGTTGCCGGGTCGACACCAGCCCCCTGCCAGGCACGCCGAGTCGCCAGGCGCTGGCCGACGGGGTTGGGGGCGGTGATGCCCTTGCCCTTGCCGTCGCTCGAGCCGCCGAGGCCGAGCAGGACCGCGTAGATCCGGTCGCCGTCACGCTCCGCGTCGGCCAGGCGCTTGAGCAGGAAGACGGTGGCGCCCTCGCCCATCACGAAGCCGTCGGCGCCGGCCGCGTAGGGGCGGGTGCCGGTCGCGGAGAGCGCGCCGATCTTGCAGAACTTGACGAAGCTGTTCACGCCCATGTTGCGGTCGATGCCGCCGGTCAGGACCGCGTCGTACTCACCCCTGACGAGCCCGTCCACGGCCGAGCTCATCGCCGCCATGGCCGAGGCGCAGGCGGCGTCGACCACGTAGTTCGGCCCGCGCAGGTCGAACAGGTTGGCGATCCGCCCGGCGATGCAGTTGGCCAGCTCGCCGGGCATGGTGTCCTCGGTGATCCGGGGGAGGCCGTGGCCGAAGCGCTCGTGGGTCTCGGCCACGATCGCCTCCCGGACCCCGTCGGGCAGGGCGCGGAAGCTCGGGGCGGCGGTCAGCTCCTTGGCGAACTCGGGGAAGAAGATGCGCAACGTGGTGAAATAGTGCAGCTCACCCGCCATGGCGTTGCCGAGGACCACGGCGGTGCGCTCGCGGTCGAGGGGCCGCTCGGGATAGCCGTAGTCGGCCAGGGCCGAGCGGGTGACGGCGACCGCCCACTTCTGGGTGTCGTCCATGGCGTCGCCGACCCTCGGCGGGATCGGCAGGCGCCAGGCGAGCGGCTCCCAGGTCCACTCACGCACCCAGCCGCCGATCTTCGAGTAGGTCTTGTCGGGCGCCTTCGGGTCGGGGTCGTAGTAGCGGGCCGGGTCCCAGCGGTCGGGAGCGACCTCGCTGATCGAGTAGCGGCCACCCTTCACGTTCTGCCAGAAGGTCTGGACGTCGGGCGCGTCGGGCAGGATCGCCCCCAGCCCGACGATCGCGACGGCCCTGCCGGCGGTCTCCTCCATCGTGCTGCTCCTTAGCGATTGCCGGGTCAGGCCGCCGCGACGCCGTAGAGGGTGTCGCGGACGGTGTCCATGTCGGCGAGCAGGCCTCCCTGGGCGCGCTGGATCGCCGCGAGGTCCAGGTCGCCGGCGAGGGCGGCGAGGCCCTCCGCCGAGGCGGCGCCGCCGACCCAGCGCAGGCCCTCCGCGGCCGCCCGCAGCGCCGCCTCGCGGGCGTAGACGCGGCTCATGGCGGCGAGCGCCGCCGGGCCGAAGCGCCGGTCCGCCTTGGGGCCGAGCGTGCCGTCGGCCGCCCGGGCCGCCCGCCCGGCGAAGCTCGCGGCGGCTTCCCCATGGGCGATCAGCTCGCCGAGGCGGAACTGGACGTGCTGGTTGCGGGTGAGCCGGCCGAGGCGGGCGTGCTCCATCAGGGTCGCGAGCGCGTGCAGGCCGAGCGCGGCCACGTCCGCCCCGACCTCGGGGTGGACGGCGTGCAGGGCCTCCTGCTCGCGGGCCTCGGCGTGGTAGTGGTCACCGCGGGTCTTGAGGTGGAGCTGCCAGCGGTCGCGGCCGATGGTCATCTCCATGATCTCCGAGGTGCCCTCGTAGATGGTGGTGATGCGGACGTCCCGGCTGATCTTCTCGACCATGAACTCGCGGGTGTAGCCGTAGCCGCCGAGCGCCTGGATGGCCGCGTCGGCCGCCTGGTTGCCCGCCTCGCTCGCCAGGTACTTGGCGATCGCGCCCTCGGTGTTGAGGGTCCCCTCGCCGGCGTCGATGCGCTCGGCGGTCAGCTCGGTGTAGGCGCGGGCCGCCTCCAGCCGCACCGCGTGCGGGACCACCAGTTTGTGGGTGTAGCCCTGCTTCTCGGCCAGCGGGGCGCCGGCCTGCACGCGCAACTTGGAGTACTCGATCGCCCGGTGGAGCGCGTCCCAGCCGGCCCCGAGGCCGAACGCGGCCACCATCAGGCGGGTGTAGCCGAAGACCGTCTGGGCCTGGACGAGGCCCTGCCCCTCGACGCCGCCGAGCAGCCGGTCGGCACCGACGCGGACGTCGTCGAGCAGCAGCGCCGCGGTGTTCGATGAGCGGATGCCGTGCTTGTCCTCCGGCCTGCCGTGGTCGAAACCAGGGGTGCCGCGCTCGACCACGAACCAGCTCGGCCCGCCGGGCGCGTTGGCCAGCACGCAGCAGGCGTCGGCGACGCCGCCGTTGGAGATCCACTGCTTCTTGCCGTTGAGCGTGTACGCGACGACCTGGCCGCCCTCTGAGACCGGGACCGCCTTGGCGCGCAGCGCCCCGAGGTCGCTGCCCGCCTCCGGCTCGGTGGCGCCGTAGGCGAACAGCAGGCCCTCCTCCCCGATCCGGGTGAGCCAGTGCTTCTGCTGCTCGGGTGTGCCACCGACGAGGATCGGCTCGCTGCCGAGGAAGGTCGCGAGCACGCCGGTGGCGACGCCGAGGTCGATGGCGGCCATCTGCTCGCAGACCCGGTAGACGTCGAACGCGTCGCCGCCCATGCCGCCGTAGGCCTCGGGGATGAACAGCAGCTGGATGCCGAGCTCGTCGCCGCACATGGCGTGCACCACGTCCGCGGGGAACTCGTCGCGCGCGTCGAGCTCCAGCAGTCGCTCGGCTGGGAGCCGGTCGGCGGCGAAGCTCTTGATGGTGTCGAGAACCGTCGTGAGGGTGTCGCCGTCCAGACCCATTTGACCAACACCTGCCCCTGCCCGTGGTCGCGCTGCTGCGCCCAAATCGTCACGTTCAAGGACTGATGCAACCATCGCGCCGGGATGCTGCGATTGAGACACCCGACCCGGGGCGGCCGGGACCTTGGCCCTGTTCCTCCGGGCCCTCGCCGCCGGCCGGCGCGCCGGCCAGGGCCCGACGCTCAGGCGCGGCCGGTCGTGCCCTGCCGGTTCAGCTCGGCCTCGACACCGGTCACAGCACCGCCGTCTCGATCACCAGGTCGCCCTCCGCGAAGCGGGAGGGGCGCAGCGGGCGCAGGTCGAAGCTGGTGCAGCGGCCGAGGGTGAGCAGCTCGGCGACGGCCCTGCCGGCGGCCGGGGCGTGCATCACCCCGTGGCCGCCGAAGCCGGCGCACTGCACGAACCCGGGAGCCTCCGGCGGCTCGCCGACGATCGCGTGGTGGTCGGGCGTCTCCGGGTACAGCCCTGCCCAGCACTGCCGCGGGTCGACCGGCAACTCCTCGAGGAACGGGAAGCGGTGGCCGACCCGCTCCCCCAGCGCCTCCAGGAAGCGGGGGTCGAGGCTGGTCTCCCAGGACGGCGGGTCGTCCGGGTCGGACCAGGCGACCAGGAAGCCGCCGCCGACCTCCCGCCGCACCAGCACGCCGGTGTCGAGGTCGACGGACATCGGGATCAGCTCCGCCGGGCTGGCTCGCTGCAGCGAGCCAGCACCGGAGGAGGCCGGCCCCGGCCGCGCCTGGTCGCGCACGTAGGCGAGGTTGCGCCGCACCGGCGCGACCGGCAGCTCGACGGCGAGCAGCGAGGCCACCCTGGCCGCCTCCGGCCCGCCCGCGTTGACCACGAAGCGGGCGCGCAGCGAGCGGCCCGCCGCCAAGACCTCGAAGCCGTGGCCATCGAGCCGCTGGATGGCGCTCACCTCGACGCCGGTGACGATCTCCGCCCCGAGCCTGAGGGCGTCCAGCCGCATTGCCGAGACCACCCCGTGCGGGTCGAGGAAGCCGTCCCTGGCGTGGAAGGTCCCCGCCCGCAGCCCGTCGGGCCGCACGAACGGCGCCAGGCCGAGCACCTCGTCGGGGGCCAGCCAGCGGGTGTCCACTCCGAGGGAGCGCTGCAGCGCGCACGCCTCGGCCAGGGAGCGCTCGCCTTCCTCGGTGCCGGTCATCAGCAGGTAGCCGGTCTGCTGGAACCCCGGCAGGCCGGTGTCGCGGTCGAGCCGCTCCAGCTCGCCGATCGAGTGCCGCGAGAACTCGATGTTGATCCTGGTGGTGAACTGCGCCCGCACGCCGCCGGCGGCGCGCGCCGACGACCCCTGCCCGACCGCGGGCGCCCGCTCCAGGACGACCACCCGGCCGCCGCCGGCGCGGCGCAGCTCCCGCGCCACCGACAGCCCGATGACGCCGCCCCCGACGACCACCACCTCGGCTGCCTCGCTCATCCCGGCCAGCGTACCGGTCGCCGACCGGCCGGCCCGCGCGCGTCCAGCCGCCGCATCCGGGGTACGGTCGTGGTCCGGACGGACAGCCAGGCCCCGACGGTGGAGGTGGTGCTCGTCGAGCCCCAGGGGGGCAGCCGGTGAAGGCGGGCACCCGGCGTGCCGGCCTGCTGCGGCCGCTGGCCGAGCGGGACTTCCGGCTGCTCTGGGGAGGGCAGGCGATCTCGCTGGTGGGCGACGGCGTCCTGACCGTCGCGCTGGCCTGGCAGACGCTGCGGCTGTCGTCGAGCCCGCTTCCTGAGGCTCGGCTCCCGTCGGGGACGCGGCGTATCTTCCTGGGGCGGTCTAGGAGGTGGCCCTCCGCCGTTTGAGCAAAGGAGGCGCAGTTGACCACGCTGAACGTGCCTGGCGCGACCCTCTACTACGAGGTCAAGGGGACCGGCCCGCTGCTGCTGATGATCCCTGGCGGGCCCGCGGACGCCGGCGCCTTCGCCGGCCTGGCCCCGTTCCTGAGCGACCGCTACACGGTGGTGCCCTACGACCCGCGGGGCAACTCGCGCAGCGTGGTCGACGACCCGTCCAAGGACCAGGACATGGACGTCCACGGCGATGACGCCGCTGCCCTGATCGCCGCCCTCACCAGCGAACCCGCGTACGTGCTCGGCAGCAGCGGCGGCGCCCAGATCGGGCTCAACCTGGCCGCCCGCCACCCCGAGCGTCTCCACACGCTGGTCGCGCACGAGCCGCCGTGCGCTCCGATGCTGCCCGACGCCGCCGATGCCCTGGCGGGGATGGAGGACACCTATCAGACCTACCGCGCGCAGGGCGTCGAGGCGGGGATGAAGCGGTTCGAGTTGGTCATCGGGATCGACCGCGCGGAGCAGCTGGCCCAGGTCGAGCCGACCCCCGAGATGTTGGAGGACTGGGCACGGATCGGCGGCAACCTCGAGTACTTCCTAGCCCACGGCGTGCGGCAGATCAGCGGCTACGCCCCCGACGTGGCCGCCCTGCGCGGCGGTCCGGCCAGGATCGTCGTTGGCGTCGGCGAGACCTCGGCGGGCCAGCTCGCCCACCGCACGGCGCTCGCGCTGGCCGAGCGGCTCGGCACCCCGCCGGTGACCTTCCCGGGCGACCACGGCGGCTTCGGCAGCCACTCCGCCGAGTTCGCCGAGACCCTCCACAAGGTCCTCACGGGCTGACCCGCGAACGGCCGGCGGCGCGACGCGCCCCTTCTTCCCCGGCTCAGCGGATGGGATGGATCTCGATGCCCAGCCGCAGCGCCTCCCACGCCTGGTCGCCGCCGACCACCGGGAGGTTCAGCCGGATGCCGGTGGCAAGGCAGCAGCAGTCGGCGAGGGAGAGCGGCGGAAGCTCCCGGCGGGCGCTGCGGTGCACCTCCTCGACCAGGCCGGCGTCCTCCTCGGTGAACGGAACGAACCGCACGCCGGTGGCCTCGAGCTCGTCGGTGAGGCTCGTCGTCGCCATGCCCACCTGGTCGGCACGGCAGAGCACCTCGGCGAGGTTGACCGTGGAGAGCGCGGCATGCCCGAGAACCCGCTCGACCGCCTGCCCGCCGCGCTCGCGGAAGATCCAGGCGAGCACCGCGCTGGCGTCCAGCACGCACCGGGGCGCGGTCACCGCGGGCGGCGAGCCGACCACGCCTGGTCCTTCCGGTCCTCGATCTCCCGGTCCCTGCGACGGTCGGCGAAGAGCTGCTCGACCACGTCCTTGGCGCCGGTCGCCGCTGCCCGCTCTTGGAGGCGCCGCTTGATGGTCTCCCGCGTCTGGATCACCAGCCTGCCATCCTCCACGTAGCCGACGAGCGTGTCGCCCTCGTCCCTGATGCCGGCCTGGGCACGCAGGGCGGCCGGGATGACGGTGCGACCCTTGGCGTCGCTGCGGAACACCCTGTAGCGTTGGCCCATACCGTCCACGGTACCACCGTCTTCAGTAAGTGCCACATTGGTCATCGTTTCCCACCTTTCTCAGAACACAGCTCTCCAGGGCACGGTGCTCGGGGTGCGGGGACGAGCTTGGCATGCCCGCCACTGGGTTGCAGCGCGTTGTCCACAGGGCCCCTACCAGCCCGGGGATGTGGACCGCGGTCTTCCCCGCGTCCCGGTTGCGCACTAAAGTGCGGCGTGGGGAGGGTGATCCTCCCCACTCTTCGTCATCACGCCCGCCAACGCGGGTCGGCGTCATGGAACGAGGTGATGGGGCGACCAGGCAGGCCGACGAGGCTCGCGCGTCTCCGCCACCGTTCCCCACCGTCGGGCGTGGCGAGCCTTCTCGACAGGACGCGGCAACAAGCCGCGCAGGTGAGGAGGAGCCATGGCGACGTCCGTGACCCGAGGGGACGAGCTCGTCTACAGCGACGGACGGCGCGAGCTCGCCGCCAACGTCGACTTGCGTGACAGCCCGCTGTACAACGCCGACCTGGCCCCGGTCCCGATCGAGCGGCGCACCTGGAACACCTACAACTATGCGGCGCTGTGGGTAGGGATGGCCCACAACATCCCCACCTACCTGCTCGCTTCCGGCCTGATCGCGCTCGGCATGGACTGGAAGCAGGCGATCCTCACCATCACCCTCGGCAACCTGCTGGTGCTGATCCCGATGCTGCTCAACAGCCACGCGGGCACCAAGTACGGGATCCCGTTCCCGGTGTTCGCCCGCGCCTCCTTCGGGGTGTTCGGCGCCAACTTCGCCGCCATCCTGCGGGGGCTGATCGCCTGCGGCTGGTTCGGCATCCAGACCTGGATCGGCGGCCAGGCCATCTTCACCCTGGCCGGCGCCGTCCTCGGAAAGGGCTGGACCGAGGCGGGCACGCTGTGGAGCTACCCGTGGACGCAGTGGCTGTCGTTCCTGGTCTTCTGGCTCCTCAACCTCTACATCATCCTGCGCGGCATGGACACGCTGCGGCGCTTCGAGAACTGGGCGGCGCCGTTCGTGCTGGTGGTCGCGCTCTTCCTGCTGGTGTGGATGTACCGCAAGGCCGACGGCCTCGGGCCGATCCTGTCGCAGCCGTCGAAGCTCGGCTGGGGCGGCGACTTCTGGCCGGTCTTCTTCCCCGCGCTGATGGGCATGATCGCCTTCTGGTCGACGCTGTCGCTGAACATGCCCGACTTCACCCGCTTCGGCGGCAGCCAGCGCCAGCAGGTGCTCGGCCAGATCCTCGGCCTGCCCACCACCATGACCTTCTTCTCGCTGATCGCGGTGATGATCACCTCGGCGACGGTGGTGGTCTACGGGCAGGCGATCTGGGACCCGATCCAGCTCACCAGCAAGTTCTCCAACTCGTTCGTGATCGTCTTCGCCCTGTTCACCCTCGTGATTGCGACCTTGAGCGTGAACGTGGCGGCCAACGTGGTGAGCCCGTCGTACGACTTCTCCAACGCCTTCCCGAAGCTGATCAGCTTCCGCACCGGCGGCATCATCACCGGCGTGCTCGGCATCCTGATCCAGCCGTGGCGCCTGCTGGCCAACCCGCAGCTCTACATCTTCACCTGGCTCGAGTTCTACGGCGGCATGCTCGGTGCCGTCGCCGGGGTGCTGATCGCCGACTACTGGCTGCTGCGCCGCACCGAGCTGGCGCTCGGCGACCTGTACCGGCCGAACGGGATCTACCGCTACGCCGGCGGCTGGAACTGGCGTGGGCTGGTCGCGGTGGTCACCGGCATGGTGCTGGCCGTCGGCGGCGCCAACTCCAAGCCGGGCGGCGGGCCCTTCCCGGCCGACGGCGTGATCCCGTTCATCAAGCCGCTGTACAGCTACAGCTGGATCGCGGGGCTGCTCACGGCGTTCCTGCTCTACTACGCGCTGAGCGTGCTGTTCCCGGCCCGCCGCGGCGAGCAGGCACGGCCCGCCGTCGCCGGGACCGGGTCGGCGGGGTGAGGGCCGACGCAGCAGCGGCCGACAACCGACGAAGGAGCGCCAAGCATCGGGGTTTAGGAGGTGGGCCGTAGGAGGTGGGCCGTAGCCGCGCGCTGGCTGGACTGAGGAGCGACGAAGGAGCGACGAGGGAAGCCAGCGCACAGAGCGGCGAAGGCCCACCGACGTTTGAACGAAGGAGGGCGCGCGGCATGCTGTCGTTCGGGATCTGCTTCAGTTGTGACCCGCCTCCGTCCCGCGTGGTCGAGCTGACCAGGGCGGCCGAGGAGGCCGGCTTCGACTACGCCTGGCTGTGGGACTCGCACGTGCTGTGGCAGGACTGCTACCCGGTGTTCACGCTGATGGCGGGCGCCACCTCGCGGATCCGCATGGGGCCGTGCGTGACCAACCCGGCGACCCGCGACCCGACCGTGACCGCCAGCGTGCTCGCCACCCTCAACGAGATCTCCGGCGGGCGCATGGACATGGGCATCGGTCGCGGCGACAGCGCCAGGCGGGTGATCGGCCACAAGCCCGTGACGGTGGACACGCTGGAGTGGGCGAGCCTGCTGATCAAGGACCTGGCCGAGGGCCGCCCGGTCACCTACGACGGCACCCAGATCCAGCTCAAGTGGGCCAAGGGCAGGCTGCCGCTGTGGATCGCCGGCTACGGCCCCAAGGCGCTGCGGCTCGCCGGCCGCATCGGCGACGGCGTCATCCTGCAGCTCGCGGACCCGGTGCTGATCTCCTGGCTGCTCGGCTTCGTGCGCCAGGGAGCCACCGAGGCCGGCCGCCGCTTGGAGGACATCAGGGTGATGAGCGCCGCCCCGGCGTACGTCTCCGGCGACCTCGCCCACGCGCGCGAGCAGGTCCGCTGGTTCCCGGCCCTGGTCTCCAACCACGTGGTCGACCTGGTCAAGCGCTACCCGCCGGACGAGCTGCCCGCCGAGCTGACCGACTACATCCGCGCCCGCGACCACTACGACTACGCCGACCACGGCCGCACCGGGGCGGAGCACGCCACCTTCGTCCCCGACGAGGTGGTGGACCGCTTCTGCGTGGTCGGAACGCCGGAGGCCTGCGAGCGGCGCCTGCGCGAGCTCGAGGCCGTCGGCGTGCACCAGTTCAACATCTACTCCATGGTCGACGACCCGGAGGGTGTCCTGCGGGCGTTCGGCAAGGAGCTGATCCCCGCCCTCGGCGGGGCCGTCAAGGGGGAAGCATCATGACGTCGGTCCGCGTGGCCATCATCCAGGCCAAGGCCAACATGCCCAAGGACGAGGCGGTCTCCAAGCACGAAGGGCTGATCGCCAAGGCGGCCGCCGAGGGCGCCCAGATCACCTGCCTGCAGGAGATCTTCCACGGCCCCTACTTCTGCGCCGAGCAGGACCCCAAGTGGTACGCGACCGCCGAGCCGGAGGACGGCCCCACCGTCACCCGCATGCGCGAGCTCGCCCGCCAGCACCACATGGCCCTGGTGGTGCCGTGGTTCGAGGAGGCGCAGACCGGCGTCTACTACAACTCCGCCGCGGTGATCGAGAACGACGGCACCCTGCTGGGCAAGTACCGCAAGACCCACATCCCGCAGGTGCAGCCGTGCTTCTTCGAGAAGTACTACTTCAAGCCGGGCAACCTCGGCTACCCGGTGTGGGACACCTCGGCCGGCCGGGTCGGCCTGATCATCTGCTACGACCGCCACTTCCCCGAGGTCGCCCGCCAGGTCGGCCTCGAGGGCGCCGAGATCGTCTTCAACCCGTCGGCGACGGTCGAGTCGCTCTCGCGCTACCTGTGGGAGCTGGAGCAGCCCGCCCACGCGGTCGCCAACGGCTACTTCGTCGCCGCCATCAACCGGGTCGGCACCGAGGAGCCGCTCAACCCCAACAAGTTCTACGGCTCGTCGTACTTCTGCGACCCGCGCGGCAAGATCATCGCCAAGGCGTCCGAGGACGAGGACGAGGTGCTGGTCTGCGACCTCGACCTGGACATGATCCGCGAGGTCCGCAACACCTGGCAGTTCCTGCGCGACCGCCGGCCGGAGACCTACGGCGAGCTGACGGAGCTGCGGCCGTGAGCCCCGAACGGGAGCAGGCCGACGCCGCGGCGCTGCGCGCCAGGCACGCGGCGGTCCTGCCGAGCTGGCTGACGCTCTACTACGCCGAGCCGATCGAGCTGCTCCGCGGCGAGGGCGTCCACGTCTGGGACTCCGCCGGCCGCCGCTACCTCGACTTCTTCGGCGGCATCCTGACCACCATCTCCGGGCACAACCTGCCCGAGCTGACCCAGGTGCTCAAGGACCAGGCCGAGCGCCTCAACCACAGCTCCACGCTGTACCTGATCCGCTCGATGGTGGAGCTGGCGGAGCGGCTGGTCGAGCTGGCCCCGGTCGACCCGCCGGCCAAGGCCTTCTTCACCACCTCCGGGTCGGAGGCCAACGAGGCGGCGCTGCTGTTCGCCACCACCCTGCGCCGCTCCAACGAGGTCATCGCGCTGCGCAACTCCTACCACGGCCGCTCCTTCGCGGCGATCGGCATCACCGGGCAGAAGGCCTGGTCGGCCTCGTCCTACAGCCCCTTCCAGGTCTCCTACGCGCTCAACCCGTACTGCTACCGCTGCCCGCTGGGCCTGAAGTACCCGGACTGCGGCGTCGCCTGCGCCGAGGACCTGCGCAACGTGATCGAGACGACCACCACGGGGGCGCCCGCGGCGATGATCGCCGAGCCGATCCAGGGGGTCGGCGGCTTCGTCACCCCCCCGCCGGAGTACTTCCGCATCGTCAAGTCGATCCTCGACGAGTTCGGCATCCCGCTGATCGCCGACGAGGTGCAGACCGGCTTCGGCCGCACCGGCGAGGCGTTCTGGGGCATCGAGGGCTACGGGGTGCGCCCCGACGCCATCGTGATGGCCAAGGGACTCGGCAACGGCATGGCCGTCGGCGGCGTGGTCGCCCGCGCCGACTGGGTCGACTCGCTGCGCGCCAACCACATCTCCACCTTCGGCGGCAGCCCCATCACCACCAGCTACGCCGTTGCCAACCTCGACCACATCCAGCGCGAGGACCTGCAGGCCAACGCGGCGCGCATGGGCAAGGTGCTGATGGACGGGCTCAAGCCGCTGGAGACCGAGTCCGCCAGCGTCGGGGAGGTGCGCGGCAAGGGCCTCATGGTCGGCGTCGAGCTGGTCGCCGACCGGGACTCGAAGGAGCCGGACGCGGCCGCGGCCGGCCGCGTGATGGAGCACTGCCGGGAGCGCGGCCTGCTGGTCGGCAAGGGCGGGCTGTACGGCAACACGCTGCGCCTGGCCCCGCCGCTGAGCGTGACCGAGGCCGACGTCGGCCAGGCGGTCGAGACCGTCCGGGCCGCGGTGCGGGCGGCCGAAGGCTCCTAGCGACCAGAACACGAGCAGCGGGAGGTGGAGCGGGTGCGGACCCTCATCAAGGGCGGCACGGTGGTGACCGCGACCGACACGACCAAGGCCGACGTGCTGGTCGACGGCGAGACGGTGGCCGCCGTCGGCGTCGACCTGGGGACGACGGCCGACCGGGTGGTCGACGCGACCGGGCGCTACGTCATGCCCGGCGGCATCGACGTCCACACCCACATGGAGCTGCCGTTCGGCGGGACCTTCTCGTCGGACGACTTCGCCACCGGCACGGCGGCGGCGGCCTGGGGCGGGACCACCACCATCGTCGACTTCGCCCTGCACGACTACGGCGAGTCGCTGCAGGCCGGCCTGGAGCGCTGGCACGCCAAGGCCGCCGCCAAGGCGCACATCGACTACGGCTTCCACATGATCGTGCGCGAGGTCACCGAGCAGACCCTCGCCGACATGGACACCCTGGTCGAGCGGGGCGTGACCTCGTTCAAGCTGTTCATGGCGTACCCGGGCGTGTTCATGGTCGACGACGCCGCGCTGTTCCGCGCGATGGGCCGCAGCTCCGACAACGGCGGGCTGATCATGCTCCACGCCGAGAACGGTGGGCCGATCGACGTGCTGGTGGAGCGCTACCTGGCCGAGGGCAAGACCGACCCGGTCAACCACGGGCTGACCCGCCCCGCCTCCATGGAGGGCGAGGCGGTGCACCGCGCGGTCGCCCTCGCCGAGCTGGCCGGGGTGGCCGTCTACATCGTCCACCTGTCCTCGGCCGACGCGCTCGACGCGGTGCGCGAGGCGCGCGACCGCGGCCTTTCCACCCTGGCCGAGACCTGCCCCCAGTACCTGTTCCTGAGCCTCGACGACCTCGCCAGGGAGGGCTTCGAGGGCGCCAAGTACGTCTGCTCGCCGCCGCTGCGGCCGCGCTTCCACCAGGACGAGCTGTGGAAGGGGCTGCGCTACGACGACCTGCAGGTGGTCTCCACCGACCACTGCCCATTCGACTACAAGGAGCAGAAGATCCTCGGCAGGGGCAACTTCGCCAAGATCCCCAACGGGCTGCCGGGGGTCGAGGACCGCTTCACCCTGATCTACGACGGCGGCGTGCGCGGCGGGCACATCGACCTGAACCGCTTCGTCGAGCTGGTGGCGACCGCCCCGGCGAAGCTGTTCGGCCTGTGGCCGCGCAAGGGCACCATCGCGCCCGGCTCCGACGCCGACATCGTGGTCTTCGACCCGGAGGCCGAGCGGGTGCTCTCGGCCGCCACCCACCACATGAACGTCGACTACTCCTGCTACGAGGGCCGCTCGGTGCGGGGCGTGCCCGAGGTCGTCATGCAACGGGGCGCCGTCCTGGTCGACCAGGGCAAGCTGCTCGCCACCCCGGGCCAGGGCAAGTTCCTGCCCCGCGGCCGCTCCGGCCCGTAGCAAGCTGAGGAGGGCAAGCATGACCGACCGGGTACCGAGCTTCATCGCCGGCCGCCTGCGCGAGCCGCGGGCGGCCGAGGCCTACCCCATCCCCGACCCGGCCACCGGCCAGACCATCGCCGAGCTGCCCTACTCGACCACCGCGGAGATCGACGAGGCGGTGGCGGCCGCCCGTGCCGCCTTCCCCGGGTGGGCCGAGACGCCGGTGCCGGACCGCGCCCAGGTGCTGTTCCGCTTCAAGGCCCTGCTGGAGGAGCAGTTCGAGCAGGTCGCCGCCCTGGTCACCAGGGAGAACGGCAAGACCCTCGCCGAGGCGCGCGGCGAGGTGCGCCGCGGCATCGAGGTGGTCGACTTCGCCTGCGGCGCGCCCACCCTGCTGATGGGCACCGCCCTGGACCAGATCGCCGGCGGCATCGACGCCCGCCTGGTCCGCTTCCCGGTCGGGGTGGTCTGCGGCATCACGCCGTTCAACTTCCCCAACATGGTGCCGCTGTGGATGATCCCGACGGCGCTGGCCTGCGGCAACAGCTTCGTGCTCAAGCCCTCGCAGCAGACCCCCCTCTCGGCGGTGCGGCTGGCGGAGCTGCTGGCCGCGGCCGGCCTGCCAGACGGGGTCTTCAACGTCGTGCACGGCGCCGAGCAGGCCGTCACCCACCTGCTCGAGCATCCCGGGGTGGACGCGGTCTCGTTCGTCGGCTCGGCACGGGTGGCCCGGCTCGTCTACACCGCCGGCACGGTGGCAGGCAAGCGCGTCCAGGCGCTCGGCGGCGCCAAGAACCACCTGCTGGTGATGGACGACGCCGACCTGGAGGCGTCGGTGCCGGCGCTGATCTCCTCGGCGTTCGGCAACGCCGGCCAGCGCTGCCTCGCCGGCAGCGTGGCGGTCGGGGTCGGCTCGATCGGCGACGTGCTGGTCAAGGAGCTGGCTGACCAGGCCGGGCGGCTCAGGGTCGGGCCGGGCACCGAGCCGGAGACGGACATGGGCCCGGTCATCCGGGCCGAGCGCAAGCAGGCGCTGGCCGGCCAGATCGGTGCCGGCGCCGCGGCCGGCGCCACCCTGGTGGCCGACGGGCGCGACGCGGTCGACTCCGACGGGTTCTTCCTCGGTCCGAGCATCCTCGACCACGTCACCCCGGAGATGGACGTGTGGCGCACCGAGCTGTTCGGCCCGGTGCTGTCGGTGGTCCGCGCCGGCGACCTCGACGAGGCGATCGCCACCGCCAACCGCAGCTCCTACGGCAACATGGCCTCGATCTTCACCACCTCCGGCAAGCACGCGCGCGAGTTCCGGCGGCACATCGAGGCGGGCATGCTCGGCGTCAACATCGGCGTGGCCGCGCCCATGGCGTTCCTGCCGTTCACCGGCTGGAAGGACTCCTTCCTCGGCGACCTGCACGCCACCGGCACCGACTCGATGCGCTTCTACAGCAAGCAGAAGGTGATCACCCAGCGCTGGTTCTAGGGTGGTGAGGCGGCGCTACACGTTCGGCGACAGCGACCAGGCCGCGCGGCGCCTGGCCCAGGTCGCCGCCGTGTTCGAGGCGCCGACCAGCGCGTTCCTCCGGGCGGCGGTGCGCCGCCCGGTCGGGCTCGCGGTCGACCTCGGCTGCGGCCCGGGCCACACCACCGAGCTGCTCGCCCGCTGCCTGCGCCCAGCACGCCTGGCCGGCCTGGACAGCTCCGAAGCGTTCCTGGCGCTGGCTCGCCGGCGGCTGCCCGCCGCCGAGTTCCTGGCCCACGACGTCACCCGCACGCCCCTGCCGACCGGCCCGGCCGACCTGCTGTTCGCCCGCTTCCTGCTGACCCACCTTGAGAACCACGGCGCGGTGCTGGCCGCCTGGGCCGGCCAGCTCTCCCCCGCCGGGCTGCTGCTGCTCGACGAGGTCGAGTGGATCCAGGCCGGCGACCCGGCGCTCGCCGAGTACCTGCGGGTCCTCGCCGCCGTCCTGGAGGCCCGCGGCCACCGCCTGCAGGTCGGCCCGCTGCTCGACGCCCTCCCCGACCCACCCGGCCTCACCCGTCGCGGCAGCCGCGTCGCCGTCCACCCGGTCGACCCCGCCCAGGCCGCCGCCATGTTCCGCACCAACCTGTCCGTCTGGCGCCACGACCCCGAGGCCCGCGAGGTCGCCGGCGCGCCCACCCTCGACCGCCTCGACCACGCCCTCGCCGGCCCGCCCAGCGGCCCGATCACCTGGGGCCTGCGGCAGATCGCCTACGAGAGCAGCCCGTAGCCGGCGGTGGGACGGCCTGCGCCGCCCACCGCCTGCTCAGGCCTGGACGGCGCTGGCCAGGGCGCCGACCAGGCGGGCGACGTCCTCCTCGGTGATCCAGAGGTGCGGTGACACGCGCAGCGCCGCGCCCCTGAGCGCGGCGTAGACGTTGGCCTCGGCGAGCGCCGCCGCCACGCGCCGCCGCGCGGCAGCGGGCAGGCGGACGCCCAGCATGTGGGGGCCGCGGTCGTCGGAGGTGAGGGTCAGGCCGTGGGCGCGGAGCTCCCGCTCGACGTGGTCAGTGGTGCGCCGCAGGGTGGCGGCCACGCGCGGGACGCCCCAGTCGAGCAGCTGGCGCAGCGCCACGATCGCCATCGCGGTCGTCTCGAAGTGGGTGCGCTGGCCGACGTCGAAGCGGCGCGCGCCCGGCTGGTAGCCGTCCTGGTAGTCCGCCACGCCGGCGAAGTCGTCCGAGCCCAGGCGGGAGATCCAGTTCTCCTCCAGCGGGCGGCCGTCGCGGTGCCGCTCGGCGACGTACAGGTAGGCCAGGCTGAAGGGACCGAGCAGCCACTTGTACCCGACCGACACCAGGTAGTCCGGCCGGATGGCGGCCAGGTCGAGTGGCATCGCCCCGAGCGACTGGCTGGCGTCCACCACCAGGGCGGCGCCGACGGCGCGTGCCCGCTCGGCCACCGCCGCCAGGTCGACCGCGGCGCCGTCGGTCCAGTGGACGGCGGGCGCGGCCACGACCGCGACGCGCTCGTCGAGCGCGCCAAGGATCGCCTCGGCCCAGGACTGGCCCTCGTCGCGGCCGACGGTCACGAGGCTGGCGCCGGTGCGCTGGGCGAAGCGCTGCCAGGTGAAGTAGTTGGAGGGGAACTCCTCGGCAAGGACCAGGACGCGCCGACCCGGCTCGGCGCCGAGGTTGGCGGCCGCGACCGCGAGGCCGTAGCTGCTCGCCGGCACCAGCGCAACGCCGTCGGCGTCGACGCCCGCGAGCTGGGCGAACAGCGTGCGCCGCTCCTCGGCCTCGGTGAACCAGTCCTCGGCGCGGATCAGCCACGGCTGGGCGCGCCGCCGCAGGGCGGCCTCGCCCGCCAGGCGGGCCGCGGCGAGCTGCGGCGCCATGCTGGCGCAGTTGAAGTAGGCGACCTCGTCGGGGATCTCGAACAGCGCCCGCTGAACCGGCAGCGGTCGCGGCGCCGCCGCCAACCCTGTCGCCACGCTGTCTGTCGGGGGCATCCGGGCCATGCGACCGCGAGCCGCTCGTCCTGTCAAGGGCGCCAGCGACGCTGATCGGATTCGTGCGTTGCCTTGTCACTCGGCGGGATCCTTGCGACTCACAGGCTCGTCGCAACACACGAACCGGATCAGGTGACCGGGAACGGCGGCTGCCACCACCAGGGGGTTGGTCGCAGCTCGATGCGGTCGACCCACTTGACCCACCAGAAGCCGCGGCGGCCGGGAGCGACCAGCCGGAGGGGGTAGCCGTGGCCGGCGGACAGGGGTGCGCCGCCGGCGCGGGTGGCGAGCAGCAGCCGGTCGAGGTCGCCGACCGGGAAGCGGATCCAGTAGCCGGTGACGGAGTGGACGTGCAGGCTCCGCGCGTCGCCGGTGCCGCGCACCAGGTCCGAGACGGGCACGCCCGACCACTCCTGGTGGGCGTACCAGCCGCCGGTGCAGTCGAGGGTGGCGCGCACGCGCACGTCGTGGCGGGAGAGCTCGCCGAGCGAGAGCTCCCGCTCGCCGTCGGCGTCGGCGACGACCAGGCGCCAGCTGGCCGGGTCGACCTCCGGTGGCACGTCGTCGATCCAGCTGGTGGTCGGCATCGCCTCCGGGTCGAACGAGCCGGCCTCGTAGGAGCCGGTGAAGCGCCGGCTCGCGCCGGGCAGCCCGGCGGCGCGGACCACCGCGGTGGTGGCGAGGTAGACGGCGGCGGCGGCCGCGCCGAGCGTGCCCGCCCGCAGCAGCGTGCGCCTGGACAGGTCGGTCCTGCGGGGACGGGCCGGGCGCGCGAGCACGTGCCAGACCACCAGCGGCAGCAGCGCGAGCGCCGCGGCGACGTGGAGCCACATGCCGCGGAAGCCGCCGGCCGAGCGGAACAGGCCGGTGGCGTAGCCGAGGCCGGTGAGCACCGCGGTGGACGCGAGCGCGGCCAGCAGCAGCGACGCCCAGCGGCTGCGGCGGGCGCGCCGCAGGCCGCGCCGGACGATCCTGGTCTTCCACGGGATCAGCAGCACCACCGCCACGCCGACGACGCCGTGGACGACCGCGACCCAGCGCCCCGACGCCGAGCCGGCCGCGACCGCCCCGATGCCGCTGGCGAAGGCGATCAGCAGCGCCGCCAGCAGCGCGAGGTTGGTGACGCGGGCGGGCGGGGCGCGCACGACGGCTAGGCTCCCAGCCCGGCCGGCGCGCCCGGACGCTGCGGGACGGTCGGCGGCACTTGGCCTCCTCGGCTCGGCGGACCTCCGAGCACAGGTGCTATAACGCTCGTTATACTGTAGCTTGCGCGCCATGGCAAGGGAGGCGACGCCGGCACCGGACGACCTGCGCGAGCGCCTGGTCGCCGCCGGGCTGCTGGTGCTCGACCGGCACGGCCCGGCGGAGCTGACGGTGCGGCGCATCGCCGAGGTGGCCGGGTCCTCGACGATGGGGGTCTACACCAAGTTCGAGAGCCGCGCCGGCATCCTGGAAGCCATCTACCGCCGCGGCTTCCAGCTCCTGCGCGCGGCGCTCGCCGCCGTGCCCGAGGACCCGGACCCGCTGCGCCGCATCCTCGACCTGGCCCTCGCCTACCGACGCTTCGCCCTGGCCAACGTCGCCCTCTACGCGTTCATGTTCGAGCGGCCGGTGCCGGACTTCGACCCCAGCCCGGCCCTGCGGCGCGAGGCCCTGGAGACGACCTTCCGCATGCTGGTCGAGGCGGTGCGGGGCACCGCGGCGCGGGGCGCGCTCCCCGACGGCGACCCGGTGCGCACCTCCTACCTCCTGTGGTGCGTGCTCCACGGCATGGTGAGCATCGAGCTGACCCACGCGGTGCGCAGCCCGCTGCCCGGCTGGTTCCTCGACACCCCCGAGGCGGGCGAGCGGATACTCCTCGAGGGGGTCCAGGCGATGCTCCACGGGCTCAGGGGCGAGCTACCGGCCTGAGCCGGCGCCGGGGGTTCCGGGGGGGTCGAGAGCGAGGCCGAAGCCCGAGCAGCGGGCGGCCACGCAGAGCCGAGCGGTAGCCCCCGGTGAACGGGCTCACGCCTTGGCGGCGCGGAGCAGCTCGGCGGCGCGCTCGGGGGCGACGTCGTTGATCCAGACGCCGGCGCCGGACTCGCTGCCCGCCAGGTACTTGAGCTTGCCCGGCGCCCGGCGGATGGAGAACACCTGCAGGTAGAGGTGGGCGAGGTCGCGGTCGGCGCGGACCGGCGCCTGGTTCCAGGCGGCGATGTAGGGCATCCTCGTGCCGAAGACGCCGTCGAAGCGGCGCAGCACGTCGAGGTAGAGGAGCGCCAGCTCGGCGCGCTCGGCGTCGTCGAGCGCGGGCAGGTCGGGCAGGTGCCGTCGCGGGTAGACGTGCACCTCGAACGGCCAGCGCGCGGCGTGGGGCACGAACGCCACCCAGCGCTCGGTCTCGGCGACCACCCGCACCCGCGCGGCGCGCTCGGCGGCGAGCACCGCGCAGAACAGGCAGGCGCCGGTCTGGTCGCGGTGGCGCTGGGCCGAGCGCAGCGTGCGCACGGTCCGCGGCGGCACGAACGGCAGCGCGTAGATCTGGCCGTGGGGATGGGAGAGGGTGACGCCGATCTCCTCGCCCCGGTTCTCGAAGACGAACACCTGCTCGACGCCGCCCAGCTGGGACAGCTCCTCGAGCCGGTCGCCCCAGACCTCGATCACGGTCTCGACGCGCCCGGGGGTGAGCTGGGCGAACGAGGCCTCGTGGTCGGAGGTGAAGCAGACCACCTCGCAGCGCCCCAGCCCGGGCCGGCGCACGAACGGACCGCCGGCGGCCGCCTCGAGCGCCGGCAGGTCCTGGGCGAGGGAGGGGAAGCGGTTCTCGAACACCACCACGTCGTAGTCGGACGCGGGGATCTCGGTGAGGTGGCCGGGCTTCGACGGGCACAGGGGGCACTGGTCGGTCGGGGGCAGGTGGGTCCGCTCCTGGCGGTGGCTCGCGATCACCACCCACTGGTCGAGCAGCCGGTCGTAGCGGATCTCGGAGCTGGTCTGGGTGGCACCGAGGTCGCGCAGGTCCTCGGCCGACCGGTCGACGCCGGGCTGCTCGTCGTAGTAGATCAGCTCGCGGCCGTCGGCCAGCTTGGTCGGCGTCTTGGTGGCCCGCATGGCCCCTCCCCTCACCGAGCGGGCGCGGGTCACCGCTCGGCGGCGGCCCGCGCGCCGAGCGGGGCGATCAGCAGCTCGCCCACGTTCTCGGCCAGCACCCGGCGGGCGTCCTCGTCGAGCAGCTCGTCGGTGACCAGTACGTCCGCCTCGTCGAGCGCGAGGATCGAGCTGAGCCCGATGGTGCCCCACTTGGTGTGGTCGGCGACCACCACCACGCGCCGGGCGGCCCTCGCCATCACCCGGTCGGTCTCGGCCTCCATCAGGTTCGGGGTGGAGAAGCCGGCCCGCGCGTCCATGCCGTGCACGCCCATGAACAGCAGGTCGAGGTTGAGGGCGCGGATGGACGCCACCGCCACCGGCCCCACCAGGGCGTCCGACGGGGTGTGGAGGCCTCCGGTGAGGACCACCGTCTGCTCGACGCCGTCGCTCTGGTAGAAGACCTCGGCCACCTGGATCGAGTTGGTGACCACGGTGAGGCCGGGCAGCTCGGTCAGGCGCCTGGCAAGGGTCCAGGTGGTGGTGCCCGCGGTCAGCCCGACCGCGTTGCCGGGGCGGGCCAGGGTGGCCGCCAGGTCGGCGATGGCCTCCTTCTCGGCCTGCTCGCGCAGGGACTTGGCCTCGAACCCCGGCTCGTGGGTGCTGCGCTCGGTCACCGCGGTGGCGCCGCCGTGGACCTTCTCCACCAGGCCGCGGCCGGCGAGCACGTCGAGGTCCCTGCGGATGGTCATGTCGGAGACCTCGAGCAGCTCGGTGAGGTCGCTGACGCGCACGCCGCCACGCCGTCGGACCTCTTCGAGGATCACGGCCTGACGCTGTTTGGCGAGCATCTGGCCAGCCTAGCCGCAGCGTGGGGAGCGCCCAAGGGCCCCCCGGCGGCGCAAGGTCAGCGGGTTGCCGTCCACGTCCGCCTCCGGTTGAGCAGCTCAGTCTCGATCACATCCTCCCACAACTCAACAACCTCTCACCAGGCCTGGTCAGGCGTCATCCGGCCCTGACACCGTCTGCCAGGAGCGACGAGATACTGAGCCAAGTTGTTCGATCACGTTCGGACGTGCTCGAACGAGCAGCCTCACCTCCGCCCTCAACAACCTGAAGGGCGTGTACTTCACCGACCTCAACCTGCTCGCCGCCGGCGCCCTGCTGGCGGCGATCCCGACCCTGATCGTCTACTTCACCCTGCAGCGCCAGTTCGTGCGCGGGCTCACGCTCGGCGCCACCAAGGGCTGACGCCCGCCTGCCGGGTCAGCCGGTCCCGTCGAAGATGCGCTGCTGCTCCCGGGCGATGGTGTCGAGCGCCTGCTGGGGCGGTTTCGCGCCGACCAGGGCGGCGTTGACGTTCGCGGTCTGGATGCTGAGCAGCCTGGCGTACTGGGGGACGTTCCAGAAGTCGCGCAGGCGCGGCACCGAGTCGGCGTAGACCTTGTTCCAGGGCGCGGCACCGAGGAACTCGGGCGATCGCAGCGCGTCGCTCCGCGCGGGGATGCCCCCGACCACCGCCCAGGCCCGCTGCGTGTCCGAGCGCTCGAACCACTTGATGAAGTTCAGCGCCTCGGCCTGCTGCGCCGGGGTGGTGTGCGCCGAGACGTGCATGCCCATGCCGCCGAGCGGCACGGGGTTGGCCACCTGGCCGGGCACGGGGGCGAAGCCGAGCTTCTGCAGGATCTCGTCCTTGGACCTGCCGAGCCTGGACGTCTTGGGGTCGAGCAGGGTGGAGACGGAGGCAAGCCAGTTGAAGCCGATGCAGGCGCGGCCCTGGCTGATGCGCTGGTTGACCAGGTCGATGTAGTCGTTGGACCAGGCCGGCGCGGTCATCGGGCGCATCCGCTTGACCAGCACGTCCATGGCCCGGCGGCCGGCTGCGTCGTTGATCACCCCGTCGACCTGCTTGGTGGTCGGATCCCAGATCTGCCCGCCGTAGACGCCGTTGACCGCGTTGTAGGTGACGGCGGCGGCGTCGTAGTTGTTGGCCATGTGGAACGCCAGCCCCCAGACCCCCTTGGCGTGGTTGCGCCGCTGGCAGGCCTGGGCCACGTCGAGCATGCCGTCGAAGGTGGTGGGCGGGGCCTGGCCGACGAGGTCCTTGCGGTAGACCATCACCCAGGTGTCGCCGAGCAGCGGCAGCCCGTAGAGGCGGGCGTTCTCGTCGAGCTTGCCGGTGACCGTCTGCGGGTACTGGCCGTACGCGGCCAGCAGGTAGGAGTCGTAGGCCTGCAGGTCGATGTTGGCGCGGGCGAAGTTGGCGATGTCGAGCACGTGCCCGCCGCTGACCGCGCTGCCGATGTCCTGGCTGTCGAGCACGGCGATGTCGAAGTTGGTCCGCTTCGCCGCGAACTGCCGGAAGATGGCGTCGTGCCAGTTGGCCACCGGGACGGTCTGGACCTGGATGGTGACGTTGGGCCGGACCTTGCGGTAGCCGGCGTTGGCGAAGGTCTCCAGGGCCTTGGCAGGCGGCCAGTCGAACCAGAGGAACCGCAGGGTGATGGGCTCGTCGGCGAGGCTGCCGAGCGGCTGGCCGCCGCCCTGGTCGCCGCCGCAGGCCGTCGCGGCCAGCAGGACCACCGCGACGAGCGCGACCAGCCGCACCCATCGACCTTGCTGTTGCATGACGCTGCTCCTTCCGGGTCGCGCAGCCGCGCGGGCCGGTCGCGGCCCGCGCATCCGGTTCCGGCTCAGGTGGTGGCGATCGCCTTGGCGAACACCTCCTCGAGGTCGGTCGGGTCGAGCTGGGCCTGCAGCAGCCACACCCAGGCCGAGCTGGAGGGCGGCCAGACGTCAGGGGCCGGGCCGTCCGCCCCTGGATCCCAACCGTTGTCGAACGCCTCGACCGCGGCGCCAGGCGTCTTGTCGAAGAGGCCGCGCAGCGGCCCACCGGATCGCCGGATCGGTCGGGATGGATCGCTCAGCGGAACCGCGCTATGAGCCATCTCGAACCTGGGGGAGGCGGCCATGGCCGCAGGCTGGGGGATGTCTACGTAGGGAGGGTTACGGAAGTATAGACCCTTCTTTGCGCAGAGATCCCCTTTTGCGCAGGTGCGCGCGGGGGTCTGGTTCGGGTGCCTGGTCAGTCCAGCGTGGGCTGGCCGACCTCGCTCTCCACCTGCCCCTCCATGGTCAGCTCCTCCATGGTTAACTCGTACTAGTCGGATCCGTCGTAAGCGGCCGGATACCAACGCGTCCAGGATCCATCGGGGGGAAACTGGGGATTGACCACGTACTGGTCATTCTGGAATAGTCCTCCCGTGGCACGGCAGCCTGCCTTCTGCTCTCGTGCCGCTGAACGGTAGGCCGGGCGTTGTTGGCGCCGGGCCGAGCGCCCTGGTCTCCTCCCGGGATCAGGGCGATATCGTCGGGGTTGCCCGTTCGGGCGATCGCGGCGGACCGGGCCTTCCTGCGCGGGTGGGCCTGGCGGGTGCCGTTCGGGGATGGAGAGCCCCGAGGGAGCCGAGGAGTCGCGGACGTGAGGACTCCGGGCCACTCGGGGCTCTTCAGTTTCCAGGACCCGGCCCCTCGCCGTCGGCCACGATGTCCAGGCTCCGGCCGGCGCGGCCGCGCGTCGCGGCCAGCACCTCGGCCATGATCGAGAGGGCGATCTCCGGCGGCACCTTGGCGCCGATGTCCAGCCCGGTGGGGCTGTGCAGCCGGCGCAGGTCGAGCCCTGCCGCGCGCAGCTCGGCCACGAACCCCGGGGTGTGCCTGCGGCTGCCCATCACCCCGACGTAGCCCACCTGTCCGCCGAGCGCGAGCGTCACCGACGCCACCAGCGCCGGGTCGTCGTGGTCGACGAACACCAGCGCGTCGTCAGGGCCGAGCGCACGGGTCAACCGCTCGAACTCGGCCGTGCCCGGCGGCGCGGCCTCGACCGCGCGCCCGACCAGTGCCCCGAGCGCGGCCAGGCCGTCGGCCACCGGCCCGCTGCCGCCCACCAGCAGCCGTGCCTGGCCGCCGAACGCCTCCAGGAAGACCTCGACGACGCCCTCCCCCGGCTCGCCCTCGAAGCTGGTGTAGCGGCGCAGCCCGGAGCGCTCCCCGGCGGCGAGCAGGTCGCGGCCGTCCCTGCCGCCGCGCCGGTCGAGCCCGTTGCAGCCGATCGTCCCTGCCAGCAGCGCCCCGTCCGCGCCGAACAGCGCCCGGTTACCAGGCGCCGACGGCGGGTCGCCCTCGATCCGCACGGTGGTCCCCATGACCACCCCGCGCCCCTCCCGCCGGGCGGCGGCCAGCGCCTCGAACACGTCCCCGCTCATCCACCCACCTCCTTTGCTCAAACGGTCGGTGGCCCTCCGCCGCTTGTGCGCTGGCTTCCCTCGTCGCTCCTTCGTCGCTCCTCAGTCCAGCCAGCGCGCGGCTACGGGCCACCTCCCTACTGCAAAGCGACTGGCCCACCTCGCTCACTCGCCGGCGCCGGCGAGGCTCACGACCGGCCGGCGCTCCTCGGCCAGTCGTACCGGATCGTCCCGCACCTGGCGCAGCAGGGCCAGGTAGTCGCGGCGCGGCAGCTCGCGCGCGCCCAGGCTGGCGAGGTGCGGGGTGACCAGCTGCACGTCGATCAGAAGCCCACCAACTTCCGCGAAGCGCGCCACCAGGTCGACCAGGGCGACCTTGGAGGCGTCGGAGGCACGGTGGAACATCGACTCCCCGGTGAACACGCCGCCGAGCCCGAGGCCGTAGAGCCCGCCGACGAGCGCGGCCCCGTCCCAGACCTCCAGGCTGTGCGCCCAGCCGAGGCGGTGCAGGCGCCGGTAGGCGGCCCGCATGCGCGCCGTGATCCAGGTCCCCTCGTCGTCCTCGCGCTCGGCGCAGGCCTCGATCACCTGGTCGAACGCCTGGTCGACGGTGGTCAGCCAGCCGCAGCGGCGCAGCCGCTGCCGCAGCGAGCGGGAGACGCGCAGCTGGTCGAGGGCGAGCACGCCACGCGGGTCGGGCGAGAACCACGGCAGCGGCGTCCCCGGGTGCGGCCACGGGAAGATGCCCTGCCGGTAGGCGTGCACCAGGGTCTCGGGCTCGAGGTCGGCGCCGATCCCGACCACCCCGCCGGGCCCGGCCTGCTCCGGCTCGGGGAACAGCCAGCGGGAGGCGGCCACGCGCGCCGGCCGCCCGGCCGGCGCCGCGCGCCCCCACCGGACCTGGTCCGGGTCGCCTGCGTGTCCGTGGACGGCCACCTGCTCCTCGCCTGACAGCGCTCCGCCGGGTTGCCTCTGGCCCTGTCCTCCGGGGGCTACCGCTCCGCTCCTGGAGCCCCCGGACCCCCTGTCCTCCGGGGCTGCCGCTCCGCTCCTGGAGCCCCCGGAGGCCTTGGGGGGAGGGCATCGATTCAAGATAGCGGCCGCCGCGACGGCGTGCCGTTTGGGGACGAGTACGATGCCCGGCGGGGGCGGCCTCCCGTGCGGTGGACGTCAGGGGGTGGCGTGCCAGGACCAAGGGACCTTCCGGCCGGCGTCGAGCGGGCCAGGCGCGACCTGGCCCGTGTGCTCGGCGCGGACGGCGTGCTCGCCGAGCCGCTGGCACGGGCGCTGTACCGGCGCGACGCCTCCATGCTGGAGGGCGACTGCGCCCTGGTCGCCCTGCCCAGGAGCCGCGACCAGGTCGAAGCCTGCCTGGAGGTGGCCGCGGCCTACGACCTGCCGGTGGTCCCGCGCGGCTCGGGCACCGGGCTGGCCGGCGGCGCCACCCCGATCGGGGACGCGCTGGTGGTGGTCACCACCAAGATGGACCGGGTGATCGAGATCCGCGCCGAGGACCGCCTCGCCTGGGTGGAGCCCGGCGTCCTCAACCTCGACCTCAACCGCAGGCTCGCCCCCCTCGGGCTCACCTTCGCGCCCGACCCGTCCTCGCAGCAGACCTCGAGCATCGGCGGCAACGTCGCCACCAACGCCGGCGGGCCTCACTGCCTCGCCTACGGCATCACCTCCAACCACGTGCTCGCGGTCGAGCTGGTGCTGCCCGACGGCGAGGTGGTGGCGCTCGGCGCCGAGGCGCCGGAGGCGCCAGGGCTCGACCTGCGCGGCCTGGTGGTGGGCAGCGAGGGCACGCTCGGCGTGGTGACGGCGGTCTGCGTGCGCCTCACTCCCCTGCCGCCGGCGCTGTGCACCCTGCTGCTCGGCTTCCCCACCGTGGCCGACGCCGCCGCCACCGTGACCGCCGTGATCGCGGCCGGGATCATCCCGGCGGCGATGGAGCTGATGGACCACAGGGCGATCGCCGTGATCGAGCCGTTCGCGCAGGCCGGCTACCCCACCGAGGCCGCGGCGGTGCTGCTGGTCGAGGTCGACGGGCTGCCTGGCGGGGTGGCGGCCGAGGCCGCCCGGATCGAGGAGCTGGCCCGCGCCAACCACGCCGGCAGCGTGCAGCGCGCCCGCGACGAAGCCCAGCGGGCGCGGCTGTGGAAGGGGCGCAAGAGCGCGCTGGGGGCGGTGGCCACCATCGCCCCGCACTACTACCTGCACGACACGGTGGTGCCCCGCTCCCGCCTGGCCGAGGTGCTCGCCCGCGTCGACGCCATCGTGACCCGCCACCAGCTGGTCGCGGTCAACATGTTCCACGCCGGCGACGGCAACCTGCACCCCCTGCTGGTGTTCGACCGCGCCGAGCCGGGGATCCTCGAGCGGGTCCTCGCCGCCTCCGACGAGATCGTGCGGGTCTGCCTCGAGGCCGGCGGAGCGCTCTCCGGCGAGCACGGCATCGGCCTGGAGAAGCGCGACCTGATGCCGCTCGCCTTCGGCCCCGACGACCTCGCCGCCCAGGACTGCGCCCGCAGCGCGTTCGACCCCGAGCGGCGCATGAACCCGCAGAAGGTCCTGCCGGCCGGCGCCCGCTGCGGTGACTTCGCCCTTGCCAGGGTCGGCGAGCTGGGCGCGGCGGTGGCACGGCTGCCGGAGGGGTCGTGGATCTGATCGCGCCGGCCTCCCGCGCCGAGCTGGCCGCGGCCCTGCGCGACGCCAGCAGGCGCGGGCGCCGGCTGCTGGTGGTCGGCGGGCGCACCCAGCTCGCCAAGGGCAACCCCGCCCCCCTCGACGCGGCCCTGACGGTGACCGCCATGGACCGCCTGGTCGAGTACACGCCGGCCGAGATGATCGCGGTGGTCGAGGCCGGGATGACCTGCGAGGCGCTCGACGCGACCCTGGCCGAGCACGGCCAGGAGTGGCCGGTCGACGCCCCGGCGGGGGCGACCGTCGGCGGGGTGGTCGCGGCCGCAACCTCCTCGCCGCGGAGGCTGCGGGTCGGCCCGGTGCGCGACTCCGTCCTGGAGGTCGAGCTGGTCACCGGCGACGGGCGCGCGGTCAGGGGCGGCGCCCGCACGGTCAAGAACGTCAGCGGCTACGACCTGCCCCGCCTGGTCACCGGGTCGCTCGGCTGCCTCGGGGTGATCGCCCAGGTGGCCCTCAAGCTCCGTCCCCGCCCCAGGGCGCGGCGCAGCCTGCTCGCCGGCGGCGGCCTCGACGCGGCCGCCGCCCTGCTCGCCGCCGTGCCCCTGCCGACGGCGGTGCTGGCCACCGGCGACCGTGTCGAGCTGCGCCTGGAGGGCTGGCCGGAGGACGTGGCCGAGCAGACCGAGCTGGCCCGCGAGGCGGTCGGCGCCGTCGCGGTGAGCGACGACGGGGCCTTCCCGTCGTTGCGGCCGTGGCAGGGCCGGCCGGTGGTGGCCGAGGCGGCCGTGCCTCCCTCCCGCCTGCCCCGCCTGGTGGCGGCGGCGGGCGACGCCTGGGGCGCCCTCGCCGGGGTGGGCGTCTGCTGGGTCGGCCTGCCCAGTGGCGGCGCCGCCCTCGCCGCCCTGCGGCGGCGCGCGGACGAGCTCGGCGGCATCGCCCCGGTGGTCCACGGCCCGGGCGGCCTCGGCGCCTCCGCGCCGGCGCCCGCCATCCACCGCCGCCTCAAGCAGGCCTTCGACCCGGCCGGGATCCTCGCCCCCGGCCGCTTCTGGGGTGAGCTGTGAACGACGAGCCGCTCGGGACCGGGCTGCCCGAGGGGGTCCGCTTCATCGGGCCCGAGCCGGGGGCGGTGGCGGCCTGGCCGTTCCCCGACCCGCCGGACCCGGCGGACATCGCCAGCTGCGTGGCCTGCGGGCTGTGCCTGCCCCACTGCCCCACCTACCGGCTCACCGGCGAGGAGTCGGCCTCGCCGCGCGGGCGCATCGCGGCCATGCGCGCCGTCGCCGAGGGGCGGGCCGAGGTCGACGCCACCTTCACCGAGTACATGGACCTGTGCCTCTCCTGCCGCGCCTGCGAGCACGTCTGCCCCGGCCACGTGCCCTTCGGCCGGCTGATGGAGCACGCCCGCGCCCAGGTGGAGCCGCTCAGGAGGCCCGTGCAGCGCTTCGCCCGCTGGCTCGGCATCGAGGTCGTGCTGGGCCACGGCTGGCTGGTCACGCTCGCCACGGTGCTGCTGGGACCGGTGCGGCCGTTGCTGCCGCGGCGCCTGCGGGCCATGGCGCCGCGGGTGCGCCTGCGCGACCTGGCCCGCCGGCTGCCGCGGCTGACCGAGCCGGACGGCCCGGTGAGGGGCACCGTCCTGCTGCTCGCCGGCTGCGTGCAGGACCGCTGGTACCGCCCGGTCAACCGGGCCACCATCGCGGTCCTCGCCCGCAACGGCTGGCGCGTGGTGGTGCCGCCCGGCCAGGGCTGCTGCGGGGCGCTCGCCGCCCACCACGGCCGCCTGGCGGCCGCGCGCCGGCTCGCCAGGCGCAACCTGGCCGCGTTCGCCGGCGACCATCCGGTAGGGAGCCGGTCACGTACCCGCGGTGCAGGCTGGCTCGCTGCAGCAGTCCAGCGCCGTCGCCGCGTCGGCTCGGTGCAGGGAAATCAGGCGCGGCACCGGTACCTGACCGACTCCCTGGTGGTGGTCAACGCGGCCGGCTGCGGCGCCCATATGAAGGAGTACGGCCAGCTCCTCGGCGGCGAGGCCGGCGACCTGCCCGGGCGGGTCAACGACCTGATGGAGCTGCTCGACCGGGAGGAGCTGGTCCCGCCGGGCGCCGCCCCGTTCGCCAGGGTGGCCGTGCACGACCCCTGCCACCTGCTCCACGCCCAGGGCATTTCAGAGGCGCCGCGGCGGGTGCTCGGCCAGGTCCCCGGGCTGGAGCTGGCCGAGGTGGCGGACGGCGACCGCTGCTGCGGCGCGGCCGGGCTCTACGGCGTCCTGGAACCCGGGCCAGCCGGCGAGCTGCAGGCGCAGAAGGCCGCCGCGATCGCCGCCACCGGCGCGCCCGCGGTGGCGGTGGCCAACCCCGGCTGCGCCATGCAGATCGCCGCGGGCCTGGCCGCCCGTGGCGCGGACGTCGAGGTGCTCCACCCGGCCGAGCTGCTCGACCGCGCCTACCGCGGCACCGCGGCCGACCACGGCGCCAGGCAGCCGACGAACCCTGGTCAGGGGGCCACTGGCCAGGGGGTTGGCGAGGTCCGCTGACGGTCGCTAGCGTTGGATGGCGGCCGGCGGGTGACCCGGTGCGCCGAACCGGCTGAGGCCGCCCCGACCGGCCGGCCCGCATCCATCCAACGTCTTGGGGTGATCGCGTGCTCCCGCTCGTCCTGGTGCCCCTGTCCGCGCTCCCGCCGAGCGCGGCGTCGCTGACCGAGGCGTGCGGGCCGGCCGACCGGGCCGGCGTCATCTGCGTCGCCGTCTACCAGGCGACCGACAACGCCGCCCTGGCGCGCCTCGCCGACATGCTGCTCGCCCGCCCCGCCAAGATCGCCTTCATCCTCCTGCTCGCGTTCGTGATCAGCCGGCTGGTGCGGCGCACCATCCGGCGCTTCACCACCTCGATGCGCGACGGCAAGGTGCAGCGGCGCCTCTCCCACCTGCGCGCCCCGCGCGCCCTGGCGACCAGCGAGGAGCTGCCGAACCTGCGCCGCACCCAGCGCGCCGAGACCCTGGGGGCGCTGCTGAAGAGCATCGCCAACTTCGTCATCTGGGTGACCGCCGCGCTGATGGCCCTCGGCACCCTCGGCATCAACCTCGCTCCGCTGATCGCGGGCGCCGGCATCGTCGGCGTCGCCGTCGGCTTCGGCGCCCAGAACCTGGTGCGCGACTTCCTGTCCGGCATCTTCATGCTGCTCGAGGACCAGTACGGCGTCGGGGACGTGATCGACCTCGGCGATGCCAGCGGCGCGGTGGAGGGCGTCGGGCTGCGCACCACCCGGGTGCGCGACGTCTACGGGGTGCTCTGGCACGTGCCCAACGGTGAGATCCGACGCGTCGGCAACAAGTCCCAGGGCTGGTCGCGGGCGCTGCTCGACGTCGAGGTGGCCTACTCCAACGAGATCTCGACCGCCATCCGGGTCATCAAGCAGGTGGCCGACGAGCTGTGGCGCGACGACGAGACCTTCGCGCCGCTGATCCTGGAGGAGCCGGAGGTCTGGGGCGTCGAGGAGCTGGGCCCCAACGGCGTGCGCGTGCGCCTGGTGGTCAAGACCCGCCCGCTCGAGCAGTGGAAGGTCGCCCGCGAGCTGCGCGCCCGCATCAAGGCCGCCTTCGAGCGGGAGGGCGTCAGGCTGCCGGTCGGCGCCCAGGCGGTGGTGCTGCACGTACCCGAGGAGCTGCCGGCGACCGGCGACGGCGGTGGCCGGGTAGGCTGAGGGCATGGCCCAGCCGCACGTGTTCGCGATGGTGCTCGCCGGAGGCGAGGGCAAGCGGCTGGCCCCGCTGACGGCGGACCGGGCCAAGCCGGCGGTGCCGTTCGGCGGCAGCTACCGGCTGGTCGACTTCGTGCTCTCCAACCTGGTCAACGCGAACTACCTCAAGATCGCCGTGCTCACCCAGTACAAGAGCCACAGCCTCGACCGGCACCTGGCCACCACCTGGCGGCTCTCGCCCCTGCTCGGCAACTACGTCACCCCGGTCCCGGCGCAGATGCGCCGCGGCCCGCACTGGTACACGGGCTCCTCCGACGCCATCTTCCAGAACCTCAACCTGGTCTACGACGAGCGGCCGGAGCACGTGATCGTGTTCGGGGCCGACCACATCTACCGGATGGACCCGCGCCAGATGGTCGAGCAGCACGTGGCCTCGGGCGCCGGCGTGACCGTGGCCGGGATCCGGGTGCCGATCGGCCAGGCGGACCAGTTCGGCGTGATCGAGACCGCCCCGGACGGTCGCCGCATCAGCGCCTTCCGCGAGAAGCCGTCCGATCCGGTCGGCCTGCCCGACGCCCCCGACCAGGTGTTCGCGTCCATGGGCAACTACGTGTTCGACGCCCGCACGCTGATCGAGGCGGTCTCCACCGACGCGAACGACCCCGCCTCCTCCAACGACCTCGGCGGCAACCTCATCCCCATGCTGGTCGAGCGCGGCGAGGCCGAGGTGTACGACTTCGCCGACAACGACGTGCCCGGCGCGACAGAGCGCGACCAGGGCTACTGGCGCGACGTCGGCACGCTCGACGCCTACTACGACGCGCACCTGGACCTGATCTCGGTCCACCCGGTGTTCAACCTCTACAACCACGAGTGGCCGATCCTGACCTGGCAGGGGCCGCTGCCGCCGGCCAAGTTCGTGCACGAGGAGGGCGACAGGGTCGGCCACGCGCTCGACTCGATGGTCTGCTCAGGGGTGCTGGTCTCCGGCGGCGCGGTGCGGCGCTCGGTGCTCTCCCCCGGCGTCCGCGTCCACTCCCACGCCACCGTCGAGGGCTCGGTGCTGATGCACGACGTGGACGTCGGCAGGCACGCCACCGTGCGCAACGCCATCGTCGACAAGAACGTGCGCATCCCCGACGGCGCCACCGTCGGCGTCGACCTCGACGCCGACCGCGAGCGCTTCAAGGTCACCCCCGCCGGCGTGGTGGTGATCGGCAAGAACCAGAAGGTCGGAACCTGAGCCAGAGCTTCAGGAGCCCCCCGAACGCCTGCGATGCCGCTCAGGCAGGAGCGGTTGGCGGGGCCGTCGTGGCGAGGGCGGCTGGGATCGAGGTGGTGAACGGCGGGCAGAGCAGGCCGGCGTCGGTGATGAACGCGGTGATCAGGTCGGCGGGGGTGAGGTCGAAGGCGGGGTTCCAGACCTCGACCTGGTCGGGGGCGAGGCGCACGCCGGCCAGCTCGCGCAGCTCGGCGGCGGCGCGCTCCTCGATCTGGATGGCGCGGCCGTCGGCGGCGTCGGGGTCGAAGGAGGACAGCGGGCCGACCACGTAGAACGGCACGCCGTTGGCGCGGGCGAGCACGGCGAGGGGGTAGGTGCCGACCTTGTTGGCGGTGTCGCCGTTGCGGGCGACCCGGTCGCAGCCGACCAGGACGGCGTCGGCACGCCCCTGGGCGAGGACCGAGCCGGCGGCCCCGTCGGCCACCAGCGTGACCGGGATGCCCGCGTTGACCAGCTCCCAGGCGGTGAGCCTGGCGCCCTGCAGCAGCGGCCGGGTCTCGGTCGCCCAGACGCGGACCGGCTCGCCGGCCGCCGCCTTGGCGTAGACCACCGCCAGCGCGGTGCCGGTCCCCGAGGTGGCCAGCCGCCCGGTGTTGCAGTGGGTCAGCAGCCGGTCGCGGCCGGCGAGGGCGGCCCGGCCGACCTCGCCCATGCGCCGGCAGGCGGCGCGGTCCTCCTCGAGGATGCGCATGGCCTCCGCCAGGGCGAGCCGGCGCATCGCCGCCGGGTCGGCGCCGGCGCGCGCGGCCGCCGCCACCCGGCGCACCGCCCAGCGCAGGTTGACGGCGGTCGGGCGGGCGCCCTCCAGGGCGGCGGCCAGCTCGTCGAGCTGGCGCCTGGCCTCGGCCAGGTCGCGCGGCTCGCGCTCGGCGAGGCCGACCACCACGCCGAAGGCGCCGCAGACGCCGATCGCGGGCGCCCCGCGGACCACCAGGCGGCGCAGCGCGTCGACCACCGCGGCCACGCTGCGGAGCCGCAGCACCCGCAGCTCCCCGGGCAGGACCGTCTGGTCGATCACCTGCAGACGTCCGTCGCGCCAGTCGACCGCGCTGCGCAACTGCTGCGGGTCCAGGTTCACCGCCCAATCATCGATCCTCGGCCACCGGCTCGAAAAGAGCGGGAATCACCCACGGCCCTCGATCGTTCTCCCGGGGACCACCCCGGGTGGGACGGGCGGTCGTGGGGGGATCCAAGAACTGTCGGTAACCGCCGGCGGGCGCGACCAGCTGCGCCGCGGCGGACGAGGAGGGGGGGAGTCGTCATGCACGCTCGTCGATGGTTCGCCGTTAGCGCGGCGATGCTCGCGGTGGCGCTGCTCATCGCGGGATGCGGGTCGTCGTCGAAGGACTCGTCGGGGTCGAACTCGGGTGGCGGAGCGTCGGCCACCACGGCCGCCAGCGGCGGCGGTGGCTCGGACAAGATCACGTTGACCGCCAAGGGCATCGCCTTCGACCAGACACAGCTCAACATGCCCGCCGGCAAGCAGGTGACCGTGACCCTCAACAACCAGGACTCGGTCGAGCACAGCTTCACCTTCAAGGACGCCAAGGCCGAGAAGGACGCCGAGGGTGGCGAGACCGCAGAGGTCAGCTTCACCGCGCCGGCAGCGGGCTCGTACGAGTTCCACTGCAAGTACCACCCGAACAAGATGAAGGGCACGGTGACCGTGGCCTAGCAGGCGCCCGGGGGGCGCCGGGGGGGCCGCCGGAGCCGCACGCGTCGTGAACGTCCTGTTGTCCTCGCGGGCGGCTCCGGCGGGCGCTGAGACCGGTTACGGCTGCGTCGGCGGGATGATCTCGTCGACCGGAGCGTCCGCCGAGTTCTCGATCGCGCCGCGACCGATGGCTGGCGTCAGCGCGACGGGCGGGCGACCAGCCGCAGGTCGGCGCCGACGCGGTCGACCGCGTCGAGGCGCCAGCGCCAGGCGGCCCCGATCGTCGGCGCGCCCGGGCCGGCCAGTGAGGGCAGCCCGCCACCGCCGAGGAGCACCGGCGCGACGTAGCCGACCAGGCGGTCGATCAGCCCGGCGGCGAGGAACGAGCCGGCCAGGCGCGCGCCGCCCTCCAGCAGCACCGAGCGGACCTCGCGCCGGTGCAGCGCGGCGAGCAGGGCGTCGAGGTCGACGCCCGCCTCGGCACGGGGCAGCCGCAGGATCTCGGCCCGCCCCTCCAGGCGGCCGGCCTCGGCGTCGTCGGCGACCGCGAGCAGGGTCGGCGCGGCCTGGTCGAGCACGCGGGCGCCGGCCCGGGTGCGGGCGCCGGAGTCGGCGACCACACGGAGGGGGATGTGGGGCGTGTCCACGCCGCGCACGGTCAGGTGGGGGTCGTCGCTGCGCTGGGTGCCCGAGCCGACCAGGATCGCGTCCGACTCGGCGCGCAGCCGGTGGCCGTCCTGGCGGGCCTCCGGCCCGGTGATCCAGCGGCTGCTGCCGTCGGCGGCGGCGATGCGCCCGTCGAGGGAGGCGGCGTACTTCCAGGTCACGAACGGGCGTCCGAGGCGCATGGCGGTCAGCCACGCCTCGTTGGCGAGCGTCGCCTCGGCCTCGAGCACGCCGCCCTCGACCTCGACGCCGGCGGCGCGCAGCGCCCTCGCGCCGCCCGCGGCGACCGGGTTGGGGTCGGCCACGGCGTAGACCACCCTGGCGACCCCGGCGGCGACCAGCGCCTGGCTGCACGGCGGCGTGCGGCCGTGGTGGTTGCAGGGCTCGAGGGTGACGACGGCGGTGCCGCCGCGGGCCAGCTCCCCCGCCTGCCGCAGCGCGTTGACCTCGGCGTGCGGCTCCCCGCCGCGCTCGAAGAACCCCTCGCCGGCGACCTCGCCGCCGGCGCCGAGGACGACGCAGCCGACCACCGGCCGCGGGCTGGCGCTGCGGCGGCCACGCGCCGCCAGCGCGACCGCGCGGCGCATCGCCTCGATCTCGGCTGGGCTCGCCACCTGGTCGTCCTCCACCTAGTCGTCCTCTTACTGGTCGGGGCTGGTCGCTCGAAGCTGGAGCGTGGCTTCACCTGGTGTGGCCGGGCGGTACGCTACTCCGAGGCGGGTCCGTCGAAGTTCGGGGAACGCTTCTGGCGGATGGCGGCGACGCCCTCGCGCACGTCCGGGCCGGCGAAGCCCATGAACTCGAGCGCCAGGGACGCGTCGAAGGTCGGACCGGCCAGGCGCAGCCAGTTGTTGAGCGCGTACTTGGTCCAGCGGATCGCGCTCTGCGAGCCCCTCGCCAGCTTGCGGGCCACCTCCAGGGCGGTGTCGTGCAGCTCGGCGTCGTCGACGCAGAGGGCCACCAGCCCGATCCGCTCGGCCTCCTCGCCGGAGAGCGGCTCGCACAGCAGCAGGTGGTACTTGGCCTTGGCGAGGCCGCAGAGCAGCGGCCAGACGATCGCGGCATGGTCACCCGCGGCGACCCCGAGGCGGGTGTGGCCGTCGATGATGCGCGCCGAGCGGGCGGCGATCGAGACGTCGGCCAGCAGGCCGATCACCAGGCCGGCGCCGACGGCCGGGCCGTTCATCGCGCTGACCACCGGCTTGGCGCAGTTGACCAGGTTGTAGACCAGGTCCCTGGCCTCGCGCAGCACGCGGACACGGACGGCGTAGTCGTCCGCCATGTCCTCCACCAGGTCGAGGTCGCCGCCGGCGGAGAAGGCGTCGCCGGCGCCGCGCACGACCACCGCACGCACCTCCGGGTCGCGGTCGATCTCGGTCCACACCTGGGCAAGGTCGCGGTGCATCTGGTGGCCGGCCGCGTTCAGCCTGCCCGGCGCGCTCATCACGATGCGCAGGACGCCATCGTCCGGCCGCTCGAAGACGAGGCTGGGGAAGGCCGCGTAACGGTCGCTCATGGTCATCCTCTCGCGGGGGGCGCTGGCCCGGATGGTCGAGCATGCCACGCCGCTCTGGTCCGGCGCCGTACACTCTTCAGCTCGGGACGGGAACCTGGGAGGTCAGATGGCCGACGAGGCGTTGCTGCGCAATCGGTGGACGAGGTGTGGTCGGCGCTGCGCTTGCGGCCCGAGGCCGAAGTAGGCACATGAGGCGACCCGCCCTCGCCGCGGCGGCCGTGGCGCTGCTGGCCGCCCTGGCCGGCTGCACCAGCGGCGCCGGCGGCGACGCGGACGGCCGCGGCGGCGGCCCGACCGCCGGCAGCGGCCAGCCGGCCAGCGCCGGCAAGACCAGCCCGAGCGCGGTCTGGTCGAGCGGCCCGCAGGGGGCGCCGCGCCGGGGTGCCGGCGAGGCCGTGCTCGTCGAGGTCAGGGCCGCGCGCCAGAACGGCTTCGACCGGCTGGTGTTCGAGTTCGAGGACGGCCTGCCCGGCTACCAGGCACGCTACGTGAGCCAGGTCACCGCGGCCGGCGGCGGCGCGGTGGCGCTGCAAGGCACCGCGTTCCTGCTGCTCGCGTTCGACGGCGCCAGCGCCGGCGACGCCGGCTTGGCGCAGCGGGACCTGCAGCCGCGCTTCGGCTCCTTGCGGCAGGTGCGGCTGCTGGACCAGGGCGACGGCCGCGTGCGCTTCGGCATCGGCGTCGACGCGGTCGCCGGCTACCTCGCCCACACGCTGACCGGCCCGGACAGGGTGATCATCGACGTTGCGGCGTGAGCGGTGAGCGCCCCCGAGCCGCGCGGCGGCGGCCGCATCCTGGTCGACCAGTTGCGGCTGCACGGCGCCGACGCCGCCTTCTGCGTGCCCGGGGAGAGCTTCCTCGAGGTGCTCGACGCCCTGCACGACGTGCCCGGCGAGATCCGCCTGGTGGTCTGCCGCCAGGAGGGCGGCGCCGCGGCGGCGGCCGGCGCCTACGGCCGGGTCACCGGCCGGCCAGGCGTCTGCCTGGTCAGCCGCGCGCCGGGAGCGACCAACGCGTCCAGCGGCGTGCACATGGCCTACCAGGACTCGGCGCCGCTGCTGCTGGTGGTCGGCCTGGCACCGCTGGCGGTGGCCGGCCGGGAGGCGTTCCAGGAGCTGCAGGTCGAGCCGTTCTTCGGCCAGATGGCCAAGTGGGTGGCGCGGGTGGACGACCCGGCGCGGCTTCCGGAGCTGGTCGCGCGCGCCTTCCAGGTCGCCGCGTCCGGCCGGCCGGGTCCGGTGGTGCTCGGCGTGCCCGAGGACGTGCTCGCGGCGACGGCAGCGGTCGCGGACGCCCGCCCCTACCAGCCCGTCCAGCCCCAGCCCGACGGCGCCGACCTGGAGCGGCTGGCCGCGCTGCTGGCCGCGTCCCGCCGGCCGCTGCTGCTGGCCGGCGGCGCCGGCTGGACCGCGGCGGCAAGCGCCGCCCTGCGCGCCTTCGCCGAGGCGAACGCGCTGCCCGTGGCCGCCTCCTGGCGCTCGCAGGACGTGCTCGACAACCGCTCGCCGAGCTACGCCGGCCACGCCGGGCTGGCCGCCGACCCGCGCCTCGCCGAGCGGGTGCGCGGCGCCGACCTGCTGGTGGCGGTCGGGCCGCGGCTCGGCGAGATCACCACCGGCGGCTACCGCCTGCTCGAGGTCCCGCGGCCGCGCCAGACCCTGGTCCACGTCCACCCGGACACGGCCGAGCTGGGCCGCGTCTACCAGGCCGACCTGCCCGTGAACGCGGGCGTGGAGCGCTTCGCGACCGCCCTGCGGGCGCTGCCACCGGTGGCGGACCCGCCCTGGTCGGCCTGGACGGCGGCCGCCCGCGAGGACTACCTGGCCTGGTCGCGGCCGCCGGGTGGCGACGCCGGCTCGCCGCGGCAGGCCGGCGTCGACCTCGCCCAGGTGGTGGCCACGCTGCAGGCACGGGTTCCCGACGCGATCGTGGCCAACGGCGCCGGCAACTTCGCCATCTGGCTGCACCGCTTCTGGCGCTACCGCGCCTTCCCGAGCCAGCTCGGGCCGCGCGGCGGCGCCATGGGCTACGGCCTGCCCGCCGCCCTGGCCGCCAAGCTCGCCCGGCCCGAGCGCCCGGTGGTGGCGTTCAGCGGCGACGGCGACTTCCTGATGACCGGCCAGGAGCTGGCCACCGCCATGCGTCACCAGCTCCCGGTGCTGGTCGTGCTCGTCAACAACGGCTTGTACGGCACCATCCGCATGCACCAGCAGCGTGCCCACCCGGGCAGGCCGGTCGGCACCGACCTGACCAACCCGGACTTCGCCGCGCTGGCGCGCGCCTACGGCGCCCACGGCGAGCTGGTGGAGCGGACCGAGGAGTTCGCGCCGGCGCTCGAGCGCGCCCTTGCCGCGGACCGGCCCGCGCTGCTGGAGCTGCGCACCGACCCGGAGGTGCTGCGCCCGCCCGGCTGAGCCGCCAGCGCGGGTCTGGTGGTGCGGGCCGCCGACGCCGAGGAGCCAGGTACCGGGGTCAGGCGGTCGCGGCCGTCGGCGCCAGGCAGAAGCGGGCCACCGCGTCGGCCAGCATGCGCAGGCCGGCCTTGAAGCCGGCAACCGGGATGCGCTCGTCGTCGCCGTGGAACAGGTCGGCGAAGACCCCGTCGTCCGGCTCCAGGCGCAGCGGGCTGAAGCCGTAGCAGGTGGTGCCGAGCGTGGACCAGTACTTGGCGTCGGTGAAGCCTGGGATCACGCTCGGCACCGCCACCGCGCCCTGGTGGTGGTCGGCCACCACCTCGGCGAGCAGCTCGAACAGCTCGGTGTCGGGCGACGCGACCGTCGGCGGGACGCTGCGCAGCACCTCCAGCTCCACCTCCGGGCCGATCACCGCGCGCAGCTCCGCCAGCAGCTCCTCCTCGCTGGACCCGACCGCGATGCGCCCGTCGAGCTCGGCCTCGGCCTCGCCGGGGATCACGTTGGTCTTGAACCCGGCTCGCAGCACCGTCGGGGTGACGGTGTTGCGCAGCACGGCGTTGAGGCCGCGCAGCGCGGTCGGGTCGCGCACCAGCCGGTCGAGCACCAGGTCCGACCAGCGCGGCCGCAGCAGCAGGGGGAGGATGTCGCGGGCCGGGTGGGGTTGCGCGTCGGCCAGCGCCGCGACGAAGCGGCGCACCTCCGCGGAGGGGTGGACGGGCAGGCGCGTGCCGGCGCGGGCGACCACCTCGGCCAGGCGGATGACCGCGTTGTCGGGCCGCGGCACGCTGCCGTGCCCGGTCGTGCCGCGGGTCCGCGCGCGCATCCAGCAGACGCCCTTCTCGGCGACCTGCACCGGGTAGACGGCCCTGCGGCCGAAGTGGAGGGTGAAGCCGCCGACCTCGCCGAGGGCGAACCCGGCCCTGACCTTGTCGGGGTGCTGGTCGACCAGGAAGGCGCTGCCCATGGAGCAGCCGGCCTCCTCGTCGGCCACGGCGGCCAGCACCAGGTCGCGGCGGAGCGGCGCGCCGAGCTCGGCGAGCAGCCGGACGACGGCCACGCTCATGGCGACCATCTGCTTCATGTCGACCGTGCCGCGGCCCCAGATGGCGCCGTCGTGGACCTCGCCGGCGAAGGGCGGGTGGCGCCAGCGGCCCTGCTCGGCCGGCACCACGTCGACGTGCCCGTTGAGCAGCAGCGGGGGCAGGTCACGGCCGCCCGACGCCGGCAGCCGCACGACCAGGTTGGCGCGCCGCGGCGCCGGGATGAGCACCTCCGGTTCCAGCCCGGCCTGCCGTACCTGGTCGGCCAGGAAGTCGATGCACTCGGCCTCGTCGCCCGGCGGGTTGGAGGTGTCGAAGCGGAGCAGCGCGCGCAGCAGCTCGACCGCCTCCTCCTCCTGGCGCTCCCAGTCGACCTCGCGGAGCAGCGGATGCATCGCACCTCCAGGCGTCGCCGGCCGGCTCCACCCTACAACGCGAGCTTGGTCAGGTCCGGGAGGCGCGCGCGGCCGCCAGGCGGCATGCTTACAGCGCCGAGCGGATCCGACCAGCGCCGAACGGGGGCGACGTGGCCCAGTTCATCTACCAGATGCAGCGCGTGCGCAAGGCGCACAACGACAAGCTCGTCCTCGACGACGTGACCCTGGCCTTCTACCCCGGGGCGAAGATCGGCGTGGTCGGCCCGAACGGGGCCGGCAAGTCGACCGTGCTGAAGATCATGGCGGGGCGGGAGACGATCTCCAACGGCGAGGCGTTCCTCACCCCCGGCTACTCGGTCGGCATCCTCGAGCAGGAGCCGGAGCTGGACCCGTCCACCGACGTGCTCGGCAACGTCGAGCAGGGCGTGGCCGCCAAGCGGGCGCTGCTGCGCCGCTTCGAGGAGATCGGCGCCCAGCTCGGCGACGCCGACCCGGACACCATGGAGAAGCTGCTGGACGAGTACGGCCGCGTGCAGGACGCCATCGAGGCGGCCAGCGCCTGGGACCTCGACGCCCAGCTCGACATGGCCATGGACGCCCTGCGCCTGCCGCCGGGCGACGCCGAGGTCGCCACCCTGTCGGGCGGCGAGCGGCGCCGGGTGGCGCTCTGCCGGCTGTTGCTGGAGCAGCCCGACCTGCTGCTGCTCGACGAGCCGACCAACCACCTGGACGCCGAGTCGGTGCAGTGGCTCGAGCAGCACCTGGCCGCCTACCCGGGGGCGGTCCTCGCGGTCACCCACGACCGCTACTTCCTCGACAACGTGGCCGGCTGGATCCTCGAGCTCGACCGCGGCCGCGCCTACCCGTACCAGGGCAACTACTCGACCTACCTGGAGACCAAGGCCAAGCGGGTGGCGGCGGAGGCGCGCGCCGACGAGGGCCGCCGCAAGGCGCTGGAGCGCGAGCTGGAGTGGGTCAGGGCGGGCACCAAGGGCCGCCACGACAAGGGCAGGGCGCGCCTGCGCCGCTACGAGGAGCTGGCGGCGGAGGCCGAGCGGGGCGGACGCCGGGTCGAGGCCGGCGAGATCCAGATCCCGCCCGGGCCGCGCCTCGGGGACCTGGTGGTCGAGGCGCGCGGGCTGGCCAAGGGCTACGGCGAGCGGCTGCTCTTCGACGACCTGTCGTTCACCCTGCCGCGCGGCGGCATCGTCGGCGTGATCGGCGCCAACGGCGCCGGCAAGACCACCCTGCTCGAGCTGGTCACCGGGGAGGTGCGCCCCGATGCCGGCGAGCTGCGGGTCGGGCCAACCGTGCAGCTCGCCCACGCGGACCAGGCCCGCTCCGGGCTGGACGCGAGCACGACGGTGTTCGAGGCGGTCTCGGGTGGCCTGGACCACATCAAGGCCGGCGGGCGCGAGCTGCCCGCCAGGGCCTACGTCGCCTCGTTCGGCTTCAAGGGCAGCGACCAGCAGAAGCCGGTGCGGGTGCTGTCCGGCGGGGAGCGCAACCGGCTGAGCCTCGCGCTGACCCTGCGCGGCGGCGGCAACCTGCTGCTGCTCGACGAGCCCTCTAACGACCTCGACGTCGACACGCTGCGGTCGCTGGAGGACGCCCTGCTCGAGTTCGCCGGCTGCGCCATCGTGGTCAGCCACGACCGCTGGTTCCTCGACCGGGTCGCCACCCACGTGCTCGCCTTCGAGGGCGACAGCCGGCTGCTCTGGTTCGAGGGCAACTACGCCGAGTACGAGGCCGACAAGCTGCGCCGCCTCGGCCCGGAGGCGGCGCGACCGCACCGCGTCACCTACCGCAGGCTGGTCCGGGGTTAGGTCTGCCGAAGACCGTCCCGGTCAATCGGTGTTCTTGCCGTTGACGCCGCAACGGAATGCGGCTTCTATGACGGTGCGCGGTGGTTTCGCGCCTGCCCGGTCGGGGGCCGGGCACCGGCGTGGCGCGCGCCGACGGTGCGGCAAGAGGGCGCCGGCGACACGCTCGCCATGCACGGGATCGGAGTGACGACCTTTGGGGGAAGGCATGGCTCCGGAACCAAACGGCCACAACAGCGACCTCGACACCCGCTACCAGAAGTACTTCTCCTCCATCGGCACGGCCGCTGGCCTGCGCCCGGCGCCGCCCGACAGGCAGCGCGGCCGGCGCCGCCGGCTGGCGGTGGTCGGCGTGGTCGCCGCGACGCTGCTCGGCCTGTTCGCCGGCATGGCCTGGCAGAGCAGCCGGGAGCCGGCGCGGGCCAAGGTGATCACCCGGACGGTGCCGTCGGCGTCGGACTGCCAGAAAGCGGTCGACCAGGCCGACCGCAGCCTCAGCCAGGCGGTCAAGATCGAGAAGGCCATGGCGGAGCACACCGAGTACATGAACCTGCTGATGCAGGGCAAGATCGACTCGGCCACGGCGATGCGCCGCGGCCTGCCCTCGCTGATCGCGGGCGCCAGCGCGTCGGTGAGCTTCGACCACGCCCTGTCGGACTACCGGCGCGTGGTCAAGACCTGCCAGCTGCCAACGGGCAGCCCCTGATCCCCGCCGTCGGGCGGGTCACTCACCGCCCCGGGCTCCAGGGCGCCCACTCCTCGCCTGGCCGCGTCCGGGTTCGGCAGAGCTGGCCAGTGGCGCTGCGCATCCACGCCACCAGCCCGTCGCCGCCGCGCCCGATGGCCGGCGGCGACGCCAGGTAGGTGGAGGTGCCGTCCGGCCCGATCATGCCATGGGCCAGCACCGTCCAGTCGACCGCCACCCCGCCGTCGGCGCTGAGCACCAGCCGCCTGGCGACGTCGTCGCCGCCCCAGGCGGCCACCTCGAGGCGGCCGTCGGCGCGCCGCGCGAGGGTCACGCCCGAGCGGATGGCGGTGCCGTCGCCGAGGGTGTGCCAGCCCGACCAGACGCCCCGCGGGCTGCGCCGGTTGGAGCAGACCGCCCCGAGCGGCATGCGCGAGATCACCTCGAGGGCGCCGTCAGGCCCGAGCGCGGCCGCCGGCGTGACCGTCAGCTCGCCGCCGAGGCCGGTCCACTCCCCGAAGGGCTTGCCGGGGGCGGGCTGTGACAGGATCACGCCGACCCCGCGCGCCGGGGCCGGGTCGTTGGGGATGCCGGCCGCTGCCTCCACGGCGAGCACCTCCACCCGGCCGTCGGGGTGCAGCAGCGGCACCGGCTCGGTGGCGAGCTGACCGCCGAGGTCCTGCCACACGCCCCAGACGCCGGCGGGGTTGCGGCGGTTGCGGAACAGGTGGTCGTCGTCCCCGCGCAGGTACGCGTCGAGCGACCCGTCGGCGTGGGCGAGCAGCGCGACCTGCGAGCGGGCGCCCACCCCGGGCAGCGCCCGCCACGCCCCCCAAGGCCCGCCCGGCCGCGCCTCCACCAGGCAGGTGGGCACGTCGCCCGGCATCCGCGCCATCACCGCCGTGCGCCCGTCGGCCAGCTCCACGGCCGACGGGCCGCTGGTCAGCGTGCCGCCGAGGCTCGTCCACGGCGTCCATGCGTCCGGCCTGCCGGGGTCCTGGATGCTGGCGAGCAGGTCGCCGCGCTCGCCGCGGACGAACACCTGGGCGCGGCCGTCGGCGCGGCGCACCACGCTCTGCGAGGGCAGGCCGTCGCCGACGAAGTCGAGGTCGAGGGCGGTGGCGGCGCAGGCGCGCACGGCGACGCCGAGCACCCGCGCGGTGGTGTGGTTGTAGGTCACCCGCACCTCGTAGCGGGCCCCGCCGGCCAGCTCCTGGGTGGTGTACGAACCGGGGGTGAAGACCGACCCGGCGGCGAACCCCCAGATGCCGTCCTGGTTCGGTCCCAGCGCCCAGGCCGTCCCACGGCTGCCGAGCACCGGCACGCTGGCGGCGCGCAGGCTGCCCGAGACCCGGCCCGTGCCGACGCCGGCTCGGTGATGGTCCACGCCGTCGTCGCCGGCGGCCTCCGCACGGCGCCCGGCGGCCTCGCAGACCAGCGGCAGCTCGAGCGCGACCGCCGGCCACGGCCCAGCGCCCTCGAAGGGCAGCCGCGCGCTGGCGTAGCGGGTCTGCGCGGGGAGCCCGGACGGGCTGAGGGGGTGGACCTCGACCGTGCCCCGCTCGGTCGCCGCGGGCAGGGGGACCGCGAACGTGGTGACGTCGCCGGGGACCGGGTCGCGGCCCTCGGCGGGCAGGTCGTGGTTGAGCCGGACGGTGGTGGTCCACGGCAGGCCGGGCGGGGCCGGGCTGCCGTCGGCGGCCAGCCGGCCGCCGTCAGCGTCGAACGCGTGCACGCCGATCAGCGCGTTGAGGGCGCGGCCGTCGAGGCCGCCGACCGTGCCGGCGAGGACCTTGGCGCCAGGCGGGCAGCGCGACCAGTGCTCCGGGCAGGCCTCGGCGGCGGCCAGGTCGAGGGCGGCGCGCGACCCCGCGAGGCGGACGTGACGGTTGACCGCGTAGAGGGCCTTGGGGGCGCAGAGGAACAGGGCGAGGGCCTCCTGGTGGACCCACCGGTCGAGCTGCTGGGCGGCCTCGGCGAGACGGCCGGGATCGGTCTCGGCGGCCAGCTCGGCGTAGCGGCTGTCGAAGCCGGGCAGCTCCGGACCGGTGCGCAGCAGCCCATCGGCAGCGAGCAGCTGGCGGTGGACGACCGCGGGGAACGGGAAGCCAGGCAGGCCGGCGCAGACGGTGAGCAGCACGTCCCAGGTGGGCGCCAGGCGGCGCTCGGCCAGCCGGCGGGTCTCGGCGGCGAGCCGCTCGGCCGGCATGACCTCCACGTCGACGTCGAGGCCGAGGGTGGCACCGAGGTCCTCGGCGAGTAGCTTGGCGGGCACCTCCAGGTGGGCCGGGCTGGCCACGCGCAGCCGCCGCCCGGCGGGCCAGCCGGCCTCGCGCAAGAGTAGCGAGGCCGCCCGTGCCTGGTCGTGCCCCCATGGCGGCAGGTCGGCGGCGAGCCCGTCGCGGCTTGGCGGGGTCAGCCCGGCCAGCGGGCTGGCGTGGCCGGCGAACGCCTCGGCCACCAGCCGCTCGCGGTTGACCGCCAGGTTGAGCGCGCGGCGGGCACGCGGGTCGTCCAGCGGCGCGTCGCCCGCGCCCCGGTTGACGACCCCCACCAGCACCCGGTCGGCGTCGACGGCGAGCAGCCTGGCGAACTTGGACGCGGTCACCCTGGCCGCGTCGGACGGGGCGACCTCGGTGACCACGTCCACCTCGCCCTCGCCGGAGCAGCACAGCTCCAGCGCCTCGTCCGCGGTGAGGTCGTTGCGGAACACGATCCGCTCGACCCGCGGGCCACGCCCGGAGTCCCAGTAGCCGCGGTTGGCCTCGAGCACCACCTCGGGCGTGCGCTGCTCGGCCGTGACCAGCCAGGTCCAGGAGCCGCGGTCGCCGCCGAGCAGCACCGGGGCGGCGTCGAGCGACGAGCTCCCCTCGGCGAGCACGAAGGGTCCCGTGCCCCACGACCCGGGCTCGTCGAGCAGGCCCCAGCGGCCCTCCCCGGAGCCGTGCTCCTGGTAGCCGAAGCCGGGGCCGTCCCAGAACGCGGCCGAGGCGACGGGCAGCAGGCAGAGCCGGCCGAGCGCGAGCCCGTCCGGCTCGGGCAGGCGCAGCCGCACCGTCCGCTCCCCGGCGACCTCGCAGGTGGTGCCGGGCGCGAACGCCAGCCAGCGCCCGAGCGGATGCGGCACGGCCCAGCGCAGCAGCTCGTCGAAGCTGCGCTTGACCTCGGCGGGAGTCACCGGCTGGCCGTCCTGGAAGCGCACGCCGTGGCGCAGGTCCAGCTCCAGGGTGCGGTCGTCGAGCCAGCGGGCCGCCCCGGCCAGCGCTCCGACCAGGCGTCCTTCGCCGTCGGCGCGCAGCGGTCCCTCCATCACGTGGGCGGCCACGTGCAGCCAGTTGCGCGGCGACGGGTCGACCACCCGCAGGGTGCCAGCGGGCGGCAGCCAGCGGCCGCGCCGTGCGCTCGCGCGGGACTCCGCCACCGGCTACTCCCTGGAGAACTGGTCGCGGAGGGCGCTGATGACCGTGGGGCCGAGCCGGCCGGCGACCCGGTCGGCCACCTCGTCGCCGACCCGCGAGATGCTGGCGTCGTCGAGGGCGACCATGCCGAGGGGGATGTCGAGCAGCTTGGCGGCGATCGCGTCGGCGATCGCCTGCACCTCGTCGTCGGTGAGGGTGGCGGGGGGCACGTCGAGCAGCTTGGCCGAGATCGCGTCGGCGATCGCCTGCACCTGCTTCTCGGACAGGTCCAGGTCGAGCCCGTCGACCGCCTCCTTGGTGGCCTGCGCGACGTCGGCCAGCTGGCCGGTCCGCTCGGTCAGGGCGAGCTGCGCGGCGTCGACCGCCTCCCTGGTCGCCCTTGCCACGGTGGTGGCCTCCCCCAGCCGCTCGTGGACGGTCCGGGTCGCCTGGTAGGAGCTCGCACTGGTCGCCGCCCAGGACGACTGGCCCTGTCCGGTGCCCTCGTTGAGCACCTTGCGAAGGGCGTTCTCGAGATCGGCGATGGTTGCCATGTCGAACTCATCTCCTGCTGGCTCGTCGTCCGCCGCGGCGCTCCCGTCCCCCACCGCGGCGCTGCCCCCTGCCCGGGGAGCGGTCCGGTCGCCCGCACCACTCGATTCCCTCATCCCCTGGTCGGGCGCTCGCGCACCCTTGCGGTTGCGCGCGTGGTCGCCGTTCCGCACGACCGCCGCGCCCGGCGCCGGCGCGGTGGCGACCGCCTCGCCGACCTTACCCGCGCGCAGTGCCACCGCCTGAGCCGAGGCCGCCGGTTGGGACTCGGACGGAGGTGGCTTGGGCGCGGCCGCGGGCCGAGGCTGGGTCACCCGCCGCCGGGGCGCGGCCGCCGGTCGGGAGGCGGTGCCGCTGCCGGCCGTGGCGGGTGGGGTTGCTTGGCTGGCGCTGGCCGGGCCCGGGGCGAGCTCGTGCGCCCACTCGGCGAACTGGGCGAGGCCGTGGCGCCAGATGGAAGCCCCCAGGTGCCGCTCCAGGCCGGCCCTGGCGGTGGCCAGCCAGCCGGCGTCGTCGCCGGGCGAGACCACCACCTGCAGCGGCCGGTCGCGGTGGTCGGCCACCACCCGTTCCAGCTCGGCGCGCTGGCTGGCGAAGTAGACCTGCGGCAGGCCGAGGTCGAACACGGCCACGCAGGCGTCCCAGGGGACGCCGAAGCTGGCCGCCTGGGCGCGAGTCGGATAGCTGGAGAAGCCGAGCAGCGCGCCGGGGACGAGCTGGCGCAGGCGCTCGGCGAACGCCTCGGCCTCCATGTCGGGCAGGCCCTGCTCGATGCGGACCACGTACAGGGGCTCCCCGGGGGCTGCCTCGACCACCACCTCGGCGGCGGCCAGGCCGTCGGAGCTGGCCGGCGGCCCCAGCCAGGTCCACGGCAGCACCCGCCCGCCCAGAAGCTCCTTCCAGGCGCGGTAGTTGGCGGCGAAGTCGACGCCGTTGCCATCGGTCACGGCGGCGTTCGCTGCCCGCACGAGCATCGCCTGGAGACCGTCCGGCAGCGCCTCCGGGCGCGTCCGCCAGACCCAGCCAAGGCGACGGGGAATGTCCACTGCTGCCCTACCTCCGGGCGCCCGCTGGCCTGGAGCTCGCAGACCACGAGATTGCAGGTCGTGCGGAGCGTACCGCTTCCGGGGCATGCGGCGCCCGTCGGCAGTTTCTCCGAGACGGCCGCACACTCCAGCGGCGCGGCGGGCCGGGCCGCCCTCCACCAGCGAGGCTGGCGCCGCCGCGGCGGCGCCGGAGGCCCGCAGTCGCTGCGACGGGTCCCGCCGGTCGTCCCTCGCTCGTGGCGCCACCCGGACCGGTTCACCCTCGACGACCGAGATTTCCTCGCTCACGGGCCGTGGCTGAACGGGCCAGCCAAGATTCGTCACCGATAATGACATTTACGTAGTGGCCTCTGACGGGTACGCGCCCTCCGCCAAACCAGAACGTCCAATTCTGCCCCCGGGAGGGACCAGAAGGGACCCGCCGGGGACGCCCGCGCGGGGCGGGCGGAGTCAAAAATAACCACTACCTGCTGGCGGAGACGACCAGAGTCCGGCTGTTAGTCCGGTTTCTGGTGGTTCTCGATTCCGGATTGCAACGTCTTCTACACTGCGCCTCAACCGGTCACGGGTTGTATGGTGTTGCCGTACGGCACCCACCCGGACGCGGTACGGCAACGGAGCCCACCGCTGTTTCGGCCAAGGGGATTCGACCGCAATTCGTGATGGTTTACCGTATCGGATGATGGAGGAGAGAGAGGACGTCGGAGATGACCACCCCGCTGATTGCCGTCCCAACCGCCCGCGTCGAGCCAGGCGCGGTACGTGACTGGCGGCCCGGCGCGTTTGCGGTGGCCGAGACGTACATCGAAGCTCTCCGACGCGCCGGCGCCCGGCCCATGCTGGTGCCACCGCTCGAGCCGGCGCCCGCCGACGAGATCCTCGCCCCCTTCGACGGCGTCCTGCTGACCGGCGGCGGCGACCTGCAGGCGTCCCGCTACGGCGCCACGCCGCACGAGACCGCCTTCGACGTCCAGCCGGCCCGCGACGAGCTCGAGATCGCCCTGGTCCGCGCGTGCTGGCGCATGGACCTGCCGCTGCTCGGCATCTGCCGCGGCACCCAGGCGATGAACGTCGCCTTCGGCGGCTCCCTGCACCAGCACCTGCCCGACCTGCCCGGCGTCGAGCCCGGCGCGCACGGCGACCCGCACAACGGCGCGCCCAACGTCCACCGGGTGCGCATCCAGCCGGGCTCCCGCCTGGCCGCCGCCGGCGGCACCGGGCCGGTCGACGTGGTCGCAAGGCACCACCAGGCGGTCGACCGGCTGGGTGCCGGGCTGACCGCCACCGCCTGGGCGGAGGACGGCACCATCGAGGCGATCGAGCTTTCCACCGGCTGGCTCGTCGGGGTCCAGTGGCACCCGGAGGTCACCGCCGCCACCGATCCAACCCAGCAGGCCCTGTTCGACGTCCTGGTCGACGAGGCCGCCAAGCACCGCCTGGCCCGCGTGGCCTGAGGGCCTTGAAACGCCGCGGCGCCGGGGTCGACGATCACGGAATCAGGCCCCGGCGCCGCGCTCCACTCCAGCTCCCCCATCGCCGCATGGCGCCGCCGGCGTCGGCAGGGCTACCGGGAACGCGCCGCCGGGGCCGGTGAAGGCGATCGGGACGGCCGCGGGGTGTGGCCGGGCTTGCCGAGCTGGAAGGGCACGATGGTCACGTTGACGTTGTCGAGGTCGCCGAGCACCCGCACCAGGCCGGCCGAGGTGCGGTCGTGCAGCACGAGCTGGTGCCAGCGGCTGGCGAAGCGCCGCCTCGGCACCAGCACGCTGATCTCGGTGTCCTCGCGGACGCGCTCGTGCAGGTCGCGTTCGGTGGTGGCGAGCAGGTTGCGGTCGGGGCAGTCGACGACCTCGAGCGGGATCGGGATGCGCACCTTGGCCCACAGCTTGCACAGCCAGCGGGCCCGGTCCGGGTCGACGGCCACGTGCAGGGCGGTGATCGACAGCGGACGAAGCTCGGTGGCGTACTGCAACGCTCCCAGCGAGGCGCGGTCGAGCCCCTCGATCAGCACCACGACCTCGTGGCGCGGCCTCGGGCACGCCAGGGCCGTCGCCGCCTCGGCGACGGTCTCCTCGGTGGCGCGGGGCTCCGCCCGGGGGACGGCGGTGACGTGGACGTTCGAGCTGCCGCCGAGCGCCTGGAGCAGGGCGTCGGTGCGGCGGCCCCGGGTGATCCGGTCGAGCAGGCCCGCGTAGGCGCGCCGCGGCAGCACCACCGTCACCTCGGTGTCGGGCTGCGCCCGCCCGGCGACCACCCGCGCCACCGTGCCCCCGAGCCCGAGACCGTCCGCTCCCACCACCTCCAGCGGCAGCGGGATCCCCAGCCTGGCCCAGCGTGCCGCGAGCGCCTGCGCCGCCTGAGGGTCGACGGCGACGTGGACGGCAACCGTGCGCTGCGCCCGAATCTGCCTGGCGTACCGCACCGCGGCGACCGCTGCACGGTTCAGCCCCTCGACCAGCACGACCACCTCGTGCCGTGGCTTGGGCCTCGCCAGGGTCTCGGACAGCTCGACCTTGAGCTCGGCCACCTCGCGGGAGTAGGCGCTGTTGGTGCGGTACAGGAGCGCGACCAGGATCGGCAGGGCGACCAGCACCATCCAGGCGCCGTGGACGAACTTGGTCGAGATCACGTCCAGCAGCACCACGAAGGTGGTGACCGCGCCCAGACCGTTGACCACCAGGCCGTAGCGCCAGCCGGGCTCGCGCAGCCGCAGGTGCCTGCGGGTCATGCCCGCCTGCGACAGGGTGAAGGAGATGAACACGCCGATCGCGTACAGCGGGATCAGGCTGTTGATGTTGGCCTTGAACGCCAGCAGCAGCACGGTCGCCGCCCCGGCCAGCGTGAGGATGCCGTTGGAGAAGACCAGCCGGTGGCCGCGGCGGGTGAACTGCCGCGGCATGAAGGTGTCCCCGGCCGCGAACGAGGCCAGCCGGGGGAAGTCGGCGAACGAGGTGTTGGCGGCCAGCACCAGGATCAGCAGGGTGGTGCCCTGGACGAACTCGAAGGTGAGGTGGCCCAGCCTGGAGGTCCTGGCGTCGAGGATGTAGGTGGCGAGCTGGCCGACCAGGGTCGGGTTGCCGTCGGGGTAGGGCAGCATGTGGGTCGTGACCGTCAGGAAGCTGGTGCCGAGGAACAGGCAGCCGAGGATGGTGCCCATGGCGATCAGGGTCCGGCGGGCGTTGACCGCCTCCGGCCGGCGGAAGGCCGGCACCCCGTTGGAGATCGCCTCGACCCCGGTCAGCGCGGTGCAGCCGGACGCGAAGGCGTGCATCACCAGCAGCAGCCCGATGGTGGCCGTCTGCGGCGGCAGCGGCCCGGTCCGCTCGGCGGGGATCGGCGGCAGGTGCCCGGTGAGGTGGCGGAAGACGCCGAGCAGCAGGACGCCGCCGAGGGCGGCGACGTACAGGTAGGTCGGCAGGGCGAACATGCGGCCGGACTCGCGCACGCCGCGCAGGTTGCCCCAGGTGATCAGCGCGACGCAGGCGACCGACAGCGGCACCGCGAAGGGGGCGAGCGCCGGCGCGCCGGTGACCACCGCCGCGATCCCGCCCGCCACGCTGACCGCCACGGTGAGCACGTAGTCGAGCAGCAGCGCCGCGCCGGCGACCTGGGCCAGCCGGATGCCGAAGTTGTCCTTGGTGACGACGTAGGCGCCGCCCGCCGACGGGTAGGCGGTGATCGTCTGCCGGTAGGACAGGATCAGGATGGCGAGCAGCACGGCGATGCCGACCGAGACCGGGAAGGTCAGCGCCGGCGCCGCCGCCCCGGCGACCAGCAGGGGCAGCATCACCTGCTCGGTGCCGTAGGCGCTGGACGAGATGTTGTCGGACGCCAGCACCGCCAGCGCGACGATCTTGCGCAGCCGCTCGTGCACCAGCCGCGAGGTCTGCAGTGGCGGGCCGAGCACCGCCAGCTTCAGCCGGTACAGCGGCCAGCTCGCGCTGGCGGGCCGGTAGTCGTCACGACTCGGTGATCCCCGCCCGTCCGCCGCCGGCACGGCGAGCGGCTCGGCGGTGACGGTGCGTTGGCTCACGATGCTCCCCGACCGCTCCTTCCAGTGCTTGCCTACGGCCAACGCTAGGAGCGCGGTCTAAGGGACCTGTGAGCAACCGGCGGCGGGATCTACGGAAAGTGTTCGGGTTCGGCCCGGACGGCTCGGCGCACTGGCAAACTGGCCTGGAGATGGCCATCACCCTGCACCGCGGCGCCGCCGGCTACGCCGTCGCCACCCTCGGGACGGTGGCGCTGACCCTCGGCCTGCTCGCCTTCCGCGACCAGATCACGCCCCTGTCCAAGGGCTTCGGCTTCCTGGTCGTGGTGGTCGCCGCCGCCGGTATCGGCGGCCTCGGGCCCGGGATCCTCGCCTCGCTCCTCGGGTTCCTCACCTTCAACTTCTTCTTCCTACCGCCCTACCACACCTTCGTGATCGCCCGGGTGGAGGACATCGTCGTCCTGTTCGTCTTCCTCGGCCTGTCGATCCTCATCTCCGCGCTGCTCGCCCACGCCCGCGAGCGCGCCGAGGCCGCGGAGGCCCGCGCGCACGAGCGTGACCAGGCACTGCGCAGCGCCACCGAGGCGGAGGTCTACCGGCAGACCGACCAGCTCCGCCGGGCGCTGCTCGCGGCGGTCTCCCACGACCTGCGCAGCCCCCTGGCCGCGATCAAGGCGTCCGTCACCGACCTGCTCGGCGACGACGCCGAGCAGGACGCCGACTACGCCAGGGAGACCCTCGAGAGCATCGACAAGGAGACCGACCGGCTCGCCGCCCTGATCGCCAACCTGCTGGACATGTCGAGGATCGAGGGCGGCATGCTCGAGGCGCGCGTGCAGAGCGTCGACCTGGCCGAGGTGGTCACCGCCTGCGTCGACCGCGTCCGCCGGCAGTGGCCGCGGCTGACCGTGCGGGTCGGCATCGCGCCGTCCGCGGCCACCGTCAGGGCCGACCCCGTGTTCCTCGACCGGGTCGTGGCCAACCTGCTCGACAACGCCGCCAAGGCGGCCGCCCGCAGCGGCACCGACGAGATCGGGCTGCAGGCGAGCCGCGCCGACGGGCGGGCGCTGATCCGCGTCACCGACCACGGCCACGGCGTCCCGCCGCTCGTCCGCGAGCAGCTCTTCTACCCCTTCTACCAGGTGGCCGAGCGGCACCCCCGCCTCGGCACCGGGCTCGGCCTTGCCATCAGCAAGGGCTTCCTCACCCTGATGGACGGGCAGATCTGGGTCGAGGACACGCCCGGCCCCGGCGGCGCCACCTTTGCGTTCTCGCTCCCCGCCGGCGGCCAGCCGTGACCAGGCCTCACGCGCTTCAGGCACGGACGCCGCCGAGCAAGGGCCGTGTGCTGGTGGTCGACGACGAGCACAGCATCCGCCGGGCGATCGGACGCGCGCTCGGCTCGCGCGGCTACGAGGTGCGGACCGTGGGCGACGGCGACGAGGCGCTCACGGTGGCGGCGGCGTTCCAGCCGGACCTGGTGGTGCTGGACCTCAACCTGCCGACCGTCGACGGGCTCGAGGTCTGCCGGCAGCTGCGCGCCTGGAGCGCCGTGCCGGTCCTGGTCCTCTCCGTCCGCGAGGACGAGGGCGACAAGGTCGCCGCGCTCGACCTGGGCGCCGACGACTACCTGACCAAGCCGTTCGGCATCGACGAGCTGATGGCCCGTGTCCGCGCCCTCCTGCGCCGGGCCGGCGCGCAGGCGCCGTCCAGGCCGGTGCGCTTCCGCGCCGACGGGCTGGAGATCGACCTCGACAGCCACCGGGTCGTCCGGGCGGGGCAGGAGGTCCACCTGACCCGGACCGAGTGGGCGCTGCTCGGCGAGCTGTGCCAGCACCCGGCGAAGCTCCTGACCCACCGCTGGCTGCTCGAGCAGGTGTGGGGACCCGGCTACGCCGACGACACCGACGTCCTGCGCGTGTTCATCAGCCAGCTGCGCAAGAAGATCGAGGCGGACCCCGGCCGCCCGAAGGTCATCGCGACCGACCCGGGCATCGGCTACCGCTGGCTGCTCCGGCCCGCCGAGGACCCCGAGCGGCTGCCCTCGTAGGCCCGTCCGCCGGCGGCGTCGAGCAGCCCGCGGGAGGGCGGTGCGGGCGTGCGCCTCGGCGGCGGGGACGGTCGCGGTCGCGTGGGTGCACCACGCGAGCCCCAGCTCGACCTCGATGCGCAGCGCCGTGTCGTCGGCGTGCTCGGCCAGCGCGGCGGCGACCGCGGCGTCGGGGCGGTCGGCGGCGAGCGCGAGGTGCCTGCCACGCTCCTCCGGGTCGTCGAGGATCCCGGCGAGCCGGGCGTGGAGCCGGCGCTCCCGCCCAGGGAACCCGAAGCGTCCGGTCGGCCTCGGCCGCCGTGGGACGCTCGTCGGGGGCTGCTGCTACCGTAGCCGGCATGTGTGGTCGCTACAGCGCCTCGACCCAGCCCTCGCTCTGGGCCGAGCAGTTCCGCGCCGAGCCGGTCGGCGTCGAGGGCCATCAGCCCAGCTGGAACGTCGCCCCGGCCAGCGACGTGCTGGTCGTCCTCGCCGGCGACGACGGCGCCCGCCAGCTCCGCGAGCTGCGCTGGGGCCTGGTGCCCAGGTGGGCCAAGGACCGCAAGATCGGCAACCGGATGATCAACCTGCGCGCCGAGACCGTGCGCGAGAAGAAGAGCTGGCAAACCGCCCTGGCCCACCGGCGCTGCATCATCCCCGCCGACGGCTTCTACGAGTGGCAGGACATGGGCAAGGGCCGCCGCAAGCAGCCGTTCTTCATCGCCGCCCGCGACGGCCAGCCGCTGGCGCTCGCCGGGCTGTGGGCGGACTGGCACGACCCCGAAAGCGGCGAGCAGCTGTGGACCTGCACGATCCTGACCACCAGCGCGAACGAGCTGATGGGCTCGGTGCACCACCGCATGCCGGTGATCCTGCCGCCGGAGGCGTGGGACGCCTGGCTCGACCCCGACAACCAGGACGTCGAGCGGTTGACCGCGCTGCTCGACCCGGCGCCGGAGGAGTTCCTGAAGCTGTGGCCGGTGGACCTCTCGGTCGGCGACGTGCGCAACAACCGCCCGGAGCTGACCGAGCCGCTGGAAGGCCACGAGGCCCGCACCGCCGACCAGGCGTAGGCATGCGAGCCAGCTCGGTACGCCACCTGTCGAGGACGACCGTGCTCGCGTGTGCCCTGCTGCTCGTGGCCGGATTCGTCGCCGGCATCTTCATCTACCTGCAACGGTCAGCCGTCGTCGAGGACCACGTTCCCGGCACCAACGCCATTCCCACCCACGTCGTCCTGGCCCTGGTGGCGATAGGGCTCTTCATCGGACTCCCCAGGCTTCGGTTGGCCCAACAGGCCCCCTACCCGATCTGGCTGGCGCCCTTCTCGCAGTCGGGTCGCGACCGTCTCGAGCGGACGGTGCGGCTGCGCCCGGGCGCCTCAGCGGGAGGCATCACCCGGGCCGTCCTCGCCGTCCTGCTGACGATCCTGCTGCTGTACAACTTCTTCCGGGCGGGCGCGCAGGTCATCGGCGGCCTCGACCCGACCTTCACCACCAACGCCTGGGGCGGGCCGAGCTACCTCGGCGCGCTGCTGGCGCACTATTTGGACGCAATCTACCTGTTCTATGTTGAAGCGTTGCTGCTGAACCTCGCGCTCGTGGGGCGGACCACCACTTGAATTTGGACTGATTGGGCGCGGCATTGCCGTATCGTGACCGCCGGCGGCCTTCATTCCATTTCGCTGCCAATTCAGCCGATGGTCTAGCGCAAGTATACGTGAGACCATATTGGCGATCCCGCTATGTACGGCAGGCCCGCGCCTGGTGGGTGGCCAGACGCTGGGAGACTGCAACCGGGGGGGACGCGGGTGTCGACCGTACGAAGTCGTAGGCTGCTGATGATCGTCCTGGCGATCGCGATCGTCGTAGCGGTGCAGGTGGTGGAAGGGCTGGCCTTTGCGGCACCCAACCCGCCGGGAAACAACGGGACCGTCAAGCTCGACGGCGTGACGTTCGACGACCTCCCGGACAATGAGCCGCACGTCGGCTGCACGTTCCAGGTGGACTTCTACGGCTACGACGAAGGCGACCTGTTCGCCGACGTGAGTTTCGAGTCCCACCCGCCGACGGGCCCGGTCCGCGTGCTGAAGACCGACCGGGTGTTCATCGGCGAGGACGACAACGCTGGCGCTGGGAGCGAGGCCGGGCTGGACGCCTCGGAGACCTACACGCTGGACTTCACCGGCATCCAGCCGCACCCCAACCAGGGGTTCCACGTCAAGCTGACGGTCAACGCCGAGGGCTCCCAGGGCGCCGACACGAAGTCCAAGGTTTTCTGGACGACTGGGTGCCCGTCGGAGACCACCACGAGCACGGTCCCGCCCTCCTCCAGCTCCTCGACCAGCTCCACGGTGGTGACGTCGACCACGATCGTCACTTAGGGCAGGGCCTGCGCCGGTAGGCGGTCACGGTCGGCGGCGCGGTCGACGCTGGCGTCCATGGCAGTCCTCCACCTTTCGTTGAGTACGGCCGCTGCCCAGCTCCGGCCTGGCGGTGCCGTGGCCGTCGAGTGCCGCCCCGTTCGTCGGCTCAGTCGGGCGCGGCGCCTGCTCGCCCGTAGGTCACGATGACCAGCCCACCGCTGGTCGTCTTGCCGTCCACGAGGCGCAACGTGGCCGCCGGGCCGGCGGTCCTCGTCGGCGTGCCCTGGCGCCTGGACGACGCCGTCCAGCGACATGTACTCGGCGACGATCAGCTTCCTCACAGCAGATCCTTGCTGGTCGTCGTCCTCCATTTCAGTTTCGTCCTCATTCCGAGCCGGGTGCGGCGGCGTGTGCCCGCAGCCATCCCCCGAGCACCGAGACCCATCCGAAGGCGAACACCGCCACCACGAAGAAGATCAGGTTGACCGGGCCGTGGTTGGCCCGCACGGAAAGTGCGACGCTGGCGCCGAGGAACGCCACGCCGGTGACGGCGCTGTAGGCGGCCCAGCCGCGGTTTCGTTCGGCGGCGAATCCGCGGGCGACCACCAGGCACGCCGCGATCAGGGCGAGGAACGACAGCGTGGCAACGGTGAAGTGGACGTTGCTGTGCCAGGTCGGATGCTCAGGGTTGCCAGGGGGTGTGCCGGGTGGGAAGCCGTTCATCGGGTCGGCGCGGAAGACCCCGGCGGCGATCAGGCCGACGGCGAATGCGCCGACCAGCCGTGGTCCCCACCTGCCACCCCGCCGCAGCCGCAGCGCCCGCCGCAGCCCGACCGCAGCGGCGAGGAACAGCAGGCCGCTGACCTCGAAATTGGCGATCTGGATCCAGCCCAGCGCGCCGTTGCTGAGCAGGCTGACGGCATGGCGTGGCAGGTCGAAGCCATCGCGGGTGAGGATCTGCGCCGTGGCCACGACCGCGAACAGCGGGCCCGCGACCATGCCGCAGGCAAGCAGCGCGCCGGTGGCCCCGGTGGTCGTCCCGCGGTCGGGACCGGCGTCGGCGTTGGACGCTCCCCCACCGGGTGTCGTGAAGCTCTTCTCCGTCATCGGTTGGCTCCTGTCTGGTGGGGCACGGGAGGCGCGGGCGGCCTGGCGGCTCGCCGGCGCCGGCCGGGGAGCTCCCGCGCACAGCCGTGCCAGCGGTGGCGCCGCGGGCGGCGCCACCGCTGGCAAGCTCGAGCTCCCGCTCTGTTCGGTGAGGAGTCCATGGGGGAAGGGGAAGGGTGGCGACCGGCAGCTCGGTCAGGCGGCGAAGAACTCCGCCAGCACCGGGGCGAGGGGGGCTGCGTCGACGTTGTGGGGCTGGCCCTCCAGGGTGCGGCGCCGCGCGTCGGGCAGGGCGCCGGCGACCGCGTCGGCCGCGGCGCTCAGCCACGGGGTCTGCCCGCCGTCGACCACGAGCGTGGGGACCTTGATGGTGGCGACCCGTGCGGTCGGCAGCGAGAAGTCGCCGACGATCATGGCGTCGTAGACCAGCGCGTGGGCGACCGCCTCCATCGACGGAAAGAACGGCGACTGCCGAATCGGGGCGACGAACCCGGCCGGTAGCCCCACCGCGGTGGTCAGGAACAGCTCGACCATGTCGCCCCGGCGGCCTGCCGCCAGCAGCTCGCTGAGCCGCTGCTGGTAGTCCTTGGGGACCGGCGGGCGGGTGCCGTCGAGGACGTAGGGCGGCTCCCACACGGCCAGCTTGGTGACCGCCAGGCCACGGGCCGCCGCCTCGATGGCGAGGATCCCGCCGCCGGAGTTGCCGAACACGGACGCCGACCCGCCGGCCGCGTCGATGACGGCCTGGAGGTCTTCGTACTCGCGGTCGACCGCGTACGGTGCGGTGTCGCCGCTGCCGCCGCGACCCCGGCGGTCGTAGTTGAGCACGGTGAACCGCGCCGCGAGCAGGCCGGCGAGCTGCGCGTTCACGTTCCGGTCGGTCGGCCCAGCGTTGATCAGCACGACTGCCGGCCCGTCGCCGGCGCGGTCGAAGGCGATGGTGGTGCCGTCGTGCGAGACCACGGTGTCCACGAGGAGCGTCTCCTTCCCACCTAGGATGAGTACTACACGGTACAGTACAGGACCTATCACGGCGGGTCCTGGGCTGTCTAGTACGATCCCCGGGGGAGGAGGGCACCATGGGGAACCCGGACGGCGGCCGTCGCAGCAGGAACCCGGCCGGAACGGACAGCTCCGAAGAGGGCACCCGCTCGGCGCGCAAGCGCAGGGTGATCATGGAGGCGGCCACCACGGCGTTCCTCCGCAACGGCTACCTCGGCACCAGCATGGACGAGATCGCGGCGCTGGCCGCGGTGTCCAAGCACACCGTCTACAAGCACTTCGCCGACAAGCAGCGGCTGTTCATCGACATCATCCTCGCCACCTCGGACCAGGTCATCGGCGAGCTCGTGCAGATGGCCGCCAGCGCGCTGCCGGAGAGCGACGACGTGGAGAAGGATCTCGGCAGGCTGGCCCGCCAGCTCATCACCGCGATCTGCCACCCGCAGGTCCTGCGGCTGCGGCGGCTGATCATCGGCGAGGCCGACCGGTTCCCCGAGCTGGGCCGCACCTACTGGGAGCGCGGCTTCGAGCGCGGGCTCGCCACCCTGGCAGACAAACTGCAGCGTCTCGCCGAGCGCGGCCTCCTCCGCCTGGACGATCCCCAGCTCGCCGCCCACCAATTCGCCGGGATGATCCTGTGGGTGCCGGTGAACCGGGTGATGTTCTGCGGGGAGGCCGGCGCGCTCACGCCAGCCGAGGTCGACCGCTACGCCGACGCTGGCGCCCGCGCGTTCCTCGATGCCTACGGTCCGGCCTGACCTGCCCCACCGCCACCGCGCCGGCCCGGATCGCATGCCGGGGCTGTGAACCCGACTGCCGGCAGTCGTCCTTGAGCCCTCCGCCGGCCACCCGCGCGGCGGCCGGGAAGCGTCGCGCGTCAGGCGTCCAGGGGCTCGACCCGGAAGCGGTCACCGTCGGCGACCAGCAGGACGCCGGCTCCCTTGGCCAGCGGCGCGACCACCTGGCCGGTAAGGCCGAACACCGCCGCCTCGTTGGTCGGGCTGTGCCCGACGGCCAGCGCCCGCTCCCCGTGGGAGAGCCGCTCCAGCACCCGGCCGAGCGCCGCCCCCAGCCGGGCCGAGTCCTCGAGGACCAGCTCGGGGTCGGCGGCCCGCAGCGCCGCCAGCTCACCGCTGCCGGCCCGCTGGTAGGCCGCGCGCCAGTCGTCCTCCCGCCCGGAGCGCAGCCCCGGCTCGACGACCACCCCGCCCGGCACCGGCTGGGCAAGCGCGGCCAGCAGGCAGGCAAGCGTCTGGGTGGCCCGCTGGGCGCCGGTCGAGACGCCGAGCTGGTAGCCGCCCGCCAGGCCGGCACCGATCCGCAGCGCGGCCGCGACGCCCTCCCCGGTCAGGACGTCGCCGTCGTTGTCGGTATGCCGTCGCAACTCCACAAACCGTGCCATGGTTTTCCTCCCCGCGACCCCCAGGCCAGACCGAGCCAGCCTGCACCCGCGGAAGAGGACAGGGTAGGCCACGTGATGCCGCGTCCGTCCTTCCTGAGGCGGCATCACGACCTCTTCGCATCAGGGACCGCGACAACAGCTTTGGCAGCTATCCAAACCGGCTCTTCGTCATGAAGCGTGGGGCGGTGCCCTGAGGGTGATGTAGGAGCCGCCAGAACAGCACCTGGGACCTCGCATAGCTTGCGGATGTCTAACGTCTGCAAGAAGGAAGCCCCAGGTGGGTCACGTCCGGGTCGGCGTTGCTCGGCCTGGATGGCTTTGGGGTCCTCGCCGCGGCGATCTGTGCCTGGCGGCGGCGGGAGTCGTCGCGGCGGTGAGGCTTGACATCCTCATGACCGCAAACCAGGCTCGCGCTAGCGGTTGCTGCAGCGCTGGAGCCGCCGTGACCTGGACACGGCGAGGAAGGAGCCGGTCATGGCCGAGGACCTGAAGGCCGTCGCGCGGCGGACCTTGGAGGAGGTCCTTCCCAACGGCGACGTCGCCGGCTTGCGGGCGGTGATGCATCCCGAGGTCGTCAACCATGAGCCCCCGGCCGGCGCGCCGCCGGGGCTGGACGGCATGATCCAGGCCATGGTGTGGGTCAAGGGGGGGTTCTCCGAGCGGCGCTTTGAGATCCACCAGGTCATCGCCGAAGGCGACACCGTCGTGGTCCACTGCACCTTCCATGGACGGCACACCGGGCAGTTCATGGGGCTGGCCCCCACCAACCAGCCGGTGGCCTTGCGCCAGGTCCACATCGTCCGCTTCCAGGACGGCAAGGTCGTCGAGCACTGGGCGGTCCGCGACGACCTGGGGCTGGGGCGCCAACTGGGCCTGTTTCCAGGCCCGCCTGGCCGAGCCGTTCCCGGAGGCGCATAGCCGCCACCGGTGCGGCAGAGACTGGGCGTTGGCACGCGCATCCGACGTGCCAAAGGGCCGCCAGTCCTGGAAGGACTATCCCGGGCTCGGCGACGTCGTCACCAAGCACGACGCGGGCGACGACCGCGACGTCGAGGTAGTGATAGGCGGAGTGGTGCAGGCGGTTGGAGGGGGGACGCATGGCTGGGGCAATCGGGCAATCCCTACCTCTGGCGATAGGTGTGGCGTTGAGCCCCATTCCGATCATCGCGGTCGTGTTACTACTCACGTCTTCCAGAGCGCGTTCCCTCGGCCCCGTTTCGTCCTCGGCTGGTTGCTTGGCCTGGTGGTGGTCGGCGCCATCGTGCTTGCCGTCGTCGGACCGAGCGGTGCCAACAGCTCCGGTCAGCGAACGACGTGGGTCAGCTGGGTGATGATCGTCCTCGGGGTGCTGCTGCTGGTGGACGCCGTGCGCCGCTTGCGTGGTCGCACCGGCGGAGGGGAGGAGGTCCCCCTGCCGGCGTGGATGGGAGCGATTGACCGGCTCAAGCCCGCGGCAGCGCTGGGAGGAGGCGTGGTGCTGGGTGGCGTGAGGCCCAAGAGCTTCCTTCTCGCGGTCGGTGGGGCCGCCGCCATCGCCCAGACCGGGATCGCGGGTGGCCAGCAGGCCATCGCCTACGCCGTCTTCGCTGTCATCGCGACGATCGGCGTTGGCGCGCCCGTGGTCATCTACTTCGCGATGGGAACGCGGTCTGCGGAGCTGCTGGGTCGCCTCAAGGGCTGGATGCGCCGCAACAACGCCGTGATCCTGGCAGTGGTGCTGCTGGTGATCGGAGTGACGCTGATCGGCGATGGGATCGGCGGACTCGCATCGTGATCTTTGAGAACCTACCCTCCCGACTCCGCGAAAGCAGAGGAAGACCAGGGCTCGGACACGATAACCACCGCCCGCGGCTGCTACTGCACTGCGGCGTCACGTGGCAGACTCCCCAGACCGCGAGACTGCGAGGCCGCTCCCCACGCTTGGCGGCGTAGAGCCACGGCAGGACTCGGGCCGGCTGGATGATCATCGGGATGATCACGGCGCACTCGATTCTGTGTCGAATGCCGAGCAGCGAGCCTGCAAGGCCATCGGCGTCCGGTCAGCGCCTGGGCGTGACCAGGTGCACGTGGTCGGCCAGGGTGGCCAGCAGCCGCTGGTTGACCCCGCCCGCGCCTGGCGTGCTGACCTCCACCAACGTGCCCCGCTCCCAC
>WNGE01000293.1_pt1 | contig 64498 bp, 55 predicted proteins | sample 5400651 | NCBI WGS metagenome assembly WNGE01 (sample SAMN13153370, study PRJNA577476) | soil metagenome | isolation source: 60 cm soil or saprolite under grassland replicate 2 | place: USA:California | collected 2016-06-15 | reverse complement strand
CGCTGGCCGGAGGCGCGGAAGACGAGGCCGCCGCCTATTTCACTGAGAGTTACGCGGCGGCCAAACGTGCAAAGGATGCAGGAGATACCCATCAGATCTCACTTGCCCTGCTCAATCTCGGTGAGTTGGCACGCAAGCGTGGGGATGTCGAGCGTGCCACCGAGTTCTTAGAAGAAGCCCTCACCGATGTGCGAGCCATCGACATGACCTGGGGCATTGCCAACATCCTCACACTGCTGGGGCACGTGGCCCGCCAACAGCAGGACTACGAGCGTGCGACGGTCCGCTACCGGGAAAGCCTGGCGCTCTACCACAGGCTGGGCAACGCTACCTATATGGCCTGGTGTCTGGAAGGCATCGCGGCTGTAGCCTGTGCGGAAGGGCGCTACGAGCGTGCAACCAGGCTGTGTGCCGCAGCAGCCGCGCTGCGTGTCGCAGCACAGACTCCACTTCCTCCGGCAGAGCAGGATGACCTCGATAAGGTGGTCATCACCGCGCGTGCTGGACTGGATGAGTTGACCTTCACAGAGGAGTGGAGGATCGGCTCAACCATGACGCAAGACGACGCTATCTCCTATGCCTTGATGGGACCTCTTGCTTGAGCGGCTCACAAGGGAGAGCAACACGCTCTCTCTATGAGAGGGGGGAGTCAGCTCATGCGTGTTGAACAACTAACTGTTCTATTCAACATGTCAATCCCTACGGACGCTTCACGTTGGATCTGACCCAGCGTCTGGGTGTATGAATTCGTCGTAGGCAAACGAGCGAAAAAGATGTATCTTCATCGACAAAGTGGGAACACACTTATTGATCCACTCTGAACAGATCAACCTACCAATGAGGTATAATAGAGAGCAAAAGTTCAGTAGAGCGTCCCTGGTGTTTACATTACACGAGACCTTCACTCATCCTAAGGAGAAGGCGCTGTGGAGCAGTCGGCTAAGCAGAGAACAATCTCCGTTCTGCCTCCTGGACAACCCACCGCACCTGGGCAAGCGGTAACAAGTAACCTCCCGGCATACCTCACCCCACTGATTGGGCGCGAACAGGAGGTGCAGGTGGTCTGTTCCCTTCTGCAACGCCCAGAAATACGCTTACTGACCCTCACCGGCCCTGGTGGCGTCGGTAAAACTCGCCTGGGCGTCCAGGTAGCGAGCGAGCTCGTGCATGACTTTGCCAACGGCGTCTGCTTCGTCCCCCTTGGCCCCATCAGTGACCCGGAACTCGTCATTCCTACCATCGCTCAGGCGCTCGACCTCCCTGAGGTCGGAGATGCAGGGCAGGGACAAGCCCAGCCCATACAGCGTCTGAACACCTATCTGTGTGAGAAGCAAGTGTTGCTGTTGCTCGACAACTTCGAGCAAGTCGTGGCGGCAGCACCATCGTTGGTGGAACTCCTCGGCGCTTGCCCTGGACTGAAGATCCTGGTGACCAGCCGCGCAGTGCTGCGTGTACAAGGTGAATATGAGTCTGTCGTGCCTCCCTTGGCGCTACCCGCTCTGAAGGATCGTCCTGATGCCGAGGCGTTGTCGCACTATGCTGCGGTCGCACTCTTTAGGCAGCGTGCTCAGGCCACCAGGCCCGACTTCCACATCACCGATGCCAACGCCCCAGTAATAGCTGAGATTTGTGTGTGCCTGGATGGACTGCCTTTGGCAATCGAGCTAGCGGCGGCTCGCATCAAACTGCTACCACCGGAAGCCCTTTTAGCGCGGTTAGAGCACCGATTGGCTGTGTTGACCAGTGGAACCCGAGATCTTCCTGCAAGGCAGCAGACGCTTCGGAGCACCATCAAGTGGAGCTATGAACTCTTGCCTGCCAATGAGCAGCGCCTCTTCTGGCGACTCTCCGTCTTTGTGGGCGGCTGCACCCTCAAAGCGGTAGAAACGGTATGCGGCGAGGCGGACGCCGTAGCGTTGGATGTGTTAGATGGAGTAGCGTCACTCCTCGACAACAGTCTGCTGCAACAGACTGAACAAGCCGGAGATGAGCCTCGATTCGTGCTGCTGGAAACTATTCGCGAGTATGGACGAGAGTGCCTGGAAGCGAGGGGAGAGAGAGAGGAGATCCCACGCGCTCATGCCAACTACTATCTGGAGCTAGCAGAAGAGGCAGAGCCAAAGCTATGCAGTGCAGAGCGAGAGAACTGGGTACATCGACTGGAGAGAGAGCACGATAACATACGAGCGGCACTTAGTTGGTCTGTCGAGCGAAAAGAGGCAGCGACAGCCTTGCGCTTAGGTGGAGCGCTGTGGCGGTTCTGGTTATTGCAGGGGCATCTGAGTGAGGGACGTCAATGGCTGGAGAAAGTGCTGGCCATAGGAGTGCCACAGGCGGGACGCCTGACAGGTACTGAGTCTGGGGGACTCACTACCCAGGTGTCATCGGCTGTACGTGCGAAAGCGCTCAACGGAGCTGGAGTACTGGCCCACTACCAGGGTGACTATCGTCAAGCAAAGGTGCTCTGTGAAGAAAGCCTGGCACTGTTCCGAGAACTTGGAGATAAACGGGGCATTGCGGCCTCACTCAATGGGTTGGGGCTGATAGTGGGGCAGGCAACTCGTGCGAGGAATGACTACGTGGTGGCGCGAGCGCTGTACGAGGAGAGCTTAGCCATCGTCAGAGAACTGGGCGACCTCTGGGGGATTGCCGAAACGCTCTGGGATTTCGCGAGGGTGGCCTTTTACCAGGGAGACTACACGGCAGGCAGCCCTCTTTGCGAGGAGAGCTTAGCGATATTTAGGGGGCTGGGAGATCGACGACGCATTGCCGAAATACTTGGCTCACTGGGAGGATACATGGCTTTCTACCAGGGTGATTACACAATTGAGCTTACTTCTATGGAGGAGAGCCTGGCAATCATGCGGGAATTGGGGGATCGACGGAGCAGCGCCAGGCTGCTCTGGTTTTTAGGACATGCGGCCTTTGTCCAGGATGACTACGCAAAGGCACGTACTTTCTATGAAGAAGCTCTGGCGATACTTCAGGAGTTGGGCATACAGTGGTTCATCGCCTCATGCCTGGATGGGTTGGCTGAAGTGGCCGTGGCACAGGGTCAACCGGAGTGGGCAGCGCATTTGTTGAGTGCTGCGGCGCTCCTCCGCGAAGCTCTGGGCGTGTCTCCTCCACCTTATAACCTTGCCAACTACGAGCGCACGGTGGCTACCACACGCGCTCAACTTGGCGAGGAGAGGTTTGCAGCAGCGTGGGCGGAAGGGCGGGAAATGACACTGGAGCAAGTGCTCGCCAAGCAAGGACCTGCAACAACACCCACAGTTCCCACAATCAAACAGCCCACCGATACAGTGGCACTCCCACCAACCTATCCTGATGAACTGACCCCACGAGAGGTTGAGGTGCTACGCCTGGTAGCATCAGGGCTGTCGAATGCCCAGGTGGCGGAGAATCTCATCATTAGCCCTCGCACCGTGCATGCCCATGTGCGCTCGATCTACAGCAAGCTGGGAATCACCTCGCGCAGTTCGGCAACACGCTACGCCATTGATCACAAACTTCTCTAACCCTATCGATAGCTGGTAATGCCTAGGCATCCCTCGGCAGAGATCGTTCCCTGTCACTCGCGAATAGGCATTGCAAATACCACGTTATGCCGATGTGCTTTAGCTTCCATCACTTTAGACTATGATCAGACACAAGGGACACATTCTTGAGTTTATCGGGGAGTCTTACCGCTTCCGGTAGACCTACTCCATCCGAGAAAGGAAAGCGTCTTGTGCTCCGTGGTATCCTGTCTTTTCGTCGTATCACTAAGATCGGCAAGATATGCTTGCCCTCACCGTCAACACTGAAAGGAGACACAAAAGCATGGCAATCGCGTTTTTACAGGAGGTAGCTGGCATGACTCAAGAGCAATATGACCAGACCTTAGAGGCTGTCCAGCGCGGCGGCAGAAAAGATGAGGGGCTCATCTTTCACGTCGCAGGTCCGATAGAGGGCGGTTGGCGGGTCGTCGATGTGTGGGAGTCGCAGGAAGCAGTCAACAAGTTCTTTCAAGAGGTACTGGGGCCGGCGTTGCAAGAAGCAGGGGTTGCAGCCACGCCACCGCAGTTCTGGCCTGTCCACGACATGTTCAGTGGGCCAGAGCATCACCTGTAGTCTGCTAGCTAAAGGGTCTGGCCTATCCACACCGTTCTCAGGCTCTCAAGTTCGCGCCTAAGTCCGAGCCTCCGATGGGACAGGCTCATTCGTGACCTCTCAGGAACTCGGTGGCGTGCGGTCGCTCTTGTGGCGCAGCACCAGTTGATTGCCAAAGATCTAGAACGAAGAACCGGGTTCCCGAACCCGTCTGGTGAGGGGGAGTAGTCTGATGTGATGAGGAGGCAAGGAGTGACGCATGTCTGTGATGACCCGGTTTGCTCAGCTCGCCAAGGAGAGGCGTCTTCGCCTTTTCCCTGGCAACTTCAAGGGACACAGTGGGTGAGTTCGTCAGAGTATTATGAGGAGAGTCGATTACCACCAACAGTATATGAGAAAGAGAGGACACAATGCTTAGCAACTATCCAATCGATGTCGTGCTGCTAGCGATGGACCTGGCAGCTGCCAAAGACTTCTACGCCGATAAAATTGGCTTGCTGGTGCTCAGTGAGAACCCGGGCGGGGTGACGTTTCAATGTGGCGGCGACAGCCAGTTAGTGGTCACCAAGAGCAGCGTGGGGACTAAGGACGAGCAGACTCAAGCTACTTTCCGCGTCGCCGACGTACGCGCCGAGGTCAGCGAACTTCGCCGGCGCGGCGTGAAGATCGAAGACTACGATATGCCAGGACTCAAGACCCAGGACGGCATTGCCGATATCGGCTTCGCCTGGATGGCCTGGTTCATCGACCCTGCCAAGAACTGCGTGGGCTTGACCCAGCTCAAGAACCCCTAGCACCCTTCTTGCTACAGGCAAGCAGGTGACGATGACAGACATGTACGGGTACCGCATTGCTGGTAGGAAGATTGCGGAACACCGGGACTATTCGGATATCCTGGGTCTGATGCAACAGCTCGGTGTGATCCCGCCAATGGCATAAGAAGGAGAAAACGATGACACTAGCAGACAAAACAATGACAACACATACTCCATGGGAAGCGCCAGGACCGGGCCTCTGGCGGCGAGACGTTACGCATTTTCCTGACGCAGTGACCAGATTCAACACAGAATTTCTCATCGAATTTTTCAACTCAATAGGCATGCGTGAGGGATTTCGGAACTACGGATTGCTGCTCGATCATTTGGATATGCGATTCGTCGGCGGCCGCCTGTACTCGCGCGCTCGGCCAGTTGGCGCGCTGGAGAAGGCAAGCAGCTCTCCACCCAAATTCATCTTCAAGCTCTTGTTCTTGCTGCACCCGGAACTGCGCTACCGCAAGAAGCGCGCAGTTGAGGTGTTTGCCACCAGGCAGTGGCGTGAGGATCGTGCTCGCTGGCGCAAAGAACTGGCACCAAAGCTCCGGCAGAGGAACCTGGAACTCCAGCAGATTGAACTGGCGACCCTCGATGACACCACACTCCGCATACAGGTGGAAGCGACAAGAAAGGCCTGCTTCGAAAGTTATAGGATTCACTTTCTCTTACTTCCCGCCGGCTGGATTCCTGTTGGCGACTGGCTGCGGCACACCTGTGAATGGACGGACGTCACCCCCACGGAGGCCTTGACAGTGTTGAAAGGCAAGGCACAGGCAGGAGTAGCCCCGCTCGTGCTGCTGGATCAACTGGCAGATGCGGTGCGCAGCGTAGAAACCTCAAGTGAGATTCTCCGTGTCGGAAGCCTTGATGCCTACAACCGACTTCGGCGCCTGCGTGCCTCCGATCCCGGAGTCGCCAGAGCCCTGGATACCTACCTCAATGAATATGGATTTCGCCTGATCACCGGGTTCGACCTTTGTGACCTGACCTTGCGCGAGCTGCCACATGTCCTGCTGAGCAGCGTTGCAGCACAGATAGACACACGTACTCCCCTACAAGACAATGCTGCTCCAGAAGAAGCTACTCTCCAGTTGCGCAATCGTGTCCCTGCTGCCGCGCGTGCTGAGTATGATAGGCTCCTGGAGGAAGCGTGCTCTGCCTACGGCTTTCAAGAAGAGAACGTGGGTATGACGGCGCTTTGGCCTGGTGGATTGCTGCGGCGTGCTCTGCTTGCCGCAGGTGAGCGACTGGTCTCTCGTGGTAGAGTCAAGCGCCCCGAGCATCTTCTGGATGCGACCTCTGCCGAGGTAGCCGCCCTCTTAGGTAGTCCGGGAACAGCCCCTTCAGGCGATGAACTCGCCAGGCGTGCTGAAGAGCGCCGGCTGCTTAACCTTGAGGAATTGCCCGTTGAGCTGGGTGAACCAGAAGCGCCCCTGCCAGCCGAGCTGCTCCCACCAGCATGTGCGCGGGCGATGCTAGGGTGGATGTTTGATGCCGATGCTGCAGGACGACCTCAGGCAACGAAAGAGACGCTGGGCGGTCACGGCGTCAGTGGCGGAAGGTACGCAGGGCGCGCGAGGATTGTGCGCAGTGCCGCCGATTTTGAGAAGATCGAAAGCGGAGACGTGCTGGTCACGCGTCTCACCTCGTCCGGGTACAATGTGCTCCTGCCACTGCTTGGCGCGGTGGTTACCGACCGGGGAGGCGCGCTCTGTCATACCGCCATCGTTGCGCGTGAGTTCGGCATCCCAGCAGTCGTCGGCACCGAGGATGCGACATCGCGCATTCCTGACGGGGTACGCATCGTGGTGGACGGCGACCGGGGCGTGGTGGAGATACTGGCATGAGAGACGACATGCTTATCCCTCTCGGCTCCAATATTGATGCCCAGGTATATGGAGGCAAGGCTGCTCGTCTCTCTGAGACCTTACGCGCTGGACTACCTGTGCCTCCCGGGTTTGCACTCCATCCCGATTGCGTGGCCCGTGCAGCACAGAACAACTTGCTGCCCAGTGAGCGGGCTGTGTTGGAGCATTTCCTGGCACCATTCAAAGATGGAGCCGTGGCTGTGCGCTCATCGGCCATTGGTGAGGATGAGGTATCAGCAAGCTTTGCCGGGCAACATGCCAGTTTCCTGAATGTGCGCGGGCTGGATGGGGTACTCTCGGCCATTGCGAGTGTATGGGCATCAGGGCAAACTGAAGCCACACGACGCTACCGGGCCCGTATGAGCATTGCAGGAGAGCCACGTGTGGCTGTCATCGTACAGGCACTTGTGCCAGCCGAGGTTGCCGGAGTTCTCTTCACGATTGATCCCGTCTCCGGTTCAGGCGAGCGCTGGATTGTCGAGGCGTCCTGGGGATTGGGTGAAGCCGTCGTAGGCGGCCTGATCACGCCCGATTGCTATGTCATTGCTCGCACCGGCGAACTGCTCGAGCGCCAATTGGGTCGCAAGGACGTGGCGATTGTGGCCAACGAACATGGGGGCACGACTGAATTGGCGATCAACGATCCAGCGCGGGTGCAGGAAGCATGCCTGGGTGAAAAAGCGCTTGTCCGTCTCGCCGAATTGGGGGCAGCATGCGAGCGCCTCTTCGGCGCTGGTCAGGATATCGAATGGGCCCAAGCCCGCGGCAAACTCTCCCTATTGCAATGCCGTCCCGTGACGACTGGAGGCAGACCATGATGGAACTGTTTGAACTTGGAGGCGTCGCGGTAACCCTGGTAGCTGCCTATCAAGGAAACCTGCTGCAGGCGTTGCTCAATGGCTATGCTACCCCCAGCATGTATGCAGAGGAACTCGGCCTTGACCCGGCGGCAACCGAGCGGGTACTTGAGGTGCTTGCATGCCTGGGGATCGCCGACTGCAACCAGGGTAAGTATGGCGCATCTGCTGCTTTCAAGGACCTTGACGCCATCAGTCCAGGGGGAGTTGATGCATGTGGTGCCTTGTGGAGCCAGGTGCCCACCTTTCTGTTGCGCGGGGAGCGGTATGCGCACATGGATGGTCCTCCAGATGTTCGTGAGGCGGTCTATAGCGGTGTGGTCTCAAAGCTGGCGCTCCTCTTTGCGCCTGGGGCGCGACAGCTTGCGGTTACATTACCAGGCCGCCCAGCCCATATCCTTGATGTAGGAGCAGGTTCTGGTATCTGGAGCCTGGCAATGGCCGAGCGTCACCCAGAAACGCGTGTGACTGCCCTTGACTTTCCGAATGTGTTACAGACATTCCGCATCCAGGCAGAGCATATGGGTCTTTCAGATCGTATTGGTCTGCTGCCCGGCAATTTCCATTGCGTCGTGATACCAGAAGACCGCTTCGACCGCATCGTGCTTGCCAATGTGCTACACCTGGAGCCTCCTGAACAAGCAGCAGCCCTCATTGGTCGCGTCGCAACTACGCTCTTACCAGGTGGAGACCTGGTGATTGTCGATATGCTGGGAGATGGTACCCCTGTGGGAGAACGAGCGCAGGCCATCTATGCCTTGCACCTGACCCTGCGCACGCGAGAGGGGAAGGTACACCCTTTGTCCGATCTGCGAACCTGGGTCGAGCAGGCTGGTCTGATTCCTGGTGAGGTCGTTGCGCTGGGTACCCCGCAAGGGATGGGAGCGCTGGTAGCGCACAAATCATTTTCGTAGGGCGCAGCGGTATCGGGACGCTGTCTGAGGGACGGTGTGGTGCGGACCTTTGTGGTCACCGGCACTCGTGCGCCGACCTTGTACTTCCCACACCGCATCGACCGGATCTCCTCTCTGCTTATGTATGTTTCCACTTTTTGCAGATGAGGGGACCTCTTCTTTGCTCGTTTGCCTTCAACTAAATCATACACCCCCAGCGTCTTTGTGAGTTGACAAATAAAACGGGACATGACTTACTGGAGACGATGATGCTTTACATTCAAGGAACGAAGCAAGACCTGCACCACAATGCGGAGAGAATCGCATGGACATGAACACAGCCGCTCTTCGACCACTCGTCTGTCCCGTGCTCATTGGCCGCGCGTCGTATCTTGAAGCTCTGATTCGCGTCATGGAGCATGCCTGTGGTGGCTCCGGACAAACGGTACTGATTGCCGGCGAGGGGGGCATTGGCAAATCACGACTTATCACAGAAGCAACCACGCGGATGACGACACCCCAGGCACAAGCCCTACGCCCGGCTGTGTGCATCCTCCAGGGTCGCTGCTTTGAACCCGATACGGCTCTTCCGTACGCTCCCCTGTTGGATGCGCTGCGCAGCTTTCTGGCCTCGCGCTCCCCAGACGAGATCACCCATGCGTTCGGTCCGACCACCCCAGAACTCGTCAAACTGCTTCCCGAACTGGCCATGCTTGTGCCCGCTCTCACGCCCGGCCCCCTGCTTGAACCGGAACAAGAGAAACGCCGCCTCTTCCAGGCCCTCACGCTCTTCTTTACTCACCTGTCAGCGACTGGGCCCCTGCTCCTCATTATTGAAGACGTGCACTGGAGCGATGAGGCCAGCCTGGAGTTCCTCCTGTACCTGGCACGCCGCATCGCCTCTCATCCGATCCTGCTGCTGCTCACCTGCCGCAGTGAGCAGGTGCATGCTGGGCTCGCCCGTTTCCTGGTCGGGGTGGATCGCGAACGACTCGCCACCGAGTTGACGCTCTCCCCTCTGAACAGCAGTGAGGTGGCAGCGATGATCCACACCATCTTCGCGCTTGCACGCCCGGTGCCTGCGAATGTGCTGGAGATGATCGTGCCGCTCGCGGAGGGCAATCCTTTCTTCCTTGAGGAGATGCTGAAAGCACTCCTCACCGCGGGCGAGATCGAGGCTCAGGATGGGACGTTGGAGCTCAAACCGCCGAGGGACGCGACTTCGGGCCGTGTGCATCTTCCGCGCAGCGTGCAACTGGCGGTGCAGCAGCGTTTGGATCACCTGAGTCCAGATGCCAGGCACCTGCTGGACCTGGCGGCGGTAGCTGGGCGGCGCTTTGACTTCGGGCTGTTGCAAGCCTTGACAAGGCACAATGAGACCGAGCTGGTGCATCTCGTCAAGCAACTGATCCAGGCGCAACTGGTGGTAGAAGAGTCGCAGGACGTGTTCGCCTTTCGCCACGCCTTGACCCAGCAGGCTGTGTACGCTGACCTGCTGGCACGTGAGCGCACAGCTTTGCATCGCTTGATTGCCCAGACCATGGAGCACCTCTATGCAGACGCACTAGAGGGACACCTGGGCGACCTGGCCTATCACTTTTACGCAGCAGGAGCGTGGGCGAAAGTCCTGGAATATGCACAGTGTGCGGGAGAGCAGGCACAAAGCGTGTACGCACCGCGAGCCGCCATCGAGCATTTTACGCATGCCCTACAAGCAGCGCGTCACCTGTCTCTTGTCCCATCACCCACCCTGTATCGCGCACGTGGACAGATGTATGAAACACTCGGGGAATTTGAGCAGGCGAGAGCTGATTACGAGCAGGCATTGGATGCCGGAGGCCTGGCCCATGACCGCCTGGCGGAATGGCAGAGCCTCTTTGACCTTGGGTTTCTCTGGACCGGACGTGATTACGTCCGAGCAGGTGACTATCTTCAGCGCGCGCTGGAACTCGCACGCTCCATGGGGGACCCATCCACTCTTGCCCACAGTCTCAATCGGCTGGGCAATTGGCACGCGAATATCGAGGAGCCCCTGGAAGGGCAGCGCTACCACCAGGAGGCCCTGACCATTTTTCAAGGGTTGAACGATCAGCGTGGCCTGGCCGAGACGTTGCACCTGCTGGGCGTCGCGAACAGTCTCGGCGGCGATATGCTGGTAGGCTTGAGGTATTACGAGCAAGCCATCACGCGCTGGCGTGCACTCGAGGATCCCCGGGGGTTGCTCTCCAGCCTGGTATTCTTCGCGGGACGTGGCAACGGTCATTTCACCACGACGATGGTTTGCCTCACCACAAGCGGAGCTGAGTGCATCCGCGATGGGGAGGAAGCTATTGCCCTTGGGCAAAAGACTCGCGTGCGTTCGGACGAAGCCTTTGCCCTCATCTTTTTTGGGCTTTGTCTGGCCCTGCGGGGCGAGTACGGGCGTGCCTTAGCCAGCGCGGAAACAGGGCTGAATATCGCGAGAGAGATCGAGCATGGTCCCTGGATGGCTACCGGCTACCTGCTGCTAGGTATCCTGTCTTTTGAGCTGCTGGTACTGCCAACCGCTCGGCAGCACCTGGAGCACGCTCTCACACTGGCAAAGGAATGCGGTTCGCTGTTCTTGCTCCGTGATGCCACGGCGTTCCTTGCTTCGGCGTGCATTGCACAGGGCGATTTTGCACGCGCAAAAGTGGTCCTCGACGACGTGTTTGGCCCGCAGACACCATGCCAGACGATGGCACAGCGGCTCGTCTGGTGCGCGCGTGCAGAGCTGGAGTTGGCCCAGGCCCATCCTGACCAGGCTCTGGCGATCATCGACCGCTTGATCTCGACTGCCGCCCATGTTGAGGATGGTGAAGTGATCCCGCGTTTGTGGCACCTACGCGGTGAAGCCCTGGTCGCACTTGGCAACATGGAGGAAGCCCAGGCGGTGCTATGCAGCGCACGAGACACAGCGCAACGGCAGGGCGCACGTCCATTCCTCTGGCGCATCTGTGTCACACTGGGCAAAAGCTATCGTACTCAGGCCTCCCGCCAACGGGCAGAAGAGGCTTTTTCTCTGGCACGCACAACGATCGAGGAACTGGCAAGCACTGTAGCGGATCACCATCTACGTGATCATTTCTTGCGCCATGCCGTCGCGCAACTTCCACCTCTCCGGCAGCCCTCGCCGCGCCATGCTGTCAGGCAAGCATTTGGGGGGTTAACCGAGCGCGAACGTGAAGTGGCGGTGCTGATTGCGCAGGGAAAGTCGAGTCGCGCCATCGCAGATGAGCTGATTGTGAGCGAACGAACCATTGAGAAGCACGTCGAAAGGATCATGTCCAGGTTGGGCTTTACCTCGCGCGTGCAGATTGCGGCATGGGTTGTCGAAAAGGGCCTGCTGCACCCCTCTCGCTAAGACTTCTGTACGTACTGCTCCCCCAAAAAATACGTACTCCCTCGGCTCAAGCTGTCGTACTTTCCCCGCTGTGAAACCAATCCAGATCAATTACACTTTCAACAGTGATTGTGGTGTGTATGCTGGTAGTTGGAACCAGTACCCAATTCACAAACGCGTGATCGCAGTCCGATACACAGAAAGGAAGTGAAGAGACATGGCACTCGCATTGTTATTCGAGGTTCCCGGCTACGCTAAAGAGCAACAAGACCAGGTCCTAGAGACTCTACAGCGCCGCGGAATCACGGCTGAGGGGCGAATCTTTCACCTTGAAGGTCCGATGGAGGGCGGTTGGCGCGTCCTCGACGTGTGGGAGTCGCAGGAAGCAGCTAACACGTTCTTTCAAGAGGCACTGGGGCCGGTGTTTCAAGAGTTAGGGTTTCCACTTGCGCAACCGCGGCAGGTCTGGCCTGTCCACCGCACGCTCATTGGGCCAGAGCATCACCTGTAGGCTGCTAGATGATAACTCATACCATTTCAGGGTGAAAATGATATGTTCATGCGATACAAGTGGCTTGTTGGCTCACTGCATAGCACAATAACATATCACTCCTTTCCTGAAAGAGTATCAAAGGTCTCTCAGGCACGTCACAATGCAATGACTTACTCTCTCGATTGGCTCACACTATCGAGATGCCTGGAAAATGTATCCCACATTTCGCAGTCTCACGAAGAGATTTTGTAGATTTTTTCGTAGGGAGGTCCGAGCATAGCCAGGACGAGGCGATGCAGAGGCGACAAACGTAAGATGAGCGACTGCGTGCCAGATGCCGAGTGGATATGCAAGAGCTCGATGCCCTCAAAACATTGAAAGATCCATCGCATGGTGGGACGAGCCGTGGGTCGATTGAGCTGATCAGGAATGGCTTGCTCTGTTTCGGCCAGGCGTGTGCGCAGCCGATGTTCGGCCAGACGATAAACCAGTAAGCAGAGCACCATAATCAAGCCGAGCGCGACGATGCGCTCCGGCTTTTTGACGAACACGGAAGAAGCCAGAAACAACGGATCCTTCAAGAAACGAAAGCCGCGTTCGACGCTGCCCTGCTCTTTATACGTGGTCACGAGTTCGTGATCAGAGAGGATGCTCGCGTCCAGGACATTGCTCGCGACAATGAAACACGCTTTGCGCCTCCAACCAGACGGGTAGCCCTTTCAATGCTCGCGCCAACGCGCTCTGCGCATCGGCTTCGCAGGCAAAGTGCAGGTTAGACAGATGCCAGAGCTTTTGCTTCCAACTGTGCTCGGCTTTCTCCACCTGCCGCTTGAGGGTGGCCTGGGCACGCGCTTCTCCCTGCTCTGTACGCACGACCACCCATCGCTCTTGTCCTTGAGGCAACGTCATCGTGTGCGCGAACCAGTGGGTCTGCCCATCTTCGGAGTCCTGCCACTCCGTCCTGTTCGCTGCCGCTTCCACCACGGCTTTGGCCTGGGTGCTGGTTTCAGGCACGCGACTCATCCAGCGGATCTTGGCCTCGTTGAAGCGGCGCATGTTCGCTTCGCTGTAGACTCCGCTATCGGCCACGAAGAAGCTTGGCTCGCTCTCGGGAGCCTGCAACTGCTCGTGTAGCGCTTCCACCGCCGAGGCCAAGATCACTTTATCGCTGCTGTTTCCATCCAGCGGGCGCAAGAACAGCGGGACATCTCCCTCCTGCGTTGTGGCCAGCGCGAGCATCCACTGCTTCAGATCTTCTCGATGGTCCCGGGAGTAGCCGTAGGTGATGGCGATCACGCTCGCCTCGCTCTCTGCCGACTCGTCTCCCGCGTAGGTCCCACTCACGGAAAATGAGGTCGTATCCACATGCACATGACGCGCACTCACGCCAAAGATCTTGCGCGCCTGGGTGGCAATGCCTGCAAACACCTGGGTGGGGTCCTGCGCGTAGAGCCAGTCCAGCGTCCGATCCAGACAATCATCGTTGAGATCCGCCGCCTCTATGCCTGAACCGAGCAGGTGTTCTACTGGTTTGTTGGCAAAGAACTGCGGCACCAGGTACAAGCGTCGATTACTGAACCCTAACCCATTCAAAATCATCGCGACCGTGGCCGTTCCCATGCTGACGTGATGGTTGGTTTCGCCTGCCAGTCGATCCAGGTAGGCCGCCAGTCCAATCTCCTCACACACACCTGCCACCACACCCAGGTGGTCCAGGCGTTCGTTCACATAGCTCTCGGGGGTCTGCATCCTTCCATGCGCTCCTTCGCTGCTTTTACCCCCATGCTATCAAATATTCGCCATTCCGTCGAGATCTACTACGAAATGTGGGATGTATATATGAGCATTAAATCAGCAGTCGGTAGCTAACGAAGCAGTTACTTTTGGGTAGCTAACATCGTGAGGAGTTCTTCAGCATCGGGAAGAAAACGGCGCGAGGAGAGGACTTGATGGGCGAGACCTAAACGCAATGCTTCTTTGGCCGGAATGGTTTCGCCAGTCAGCATCAATCGCATGGTGGCATTAAGTCCAATGAGTGCAGGAAAATAGACCGCGGCAACAGGCGGAAAAACACCCAGGGAGATTTCCGGCAAGCCGAAAGTTGCGTCTTCGTGGGCAACAACAGTATCACAGAGTGCAGCCAGCTCACAACCCCCACCGAGCGCATGGCCTTTCACCAGGGCTACAGTGGGAATATTTTTCGAGCGTAACTCCTCAAATGCAGCACAGTTGTCATAAACAGCACGCAACATTTCTTTTTCGCGCCCATCAAGGTGATCACGAATATCGACACCCGCGCAGAATGCTCGGTCTCCCGCACCCATTATGACTACTAAGCGAGGTGGGTGCTTGATTGCATCACGCATGGCAGATGTTAATTGGTTCAGCATTTCGATCGAGAGAATATTAAGCGGTGGCCGATCAAGAATCAGCCAGAGGATATCATTATGGAGGCGTATACGTATGTTGGACATTTTTAAGTTAAAACCCAATCATCTTCAACAGGCTCGAAATAAAGCTCAATAGCTTCTCTAATGTTTGTCAGAGCATCCTCGACTGTTTCACCTTCGCTAATACAACCTGGTAAGGCTGGTACATAAACTGTATAGCCCCTTCGTCGCTTGCTTCAAGAAGCACTTTGATTCGCATTTTGCACACCCTTATCCTGAAAACCAACAGATATACTGGGCGCAATTATGGCATTTAACAAATAATCCCGGCCACCTGTAGGTGCCGATGTATCGCGCACACCGCCGATGTATCGGCCCTCGTTGGATTTCCCAATATCCTGATTATTTTGTGAACATTCATTATTGCGCCCTTACAACGCATGTATACACAATATACCTGTATAACTACCTTCCTGAGAAATTCCCTTTGCGTTTCTCATTGTAAGCAGCAATACCTTCTTTAGCATCTTCGCTCTGGAAGCAGAGTTGCTGTAGCTCTCGTTCGATTGCCAGGGCTTCGGAGAAGGCCACCTCAGCGCCAGATTGAACCGCGCGCTTGATACGCCCAACCGTCTTGGATGCCCTGTTGGGAGGACAGAACTGGCGGGCGTAGTTCATGACCTCCTCCCAGTAGTTCTCCGGCTCGTAGATATAGTTGATGAGACCCAGTTCCTGCGCCTCTTCAAAGCTGATGAGCTTGCCTTCGGTCATCATTTCAATGGCCTTATTCTTGGGGAGCGCACGCGCCATACGCTGTGTTCCGCCTGTACCAGGGAGAACACCCAACGTGACTTCGGGCAGACCGACCTTACCAGAATTTCGACGAGCGATACGAATATCACAGGCAAGCGCAATCTCCAGACCTCCACCAACAGTGTGACCATTCAAAGCTGCAATTACCAGCTTGGGAGTCTGCTCGAGGCGTGTTAAGGTCTCATTCGCATGGAGACAAAAATAGTATTTGAAAGTCGGTGTAACAGCATTGAGCATGCCGATATCTGCGCCCGCACAGAAGAATTTTTCGCCTGCACCTCGCAACAGGATTACATGCACATTTTCGTCGAAACGCGCCTGCAAAATAGCCTCATCGAGCTGGTGCATCATCTCATAACTATATGTATTAGCCGGCAAGTTCGTTAACTCAATCACACCTATGCCTTCGGTTACAGCATAATTTACTAATGTTCGTTCTGATGTGGTAGTCACAGTTAGCCTTCCTTTCGTGCTACATCATAAGCATCCAGTATGTCATCATCTTTGACGCATTCAAACGGTGTATGACACGCGTTACAATAAAATTGTACTGTCAGTAGTTGCTGGCCGAACAAAGAAAAGAGTTCAGTGTCGGTCGAGCCGCAAAAGGGGCAGGCAATCTGCACGTTTGCCTTTGTCTTTGTCCTTTGCTTGTCTGTATTATATCCCATTGTGATTAACCAACAGATGTCCGTCTCGTTACACTGTCCCATGCATGCCAGGGAAGTGACTGGCGAAGTTCCCAGCATTTCGTGTCAACATTAAAGAATACAAGAACATCGATTTCCAGACTGCTTAATGTTGGCATTATTTTTTGCAGATAGCGACGACGCAATTCGTCGGGTGTTGCATCGATGATTCCTTCACGGTAGAGTTGTTGCATATTTGGGTCATCGTTGGGGCCAAACCAGCAGAGCGTCTCATCCCACAGGCATAACAGCGAGGCTACCAGCGTTGAACGCACGGCTCCTCCGGCTTTGGCAAGACGGCGCACCCAGCCATCTGCATGCATTTCATGAATACGCTCTTCCTGCACGATTTTACGAGCACGCTGGCGTAATGGCTCATAGCTAGAATTTTGTGCCGCTGCAAAGAAAGTCGTTAGAGCGCTATCAAGCAAAAAATTGGTGGCAACAAAGTCGGCCCACCCCTGGAAATCGTGATCGAGATAGGCAAGGTGGTAATGCAATGTGCGAGTCATGGGTTCGATTTGGCTGGGATCTGACTCAGACTGGGTAAAGTCCTCAAGCAATGGATAGAGTGTCCGCGCATGCCCTAGCTCATCCTGCGTCATGGCTGCTGCAGCAACAGCAGCCTCTAATGCGGGCGCGCCATTACACCAGTAAGCGTAACGCCGACCAATAGCCTGCTTGTTATCTGCCAATGACGAGAGAACTGCAAATAAAGCCGCATTATCTACATGTGTACCAGCCATAAGTTATTCCTTCTCACCATAGTTTATGATTCGATAACCGTAACGATGCTGTCACGGGGAATAATTACCATTTCAACCCAACTGAACTCGTCATAGATACTGCGGGCATATACCTTTGCCAGTTCCACATCGTCCGCCATCACATTGCCAATCTCGTGCAGAGGCTCTTCGTACTTGCGCCGCGCGTAAACCTGCCACACTCGAGTCTCATTCAGCGCTTCACGCCTCTGGGGCTCGCTGGTTGTTGTGCTGTTCATGCGGAAACTCCCCAGGTGCGCATAATCTCAATACCCTCCTCGGTCAGCCTTGCTTTCGTCCAGACAGGATCCCACACAATTTCAATGCGCACCTCTCGCACACCTGGCTCTTGCAACAAGCGTGCGCGTATATCATCCATGATAAAATCCATCGCCGGACACCCCATCGCAGTGAATGTCAGTTTGATATCCACGATCCCATAATGCTCTGCCATTGCGACGATCAAACCCATATCTACGACGCTAATTGGTATTTCAGGGTCCGTCACTTCACGCAAAGCATCCCATAAAACCGGGCAGCTTGAATCATTGCCCGGATTGGTCTCTACAGATGGATACACCGTTGTCATGTATCCTGCTCCAAAAGTCGTAACATCTCACGCTTCCCTCGCTGCAGCATCCCAACAAACTCCTCGTTCATAGGACCGCGTGCCTTCCAGCGTATCATGACATCATCCCAGGTGCAGGGGCCATCCTCAAGTTGCCAGTGCTTTGCCCTGGCATCAAAATGGGCGGGGAACGGACAATCGATCACATATTTCTTCTGGGTTTCATCGTAATGCGCCGGGACATTGAGATGCAATTCTTCGCACAACGGGACAGCGCTCGACATCCAGATCTGGCGCAATTCGTCGTTGCTATGGCCTTTGAAACCATATTCGAGCTGTTCACCATGTTTCTTCAAATCGTCCGGCAGACCACACCACTCAACACTCAGCAAGAACATCCAGTCAACCGCTTTCTGCAATGCTTCGTGTCCACTATTATCCTGGTTGAGCTTGCGCATGCCCTGCTCTCCGTGGCGCAAGTGAAACGTCTCTTCCTTGTCTACTTTCACAAGAGCACGCTTCCACGGGCCAAAAGTTGTGCTATTGTAGACATCACTGAGCAAGACATAGCCCATCCGGTCATAGAAAGCGTTAGCTACAATCAATTCCACCCAACTATCCAGGGGTACATCAAAGGCATAGGGGTACTTAAAATCACGAGGTTCGCGCTCAAAAATGAGTTTCTCTGTATCGACACCCAGATCACGCATCAAGCGATAAGCTATATGTGCATGGCCCAACTCATCCTGAATAATTGAGACCGCTGAGCCAAAAGCATTCAAGGATGGAGCATGCACTGCAGCATGATAATAGGCTGGCGCGCTAATCAGTTCAGTATCAGCCGAGACGGTCAGAATACGCTTCATCCCTTCTAAATAGACAGGGCTCATGTGGTCAATGGACTCGATTAGTTGCTGTTTGCGAATGCGGCCTAGCAGAGCTTCTTCGCTCTGTAATGCGGTCGTGGTCATTGTTTGATGTGCTCCTTATTTGAGGAAACGTGAAGTGAGCTTCTGCGACTTCTCTCTTTAGATATACTAAATTGTATGTTGGAGCAAGTGTGAATGTCAAGCAAAAAGAAGCTGACATCCACTCATACCTGGGAGTGCAGAGGGCATAGCCCTTTGCCGGCAGATGAGCATCAGCGCCACGATTGACAATCTCAAGGATACCTGGGAGTGCAGAGGGCATAGCCCTTTGCCGGGAGCGCGAGGGTGCCCCTCGCTTCCTCTTTATCTTTTGGGCCGCAGGCCCAGGAATAAAGTTAGAAGTGGATCGCGCAAAAGAAGACCCGAAGGAAAGTGACTATGATAGTCGCTTTCCTTCGGGTCTTCTTTTGCGCTTATATACCCATAATAATGTAGATATAATGTCGGGTCTCGCCAGGCAAACAGTTCAGCCAATTGGCGCCGCAATTGTTGACAGCAGATTGGACAGTACCTGAACCTCCATTATAGGCAGCGAGAGCTTTTGCATAATCTCCTCCATATTGATGAGCATAGTTTGCCATCAATTTAGCTGCTCCACGTAGCGCCTGTATAGGATCCCATGGATTAATACCCAGACCCGCTGCCGTACCCGGTAGGAACTGCGCGATGCCGACTGCGCCCGCTGGCGAAACCGAATTAAGATTAAAGCCACTCTCATCATTGATCTGCCGCACAAAATAGTCAGATGGAATTCCCGCGGCTATAGCATCTTGTTGGGCAATAGCAACATATTGGCTTTTAGGTAAAGTCATTGGAGGTAGGACAGGGTTATTCAAGCCAGATCCTTGCTGTGACATAGCAGTTTCATGTGCCTGAATCTGCCAGCCAGGCTGCTGCGCTTGTACCCAGTTACCTATGGATGAAAAGACAGGTAATTTTATCTGTCCATTCGATAAAGGAGACAAAGAGGCTAAAGTGACGATTACCACCAACAAGATAACGGCGATAATTATGCAATGACGCAGGTGTGGGCTCATGCGCAGGTTAGAATCGGTGGTATCCCGTTGTGTTTTCTTCTGTTTCTTGGAACCTGGGATAACAATCATTCGTCCAGTCGTAGGGGCGCTCATTGTTGCTTGTAAAGCTTCAGTAAGTGATAGTGCACCCGTATCTGTACGAGAAATGCCTGAAATAGCCGTGAGCTGCTCGGTGGTGATTACAGGAATCTGGCCTGAAATAAGGATTGGTGATGTTGTCTGAAAGGATTGAGGAACAAATACATCGTCTATTACCTGCTCTTCTTCCATCACATCAACGTTATCATACTTTTGAAATGATGGAAAAGGGCTGAATTGCTGCATATCTTACCTCATACTATAGGATATCCTTATGTCACGATATCCAACTAAAATTGGGCATCCACGTTAGAAGTCCCTTCAGCATCAGTATCGATGCTGTTGGTGAGTCTACCTGAATAGACTGAATCCCGTCAATTTTTTGGGCATAATAGCTTAATAGTAGGATGAAATTCCCACAATCTTAACCAGTTCTTCACTCCGTTTCTTCATGTTCTACTTGAAACGAGGGAACAACACGAGTGCACTTTCTCGTTCGATTGCTTTTCGCGCTTGCTCATCAAAGCCATCAAAGTTTTGAATACCTTGCACGGTAAATAATGTAGCCACCTCTGGGGCAAATGGGTAATCGCTACCAAAGAGGATATGTGAAGCATCGACTAATTCTTGGAGGGAACGTAAGGCATTAGGTTTGGCTGACAACGCGGTATCATAATAGAATCGCTTGAGATAGGTCATGACTCCTTGCGGAACGCCCGGCAGCATAATCTGTCCTAAAGAAATCCTGTATGCCAGGTAGGGAACTGTTCCACCTGCGTGTGCTACAATAAAACGTATATCGGGGCAACGTTCAAGCGTGCCACTATAGATAAGGTTTGTTAACGCTCGTGTCGTGTCAAAGACAAACTCAATCAGAAATGGAGGCAAATCAAGCTTCAGTTCGCTATTGATTGCCGGAACTGTGGGATGTAAGAAGACGACAGCTTTGCGTCGGTTAAGTTCAGTAAACAACTCATCAAATAGTGGATCTCCAGGATACCTGCCATCAACACTTGAGAGCAGAACGACACCATCCAGTTTTAGAGTGTCCAGGGTGTATTCTAGCTCACGAAGTGCTGCATTGACATCAGGAAGAGGTAGAATCGCAAAGGCTCCAAATCTCTGAGGGTATTCGTGTATAAGCTGGGCAGAAAATTCGTTGCAACGACGCGCCATATCTCGTGCAAACTTCACGTCTCCAAAATAGATTCCCGGCTCTGATATGGAGGTAATTGCAGTAGCTATTGCATGACGATCCATCTGTGCTAGAGTATTTTGAATATCCCATTCTGGGATTGGTCGTCCTCCACTACTGGTTATGCCCGCATTGGCCAGAGCAGCTAAGTAGTCAGGTGGCAATATATGATGGTGCACATCTATTCTATGTGGCTCTCTAATCAATTAATTTCTTTCACCAAATTCTTGATAACAGCTCTGTAGCTGATCATCGATGTGTTTCCATGACAGGAGGGCATCAAACACCTTGTCGTTTAATTCCTGTCGTCGCCGAAGTGCATCGGATGAATCCGGGCTCAGGCGTAGCAAGGCTGTAAAGTAAAAATTTGCCGCTTCACGCCTCGCCTGCCACTGTTGTAACAGCCCGTCACAGGGATGGCTCATTTGGTTATTCATGGCTTTTCCTTCTCTATGAGAAAAACGGCAAAACCTCACTCATCAACGAAAAAGGCTACAAATGTTTGTAAGAACTACGTCAAATGTATTTGTCTTGCCATATAACCAGAATCTGATCCGGCCCATTCGCCTTTGCGACGAGGCACTTTGTCTCCATTCGTACGTCTGGCCTGACGTATCAAACGAGCTGGCAGATACGGCTCTATGGCATAAAGCGCATTAATATAGACCTGCTGCTGTTCATGGATGATACCATTCGACCCCAACGGCCACCACTCATCAGGAGTGAAGTACGAGGAAACTTCAGTTTCGGGTCCGCTACGCCCAGACCATTGAATAAGGTGCAAGTTATCTGACTGCGCTAACCATATTGCAAGATCAAGCAAATCAGGATTTTCAGTCAGTTTTGCGATGCCGTAAACTTGACCCATCAGTTGAAAGATAGTTCTTTGTGCATCATTACCAAGGAAAAACTCCATACCACCTTCCCCTGCCCATGTTGTCGGATAAATAGGTAGTGGGAGATGATATGCGCAACCCGCTTTGCTGTAATGTTCGATCAAACCACTTGGTGTTTGAAAAGCCACGCCTCTTCTGGCAAGTTCATCCGGCAAAGCTCTCATAAAATCAAAGATACCACTATCCACACGGTGATGTTCCCCAAACGTCTCAAAATCCCAGCCGAGGAATACAAAATCGCCCCCGGTATTAGCTATCCAGTCGGCATACGTATCTGCATAGAGCGGATATCTGGACCAGTTATGATCTGAGAAGCGATACCCAACATCATCGCTTAATTCAAGGTGCCGTGTCAGAAGATAAGTACCATTTTCTCGATCGCCTTTGGCTGCTAGTCGCTTTGGTGAACGCCTGCTGCCAACGAGAGAACGAGGAGCTTGAATACCAACTGGGTATGGTTTTTCGTCACTGTATGTATAAAGATGAGTTCGTTCACGCCATTCCAACACCCACTCTCTTCCATCCATTAGCGCTCCGCTAAAACCAGCCGTATCAAGGGCATCGTAGAGCGTTACGGACATGCACATTTCGGTGGTATCAGTAACCGTAGGTCGTTTGCCAAAAATACGCTCTAACTCATCGGCCATCCAACGCATGCGCATCACGAAAGTCGGCAGATCAAGTAAAAACAGAAAACTGTGGTATGGCTCGACGCCTATGATTTCCACATTTTCTTCGACTAGCAATTCACGAAAAAGATCCATCAAAACAGGATCCCATTTTTCGGCTTGATGCAGCAAAGAAAGTGAAAAGCCGATAGAAAGTCGCATTCCTTTACGTACCAAATCGAGAAACATGCGCGTGGCAGGATAATAGCAATATTGCGCTACTTTCCTAAAATAACGCTCGTTCATGCGCTCATCAAAGATGCAGTGATAGATCTCGGGTATGGAGGCTCCTCGTGGTATAGGCTGCGCCGGGAGCTTCAAACGACGTGGCTGATGCACTGCAGTATAAATTGCCATGTCTGCAACCATCGTAGATTTCCTCTCAATGTATGGGTCGATTTGGTGATTAACACATGAATTCGGACACCTGTAGGGGCCGATTTATCGCGCACACCGCCGATTCATCGGCCCTGGTGGATTTCCCCATATCTAGATGAAAAAGTCAAAAAACACAACTTGCTCTCTACGAAAGTTGTATATCCTGCTTGCGCGCCAGGAACTCCAATTTACTTACAAGGTTCTCGATCACTTGATCCCAGAGGAATTGCTCTGCGGTACTTCGACCAGCGCAACGAATTCGCTCCTGTTCTTCCGGGTGACGGCGTAAATGGAGTAAGTAGCCTACGATTTCGTCGGGGTCATCAGTTTCAGTCACAATCGCATTTTCAAATGAGATAGCGTAATCCTCACCTGTGCTGCCTGTGACGGCGATTCCCTCGGAAGCCATTACTTCAAGGGCAACCAGGCCAAACGGCTCGTGGCCACTATTGGCTAAAGTGGCATCAGCAGCATTATACGTTGTACGCACAAATTCTTCGGGCAGGAAGAAACGCAGGTTATAAATATCAATGTTAGGGGAACTTGAATGCTGCATAACTTCCAGGCACTGCTCTAGATTCGGCCTCTTGGCAACCACATCCTGGATTTTCAGCCCCAGGTTGTAAGCATGGCGAAGCACATCAGCTCCATGTGGTTCGATACCACCACGCACAAAAAGAGTGACCGGATAACCACTATATTTCAGTCGCGCTGCGGCCTCAATAGCCATCATCCAGCGTTTATCAGGATCGAAGCGACCAATTTTAAATAAGAAAAGGCGGCGCGGATCGCCCTGCTGCGCTATCTCTCGCAGTCTAGTTACTGCCGAGGTGTCCACGGGCGTAAGGTGGCGTGTTGGGATCCCATTTGGAATCACCAGGGGGTTCACACCATAACTCCACATTCTATGCTTCATGTACTTGCTTACCGTGGTAATCGTGGTGACATAGTTGAGACGACCCCAATTGATACGATGTAGCGACATCAAACTATTGAGGTTCCAGAGCATAACAGCTTTATGGCGCACTCCGAACCAGTTCAACAGGTCCGATGTACGACACATTGCTTCTGCTGTGTGCCAATCTTCGCCCATGATAACGATCGTTTTACCCTGGGCCACAGCGGGGCGCATTATTTCGTTATAAATATGATATGGAACGCTCTCATTGAAGTCATAAAGTTTTTGTTCTTCGCCGTCATAAACGCCGTTTAGATAATATTTACTGACCCACTGCGACCAGCGTTTGAGGATAAGATGGCCATCAACACGCTCTTCCGTTGATGGTTTGTAAGGGTCGCCAATAAATATAAGGTGTGTGGTATAGCCTTGTATTGCTAAAGCTTCACTGAGTTCACTGACCCGAGTCCCCAGACCTCCCGCAGTCGAGTAAACATCAGGCCCTTCGAAACATAGCAATACAAAGAGCGTGTTCTCGGGTGAAATGGCTCCTTCTTGTTCAATCATGAGTGATAGTCCTTGTAAAGTATTTTTGGGGGGAAGGTATATAACGCTGATATCCGTCCCTGGTATGACCAAATAGTAGCTTCAAAAGTATATCACATCACGCTTTCGTAGAGGCCAGATTATGCTGATGAACACAATAACTCAGACACCTGTAGGTGCCGATGTATCGCGCACATCGCCGATGTATCGGCCTTCCGTGGATGTTACGATGTCCGAATCAAATAGTTAATCCGCATAATCTGCCCCTACTGCACGTTCACCACAACATCATCTATAAAGAAGTCCGTGGGTTGGTATTGATTCGCTACATTGGTACCCTGGAAGAAGAGCGTTACTTGCTGGCCTTTATACTTCGATAAATCGCTTGTAACATCAAAAGTGCCATCTTTTCCTTCCTGTACCCAGGCATTGGAGACATTCGAATTACAACTCTGTTGCAAGTTATGAATGGACACTCCATTAGCTGTTTGCAGACGACTGATAAAGGTATCCAGACATTGTTTCGTCGTCTTCTTATTGGTATCGGAATACCACCAGTAGGTAATGGTAATTTTAGTGAAGTTTGATGGAACTGTAAAGGTCTGCCAGATACGATCAGTGCACCCTGGATAACCACAGAAGTAAGCACTATATTGACCACTATGGGCGTTTGAGTTATCGACCATTTCATAGCCGCCTGAAGATGACTCCTGCCAGGGTGTCCGCCCTTTCTCAAATCCACCATTCTGAATAAGCGCCGGAGGAGGCGTCGACGTTGGAGTCGGAGTCGGCGGATTTGTTGGGATTGGTGACGGTGTACTTGCCGGAGTCGGTGATGGTATACTCGTCGGAGTCGGCGAGGGAGTATTCCCGCTGCCAGACGAGGCTAGATCGTGAGCAATATTATTCACATCTGGTGACCCCATACCACTTGCCATATCATAGCCGCTAGTAGCAGTATAGTGGAGATTGTTGCCGCTAGTAACATCGTGGAATGCAGGTGACTGTTGCTGCGTGTTAAAAAGGCTGTACAAAGCGGGATTTGCAGATCCTACGACAGCTTTACTCTGCGTTTGCAAGTATTGATCGATCAACGCCATGCTACCTGCCCATAGTGGCGCAGCCGCACTCGTACCACCAACAGTAATCCAGCCAGTTGAGGGACAACCTGCATTTGTGACTGTACAATACGTTGCATATCCCGTCACGGGATCAGCATCTGCAGATACATCTGGAACTTCGCGTTTCCCATTTTGCACGCCGGCACCTGTTTGCCACGATGGTTGCCCAAACGTGTTGCTGACACCGCCACCACCACCTGCACCATTTGGGCTGCGCTGTGTATCATTAGGATTTGACCATACAGATTCACTGCCGTAAGCCCCAGCGTTCAGTTGCAGATTGGTTCCCCCCACGCCTGTAACATTTGGATCGCTTGCAGGAGAATCGACTCCGAGGTTGCCATCACCACAATCATAAGCCCCCGAATCTCCAGCAGCAGCGAAGAACGTAATTCCCTGCAAAGCACCTTGTTTGAAAATATGGTCGAGCGTTTGAAGTTCAGCAGCGCCGGAATAAGCTTCACAAAGCCCCCAGCTAATACTGACGATATGCGGCGCATTTTTTTTATCATTCACAATCTGGTTATATGTATCATTCAAACCCTGCGTCGTATTTGGACCTTCGTATACAATCTGATTAGCATGCGGAGCAATAGCACCCACCACCTCCATATCCAGTTCTACTTCGATTGCTCCCTGCCCTGGAGCGCCATTAAAGCCATCAACCAGGACATTAGAAATATTGGGTGTTGCCAGTCCGTAATTCTGGAAATAATGCGTAACATCCGATGATTGATACCCATCGAGCTCGAAAAGAGCAACGGTTTGATTGTCCCCCAGTATTCCTGCATTCTGTAAAGGCGTCGCATCATAAGCACCCGACAGGTCTTTCGGTCCAAAACCGCCTGTTGCAGCCATAGCGGCGCCATGGTTTTGAATGTGCTTGATCATCCTTTGATAGAGTGGATGATACTGTACACTATTATCCAGACCTCCTATTGAACTAATCAACTGACTGATCGATGTTGGGACACTTGGAGAGGCAGTATTGGCATAAAACGTATGATTGCCCGCCTGATACGTATTGATCTGTACACTAAAAGCTTGCTGCACCTGTGCTACTGTAGCAGTCGCATCGATAAGCACGTTATTAGGAGCGACACTGGTAACGGTCATTCCCTGGCTTTGCAAATACAAGACAACCTGCTGCACCTGGTCAGATGTAGGTGCAAATAACTGGTTAAATTGATCAGGCGATAGATATTGGTGATACTGAGAAGAGTTTGGATCGTAGATTGCCCTTAACAAGCTATCCAGGTCAGACGAGTTACGCAACTGCATACCGATTGAGAGATTCAATTGCTGGTTAAGGTTTGCGGCCTGCACGAGGTGGGCTTGCTGAATGAGAGGTACTGTGTGTCCACTTAAGAGAGTGCGCTGATTCTGGTCCGCACGAACCACTATACGCATAGCTAGAAGGCTAACTGCAATCAGCATTAGGGAGGTAACTACAAAGAACACATTCCTTACAAAATTACGTTGCATACTACATCACTCCGTTAGGATGACCCAAAAGTCACCCCTCGACCCCCAGGATCTTACATACAACAACTCTATCCAACAAAAATACGTTCAAATGCATGAAAACGCTTATCGAAATACAGGTAAAGCATCTTATGCCCGTTATGCTCCTATAAATAAAAGGTAGCAATAACCCTGTAGAAATAAACGTAAAAATGGGAAGAGTTTGTAGAGGATATAATTGTTAGGCCAGTAGGAGCCGATGTATCGTGCTCACCGCCGATTCATCGGCCTCAATAAGCATCACACCAGGCTCCATCCCACTTTCAACTGAGCGACAAGGCGTCATCCTGCGCAACAAAGTGTCATCCTGAGCGCAGCGAAGGATCTCGTCCCTGGGCCTAGATGCTTCGCTGCTATGATCTGGTACAACGAGAGCACGGCAGGTCAGGGTGTCGGCTTCGGCGTTGGGCTGGGTGTCGGACTGGGTGTCGGACTGGGTGTCGGGCTGGGTGTCGGACTGGGTGTCGGACTCGGCTTCGGCGTAGCAGTCGGGGTCGGTTTGGCTGTAGGCGACGGAGTTGGGGTTACTGCAGGTGTACCATTCAAGTTATTTACGTAGATGATAACCGTCGAACCTCTATTGACAGAACTATCGGGGGGTGGACTTACCTTCGTAATCGTATTTGGTGGCAATGTAGGAGGTTGTCCATCAGATATAGCAGTAAATTTAAAGCCCAGGGATTGGAGTAGAGCCTCGTATGAGCCAAGTGTCGTACTCTTGGTAATGGCTGGTATGGCAACCTTCTGCACCTGCATCTTAACCTCGATAGTAGAACCGCGACTCGCCTGAAGTCCAACGTCTGGATTCTGACTGACCACAATGCCGTCCATGCTGTTATTTTCTGATTTCAACTGAAATCCAGCATTAGTGGCAGTACTCAATGCATCTGTCCAGGTCATGTTTTTCAGGTCAGGCACAACAACTTGCGTCACAACCGGTGTTTGAACACTTCCTTTCACATTGTAAAACACTACATAAGCAACATATATACTAAAGCCCAATAATATCAGCGTTGCCAGAATAATAAGCACAGTGATGATACTGGCGAAGCGTGAGCTGCGTCTGTTTTGGGGCACTGCACCTGAACGTGGCACCGTTCCAACCTGGCCAGGGCGAGGTGTAACAGACTCAGGCATATACATGGGTGGGTTATATCTCTGTTGATTGAGAGGTACTGTCCTATCATCGTTTATGCCTGGAACTCCACCTGCACCGTTACGGCTGGATGAGTCGTTTCCATTCAACAGAGCATCACGAGATGAAGCAGGGTTAAGTTTCTGGCCATCACGTGATGCGTTGCGTCCACTCGTGTTGGGACGTGGGGGGATTTGATTGTAGGTAATAGGTACTGGCGAATGTCCAGGCGTCATTGGAGCGGCCACGATCTCGCTCAGTTCGCTATCAGCAAGTGACTCTAACGCCCGCGCTAGTTGGGAACCATCTCGAAAGCGCATCTCTGGTACTTTTTCGAGACAGCGCAAAATGATTTCTTCTAGCGCCGGGGGGAGATTTGGATTGAAATGGCTCGGTGGGGTCGGGACATCTTGAATATGCTGCATGGCCACGGCCACGGGAGAATCACCATCGAACGGCGGATGACCTGTCACCATCTCATACATCACGATGCCTAGCGCATACACATCGGCAGCTGGGCTTACAATCTCTCCCTGCGCTTGCTCCGGTGCGTAATACTGCACTGTTCCTAACGTCATGCCCGTCGTGGTGAGTCGTTCAGCATTAATATCTTTATACACGCTGGCTATGCCGAAATCAGTCAACTTGATCGACCCACCGCGACCTACCAGCACATTTTGCGGCTTCACATCACGATGCACGATATCCCGACGATGCGCAGCGCCCAGACCCAGTGCAACGTCGTGGGCTATGATGATGGCACGATCAACATCCAGCACGCCACGGGAACGCAGATAGCGGCGCAGATCAGTACCCTCGACCAACTCCATGACGATATAATAATTGCCATCGGTTTGCCCATAGTCGTAGACCTGCACAATATTAGGATGCTGCAAGGCTGATGCCGCTTTCGCTTCGACCTGAAAGCGCCTCACAAACTTCGGATCAGTACTGTAAACTTCGCGTAGCACTTTAACTGCCACGACGCGATCCATCCGTAAATCCCGAGCACGATAAATGGTGGCCATGCCACCACGACCGATGGGGTCTTGTAACTGGTATCGATCTCCCAGAATTTCGATCTGCATAACTCCCCGCACATATGAAAGGGCCGCGAGTATCACCCATTCAAAAAAACGTACTACACCGCGCACACTATTTTAACGCATTATGCTATTTAATGGAACACCTTGTGCTAAAATTACATTTCTTTCCTGTACAGTTTTACAATCCCGCTGTGCCTGATATCCGTTCGTCGCCTATACGACGTGTTATGTGCCTCTCATCCATATGTTCAAGAAGAGGCAGAATATACTTTCGGGTCGTACCTAAGATGTCGCGTGCCTCTGCCGCTGTCATTTTGTGATGCTCTTGCAGGTAAGCAACAAGCTTTGCTATCGCTTCCTCGTAGCTCTCGCGCAGAAAAAGCACAGTATCACTGGAGCTACCCAACTTCACCAGCATCCCTTGCTCAATCAACGACGCCAAAACTTCGCTACCCACAATTGCCTCCGATTCGGAACGACCTGGAGGAGTGTAGGGAGACTCTCGGAACATGCGTAGGAGACGCTCAACTTGCTGCTGTTGTATGGTGTTAAATTTAGGTATAAATCCTGGTATCCTGATAAATCCTCCCGATGGGCCAGTAGAACTTACCACTTCTGCGAGTTGCCCTTCTTCCTGCAATATAAGGAAAATCTCTGATGCCATTTTTGGAGGCAGATTCAAGCGCGCGCGCCATTCCTCTTTAGAAAGACCGCTGCGAAGTGGATGCTGGCGGTGCTGCTCACTCACTAATCGAACAGACTCTTCTTTTAGGGTCTCCCATACTGTTTGGGCGAACCAGAACATACCGATCTTGCGTATACGTCCCTCAGATAACAACGTCTCCAATGTTTGCAATGTCACATCCTGTGATAAATTGCTTTGCTTAGTAATCTCTGCTAATTCATAGCCTACCAACCCGTGTAATGACTTCGCGCCAGCCCGAACCGTTTCTCGTCTCCTATCCAGAGCCGACAGCACCAACTCATCCAGTGATCCACGTTCGAGTGTTTCGAGGGCTGTCAGTACAGGTTGCTGAAAACGGCGGTGATAACGCGGATGCACATCGATTACCTCACCTCCACCAATCGTCGAACTTGGTGACGGAATACGCAGGATAAAGCGATCACGCCGGGCGACTACTGCTGGACGACTTAGACGCACCTGTGCCCATGCACTCTGACCAGGTTTGAGTTCCTCAACATCCAATAGCCTCACCTTTGCGGGCACCTCCTGAGAACCACTATAAAAGTCAATCAGAGTATTATGCCCGAGTGGCCGTGTCACATCCGCCAATAGTTGAATACGTGCATCAATCAGCATTGTGCGCTGCAGTTGTCCGGGTAAAGTAACCACGTTACCACGTTCTAGCTCAGTACGAGATACATTCGCCAGATTCATAGCCACTCGGTTTCCAGGAGTAGTCACCTCAGCCTGGCGTCCATGCATCTGTAAACTACGAATACGCGTTTTAAGCCCTTGTGGTTGTACTTCCACTTCCTGCCCAGTTCTGAAGACACCATCCAATAATGTTCCAGTCACAATGGTACCAAAACCAGTCATTGTGAAAACACGATCAATTGGCAGACGAGGGCGAGCAATGTTTTGCCGCTCCTCCGTCTCGTCAAAAATCCTCTCCAACTGCGCAACTAATGCTGGAAGCCCCTCTCCAGTATAGGCAGAAACCGGGATAATCTCTGCACCAGCCAATGTGGTCGGCTGCAGTTGCTCCGCCACCTCTTCACGCACAAGTTCGATCCACTCTTCGTCAACAAGATCAACCTTGGTAAGCGCAACTACACCCTGTCTCACACCCAGTAGATCTAGAATTGCCAGATGTTCACGTGTTTGAGGCATGACCCCTTCATCGGCAGCAATCACCAGTAATGCTGCATCAATCCCACCCACACCTGCTAACATATTCTTAATGAAACCTTCATGACCAGGCACATCCACAACACCAACTTCGCGTCCACCTGGCAGCTTCAACCAGGCAAAGCCCAGGTCAATGGTCATGCCACGTTCCTTCTCTTCAGCCAGTCGATCAGGGTCTATACCAGTAAGAGCTTTAACCAGAGTGGATTTGCCGTGATCAATATGCCCAGCAGTACCAATACAACTCATATCAAATAAACCTATGGAGTAAGTAGCTTGCGCTTCTTTGCAACAGGAAACGATAGTATGGCACAGGATGATAACGAGTCCAAGTATACTACAGGCTGATCATTCTGACTATCCTTTGAATGGTACTTTCTCACAATTTAATGGTAATTTTGTATATGTGCTATACTGTGAATGTGCGACGAGAGCTCCAAAACACGAATCCTCGGGATGGGGTCATGAACGAAAAAATCCAGTCTGTACTCAACTCACTACCACATAAGCCGGGCATCTACTTGATGAAAGATGCTCAAGGTACAATACTGTACGTTGGCAAAGCCATTTCTCTCTATAATCGCGTACGTTCCTACTTCCAGGAATCCAGTGTTCTTGGCCCGAAAAACCGCAGTATGGTAGCAAAGGTCGAAGATATTGAATTCCTCGTTGTTAAAAATGAAGTTGAAGCCCTGGTACTGGAGAGTAACTATATCAAGCAATATCGCCCAAAGTACAATGTGCTTCTACGCGACGATAAAAGCTATCCCTACATCAAGGTCTCACTGACAGAGGACTTTCCGCGTGTCTACCGTGTACGCAGTTTTCAGCGCGATGGCAATCGCTATTTCGGACCATATACCAACTCTGGCGCGGTTGACTCTACGCTAGACTTGCTCAATAAGCTTTTTGCATTCCGCACCTGTCGTTATGATGCCAGTGCCTGGGCGCCACCCCGCAACGGCGAACCACCTTCCGGATGGAAGCAAAAGCTGCTGCCCCGCCCCTGCACGCAGTACTATATTCACCGCTGTATCGCTCCCTGTGTCGCATACGCTACACGAGAGGAATACGATACCGTGATCCAACAGGTGATATTGTTTCTGGAAGGCAAACATGACGAGGTGGTCAAAACTTTGCAGGAGCAGATGCAGACAGCCGCAGAAAATCTCAACTTTGAGGAAGCCGCCCGCATTCGTGACCGCATTAAAGCGGTCGAGCGTATCCTGGAAAAACAGCGCATCATTCACACCGAGGGGCAAGACGACCAGGATGTGATTGCCCTCGCCAGCAGTGAGGATGAGACAAGCGCCCTGGTTTTCTTTTTCCGCAATGGAAAGCTTGTTGGGCGAGAATTTTTTATCTTGCAGGGTACTCGCGATAGCAGCTCAGGCGAAGTGATGAGTTCATTCATACAGCAATTCTATGAAAGTTCACCACACGTCCCTGCTGAAGTGATTGTCGAAGCTGAGCCAGACGACAAGGTAGTTGTCCAGAGTTGGCTCAAGGAGAAACGTGGAGGCGCAGTCAGTATTAGTGTGCCCAAACGTGGCGAAAAGGTGCGCCTGATCGAAATGGTAAAGCAAAACGCTCAGGAAGTATTAGAGCAACAGCGTATTAAGTGGCTCACTGATAGCCAGAAAACCCAACTGGCGTTGGAGGAACTGCAAGAGGCGCTTAATCTGGCCGCACCACCACAACGTATCGAATGCTACGACATCTCAAATACTCAGGGCACAAACTCAGTGGGAGCGATGGTTGTTTTCGAGGCAGGACGTCCGAAGAGCAGCGAATACCGGCGTTTCAAGATTAAAACAGTCGAAGGCCCTAACGATTTCGCAAGCCACCAGGAGATGTTACGCAGGAGATTTCGCAGGCAGTCCTCAAATAACAGCGAAAGTGATGGTCCTCTCGAAGAAAACGAGGGCGAAAACACCTTACAAATGGAACAGGAAGTGCCCCTGCAACACGAATGGGCAATACCCGACCTGATTATTATCGACGGAGGCAAAGGGCAACTCAGTGCTGCAATGGAGGTATTGCAGGAACTTCATATCGATATTCCAACCGTAGGTCTCGCGAAAGAGAATGAAGAGATATTCATACCCGGATCTCCAGATCCGATTATCTTACCCCGCTCGTCACAAGGACTCTACATGGTACAACGCATTCGTGATGAGGCACATCGCTTTGGCATTACCTATCACCGTAAGCTGCGTTCTGATCGTACATTTAAATCTGTATTAGACGAGATTCCAGGCATCGGGCCGAAGCGCAAGCAGGCGCTAATGAAGCACTACGGCTCGGTTCGTGCAATCAGTGCGGCCAGCATCGATGACCTCGCAGCCCTCAATGGCATGACCCGTGATGCCGCCGAAAAAGTCAAAGAATATATTGGACGTGTAGAGTGAAGTGGGAATACTTTCCCGCTCCTGTCGCGTTATAATGATTAAGACCAGTTTAGGTTAACACTCCCACCAAATGATTGACAACAATCAAGCTGAACGCTATATAATAGTAGTGACCATCATCTTATGCTTAACAGCGCGTAGCGAAATAACTTAGAGGTAATAACTGTATGCCAACGTATGAATATCTCTGCCGGGTATGTAGCCATCGATTTGAGACCTGGCAAAAAATGACCGACGATCCTTTAACAACCTGTCCTGAATGTGGCGGAGTCATCCGCAGAGTGCTTTTCCCGGCTGGCGTCGTCTTCAAAGGATCCGGCTTCTACAAAACCGATCATAACGGTTCCGGCTCTGTAGCAAGTGAAAATGGCAACGCTAATAAGAGCGAAAAGGCTGAATCCAGTCAAGAAAGTGAAACGAAAGCTGCCAGCAAAAGCAAATCAAACGAGAGCAGCACAGCAACATCCAGCGCTAAGACAAGCGAGAACAAAGTACCCGCGAACACGAAATAAGAAGTAGCAACCATGACAGAGTCAACACTTGCTATAATGCAACGGCGACAGATTGAAATAACCATTGGTGAGTTATTACTGACCTCTGACCATTATATACGTTTGGGGATTGTTGAACGCCTCCGCCATCTTATCTCGCACGCTGATCCAAGTTTAGATGTAACGCAACTTAGCGAGATAGCCCAAGAAGAACTACAAGAACTGGATTTGCTGCCGGATGTAGATAACAAATAAGAGCTGACGAATCTCACAGTGTCCAGGATAAACTACTATTTTATCCTATGGCAACTATCCCTTTGGCATAGTGCCACAACAAACCGGGTATACTACTCATTACAAAATAATCCTCAGATGAAGTGAGGAAGATAGGTGAGGTATGCAAGTGGAGCAGGAGCAATCACAGGACGAAGTTATAGCGGCTTTACAGCGCCAGGTTGACGAGCTCACAGAGAATAACCTTCTTTTAAAGGAGCAACTGGCACGCAAAGAACAATTTGTTGCCATGATTGCACACGAGTTACGTAGCCCACTGACTCCCATCATCAACTATGCCCAGATTGTAGCACGCCCCAACCAGCGTCGTGAGACCATCGAACGTGGCACCAATATCATTATAAGCCAGGCCTGGCGTTTGTCACGTCTTGTCAGCGATTTACTAGATTCTTCACGGCTATCGAGTGGACAATTCACTTTAGCTTGCAATCCTTGCGATGCGGTTAAGCTTGTGAAAGAAACAGTCGAGCAACTACGGCCCATCGCGCCATATCACAAGTTCGCTGTAGATGTACCAGACACTTCTATTATAGGCACCTGGGATTACGGTCGCCTCCAGCAAGCACTAGGGAACTTGATCGACAACGCCATCAAATATTCTCCCGAAGAAACTACTATTACAATCCGAGCATGGCGTAATCCCGGCAAAGTATCTATCAGCGTACACAACGAGGGCGAAAACATTCCCCATGTTGAAATAGATCAGCTATTTCGCCCCTATAGCCGTTTAGCAACCAGCAGCCGCCAGAAAGGTTCTGGCCTGGGCCTCTACATCGCTAAAAGTATCATAGATGCTCACGGGGGAGAACTTCAACTCGAACGACCTGCAGAAAAGCATCAAGGCACTACCTTCTCATTCGCTTTACCACTCCCTTAACAGGAGTGCAGAAGACGCAGTCCTTTGCCGGAGTTCGGGCCCGCGCATCTGGGGGATGCAACAGCGGTCTCCCGAAAATCCCCTTTTACCTCTCCTGCCGCCGCCAGTTAACCAGGCAGGAGTGCAGAGGACGCAGTCCTTTGCCGGGGTGCGGGGTGTCCCCGAAAATCCCCTTTTACCTCTCCTGCCGCCGCAGGCGGCTAATCAGTAAGACCCACAGGTCAATCCTGTAAATTTAGACAGGATTGACCCGTCATAACTATCTGCACAAAAAACCGTCGAAACTAGCGGTGCGCAACACAAAATCCAAAGCTATACTTACAACTGTGCAGAGGAAACTACCAGCATAACCCTACGACCGACACAGCGCTGATTGTGGAACCCGGCGCAATGCCAGTCGTTCAGGCAAAACACTCTTAAATCTGCGTGCGAGGCGGACAACAATTCAGTGATTTGCCTAGAGGTATCATCGGATATGACATCGCAGGGAAATGCTGGTAGGGACCATACAACCTTGTAATTGCACAAGCAATACGTAAGCATTATCCTATACAAGCAGAAATGCAGCGCAAAAAGGAGAAGAGCATGGCGCAATGGGCTTACAAAGTAGCATACATCGATTATCGTGGGCGTATTTCTAGCGAAGGGCTTGAGACACTCATCGGCAACGAGCGACGCAGCACCTTTGCCCGTCGCTACATGAACACCCTTGGAAAAGAGGGATGGGAACTGGTAGGTATCCAGCCACTAACCGCAAACTCAGCCTATTATGTTTTCAAACGTCCCGCACAAGAAGGTGATTTCGCCGACGAGGCTCCAGCAGAATCGAGCCAGGAGACCCCTTCAAGCAGTGGACCAACTGTAGAGACAGCTTAGATCAATCTTTTTCTGGAATACCCCGATTCCAGGCAGAGGTCGCTAACTCTATTAACGACCTCTGCACTCACGAAAAAATTCAAGAACACAACAGGCCCTGGCAAAGCATCAGCGTTGGATCACGTTCATAAACTCCATTACGTCTTTATTAAACCTGTCTGGCATCTCGGCGAATGGAGCGTGCCCACAGTTGGGATAATCCACCCTCGACGCGTGACTGATATGGCGAGCGATGTGATCTGCATAGATTGGAAGAACGATGCGGTCGTTGCTTCCCTGGACAATCAAGGTAGGAATGGTCAGGTTCTTCATCAACTCTTTGTTATCAATCTGGCGCGAGAACATCCCCTGACGTGAAGCTGGCAAGGTGACGGCATTGAACCCCATGGTGATATAGAAGTCATGCGAATCAAACGGCTCCTGGGGCACTAACTCGATAAAGCGTTGCAACGCAGTACTTCCCTCAATAAAGTCCGTAGAGAAAAACCCCGGGATCAATTGTAAGAACTCAGTCCCGAGCCATTTAGCAGACTCTTCATCGCCCTGCTCTGTGACTGCGTCAACGAAGATAAGCCCCCCAACATTGTCTTGCCCGTAATGGCGTATATACTCGCACATCATGTAGCCACCATAGGACCAGCCACACATAGCAGGCTTCTTCAACTGCAATTCAGTAATGACCGCATGAATGTCATCTGCCCAGTTCTTGCTTTCCTTAAATACTTCAGGATCGATCGGTTTGTCAGACAGGCCATGTCCACGAATATCCATTCTCACCATATGAAACTGACTTGCCAGATCACTCTCAAATTGCTTGTCCCAGGACAAACGGCTTTGACAGTACCCATGAAGCCAAAGAATGGAGGGCTTAGCACGGTCTCCGATCTCCTCAACACATAACTTTGCGCCTCCAGCGCCTTGAACGTAGCGCCCATTGAACTTGGGATCCGGTTTCATTAGGAACCTCCAATCACTAGAAACAACATCGTTGCTTAAGCATAAGCAACGTCTTTATTTTAAGCAGAGGAATCGCAAATAGACTAACAGCGGTGTTGTATGAAAGTTGTATAAAGCTATAGCTAACCATCCTTAAGCTTTAAGAAATCCACTCCCTTTCTTGGGAGAGACCATCGGGATGTGCTTACCTTTTTAAAATTAAATAGGTTGAAGCAGTAAATGTCGAGAGTCAGTCCTAACATCTATTCATAAAGGGAGTGCAGAGGGCGAAGCCCTTTGCCAGGAGTGCGAAGGTGTCCCTCGCTTCCTTCTTTCTCTTGCAGGCCGTAGGCCTGCAAATAGATTCATGAGTGGATGACAATCAGTTTTCAAGTAAGGCTTTCACGCAGCATCGCCAAATGGAGCCAAAGACTTCTAATATCCACAAAATTTTATGCTACACTTTGTGCAAGTGATTGAAGCCAGGAAGAAAAGGAGGACGAGACAATCATGGCAGAAATTATCGATGCTCATGTACATATCGGACGTTATCATCTCCCCATTGAAGACATTGACCCTTTGCTCAAATCAGCAGGAATCAACCGTGCCATTGTCTTCGCAGACCCAGAGAGCAACGACATGGTGAATGATTCAACCTATGCGCTTGAAGCAGCACGAAGGATGGGCTACTACGCTTTTTACTACTATGGTGGCAACGCCTATAGCGGTCAACGACCATATGATCATCTTCCCATCCCTGACGACCTCGACCAATACAACGGCATCAAATGGCACTGCTGGTTCTCTCCCGCGCACGATGGCGGACTGCGTTTCAGCTACCCCATTAATATGGACCACGTTCGTCGTCAGATGGATGCGCCAGATTTTCAGGCCGTCATGAAAACCATTCAAACATTCAATTTCCCTATGACTTTCGAGGAACATTTTGAAGTTACCTGTGAATTTGTCAGCCGTTACCCCGATGTCACTTTAATTATCCCGCATATGGGCATGCTCAATGGCGGCCAGGAACGGGTGCAGTCACAATTTCGCGATAACCCAAACATCCATTTTGATACGAGCCTCGGTCAGATAAACGAGACAATTGTCCAGACCCTGGGCGCTTCACGCCTGCTCTATGGCTGCGACTATCCCTACGGTTGGCCCGCCGATAATCTACGCCGCGTACAACGCCTCAAGATTTCAGAAGAAGAGAAAGATTTGATGCTAGGAGGCAATGTAAAGAGATTAGTTAAAGAGTAAGACATGTAGTGGCATCCCTACATTGACCGATATCACTTGCATCAAAGATGCTGGCTGCATGCTTTTTCTCCTCAATTCGCTCTATCTCACAACTGATTTGGCCATCAGGATATCTGGCTTGCCGAGCCCATTTGCATCAGGCATCACACCGATAATCACATAACCCTGCTTCTGGTAAAACTCATAAGGATGTTGTTTCAAGTTCCTGATGTGGGCAACATGCTCCCAGACATTTGGAAAGAGATCGATTCCGGCAAGGCTGGTCTGATAATTTACATCATCAGTGCCAAGTGTAATCGTCAGCCCACCACTCTCTTTTACGCGCGCTTCCAGGTCAGCCACCAGCGCTCGTCCGATACCTTTCCCTTGCTGACTGACACGCACCACCAATGGATGCAGTTCCCATACATGCCCGCGATAATGACTAATGCCACCGATCCAGCCGAGTACCGTTCTGTCCTCATCAACGGCTATCCGGCTGATGCGGTCTGCCGCAAAGGACTCGCGCACTTCATCCAAAGCAGACTCCAGATCAGGCCAGGCATATGGCCAGTTTACAGCAAAGCTCTCTACCAACATCGCAGCAACTTGCTGAATAGCTGACTCATCAGTAGGATCAAGATCAACAATGCGCATAGCTGTCCTCCTCGTGCATCATGTTTTCTTCATAGACACTGCCACAGCATCTCACCTTCCATGGCCAATGTGTCATCGATGCATATTTTACACTAGCACGTCTCTTCTATTTTATTGTGCTTCCCCAAGCTTAGCTGCGGAACTTTTTCGCACACGGCGTGGCGTTCCCCAGAAAGCCCATTCCTTGTACCAGCCGAGGATATTGGCCCACCCCCATCGTTTGATCTCGCGTTTCTGTGTGGCAATATTGGAAAGTACCTTGTCCCACCTACGGTGCTCAAGGGTCACTCTAGTGCCTCCATCAATCGCCTCGAAGCGCACTTCGACCTCCGTATCGTCAATAGTATGTCCAGCATCCCGGTACAAAAATACAAAGCGAATACCAGGCTCCCACACCGTGATCCGGCCGCACTCGAAGCCCTCGCCAGTTGCTTCATCGTAGACCTCAATCCAGCGACCTCCTATGCCAGGTTCGATACGGATGCCGACCGCCCGCGCCGAGTCATTCCAATTGATAGGACCTGGCCTCCACCAGCGGTTGATCTCCTCTGTAAATACCACGAACGCGGTCATGGGGTCGAGTGCTACCTCGACAGAGGCACTTACAGTATCTGGAAGTTTCATGTCTGCTTTCCTTTCTGTGTATGCTCAGCATAGTGCTTAAAGGAGTCAAGCTGGTCAGTCCAGAATGCCTGCACCTGGTCGAGCCACGCCTGTAAGGAGATGAAAGGATCAGGACGCAGCCAGTACACGCGAAGACGAGCATCACGATTGCTCTTCTCGTCTTCGACCGCAACCAGGCCACTCTTCCGGAGCACCCGCAGGTGTCGACTCATCGCAGGGCCGCTCATCCTACACGCCTCAGCGAGTTCGCCAGCCCTGCGAGGATGTTCTCGCAATAGTTCCACAACGTGACGTCTGGTAGGGTCAGCCAACGCAGCAAGCGTAGTGTCAAGTTCGATACTCATATGCTCGCTTTCGAACTTCTCACGAAAGAACTATCAAAGTACTTAATTCTCGCATTAACTAACCCTTTTCTTGTTATTCTAAGCATAGCGAAGAATCTCTCGGCGTGTCTTTTGTCATTCTGAGCATAGCGAAGAATCCCTCCCATCAAAATACTTAACTATTCAATTAAATAACTCTTTGGTTAAAAATTAACATCTCAGTTACTGATTGTCAAGAGGTTATGAGTGTAGTTACGCATCAGACCTCCGCATCAAAGACTTCACGTAGTTGGGCCACCCAAACTGGCTAACCATGTCCTGGCGCGAAATTGCCGAGATTCGCTACATCCGTTACGGCAGAAAGCCCAACCATCACAGTAGTAAACGCATTGCCACCTCCGGCCTGCCTCCCTCACTCAAAGCTAGACCGAGTGGCTCTTAGCCTTGCGGCAGCCCGAACGGCACAAACAAAAGACCAGGCGCTCGTCCCTGGGATCGCGCAACTCCGATTCCCTGAGATGGGCGCAGATCGGTCTCTAGAGGCGCTCTAAGGCGTTCCTCTTGTGTCGGGGTTCTGAATCGGTTACACTTGATGAGAGAACCTTTGTTCCATTGAGCAAGAGAGGAGAAAAGATGACACTACGACTAGTCCCCCCCAACCAGGACGAGAACATGGAGACCGGCGAGAGGAGACGAAGATGAACTATTTCATTGTCAATAGGGAACAACTCTCACGAGATGGGAATACCTATGAACTGCAAGGGTACCAGTATGGAAGCACCACTATTTCTTTGATTCTGGTGGACGTGCCGCCAGGAGAGGGCCCAAAGTTGCATGTTCATCCCTATGAAGAGGTCTTTGTCATCCAAGAAGGCTGTGCCACCTATACGATTGGTTCGACCACGCTCGAAGCGAAGGCAGGGCAAATTGCGATTGTCCCGGCAGGTGTACCTCACAAGTTCGTCAATTCAGGTTCGGGGCGCTTGGTGCAGGTGGACATCCACCACAGCCCACGCTTTATCACTCAGTGGCTTGAAGACTAGTCAAGCCGGAAGCTTCCTTATCTGACGGAAGGAGAAGCATGATTATCATCGATGAAGAAAGAGCGTCGGACTCTCCTTTTGTCGAACGGATCTGGCGCAGCCATAGTGAGGGCGTTAACCCGTTTCTCTCGATTGCCGTGAACCACTGTGAGTTCGTGGTGAGTAGACTCCAGGTCAAGGTCACCATGACGCTGCGGGGTCCCGAGACCAAAGCCACTCCGATTGGAAACGCTCCTGCAGAGGGGGAGTGGGTCGGCATCCTGTTGAAGCTGGGCGCGTTTCTGCCACATCTGCCCACAAGCAGGCTGGTGGATGGCGGGGTTGACTTGCCGACCGCTTCGAGCAACTCTTTCTGGCTGGGTGGCTCGAACTTCCAATTTCCTGACTATGAGAATGCCGACATCTTTGTCGCGCGGCTGGTGCGTGAGGGACTGCTCCTTCGTGACCCCGTCGTCGAGGCTGCTTTCCAAGGGCAGCTCACAGACCTGACCCAGCGTGCGGTTCAGTATCGGTTTGTGCAGGCAACCGGGATCACGCAGAGCACTGCCCGGCAAATCGAACGAGCCCGCTATGCCGCCTTCCTCTTACAGCAAGGCGTCTCGATCCTGGACACCATACAGCAGGCCGGGTATTACGATCAGCCGCATCTGACCCGATCGCTGGGGCGCTTTATTGGACAAACCCCTGCTCAACTGCTTCATCACAGCCGGCCTGAGCAGCTTTCGTTTTTGTACAAGACAACACTCTTTCCTTGAGGCATACTACACTTACGAAATGTCTCTGTAAGAGATCAGCATCAAAGGAGTATTGAGCATGAGAAAAGTCATTGCCGGTTTGTTTATCACCCTCGATGGGGTCGTGGAGTCGCCCGATAAATGGCAAGACCACTTCGATGAGGATATGGGGCAGGCCATGATGGAACAGCTCGCCTCTCAGGACGCTGTCCTGCTGGGGCGAGTGACCTATCAGGAGTGGGCCTCCTACTGGCCCACTGCTACGGATGAACCGTTTGCGAGCTTTATTAACTCCACGCCTAAGTATGTCTTCTCGACCACCCTAGAGAGCGTGGAAGCATGGCAGAACTCGACACTGGTCAAGGGCGATCTCGCCCAAGAAATCGCTCGGTTGAAGCAGCAACCAGGAAAGAACATCGGCACTGCCGGAAGTCCAACCCTCGTCCGCTCTCTGCTGGAACAGGGCCTGCTGGATGAGCTGATTCTCCTGGTCCACCCTGTGGTTGCGGGCAGTGGAAAGCGTCTCTTCAAAGATGGGGAGAGCCTCAAAAGATTGAACCTGCTCTCTGCAAAACCGACCAGGACCGGAACCGTGATCCTCACCTATCAGCCGCGAAAGGCTTAGAGCGAAGCCGGGCGAAGCAATTAATGAGCAGGAGAGCCTTCCTCTTTCTGCAAAGATTGTGGCCCACCTGGTAGTGAGGGTGGAGACTGTCTCATAAAATTGAAAAAATAGGAGAATCCCATGCAAACAGTAACATCTAAAGACGGCACTACAATTGCTTTCGACAAGGTTGGGTCCGGCCCAGCCGTCATCCTGGTCAACGGTGCGATAGCGTATCGTGCCTTTGACCCGAGTATGGCACAACTGGCCGAACTGCTTGGCACACACTTCACGGTCTACAACTACGATCGGCGCGGCCGTGGCGACAGCGGCGACACCCAGCCCTTCGCCAAGGAACGCGAGATGGAAGACCTGCAAGCACTGGTCGAGGACGCTGGCGGCACAGCCATGGTCTTTGGTATCTCGTCGGGCGCTGTAGTGAGCCTGGATGCCGCCGCCATCACCCCGGGCATGACCAAAGTCGGGGTGTATGAGCCGGCGCTCATTGTCGATGACAGCCGCCAGCCCGTGCCCGCCGACTACACGGAGCACCTCACGACGCTCGCGGCCGAGGGGAAGCGCGACGAAGCGGTCGAATACTTTTTGACACAAGCCGTGGGCATTCCGGCCGAATACATCGGTGGCATGAAGCAGGATCAAGCAACGTGGTCTGGCATGACTGGCGTGGCACATACCATTGCCTACGACGCGGCTTTTGTCGGCAATGTCATGCAGGGCAAACCGCTCCCAACTGATCGCTGGGTCAAGGTGACCTTGCCTGTGCTAGTGGCAGATGGTGGTGCGAGTGACGCCTGGATCCACCATGCCGCTGATGCGCTGGCCAAAGTCTTGCCACACGCCAGCCGCCACACGCTTGCAGGTCAAACCCACATGGTTGACCCCACAGTGCTCGCCCCGGTCATCATCGAATTCTTTCAGTAATAACACCAGACAGGGGTGGGATGAACTCCATAGCTCGTTTTCTCCCACCCCCAAGTCAATATCTAAAAAGGGGTAAATCAGAGAATTTTGTGAGCGGAAATGTGATATATGACAGGTCACTATGTCATTTGATGTTAAGCATTGACTTAATTAAGTTAATGCTTTATAATACATTACATGGATATGTTTGTTGCACTTGCCGATCCGACGAGAAGGAACATTTTAGAACTCCTCGCCACCAGTGGCGAGTTACCTGCCACTGCGATCTACGAGAATTTTCCAGTTAGCCCACAAGCGGTCTCACAACATCTCAAAGTGCTCCGTGAGGCACACTTAGTGGAGATGGAAAAACGTGCACAAAAGCGCTTGTACCGCCTCAATCCACAGACGCTGTCTCAATTTGAAGCATGGGTTCAGCACATACAGCAGAGGTGGGAAGAGCGCTTTTGTGCATTAGATACCGTACTCGAACGTGAAAAACAGAAGCTCGTGAATGACGAGCAAGAAAGCAGGTGATACGATGAACAATCAAGGGAAGGATACCATGAGAAAAGTCTTTCTCTCCATGACGATGACCTTTGACGGCTTCTTTGCCGGGCCACACGATGAGCTGGTCTGGATGTCTCAGACACCAGATCAGGAACTCAACGATGACATAGTTGCCTTCTTTCAAGGCATTGATCGTGGTTTTATTGGCTACCCGACGGCTTCAGAGATGATCCCATACTGGTTAAACGTCGCGAAAAACTCTTCGGCCTCAAAGGCTGAACGTGCCATTGCGCAGGCAGTGAACACATTACACCCTCTCATTCTCTCGCACCAGGAAGAAAAACTTGAGTGGGAGAATACAGAGCTACTCGTGGTGAAGAGTGATAATGATCTGGTTGAAGCGGTGAAAAAGATGAAGCAGCAGCCCGGCAAAGACTTGGGAGTGCCTGGCGGCATTCGCACGGCCCAAACGTTTGTGCGACTGGGTTTAATTGATGAGTACGTGCTGATGGTCCATCCGGTTGCCATCGGCAATGGGAAACGCGTGTTCACGGACAGGGTCAACTTGGAGTTGGTCAGCGCAAAGACGTACACGTCCGGGGTGATGCGCGTGTGTTACCGGCCACGCTGAGCGAAGGAGATGAAGATACATGACAACAATTAAAAAAACAAAAATTACAGCAGAACCGGGAAAACAAGAAATACTCATCACCCGCGAATTCGATGCACCGCGAGAGCTTGTGTTTAAAGCATGCACCGATCCAAAACTTATCCCGCAATGGTGGGGACCGAGATACCTTTCAACCGAAGTTGATAAGATGGATGTGAGACCTGGTGGTCAATGGCGTTTCCTCAATCGAGACGCTCAGGGAAACGCATACGCATTTCACGGCGTGTATCACGAAGTACAGGCACCTGAGCGCATTATTGATACCTTTGAGTTTGAAGGGTTACCGGAAACAGGACATGTGACGCTCGAGACGATGAAACTCGAAGAATTGCCTGGAGGACGAACAAGGTTAACGGTTCAATCTGTTTTCCAGTCGGTCGCTGACCGCGATGGCATGCTTCAAAGTGGCATGGAAGAAGGCCTCAATGAGACCTATGATCGTCTTGCAGAACTTCTGAAAAAGATGTAGAGGCTCTTACCGTCACGTTCACCGAACTGAGCGGCATGACGAAACTCACGTTGCAGGCCAAGGTCTGGAAGTCGACGTCCATCGTCTTCACAGCCGAAGCCCTCATGGAGGAAGGCTGGAACCAAAATCTGGATCACGAGGCTTAGCACGTGGGATATCTGAAAGGAGAAATTATGATGGCAGAGAACACCAAAGAGAACATGACTGCAGCCCCTGAGATGAAACTTGAGCTGGTACCGGTCCCCGTGTCTGATGTGGACCGTGCCAAGGCTTTCTACGAAAAGGCTGGCTTTCACTTAGAGGTGGATACACGGCCTACCGACACGATGAGGGTGGTCCAGTTCACCCCACCCGGCTCGGCTTGTACCATTGTCTTTGGGACCGGGATGGGCGACATTTCTGCTATGAAGCCCGGATCAGTCAAGGGGCTGCACCTGGTCGTCGCGGACATAAACAAGGCTCGTTCGGCACTCGTGCAACGTGGAGTGGAAGTCGGTGAGATCACAGATGTTCAAGGAGTGAAGTATGCTGGCTTCAGCGACCCAGATGGCAATTCGTGGCTGTTGCAGGAATTTCCGCCAGAGTTGAGACAGCCTGGGCAGAGCTTCTATTAAGAAGGAGCCATAGGATGGCACAGACGAGTTCACACCAACACAACCCTGCACTCAACCACCTTGAATTCCTGGTTGGTGAGTGGGAGATGGAACTATCCAATGCGTCTTTTCTTCCTCGCCCATCTGACACAGCAAAAGGACATGTCTCTTTCGAGTGGGTACAGGATGGTGCTTTTCTTGTGATGCGCATGGGCGACAAACCACCGGGTCCACCCGCAGCCATTTGGCTCATCAGCCGAGATGAATCGACCCCTAACTACACAGTACTCTATTATGACTCTCGAACCGTTTCGAGGGTCTATGGGATGAGCTTCTCGGAGAGTGTGTGGAAGATGTGGAGGGAATCACCAGGCTTCTGGCAGCGCTATGAGGGCACAGTGAGCTATGACGGCAAGACCATCACCGCCCGGTGGGAGAAATCTGCTGATGGCACACAATGGGAGCACGACTTCGACGTGACGTATACAAAGGTCAGCTAGTCAACGAAAGACTGGAGGGCTTTTTATGAACGGAAATGAAGAGAGCGCCAAAGCGCTTCTCTCTCAGGTGCTCTTGACGTTTACATAACAAAACCTTTTCGAAACTTTAAGCTTTTGTTACTCTGTCCCTGATGACAGTAACCTTCACTCGCCCTATGAATGGTCACATATATCTGAGGCTTATTCAGAATCGGACCCTACAACCTGGCTGCATTTGTTCTTGTTCATACGTGGGTCATCGTCTCAAACGCTCTTCTCCCTCTGCTGATTTGGCTTCACGAGCAGGTGTAAGAACCACGCCTTTGATCAGGTCAGCAGCTCGCTCGCCAATCATGATGCTGGGAGCATTGGTGTGCCCGCTGATGATGCTGGGCATCACCGAGGCGTCGGCCACTCGCAACCCCTCGATGCCGATCACGCGCAGTTGAACATCAACGACGGCCAGCAGGTCGCTGCCCATCTTGCATGTACCGACGGGATGGTAGAGCGTTTCAGCGCGGCTGTACAGAAATTCCGCCAGGTCTTCGTCGCTCTGCACTTCTTCGCCGTGAAGAAACTCTGGGCCGCGATAGGGGGCAAAGGCGCGGGCTTGGCCGATCTGGCGGCAGCGCTTGAGTCCCTCAATCAGGATCTTGAGATCCTGTTCGCTTGTCAGGTAATTGGCCTGAATCTTTGGCGGGTCAGCTGGATTGATGGAGCGGAGCGTGATGCTCCCTTTGCTTTCTGGATGCAGCAAAACGACGCTGATACAATAGCCATGACCGGGGGGGTTAAGAGCGCCATGCTCGGCGAAGAAGGAGGGCACAAAGAAGATTTCCAGATCAGGCACGGCCAGCTCTGGCTTCGTCTTCACAAACGCTGCCCCCTCGGGGCCGTTGGAAGTTAATGGCCCCTTCTTGAAGAGCAGAAAGGTGACCACATTGCCCAGCTGCTCGGCGCTGGCAAGGGTGATCGGCTGGGTGCAGTGATATTGCACGCCGCTGGCGAGATGGTCTTGCAGGTTGTGGCCGACGCCCGGCAGATCGGCCACCACATCGATGCCCAGCGCTTTCAGCTGAGTGGCTGGCCCGATGCCGGAGAGCAGCAACAGCTGCGGAGAGTTGATCGCGCCCCCACACAGGATGACCTCGCGATTGGCGCGCACCTGCTCGCTCTGGCCATGCTGCTGCCATTCCACGCCAACAGCGCGCTTGCCCTCAGTCAGGATACGGCTCGCCAGCACCTTGGTACACACCGTGAGGTTGGGCCGTTTCAGCGCCGGGCGCAGATACGCATCGGCGGTGCTGAAGCGGCGACCGCCTTTCTGCGTCACCAGCGCGTAGTTGACGCCCTCTTGATGCGGACCGTTGAAATCGTCGGTCTTGGGGATGCCAACCTCGGCGGCTGCCTGCAAGAAAGCGGTTGTCAGAGGGTTTGGCGAGCGCTGCTCGGCGATGTTGAGCGGTCCACCTGCGCCGCGCCAATCGGTTGCCCCACGCTCATAGTTTTCCATTTTCTTGAAGTAAGGCAACACCTCGGGGAAGCTCCAGCCTTGCGCGCCGAGTTCGGCCCATTCGTTGTAGTCCTGGCGATTGCCGCGCACATACATCATGGCATTCATCGAGCTCGAGCCACCCAGCATCTTGCCGCGCGGCCAGTACATCTTGCGGTTGTTCATCTGGGGTTCTGGTTCCGTCTCATAGGCCCAGTCGTAGGCGGTCTTGAACAATCTGAGCCATGTGATGGGGATATGAATCTCTTGCTTGTCGTCTGGTCCTCCTGCCTCCAACAGAAGGACGTTGACCTTGGGGTCTTCGGTCAGGCGGTTGGCGAGTACGCACCCTGCTGACCCGGCACCGATGATGATGTAGTCGTACATGCATGCTTCCTTTCTTTTGCGAGAAGAACGGGTGGGCATAGAGAAAGCTTCTCGTGCCACACAGTCTCTAAAAAGAAGTGTACTGGGGGGTGCTCACAAATGTGCTCGGAAAAGTGCTCAAATTGCTAATCGTCTTTGCCTTGGCGTAGACGTTCATAGAGAGCAGTTGTCTCTGGCGTCGGCAGTGAGCCAAGCTCGTCACGCATCCATTCGAGCAGGCTTTGATAGTGGCGTAGTGCCTGGCCACGTTCGCCCTGGCGGACGTAGCAGCGCATCAGCTCACGGTGCGTCGCCTCCTGGTAGCTGTCGTAGGCAATGGCCCGGCGGTAGGCCTCAGTTGCCTCGGCATAGCGACCTTCCGCGAAGCACAACTGGCCCAGCGCAAGCAGGGCCTCGAGGTACATGTGCTGCAATGCCTCCCGCCTGACGAGGGGCCAGTTGCCTGTCACCATCTCCTCGAGGAAGTCACCCTGGTAGAGTTTGACTGCTTCCGCCAGCGCCTGGATGGCCTGAGCGGGTGCTGTGACCTGGAGTTGCCTGGCTCCAGCCAGATGAGACTCGAAGGCCTCGACATCAAACCAGTAGGGAAGCTGGCGATTGAAGGTATACTGATTGTACTCAAAAACGATCCACTCTGGCCGACCGAGGATGTGGCGCAGATGGTACAGCGTGTTGTGGAGATTGCTGCGGAGTTGGGCCGGGGAAGCATCGGGCCAGAGTGCCAGGCCGATTTGTTCCTTGGTTCTGGATGGAGAGCACAGCAGGTAGAAGAGTAGTTCTCTGACCTTGCTATAGATCCAGTCTGAGGTCGTGAGGGCCTCTTCGCCCCGGTATACCCGCCCGGGGCCGAAAGCACAGATACGAAGCGCTGGACCCGCCTGCTCCGCAACGGGCGCGGTTGGCTTCGTCGTCGAATCAGCCGCCATTGGGCGAGGTGCCGTCACATCGCTCTGAGCGGATTGGGTCAGGGCATACTCAATCGCCTGCTCCATCGTCATTGCCTGGCCTGCTGCCCACGTTGCTGTGAATACCTCTGCTGGCAGTTGGGTGCGTATGGCAGCGACGTTCCTGCCAGAGCCCGTGCGGTCGTCCGCTAGCACTCGAGCGCTGATGGGAGTGAGCAGAGTATCCGTTGCTCCAAACAGCTGGAGCGCTCGCATGAAATATCCTTGAGCCTCAGCCACCCTGGCTAATTCCTCCAGGCATTCGACGATGCGCCGCTTGTGCCCAATGTGTCTTGAGAGCACCAACCGTTCCTGGAAGAGTGTTGTGGCCCGCTCGTAGTCACTCTTGTCTTGGGCAATCTCACCCAGAGAGCGGAGTGAGGAGATGACGCCCAGCATATTTCCTACTTCCCGGTAGAGCCCCAGGCTTTCCTCAAAGAGGACACAGGCCCGCTCATAATCACCCTGGTGTTGCACTACGACTCCCAGCATGTTCAGCAATTGGGCGAGTTGCCAACTGTCTCCTACCTCCCGCCGCAATGCTAAAGCTTCTTCGAGCAGGGAACAGGCCTGCGCATCGTTGCCCTGTCGATAGACGACAATTCCTAAGCCCTGGAGAGTGAGGGAAAGGCCCCACTTGTCTCCCACTTCCCTAAAGAGCGCCCTGCTCTCCTCAAACAGGGAGCGTGCCCTGGCATAGTCGCGCTGGACCCTCATGGTATACCCTAGCCAGTCGAGAGCCAGCGCCAGCCCCCAGGTGTCTCCCACTTCCCGGAAAAGCGCCAGGCTCTCTTCTTGAAGCAGGCGAGCTGCTGTATGGTCGCCTTGCAGTTCCGTCACCATTCCAAGCGAGGTGAGCGCATAGGCAAGATCTTGCCTCTCCTTCACCTCGCGCCCGATTGACACGCTCTCGTCAAGGTGAGCATATGCCCGTGTATACTCACCCTGGACCCAGGCCATGGTCCCGGCTGCAAACAGTGCCTTTGCCCGCCCTGACGTGTGCCCTGCTGCCTCTCTGAGGGCCAGCGTCCCCTCGAGCCATTGGCGAGCCTCGCTGATATGTCCTCGAAAGTACCAGAACCATAACAAGGCTGCTGCCAGGAGGAGCGCTCTCTCCACTGCTCCATGCTCCCTCAACCACGTAAGGGCGGTGCGCAGGTTGTCGTGCTCCCGATCCAGTCTCTCCAACCAGAAGCGGCGATCAGCGCTCTTCATCTCAGGCTCCGCCATCTCCGCAAGGCGCTGGAAAAAGCGTGCGTGTTTCAGTCGAAGACTCTCCACCTCGCTTGAAGCGGTCAGTTTCTCCCACGCGTACTGCCGGGTCGTCTCAAGTAAACGGTAACGTACTTCGTCGCCTCGCTCTACGACGACAACCATTGATTTGTTGATAAGGCTCGAGAGCACTTCCAATACCTCATGCTGTGCTAGCTTTTCTCCTGCACAGATCGCCTCTGCAGCTTCCAGGGTAAATCCGCCAGCAAAAACTGAGAGGCGTCGGAATAACGCCCGCTCCGGCTCTGAAAGGAGGTCATAACTCCAATCGGTTGTTGCGCGTAGCGTTTGTTGGCGGGGCAGAGCTGTCCGGCTGCCGCCGGTCAGGAGATGAAAGGAGCTGTCCAGGCGTGTTGCTAACTGCTCAACAGACAACACCCTCAGGCGGGCTGCTGCTAACTCGATAGCGAGCGGAATCCCATCCAGGCGCTGGCATACGTGTGCCACGACAGGCGCATTCTGGCTCGTCAACACGAAGCTTGGCAGAACATCTGCTGTCCGGTCGATAAAAAGGTGAATGGCGTCATACTGTTTCAAGCTCTCAAGAGGCGGTAAATGCCGGGGGTCAGGGAAAGCAAGCGATGGGACAGGCCAGATGGTCTCGCCGGGGACACCGAAGGCTTCACGGCTGGTTGCCAGGATGTGCAGGTGAGGACAGGTAGCAAGTAAGATTTGAGCGAGCATGGCACAGGCATGGATGAGATGCTCGCAGTTATCCAGCACCAGCAGTGCTCGCCTGGGACGGAGGAAGTCCATGATCGTTTCAGTCACTGCACGTTCGGGCTGCTCACGCAAGCCCAGTGTAGAAGCCACCGACTGCGGGACGAGCGAGGGTTCCGAAAGCGCTGCCAGGCCTATCAACCAGACGTGGTCCTCGAATGCTTCCACCAGAGCCACTGCCACCTCGAGAGAGAGGCGAGTCTTGCCACAGCCACCGGTTCCGGTGAGGGTCAGGAGGCGGTGACTAACAAGGGCTTGCTTGACCTCAACTATCTCTCGCTCGCGCCCAATAAAGCTAGATAAAAGCAGCGGCAGGGGCCCAGGTTTGTTTGGGTGTGCGAAGGGAGAGGTTGAAGCCATCGGATGCTACCTCGTCTAGCAGGGAATGTCTGAATACCAAGAGCGACGGAACATTTCAAGTGTACCATGTGCGGGATAATCTGTCGATGGTGCCTACAAGGAAATTTTGATGACGCAGCAGAAGTACTTGGCCTTTTAGCTATAGCACCTTCTTCATTCGAGATCATTTCATCCAGGAAGACTTCCCTTACGGCGCGCATCTAGAAAAAGCTGCCACTGTTTGAAACTGCGGAGTACAAAAATGCCATGCACGACAATAAGAGCCTATCATCCTTAAAGCCGGTAAATCCTCCGTGCATTTTCTGACCAGAATTTACGCATTGCAGAAACAGACTTGTGCGATGTGAGCACATCAACTGTCTCGACCCAACGATGGTAAGATGAAGCTAACAACAACACAGGCCAATCCCCACCGAACATAACACGATCTTCCCCAAATACCGTTAAAACATGCATCATGTAAGAAGAAATATCCCCTGTAGTCCAATATTGATGGTCGGCCTCTGTCACCATACCGCTAATTTTGCAAGCAACATTTGGGAATGTTGCTAACTCCTGGATCTGTTCTCTCCATGGATCAAGCAGATGCTGGCGTATATCTGGTTTGCTCGCGTGATCAAGCACAAAACGAGTGCCAGGACACAGGCGTACAAGTTCAATCACATCGCCTAGCTGCCTATGTTTTAGACAAAGATCAAATGAGAGGTCATACTCGGAGAGCATTTGTATGTCAGAAACGAAGTCAGGCTGCACGCAAAATCCAGGCATCATCTCACCCTGAATATTGCGTCGAACTCCTTTTATTCTTGGATCAATTGCTACTAACGTATCTAAGTAGCTCCGCAACACTGTGCGATCTTCGATTCCAATCGGCGCAGCCGCAACAATACCCTGTATAAGGGAGTTCTGACGTGCTTGATCTGACAACCAGCGTACTTCTTGCAATCTCTCTTCAGGAAGAACATCTGCCTCTACACAAACAATGGCTTCTATGGATAGATCCTCTGTCTGCTCTAGATACTGTTCCAGGCCATAGGGACGGTTCAACAGAGGCATCTCTTTTAGCCAGGGCCTATGCAGGTAAGTGGAGTCCCATAAGTGTACATGTGTATCAATAACCGGAAATGAGAACATCGCTATTTCCTCCATTCTCAAGCCTGTCTGTCACCCTGAGCGAAGCGAAGAGTCTCTATCGCTACTTCCCAATAGGCGTCAAGTTAAGCAACCACTACCCCACCCCAGGGCGACCGCAAGGGTCCCATCCACTCATCCGCACCGCTCCCGCCCTTACCAAGACCCGTAGCAGTTTTTCATCCTTCTCGTCGTCTTTGTAAGGGCGGGAGTGGAGTGGTGCGGAGTGGGGACCCTTGCGGTCGCCCTGGAGTGGGGCGCCGCCCCGCGACATACCTAAACTTGACGCTTATTGGGTCTCCATCGCTACTTCCTCCATTCTTACCCTTGATGCTATACTGTCTCAAGTTCCGCCCATAGCTCGGCAGGCAGAGCATATTGGGCAAGTGTTATCGTTTCTGTAAGCCGTTCGGGACGGCTCATGCCGACAATAGTTGAAGTAATGCGTGGATTGCGCAAAGAAAATTGTAAAGCTGCAGCCGCCAGGGGCACACCATAGCCGCTGCATATTGTTTCTAGTTTGTGAGCACGCTCAAGCAATTCCATCGCAGCATCTCTATACATATAGCGTGGATAGGCAGATGGCCCCTTCGCCAGCATACCACTTCCATACGGCGCTGCGTTAATCGCCGCTACGCCCTGTTGTTGACAGACATCCCAGAAAGAATTGGCTTCGCTATTGAGCAGTGTATAACGGTTGTGCGAAATCGCCACGCTAAAGATGCCTGTTTCCACAAAGCGTTTCATCAGGTCAATAGGTCCACCTGCTACTCCGAGATGAACGATAAGTCCTTCTTGTTGACAGCGTTGTAGTGTTTCGACAGGTCCACCTGGAGCCATTGCTTGCTCAAAAGAGATATGTTCGGGATCATGTAGATAAAGCAGTTGCAGTTGCTCTAAGCCCAGCAGTCGTAAACTGCGCTCTACGCTGCGGCGCATCTGCTCTCCGCTGAACTCACCCGTGTCCAAATCTCGATCTGCCTTGCTTGCCAGCACAAATCCCTGCGGCAACCCACCCAATTCACGAAGCACAATCCCCAGTCGGCGTTCACTCTCACCATCTCCATAGGATGCGGCTGTATCTAGGAAGTTGAAGGGACCCGCGAAGAAAGCACGGACCGTGGCAAGGGCGCGCTCTTCAGGAACTTCGTAGGTGAAGGTCTCTGGCATACTCCCCAGGGGGGCTGAACCAATACAGATCGGCGTCACCTGCAGGCCAGTCGAGCCAAGCAGGCGCAGGGCAAGTGGCCCTGAATTTTCTATCTGAGAAGGCATACGCTGCTCCTTTCATTTGTGTATGAAGACTCATAGTTACACTTCTTACCAAAAGATAAAGGCACTACGGGACCTTCGCTGGTGAAATACCTTGTCCTAACTTAACCTTGCCACGTACGACTGAATTGCGTAGAGTGCCAAGCTGGTCGACATCGATTTGAACCACATCCCCTGCCTCTAAGGTGAAATGTCTCTCTGGCACGAGACCTGTACCTGTACAGAGAAGCACCCCATCTGGAAAGTCGTTCTCGAAAAAGAGATATGTCACCAGTTCATCGAAGCGGCGCTTAAGTTCTCTCGTGCTTGTTTCACCTTCCCAATATACTCGCCCATTTCGCTCGATAGCGAGGTGGATATTGAGGTTATATGGATCTGATACTTCCCAGGCAGGAGTAATACCAGGGCCCAGGCCACAGCAGCCAGCGTAGACTTTGGCCTGAGTTAGGTACAATGGATTCTCGCCCTCGATGCTTCGAGAACTGACATCGTTGCCGATCGTATAACCGATAATCTCTGCGTGTGCGTTGATAACTAGAACAAGCTCTGGCTCTGGTACATCCCATGTTGAGTCGCTACGCACAACAATTGGAGCATCTGGCCCAGCGACCCGTCGGGGGGTCGCCTTGAAGAACAACTCCGGTCGCTTCGCAGCATATACATTCGCGTAGATATCCGGCGTTTCACTTTCCTCCATGCGTGCCTGCTCAGACCGCTTGTAGGTCACACCGGCTGCCCAGACTTCAGTTTCTCCGTCAATCGGGGCGAGAAGAAGAGCAGGTAGATTGTTAGCTGCTCCAGGCTGAACCCCAGGATCAATCGGGGGTCTGCAATTCTCGATTTGCACGCGTAGTTCGTCAGTTCTTAGACGAAGGAGATCATGTAATTCAGAGTTGGGCTCAAAGTAACCGATGAGCTGGCTATTAAGAGCCATTCCAAGGGCTACGCCACTGGAAGATTTGTAACGAATAATCTGCACTGGTGTGCTCCTTGTAGTTCACTTCGCGGTCCAACCACCATCAATAACAAGCGTCGAGCCAGTCACAAAGGCTGCTTCATCCGAAGCCAGATAGAGCGCAGCATATGCAATCTCATCCGGTCGTCCCATACGTCCCATAGGCTGGCGTGCGTGAAGCTGCTGGCGCACCTCATCCTCATGTCCCGCAAAGTTTCGTGCTAGATACCCCTCTACGAAAGGAGTATGCACAGTACCAGGACAGATAGCGTTACAGCGAATACCCTGCGTGACGAAATCGATGGCGATTGAGCGTGTCATGCTGATAACGGCGCCTTTACTGGCGCTATAGGGGAAGCGTTGATCAATCGCTATCATACCCGCGACAGAAGCGATATTGACAAGGATTCCTCCAGTGGGATTCTGCGCGAGCATCTGTGTCACAGCATACTTGGAGCATAGGAAGACGCCCCGCGCATTGACACTCATCACGCGCTCCCATTCCTCAAGACTGGTCTCAAGGACAGTGCCAACATGGCTAACTCCAGCGTTATTGACCAGGATATCGAGCCGACCTTCGGTAGCAGCAACCCTCTCTATCGAAGCTTTGACCTGGGACTCGTCAGCCACATCAAGCTGCTGTGTGCGTGTACTCCCTCCGCCAGCCCGAATTTCACTGGCAACCCGTTCCGCAGCATCAACTCTGATATCGTTGAGAACGACATGCGCGCCTTGTTGCGCAAAGAGCCGCGCGATTTGCTCTCCAATGCCCGATCCGGCACCTGTCACAAAGGCGATTTTCTTGTCTAGGCGAAACACTCATGATTCCTTTCTTCTGTTAGTCTGTATGAAACACTTCCTTCATTGTCGACCACCATTCGCCTGCACTGCGGTCGGGTAGAGGCTCTTGCAGAGGGTCGGTGAATTTCCACCAGGCTTGTGTCTTTGGGTCAGCAGACATCCTGGCCATATCGGCAGCAAAATCCTCCCCCACATATTCGAAATAAGCGAACAACTGTGTTCCATGGCGAAAGATGGAGTAATTGCGGATGTTGCACGCCTGGATCATCGCTAGAACCTCTGGCCACACCTGGGCATGGAGGCGCTCATAGGCCTCAATCTGGTCCGGCTTGACGCCGATCACTTGACCATACCGTTGCATACCCTTTCCTTTATGTGATGCGTTCGCCTGCCATATTGGCCCGGTAGGAAACATAAATGCTGCTATGCTTTCCGGCTTCATGGTGATGCTATACCCTGGAGCATCAGGAGGCATATAACGGCTATCCTTGATAAGGACCGGATCCACAAAATGCTCGTGCAAGTGGGGTGTGTACTCGATCATGCGATTCTCCAGTGAGCCGCTAATCGCAATGTAGTCGAAGAGGGATAGATGCTGCACATATTCACCCAGGCCAACGCCTCCCGCGTGTGGGCAGACCGGAATGCCGAATTTGGCAGCCATAAGGAGAATCGCCAGAACCTCATTTACCCCACCGACGCGACAGGCATCGATCTGGCAGATCCCAAGGGCATTGGCCTGAAAAAGTTGCTTGAAGATGATGCGATTCTGCACATGCTCACCGGTGGCAACACGTATCGGCGCGATCGCACGTGCAATCGTGGCATGTCCAAGAATATCATCCGGGCTTGTAGGTTCTTCAATCCAGAAAGGGTCAAAAGCCGCCAGGTGCTGTATTGCGATGATCGCCTCGTTCACCTCCCACACCTGGTTTGCGTCGAACATTAAGGTGCTCTCTGCCCCAATCTCATCGCGCATGATACGTGCACGGTGTAGATCATCCTCCAGGTTCAGACCAACCTTCAGTTTGAAGTGCCGCCAGCCGTTAGCCAGTGCTTCGTGGCAAAGCAGTCGCATTTGTTCATCACTATAGCCCGACCAACCTGCCCCGGTTGTATAGGAAGGAAAACCATGCTGCACCATCTCAGTCTCGCGTTGCGCTTTGGTAGGAGCCTGGCGACGCAGCAAGCCTAGTGCTTCATCAGGAGTCAGCGCATCTGTGATATATCGGAAATCGATACAAGAGACAAGCTGCTCCGGCGTCATATCGATGAGCAGCTTCCAGAGCGGTTTGCCTTCAACCTTGGCCCATAAATCCCAGACTGCGTTGACCACCGCTCCTGTAGCCAGGTGAATAACTCCCTTTTCTGGTCCTATCCAGCGCAACTGACTGTCTCCTGTGATATGCCGCCAGAAAGCTTGCATATCACTTGTGAATGACTCCAGGGTACGTCCGATCGCGAGTGGGGCCAGCGCCCGGATGGCTGCGGCGCAAACCTCGTTCCCACGTCCGATAGTAAAGGTCAATCCATGCCCTTCAAGTCCCATGGGATGATCGGTTTGCAGAACCACGTAGGCTGCGGAGTAATCTGGATCGTTATTCATCGCATCTGATCCTGCGAGGGTCTGCGATGTCGGGAATCTTATATCGTATGTCTGGACATCAACAATAGTGATCGCCACAACACTTCTCCTTCTACACCTCTTGACTATTCAGAATTGAGTGAGTATACTATTTCCTGTATACAGAATACAGTACACAGTTCGGAAAATCAAGAGCTTTGCTTCTGACACTGATGGGGGTAACCAGAGATGACTTCTACCTCGGCAGGAACAAATAACCGCAAGAAGGGTACAGTGGCAGAGGTATTTGACGAGAGCCTCATTGCGGAATTATTTAATTTGCTCTGGGGACAGGAGCGCTCTGTCATGCCCACAGTTGTGGATTACGCTTACGAAGAGATCTGGAAGCGCGTTATCATGATCGGCGGGAGCGAGGAGCAGCGGCTTTCTGATGTCACTCTATCTGAACAATTAGGGATGAGCCGCACACCGGTGCGTCAGGCCCTGGAGCGGCTCGTTCAAGAAGGGTTGGTGCGCTCTGATCCCCGGCGCGGTTTTTGGACGAGTACATTCACTGCCCAGGATATTCACGAAATCTATGAACTGCGCGGCGCACTGGAGGTGCTGGCCGTTCGTCTGGCTGCTCCCCAATTGAGCCAGGAAGACCTCAAGTCGCAACTCGAAACTTTGTATGCTGTTCGTGCGGAGCTGGATGCACATCCCGTACTACGTTTCCTTCAGGTAGACATACGTTTACACATGCTCATTACTCGTGCATCGAACAATGGGCGTTTGATCCACAGTCTTTCTATGCTGCGCAGCCAACTTTCAATGTTTCAGATGCAAGATACTTTCTATCCCGAGCGTATGGCGACAGCCTTAAATGACCATGAGCAGGTCCTGCTGGCCTTACTCGCTGGAAATGTTGAAAAAGCAGCGGATTGCCTGGCCAGGCATATCCGCAATGCGAAGGAAGGAGTTTTGGCAGATATCTTTTAAGAAGGAAAGGAGGACGTTTGACAGTTGAGAGGACCGCTCGGCCGGGAAAACCGGAACACGAAACGCCCTCAGAGAACTAGAGTGTTCGCGTATCAGAATCCGATATACAGGAGGAGAAAACCATGAAATCGAGGTTCTCAATTCGTTTACGAGCGCTAGGTGCGCTCGTCATCATCGCCGCGATTCTCGCGGCATGCGGCAGCACATCAGGCACCAGTACATCAGGAAGCACATCCTCTTCAGGAGGCACACTCGCACCGGGTGCGCCTTTCAAGCTCGGTGTTTCGCTCACCTTCAACAACACCGACTTCTGGACCAATTATATTTCGTATGAGAAAACCTTCGCGGCAAAGTACAACGCTACGTTGATCGGACCGCTGGTCGCCAACAATGACGCCGCTCAGCAGAATACGGATATCCATACACTGATCCAGGAAGGCGCCCAGGCGCTAATCGTCAATCCGGTTGACAGCGCTGCGATCGCACCTGCGCTCGATTACGCCGCCAGCAAGAATATTCCGGTGGTCAGCGTGGACGTCGCGCCAAGCAGCGGCCATGTTTTCATGATCGTGCGCGCTGATAACGTGGCATATGGCACGAACTCCTGCAAGTTCATCGCCGCCCATGCAACTGCCACTAGCGGACACATCGCGATCCTGGAGGGGGATCTCGCCTCCGTGAATGGTAAGGATCGGACGGACGGCTGTAATAAGATGATCCAGTCGAGCTATCCAAACTTCAAGACCGTCGAGTATGCAACGAAATGGGACACGCCAACCGCCGTCAGCGACGCTAAGACGGCGCTGAGCACGTACACAGACCTGAGGGGCATCTACGTCGAGTGGAGCGCACCCGAAGACGGCATTCTCGCGGCTGAGCAAGCCGCTGGCAAGCTCACCAAGGTGGGTAGCTCATCGCACATCGTCCTGATTGGCAACGACGGCACGCCGCATGAGCACGCGCTAATACGCGCCAGCCAGCTCGACGCGAGTATTTCGCAGCCAGCCAATTCCTACGCACAGTATGCAATCTTCTACGCTCAGCAGGCGCTCGAGGGGAAGACCTACTCAGCTGGTCAGACTACCGACCACAACAGCACGATCGTCAATCTTCTTGGCAACCTTGAGGACGCGCTGCCGGCCCCCGTCGTGGACAGCACTAATGTCAACGATCCGAATCTTTGGGGCAACGCGAAGTCAGGCTCCTGAGCGAAACGCGCTCGGAAGTTGTGAACGGAGGGATTGTGATGGAACCTATGAACGGAGAGTCGGCCGCAGTCCGGCTCCCCGTTGGAGTAGCGCAGGGCGTCTGGAAAGCCTTTGGCGAAACCCAGGCGCTTCGTGACGTATCACTCGATGTCGAGGCTGGTGAATGCCACGGTCTGGTTGGGCGCAACGGTGCTGGGAAATCCACCTTAGTGGCGATCCTCACCGGACTGATCAGGCCGGATCGCGGCGTTGTCAGGCTCGGAGCCGAGGCTGCACCGACCCTGGCGGATCGCGCCACCTGGCACCGCATGGTTGCGTGCGTCTACCAGAAGTCGATGGTGGTCCCTAGCCTTACAGTTGCCGAGAATGTCTTCCTCAATCGCGCAACCGGGGATGACCACGGTATCGTTAACTGGCGTGCCGTTCGATCCCGCGCGCACCAGGTCATGCTCGACTGGGGTTTCGATCTGGACGTCAACCGCCGAGCACAGGACCTCACCGTTGAACAGCGACAGGTGGTTGAGATTGCTCGCGCGCTCTCTGTCGGTGCGCGCTTCCTGATCCTCGATGAGCCCACAGCATCGTTGGAGAAGGCCGCTATCGAACGCTTGTTTGAAAGTATCCGTCGGCTCAAAAGGAGTGGAGTAGGTATACTCTACATCTCCCATCATCTCGAGGAAATCTATGATGTGTGCGACCGGGTCACTGTGCTTCGCGACGGCAATCGAATGCTCAGCGCACCGGTCGGTGAGATCAAGCAAGAACGCCTGGTTGAGGCTATGGTCGGAGTCACCCCGCAGCAGACAACGGAGATCACCCCTCAGATGCAAGTCACCTCGTCGACTCGGCCCCTACTCGAAATTTCACATCTGCATATCCCGGCCACGTTGGGACCTGTGCAGGACGTAAGCTTTTCTGTGAGTCCGGGTGAGTGCGTCGGCCTGGTCGGGTTGCAAGGCTCCGGCACATCTACAGTTGCGGACGCTGTGGTCGGCCTGGTAAAGCCGGGATCGGGCGAGATCAGACTTGACGGCAAACCAATCCATACAGGCAAGGTACATGCAACTCTCCAAAAAGGCGTTGCGTACGTACCACAGGACCGCTATGCGCGGGGCTTCGTTCCCTATCTCGGTGTGGGAGAGAATCTGACTTTATCTATTCTCGACCGTTTATCGAGCTTAGGAATCGTTTCGCGCTCCAGCCGCGACCGAGTTGCGGCCGACCTGGTAGAACAACTTGGTATTGTCACCAGCGGCCTCGATCAGCAGGTCATGCAACTGAGTGGAGGAAATCAGCAAAAGGTCGTCGTCGGTCGAGCGCTGGCTGGGCATCCGGCTATGCTTGTCGCGGTATCGCCAACCGTCGGAGTCGATGTAGCCGCCAAGGAGTCTCTCCTCAATGTGGTTGCCGAGGCGCGCGATGGAGGCACGGCAGTACTGCTGGTCTCCGACGACCTCGAGGACCTGCGCATCTGCACGCGGCTGCTAGTCATGGTCAAGGGTAGACTGGTTAAGGAGTATCATCAGCCACCCTGGGACCGGCATGAGTTGATCGCTGTGGTCGAGGGCCTCGAGCCGACCTCCACGCGAGGGGAATAGGAGGTTCCACCACAAACCAGGGCTATCATCCATTGTCGCCGCGTAGGGGCGGGGGTTGTGGGGGAGAAGGGTGGGGACGCTTGCGTCGCCCATTGCTGGGCTTAAACCTGATAGCCGACATCACGCTATATTTGGGGGACAAGGGTGAGGACGCTTCTCCTTGCGACTTGCCTGACTGCGAAGCAGTAGCCGCGCATGCGGCGTTGGCAAGGCGGGTAGGTGCCAGCGTCGTCCATTGCTGGGCCGTCTTCTTGATACCCGATTTGTGATGGAGAGCCGAATCGGAATGATTAAAGGGGAATTGTGATGAGTAATTCAGCAGTAAAGCGCCCGGTTGACCAGCCGGAGCAGACGATTACCATGACGCTGCGGCGCCACGGCCGATATGTAATAGCTAATTGGATCCGGGAACTCGCATTGCTTCCGGTGATCGTCCTCCTACTAATCATCGGCGCCTTTGTAAACCCGTCATTCCTGACAGCAGATAACTTGATCAACGTCGCGCAAGAATCCGCTGCGTTAGGCGCCGTCGTGGTTGCCGAGACCCTGATCCTGCTGACCGGAAAGTTTGATCTGTCCCTTCAAGCGACATATGGCCTGGCGCCAATGGTGGGGGCGTGGCTGATTGTTTCGAAGGATGGCCAGGGCCTGGGCAGTGACTGGAACCCATTTCTAGGGATAGCGATCGTCCTTTTGGTCGGACTTGCTGTCGGAGCCTTTAACGGCTTCATGGTGATCAAGCTAGGCTTCAATGCTTTCATCCTTACACTGGCCATGTTGATCCTCCTGACCGGTATTCAAGTCGGAATCGTAAGTGGCCGTACCATCTACCACCTGCCTGCCGAGTTTATCTATTTGGGCTCGCAGTACATCCTTGGCATACCCGTCTCTGTTTGGGTCACCAGCGCAATCTTCTTATTCTCGGCGCTCTTCCTGAGGTATCACCGGGTCGGACGCGCCATCTATGCCATCGGTGGCAACACGGAAGCGGCACGGGCTGCAGGCATCCACGTGGACCGGATCCGCATCGGCGTTTTCATCGTCGCCAGCATTCTGGCTGCGCTCGCCGGCTTGATGACGGCGGGGCAGGTGGTGGCAGTCACTGCCAGCCAGGGTAACAATCTCATCTTCTCAGTCTTTGCTGCTGCCGTCATTGGGGGTATCTCCCTCGACGGCGGGCGCGGGCGGATGGTTGGCGCCCTCACCGGCGTCATCTTGTTGGCGCTGGTCCAAAACATCCTGATCCTTTCACAAATCCAGACTTTCTGGATCGACGCCGCCAACGGGCTTGTCATCCTGATCGCTCTGGCTTTGGCACGGTTGATCGGCACCGAGCGTGCTTAAGATGTGGTAAATGACGTGAAATGTGAACTGCTTTTAAGCCGAAATGTGAGCACTTGACGCGAAGAGGAAGCAATGGCGTGAACGTGCCTGGGAAAACCGCTCCCCATCTGGTATACTTTTCCTGAGCGTTGTCAATTGCGTCCTTCGTCTCAGACTGACTGACCGTTGGAACGCTTCATCTACCGCTCGTGCAGGAGAGAGAAAGTGACGCCAATTTTAGCCACGAAACTGTATATCCCTCCGCTTCGACCGAATGTTGTCAGCCGCCCCCGCCTGCTCGAGCGGCTGAACGAGGGTCTGCACCGCAAACTGACCCTCATCTCTTCCCCTGCCGGCTTCGGCAAAACCACGCTGCTCAGCGCATGGGTCGCCGATTGCGACCGGCAGGTGGCCTGGCTGTCGTTGGACGAAGGGGATAGCGACCCGACTCGCTTCCTGACCTACCTCGTTGCTGCTTTACGGACGATTGCGCCGAATATTGGAGAAGGGGTGCTGGGTGTGCTCCAATCCCCTCAGCCACCGCCAACCGAATCGATATTGACGGCCCTGCTCAATGAAATCACCACCATCCCGGACCATTTCGTCCTTGTCCTTGACGACTACCACGTGATTGATGCCAAACCGGTTGACCATGCTCTCACCTTTCTGCTCGAGCACCTGCCACCGCAGATGCACCTGGTCATCGCCACCCGTGAGGATCCACCGCTGCCATTGGCTCGGTTACGCGTCGGGAGCTACTTGACCGAATTGCGCGCCGTTGATTTGCGTTTTACCCCCTCCGAAGCGGCCGAATTTCTCAACCAGGGAATGGGCCTCAACCTATCAGCGGAAGACATCGTCGCACTGGAAACGCGTACCGAAGGCTGGATTGCCGGCCTGCACTTAGCCGCGCTTTCCCTGCAGGGACAGCAAGATGCCACCAGCTTCATCACCTCTTTTACCGGTAGCCACCATTTCGTGCTGGATTATCTGGTGGAAGAAGTCCTACAACAGCAGCCCGAAAGCATCCAGACTTTTTTGCTACGCACGTCTCTCCTCGACCGTCTGTGTGGCTCGCTGTGTGATGCCGTTCTGCTCGATGCGACTGCTTCCGGGCAAGCAACGCTGGAATATCTCGAACGCGCCAACCTGTTCCTCGTGCCTCTGGACAACGAGCGGCGCTGGTACCGCTATCACCAGCTCTTCGCTGATTTACTGCGGCAGCGACTGCATCAGATCACCACCTCATCTCCAGGGGATGAAAGGGATGGTGTAGCCGAATTGCACAGACGTGCCAGCCAATGGTATGAAGACCATGGCCTCTCGATAGAAGCGTTTCACCACGCGGTTGCCGCCAATGATGTTGAGCGTACCGAGCGCCTGATTGAAGGCGAGGGGATGCCGCTGCAATTTCGTGGCGCGATGATTTCTGTACTGAACTGGCTGGAGTCGTTGCCCACGACGATATTGGATGCCAGACCTTCATTGTGGGTGACGTATGCCTCGGCGTTAACGATGACCGGACAACCAATCAGCAGCGTCGAAGAGAAACTCCAGGCTGCTGAAGCTGCCCTGCAAGAGGCCGAGCCAGATGACAAAACCCGAGACCTTGTCGGACATATTGCCGCCATACGGGCCATGATGGCTGTCCCTGCCAACCAGGTGGAAATCATCCTTGCCCAGTCGCGGCGCGCCCTGGAGTATCTGCACCCCAACAACCTGCCTGTCCGCACGGCCACTACCTGGACGCTGGGATATGCCTATCAGCTCCAGGGAGACCGTGCCGCGGCCAGTCAGGCCTATACCGAAGTCATATCTATCAGCCAGGCATCTGGAAATATCATGGTCACCATAGCGGCTACAACCTGTCTGGGCCAGGTACAGGAAGCAGACACCCAGCTGTATCTGGCGGCCGAGAGCTACTGGCGCGTCCTGCAATTGGCAGGTGATCCGCCGTGGCCGGCTGCCTGCGAAGCGTATCTTGGACTGGCCCGTGTCTGCTACGAATGGAATGACCTGGATGCCGCCGAACAGCACGGGCAACAGAGCTTCCAACTGGCTATGCAGATGGAAAGCGTCGACACACCCGCTGCCTGCAGGGTGTTTCTCGCCCGTCTGAAACTTGCCCGGGGAGATGTGGCTAGCGCAACCGCTCTGTTAGCGAAGGCCGAGCAGTTCGTGCGCCAGCATAATTTCGTGCATTGGATGCCTGAGGTTGCGGCTGTCCAGGTGCTTACCTTGCTTTACCAGGGCCATCTGGCGGCGGCCGCTCACCTGGCTCAGACGCACGAACTCCCCATCAGCCAGGCCCGGGTACACCTTGCCCAGGGAGACCCCTCCGCAGCACTGGCGGTGCTGGCGCAATTGCGCCAGCAGGCGGAGGCCAAGAGGTGGGAGGATGAACGGCTCAAAGTTATGGTTCTCCAGGCGGTCGCTCTCCAGGCGCATGGCGAAAAGGACAAGGCGGTGCATCTGCTCGTTGACGCGCTGACGCTAGCCGCGCCGGGCGGCTTCATCCGACTCTTTGTCGACGAAGGTCTCCCGATGGCTCACCTCTTGTCCGCAGCCGCGGCTCTTGGGATGCTGCCGGACTATATCGGGAAGGTGCTAGCTGCATGTGAAACTGAGGAGCACAAGGGAGAAGACACATTGGAGTGAACCCTTACTGCCAGACCACTACTTGAGTCAACATTGTACATCTTGATAATAAGCCATTTCAAATTCGACTGGAGGCATATAGCCAAGGCTAGAATGCAACCGTTTGGTGTTGTACACATCATCGATGAAT
>WNGE01000743.1_pt1 | contig 64678 bp, 73 predicted proteins | sample 5400651 | NCBI WGS metagenome assembly WNGE01 (sample SAMN13153370, study PRJNA577476) | soil metagenome | isolation source: 60 cm soil or saprolite under grassland replicate 2 | place: USA:California | collected 2016-06-15 | reverse complement strand
GAACGCCACCGCGGGCCACGCTGAGATCACCGCGCCGAGCAGCCCGTATACCGCGCCGTAGGCGATGTTCGCGCCGATCGTCGCGCCGATGCCGAGCCACAGCATCGGCCGGGCCAGCCTTGGCGCGTCCCGGCCGTTACGCGCCTCGTGCAGCAGCACGAGCGAGGCCGCCAGAATCAGCCCGTCCACGGACAGCGGGAGCAGCCGGGCCGCTGTGCCGTCCTGGCCGTGCTCCCGGCCCAGGCCGTAGATGTGGGAATAGCTGACCACTGCCGCGAAGGCGGCCACGGCGCAGACCACGGCCACCGTCGTGAAACGGATCACCCGGTCCCCGCTCACCGGCTCGCCCCACGCCGCGTCGCCGACGCCGAGCCACTCGATGCGGGTGGCCGGATTTCCGAGCTGTCGCGGAAGCAGCAGGGATAGTAGAGGTTACGGCTGACGGTCCCGCGCGGCGCGCGACGGGCGTCCCGCAGCACGGCCAGCTCACGGACCTCGATGCACACGTACCATTCGTCCGGGCCGCACTGCTCTACGATGGTTCCTGGCAGCCACGGCCACCGCTCGCGGTCGCCCTGCTCTTCCTGCCTACTACGCGGGTAGCGGACTTCGACCGGGCTCTCATCAGGGAATTTGCCGTCGTTGTCCTCGTCCTCGTGCATGCCGACTCCTTCCAGGAGCCGGGCAGACAATGTGTGTCATTATCGTTTGCACCATGGGGCCAGATTGCACTCGCATGTCCGGCCGCCTTGGTGGTGGGGGTCGGTGTGGTCCAGGTCGCAACTCGCGGCGCGGCGGGCGCAGCCTGGCGCAGTGCAGGTCGCGTTGCGGGCCCTGACCAGGTGCTGGAGTTTACGGCTGGGCCGGTAGCGGTGCTCGGCCCCGGCGTGCTGGCACGGTCCGCGGATGACCGGGGTGAGTTTCCTGATGTTCAAGAACTCAAGGAGGCCGCGGAGGGTCATGGCTCCCGGTGGTCCCTGTCCCGGTGGCCACCGGCGGGACCGGGCCCCGCAGCCGTGAGCGGCCGCGGTCCCGTCGGGATTCAGGACGGTCACGCACCACCTACTGGCCGGGTGCCCGGCGGCCGCGGCTACTAGGTCACGGGTGTCGGCGTGATCCACGATCCCGAACCCGGCCACGTCACCGGGCGGCCCGCAGTCGCCGCCCAGCGCGGTGTGCGGCACGGTGATGGTGATCATCGTGCCGACGCTGGGGCCCGCATCGGCGCCGGGACTGTTAGCGCTGGGATCGTCCTGCGGGACGAGGGCACGCCGTGAGTCGCGTTCTTGCAGCAGGTCGAGGGTGGCGCGGACCTTCAGCTCTTCCCAGGTGCCGGGGACGCCGGCGTCGCGGAGAGCGCGGGCACGATCCTCGACATGCTGCATGGAGGCCAGCACCTCCGCCGATGGCATCTCCCGGCCGGTAATCCCGGCGTTGCCGGACTCCTCCCGGAACGCCCGCACCCGTGCCGTCCGCCGCGCCTTCTCCTTCCGCTTGCGCACCGCTTCGGCGTCGAGCTTGAGCACCAGCCTGGTCGCGGCCCGGCGGAGTTCCCCGTAGGTCTTGGACTGCGCCGCCTTGGCGAGTTCCTCATCCGCGATGGCGGCGTCTTCGTCGGACAGGATGCCGGTGACCTCTTCGATGATCTTGACGTGCACCGGGTGCAGTTTTCCCGCGCCGAGCGCGGCGAAGGTGACCGGCAGCCGCCTTTTCACGGTGCGGGCGTAGTCGATCTCCCCGGCCGCCGACAGCCAGGTCACGTTGAACGCGGCCGCGACCTCATCGGCGGCGAAGTCCTGCCGTCGCGGGCGGGACGCGAGCTCGGCCAGCGCGGCCATCTTGGCCCACGCCATCCGTGACTCCATCCGGCGGGTACCCGAAAGGAACCCGATCAGCTGGTCATCGGACAGCCCCGCCAGCCCTTCCCCGTCGTCCCCGGCCACCGCGCCCAGGACCATGGCCAGCAGCGGGCCCGGCGCCATGGTGTCGGCCCGGCCGTCCTCGGCGAACCCTTCCAGGGTCAGCTCCTCGGCCGGCAGGGTGACGTACAGCCCTTGCTGGATGCCTTCTTCCGCGTCCCCGGGCAGCCCGGAGCCCGGCGGCTCGTCGGGCTCGAAGGACAGCGCAGCAGACATGACTCACCTGGCCGGCTAAGGAAAGGGGTTCTGCGGAGATTTCCGTTAAGAACAACCTATCACCTAACAAGATCGACAACTAGTATTTATCGAACTGAATTTCAAGATCTTTAACCGGCGTGGGTCGGCGGGTGGTATTCACCCGGCCCGTTCGGTCCGATCTCGGGTGCTGGCGCGGGTAGTGCCGGGACGGCGCGCGAGCCGGGCCGCATAAGCTCGGGCGGAAGCAACCAGGAAAGGGGGGCCATGGACATCCAGAGGCCCGAGATCGATTTCCCCGGCGGCGAACCGTCCGCCGAACTGAAGATCACCGACATCTGGGAGGGCGATGGCGGCGAGGCGAAGCCCGGCGACACCGTCCAGGTCCACTACGTCGGGGTCGCCTACTCCACCGGCGAAGAATTCGACGCGAGCTGGAATCGGGGCGATCCCCTGCAGTTCAAGCTCGGCGCCGGGCAGGTCATCGCCGGCTGGGACCAGGGCGTCCAGGGCATGAAGGTCGGCGGCCGCCGCCAGCTGATCATCCCCCCCGACCTGGCCTACGGCGACCGCGGCGCCGGGCAGCGGATCGCGCCGGGCGAAACCCTCATCTTCGTCTGCGACCTGGTCTCGATCTGACGCTCAGTCAATGCAGGTTTTCCTTGAGACGGACCGGTTGGTGCTACGGCGGTTCACCAGTGCCGACGCGGACGACCTGGTGAGCCTGGATGCCGATCCCGATGTCATGCGCTTCGTCACCGGCGGGATACCCACATCCCGCGAGGAGATCGAGAATGAGGTCCTGCCCGCGTTCCTCGGTTATTACCAGCGGTGGGAGGGCTATGGATTCTGGGCGGTCATCGAGAAGGAAACCGGGGAATTCCTGGGGTGGTTCCATTTCCGGCCACTTGAGGGTGGCGCTCCAGGCGAGATCGACCTCGGTTACCGGCTGCGCAAGTCAGCCTGGGGCAATGGGTACGCCACCGAGGGGTGCCGCGCGCTGATCCGCAAGGGCTTCACCGAGTTCGGAGTGCAGCGCGTGGTCGCGCAGGCGATGGCGGTCAACCAGGCTTCGCGGCGGGTGATGGAGAAGGCGGGCCTGAAGCTGGTGCGGACCTTCCATCAGCCCTGGCCGTATTCCATCGATGGCGACCAGTTCGGTGACGTGGAATACGCGCTGGACAGGACCGGATGGCAGCTGCTAGGGGATCAGCCCTAGTTCCCGCGCCCTGGTGACGGCCTCGGTGCGGTTGGCCGCGCCGAGCTTGCCCAGCAGGTGGCTGACATGCTTCTTGACGGTGTCGAGGGTGACGACGAGCTCGCCCGCGATGGCCTGGTTCGACTTGCCTGCCGCCAGCATCTGGAGCACCTCGAGCTCGCGGCTGGTCAGCGGGGCGGGACCGGACCAGATCAGCCGGCAGCGGGGCGAACCAGTGCTGAACCGTCGCTGCTTCGCCGCGCAGGCTCATGAGGTGAAGAACTCCACCAGGACCGGGGCGAGCGCGCCCGGGTTCACCTCATGCGTCTGACCCTCCAGCGTCCGCAGCTGGCCCTGCGGGATCGCCTGGCTCAGCACCCGGGCCGCGTCGGGCATGAACGGAAGGCTCGCGTCGCCCGCCATCACGAGGGCGGGTACCGAGACACGTGCGGCCAGCCCGGTCGGCACCGACCAGGGCTCGCCCAGGATGGCGGCGTGGTCGTAGGCCAGCGTCGGCGCGACGGCTTCCATACCCGGCCAGAACGGCGCGCGGCGCATTCCGTCGACCTGCTCGGCGGGCGTGCCGACGAACCGCAGGAACAGGGCCACCGCGTCGCCCCGGCGGCCTTCGGCCAGGGCCTGCTTCAGCTGCCTGAGGTACTGGCTCCAGGGCTCCTGCGCGTCAGGGTCGTTGTTGTAGGGGGGCTCGTACAGGGCGATCTTGCTGACCTTGCCGCCGAGTCTTATGGCCGCCCGCATAGCCAGGGGCCCGCCGGACGAGTGGCCGTAGAGGAACGCCGGGCCGCCGGCGCGGTCGATCAGCGCCTCGATGTCGTCGATCTCCCGGTCGACCGCGTAGGGCAGCGTGTCCCCGCTCTCGCCGCGGCCGCGCCGGTCAAAACCGTAGACCGTGAAGTGCGGCGCGAGCAGCTTGGCCAGCTCCTGCCCGGAGCCGGACGAATGCACGGTCAGCGCGCCGTCGACCAGGATCAGGGCCGGTCCCCCGCCCTGCTCGTGGTAAGCGATCCTCGTGCCGTCGCGTGAGCTGAGTGTGTTCATGTCATCAGTGTGGCCGCTCCGAGGTGCGCCAGCCTGCGCCTGCCGCTCCTGGTAGCGCCACTACCTGGCAGCTAACCAGCGGGCTGTGGGATCCTGGGCTCGTCATGGGTTCTGCGCCGGGCGATCAGCAGGCCGGCCCGCCCCGCGGTGCGGTGCGGGACCGGCGCCGCGAGTTGGGCGCGTTCCTCCGCTCGCGCCGCGCCCGGCTGCGTCCGGCCGAGGTGGGGCTTCCCGATTGGGGGGTGCGGCGGGTCCCTGGTCTGCGCCGGGAAGAGGTCGCCCAGCTCGCCAACGTCGGTTTGACCTGGTACACGTGGCTGGAGCAGGGCCGCCAGGCCCGGCCCTCGGCCAGTGTGCTGACGGCGATCGCGGATGCGCTCCGGCTGGATGCCCACGAGCGCGAGCACCTGTTCGCACTCGCCCGCGACCCCGACGACCAAGCCCGCGGTCCGGAGGACCACACGAGTGCACTCGCGTCGGCCGGTCCCGGGCTGGACATGCTGGTGCGGGGTTTCGAACCGGCCCCGGCGTACGCCATCTCGGCCCGGTTCGACGTCCTGGCCCACAACCGGCCCGCCCGGCTGCTGTTCGGCGACCTCGGCCGGGGGCCCGGCGGGCCCGCGAACATGCTGCACCTCGGCTTCACCGACCCCCGCTGGCGCACCCTGATCGCCGACTGGGAACACGAGGCCGCCAGGCACGTCGCCATGTACCGGGCCGCGATGACCATCCACCTCGACGACCCGGCCTGGACCGCCCTGCCCGCGCGGCTGGCCCAGCTATCCCCCGACTTTGCCCGGTTCTGGGCTAGCAGCGACGTGGCCGGCCCCGAGCGCAGGCTCAAGCGGTTCCGCCACCCCAGCGCCGGACCGCTGACCCTCCACAGCACGTCCCTGCTCATGGCCGACGACCCGATGATCCGCATCGTGATCCTCTACCCGGCCACCGCGTCGGATGCTGCCAAGCTGGAACGCCTCTCCTGACGAGCTACTGAGGTTACTTTGGGCCCATGGATCCGCAGGATGGGCAGGGCGCGAAAGCAGGTATCAGGGACGTCCGGATCCGCGGATCGCGGCTGCTGCTGCGGGCGCTGCAGCCCGGCGAGATCGAGGAGGAATGGCGGGCCATGGTCACCGCAGACCCTATGGTCATCGCCGCCCAGGAAGCCGCCTTCAAGGCCCGGCTCCAGCGATCGGGTCACCTGGAAGGTGGCTGGCTCGATCTCGCCATCGACCTGGACGGCGTGTCGATCGGGCGCATCCAGACATTCGTGCCGCCAGGCCGGGCGCTTCCCCCGGGAACCTTCGACGTGGGGATCGTTCTGAGGGAAACTGCTCGCAGCAAGGGCTACGGACGCGAAGCGCTCGCGCTGCTCACGGACTGGCTTTTCGAACATGCAGCGGCCGAGGCTGCCGAGGCTTCGACCGATCCCGCTAACGTGGCGATGCGGACGGTCTTCCGGAAAGTCGGCTGGATGCCCGCCGGCTCACTGACCGAGCTGGGCCGTGAGTGGGTCATGTACAGAATTACCCGGCGGGAGTGGGAGGCCTGGCGGCGCCGCCGGGCATGAAGGTCTGCAGCAGGTAGGAGTCAGGACGGGGTGTTCCCGGGGTCGCGATCTGCGAAGGTGCTGGGGAAGCAAGGAGCCAGGCCCGTTCGGTACCGAACGATCTCAGCGCCTCAGACGGTGACGACGACCTTGCCGCGGGCGCGGCCGTGCTGCATGTACCGGATGGCGTCGGGGGCCTGGCTCAGCGGGTAAGTCTTGTCGATGACCGGCGTCACCTGGCCGGACTCGATGAGCTCGGCGAGCACGAGCAGGTCGGCTGCGTTCTCCGAGCACATGACCGCGGCCAGCCGCTGCCCCACGAACCGCGACAGCACGGGTGCCCGCAGGCTGCGGCCAAATCCTCCGAGCCACCGGCCGCCGGTCTCGCCCCCGACGATGACCAGGGTCCCGCGGCGGGCAAGGACGCCGCGAAGCTGCCGGAGCGGGCGGTTCCCGCCGATGTCGATGATCACGTCGTAGCGGTGTGCTCCGTCTGCGATGCCGGCGCGCGTGTAGTCGATCACGTGGTCCGCGCCGATGGACAGGACCAGGTCCACCTTCGTGGTGCTGCACACGCCGGTGACTTCGGCGCCGTAGGCCTTGGCGATCTGCACGGCGAACGTCCCGACGCCGCCCGATGCGCCGATGACCAGGACCTTCTGTCCGGTGTGCACATGCCCGTGGTCGCGGACAGCCTGCAGTGCGGTCAGGGCTGAGATGGACACGGCCGCCGCCTGCACGGCGGCGAGGTTCCCCGGCCGGTGCGCAAGCTTTCCCGGCTGGGCGCATGCGTATCCGGCGAGGGTGCCCTCGGCGATGCCGAACACCTCGTCGCCTACCTGGAACGAGGTCACGTCCTTGCCGATCGCCTCGACGCGGCCTGCGACCTCCCTGCCCCGGATGCGCGTCTTGGGTGCGCGGATCCCGTAACCCGCAAGGCGCACCGGGTAGGGCAGGCCGGTCATGAGGTGCCAGATGCCCCGGTCGACGCCGGCCGCGTGCACGCGCAGCAGCACCTCACCGTCGCCGATGGCCGGCCGTCCGGTTTCCTCCAGCCGCAGCACGTCTCCTGCCTCGCCGTAACGGTCCTGGACGATCGCCTGCATGGTCGTTATCTCCTGCGTCGGCCCGTCGTGCGCTGCTGTCTTCATCATCTCTCCGATGCTCGTTTACTTACGCTGTAAGTATAGTAAGCTTACGGTGTAAGTAAGTCAAGGATGGGAACGCAGATGGCTTCACCGGGCCGACGTGGGGCAGAGCCACGGACCCCGCTGAACCGTGACCGGGTGCTGCTCGCCGCGCTCGCCCTGGCCGACGCCAGCGGGATTGAGTCACTCAGCATGCGCAAGCTCGGCGAGGCTGTCGGGGTCGAGGCGATGTCGCTGTATAACCACGTCCCCAGCAAGGCTGACCTCCTGGACGGGCTCATCGACCTGGTGTTCAGCGAGATCGAGCTGCCGTCCGGCGGCGCCGGCTGGCGGACGGCGATGCGGGAGCGGGCGATCGAGATCCGGGCTGTCCTGTCGCGCCATCGCTGGGCCATCGGCCTGATGGAGTCGCGAACCTCACCGGGTCCGGCGACGCTGCGCCACCACGACGCCGTCCTCGGGTGCCTCCGCCGTGCGGGCTTCCCGGTCGCGCTGGCCGCCCATGCCTACGCAGTCCTGGACAGTTACATCTACGGCTTCGCGCTGCAGGAGGCGAGCCTGCCGTTCGACACCGGCGAGGAGACCGCCGAACTCGCCCAGGCCATGCTGGCGCAGTTCCCCGCCGATCAGTACCCGTATCTCGCCGAGTTCACCTTCGAGCACGTGCGCCAGCCCGGCTACGACTACGGCAGCGAGTACGAGTACGGGCTCGACCTCATCCTCGACGGCCTCGACAGAGCCCTGCGCACTGCCTGATAACGATGACGGCCGGGTCCGCGATGAGCGGGAATCGGCGGAATAGCCAGCATGTGGCGGGAGCGGGCTGCTATCGTCCGGCGTAGCTCACATCGCCACATGCTGGCTGTCACGTGCGTTAACGCCGTGCAGGCAGAGGGAGAGGTCAGCTGGTGCGCCGCCGGTACCCCGCCGAGAGCCGGTTCGCTCTTTCCGGACGCTGGCCTGGCCGCGGACTGCGCAGCTGGGGTGGGGTTGCTGCCGTTGTTATCGCATGCTCGCTGCTGGCCTCGTCGGCCCGGGCCGTGACGCCGGCCGCCCTGGCCCGAGATGGCGCGGCTGGCTGGCTTTCCGCCGACTCCTCTACGCCCGTGGCGCAGCTGGAGGACCAGGCGGCCGAGCTGGCCAGGCAGTACCGCGGTCAGCTGGAGGTGCTCAGCGGGGCGGAAACCGACGCCAAGGCGGCCGCCGGCCGGGCGCAGCGGATGGACCGGCAGCTCGCCGCCGCACACGACCAGCTCGCCAGGCTCGCCGCGTCGAGCTATATGGGCAGCGCGCCGGACCAGGCCCTCGCGTTCTTCGCCGGCGGCGACCCGCAGCAGGTGCTCGGCAAGTCCGCGACCATTGAATACCTCGCCCGGCAGCGCGACGCCCGGGAACAGCGCCTGCACCAGCTCACGCTGGCCGCACAGGACGCCCAGCAGGCCGCGCAGGCCAAGGTGGCCAAGCTGCGCCAGATGGTCCAGGCACTGGCGGGCCAGCAGCAGCGGGTCAAGCACCTGCTGGCCCAGTTCCATCCCGAGTCGCCGGTCATCGGGGACAGCATCACGCCCCGCATGCGCGGGGTACGAGACGAGATCGACCGGAGGTTCGGCCCGTTCTCCGCCATCGGCTGCTACCGGCCCGGCAGCGACGGCGAGCATCCGCTCGGCCGGGCGTGCGACTTCATGCTCAGCACGGGGGGCGTCATGCCGGCCGCCTCGGCGATCCAGAAGGGCTACGACATCGCGGCGTGGGCCCAGGCGAACGCCTCCCGGCTCGGCATCATGTACATCATCTACCGGCAGCGGATCTGGGACGTCCGGATGGCGTCCTCCGGCTGGGTCCCGATGGAGAACCGCGGCAGCATCACGGCGAACCACTACGACCACGTGCACATCTCGGTGTTCTAGCGACCAGGCGGCGCCGGCTCGACGAGGAAGCGGTTGGTGAGCACGACCTGGCCGGACGAGGCGGGGTTGCCGTCCTCAGGCTCCCGGGTAACGGTGATCGCGGGGTAGTCGGTCAGGCTGACCGCCGACCACAGCTCGACGGTGCCCGGGCCGCCACGCAGGTGGAAGGTGCCGATGGTGACCAGCCCGCGTGGTCCCTTCATCCAGGCCTGGTAGTAGTAGCCCGGCGCCGACGGCGGCAGCCCCGAGACGTCCAGCTCGATGGCCAGCCCGGAGGGCGTGGCGTGCAGCTTGGCGGTCGCGCTCGCGGCCGGGGCCAGCCGCGTGCCCGCCAGGGCGACGTCGGTGGTCGCGGGTCCGCGGGTGACCACGATGCCGATCACCACCGCGGCGGCAGCCAGCAATGCGACGGCACCGGCCCGGACCGTTCGGCGCATCTGGGTCTGGCGGCGGCGGTCGTCCCTGCCTGCCGCGCGGCCGGTGCCGGCGAGGATCTGGTCGAGCAGGCCGGGCGGCGGCTCGGCCCAGCCGTCCGGGTCGGCGAGCAGGCCGCGCAGCCGCCGGGCGGCGTCGGCCGAAGCCGCGTCGGGGGCGTACGGGCCCGGTTCCTGCGCTCCTTGCTCGAGGTACTCGGCGAGCCACTGGTGCGAAGTCATGCGGCGACCTCCGCCAGATGCCCCAGCATCGAGGCCAGCCGCCGGTGCGCCCGGTGCGATCGCGACTTCACCGTGCCGATCGGCATCGCCAGTTGCTGGGCGATCTGGGCGTGGGTGAGGCCCGCGAAGTGCTGGGCCCGGACCACCTCTCGTTCCTCGGCGGGCAGCATGTCCAGGGCAATCCGGATCTGCCAGGCCTCCCAGATGCGCTCCATCGACGGCGGCAGTGCGATCGTCGCATCATCGTTCGGCTCGACCGGCTCCGGCCCGTGGGCGCGGCGGCGGTACAGGTCGATCGCGGCGCGCCGGGCGATCGTGAACAGCCACGGCGCCATCGGGCGGCCCGGCTCCAGCGACCCGCAGGCGCGCCAGGCGTTCAGGAAGGTGACCTGAACGGCGTCCGCGGCCAGTTCCCGGTCACCGAGAACCCGCAGCGCGATCGCGAACACCGCCCCGGAGTAGCGCTCGTAGACGGCACGGAGCCCTTCGGCGCTACCGGTGCGAAAGGCGTCGGCAAGATCATCATCGTCCACTGGACCGGCCTTGCCCTAGCCGGCCAGGTGCGGCGGTGTAGTCATGGTTCCCCCGTGTGCCTGGTGCTGCGCCCAAATTCGTGGCGCTGTCGGAGGAGAACCTACGTCCGCGGCAAATCCCGGCGCACCGGGCGAATCACTGGGTTTTAACCGAACCGGGGGGTCGATCAGCCGCCGGTGGCGTTCGCGGTCCGGATGGCCTCGTCCACGTCCTTCACCAAGGGCTGCACGAGTTCACCGAGACCCACGTCATGCCGTCCCGTCCGACGGCTAGGACGATGATTGGGTGCCGTTGTACCCCTGACAACGGGAATTTGGCCCACGATGATCGGGGGCTGCCGCGTCCGGGCCGGGCACTGGCCAGGGCAGGACCAGGCGCACCCGGCCCGTTCGGTTCAATTGGCCCGAACGGCCTGGGTTCTACCGGGCCACCAGCCCGGGCACTGCGGCTACCGGTGAGAGCGGCCCGGCCGGAACTTGATCCAGGCCAGGACGGCGATGCCCAGCAGCAGCACCCACGGGGAGAACAGGATGTGGACGGCGACGCTGAGGACGATCAGGGCCACGATGGCGATGGCGGCCAGGGCAATGATGGCAAGCATGGTAATCGGTCTCCTTAGAGGTCATCTGCTTGCTTCAAGACTGCCGCCGGCGGTGCCTCCGGTCGATCGGGATCAGCCCGGTTCGCACCCTGATATGCATGCCCGGGGCATCAGGGTCAACCCTTAGAGGCTGTGCACGGCCGCGGCGACCGGGCTGTCTCCGCTGGTCAGCTCCAGCGTCTGGTGCCGGGTGCCCGGGTTGTCGAGCAGGGCGGCGATGACCGCGGCGACGTCGGCGCGGGGAACGGTGCCCGCGGGTACCGGCGGGGGTGCGAGCCGGATCCGGCCAGCGGCACGAGCGTCGGTGAGGCTGCCTGGGCGCAGGATGGTCCAGTCCAGGTCCCGGGCGCGCAGATCGGTCTCGGCGGCGGTCTTCGCCGCGATGTAGGCCGCCCAGACCTCAGCGGTGCCGGGCCGGGGCGGCTGGCCGGCTCCCATCGAGGAGACCTGCACGAACCTGCGGACCCCGGCCCGCCCGGCGGCGTCGGCCATCAGCACGGAGGCGCCCCGGTCGACGGTGTCCTTGCGCGGGGCGCCACTGCCCGCACCGGCGCCGGCCGCGAATACCACCGCATCAGCCCCTGACAGCAGCACCGCGACATCATCGGCCGCGGCCGACTCCAGGTCGCAGACGACGGCTTCGGCGCCGGCCTTGCGCACGTCGGCGACGTGGGCCGGGTTCCTGATCAGCCCCACGGCCTGATCGCCGCGATCAGCCAGGAGGCGCTCCAGTAGCAGCGCGATCTTCCCGTGCCCGCCCGCAATCACTACTCGCATGCCGCCACCCTACTTACCGGGATCACCGGGCCGAAGAACTCGTAATCGGCTAACAGGTCACCGGGTTCGGGAGGACCGTGACGATGACGGATCGGTTGTGCTGGGCCTGCCGCTCCAGCATCGGCACCTTCGGCCCTCCGTCGGCCTCGTAGCACGGGGAACGCCAGCCGACCCCACGGGCCGTGACCTGCCCCGGGCTGATCCCCAGAGAGATGAGCGCGGACCGCACTGCGTTCGCGCGCCGTGCGGAGAGGGTCTTGTCCCACGCGTCGCCGCCCCAGCGCGCCGTAGTGCCGGTCAACTCGATCCTCGCGGTCGGGTTGTCGAGCAGGTACCGGGCGATACCGCCGAGAGCGACTCGCGCGGTAGACGGATCGCGGAACTTTGCAGTGTTCGGCTGGAACCCGACCGGTCCGGTGTCGGGCAGCGTCACGCTCGCGCCATCCCCCGCTGGCCAGACGGCCAGTGGGGGAACCGTGATCAGGTTGACCATGGGCACGCCGCGGGGGGCCGGGTTCCCGCGTGGGGAGGTGTCCGCCTCGACCCGTCCGCCGCCGGCCTTGATGATCGCGGACCAGATCGCCCTCAAGTGGGACCGCTGGCCGATGGCCAGCGGCTGCTGTGGCGGCGCGGTGTACCCAATGCCGACCAGGACGACCACGATGCCGCCCAGGTCCGGGATCTCGCCCTCGCCGGACAGGAAGGACACTACGGCCGACGGCAGGGCCTCGAGCTGGCCGCTCACCGTGAAGTCCAGCGCCTTGACGTCCTGGAGCCCGGAGTCCTCCAAGAAGATGGTCCCGCCGTGTGAGCAGGCCGCGCGGATCGCGCTGCCCGCCACGTCCAGCGCGTCCAGCACGTCGGCGTGCGGGGTCGCCGCCCTGACGCCCTGGATCTCGCCGTCCAGCATGCTGGCGAACTTGACGTCGTAGGCCTGGGCCGCTCCCGGATTCATGCCCTGGGATTGCGCGGACCCGGCGGCGACCAGCCTTGGCGTGCCGTCCACATCGACGAGGCCGATCGCTGAGTTCTGCGCCACCGCCCTCTGCAGCGCGGCCTGCATTCGGGAGGTAACCGCCGGAGCGGGGCTGTTTTGCCTTCCAGAGACGGCGAACACGACCGGGCGGGCCTTCGTGCAGACCGGGGGCATCGCGGCCGGCCCGCGAACGTTCCCCGGCGTGCTCGGACCGGAATGGGAACTGGCGCACGCGGCTAGCAGGGTCACAGCGGCGATGGCCGCCAGGGCCGGGCGCAGCACTCGGGTCTTGCTCGTCAGCAGCATGGAACGGTCCTCTCCTGGTCAGGGGGTGACTGGGGATCGTGCGGAGCCGGGCGGCTGCCGCCCAGCAGGGCCAGCCCGTGCCGGTCAGCGCGGCTGTAGCGGTCGAGATCCACGGGTATCCGCTGGTGCATAAGCACCCGGCGACGTGCCGCATGGTCGAGGCCGAGCGCGTGACCCAGCTGGTGGCGCAGAACCGCCGGTCCGATCGTGGACAGGGCCGGCTCGGCCGCCAGGTCCGTGTCCACGATGGCCCAGCCGCGCCGGTACCAGGCGCCGTCCTGGGTCGGCGCCGCCCCGCCGGCCGGGAGGTCGCCGGCGAGTCGGCGTATCTGCCGGGACCAGGCTGATGGCAGGTACGACACGTGGATCTCCTGTTCCGGTATCCGGCGGATGTCGATCGGCCGTCCGAGCGGCGGTCCGCTGCGCAGTTCCAGCCCGGTCAGCTCGCGCAGTTCGGCCACCACGGCGTCCACGGATTCCTTGGCGGCGGCCATCGAGTCGGCCTCGCTGGCCAGCCGGACACAGATCACGGACTCGGGCCACCAGCGGACCGGGACCAGGCCGTGCCAGCGGGCGAAGGTGTAGTCGACCCCGTGCTGCAGCGGAGCCGGGCCGGGACGCCAGTGGCTGGGGGCGCGCGGATCCGGCGGCAGGTCCGCACCGACCAGGTGCAGCGATGCCACCGGATATCTGCCGATCAGCCGCTGGCCGCCGGGCCGCCGCTGCGCCGCGGTCATACCCAGGTCCAGTAGCGCTGGCAGGTGAGGCAGATCGTGCCGAACATGCATTGCTGGCACAGCCGCCCCGTGTCATAAGAACCGCGGCACGACGGGCATACCCGCAGCGGCATGCGGCAGTGCGGGCAGCTCGTGGCCTGGTCGGGGGTGGCGCTGGTCATGCCGCCCCCGGGAACTCGGGCAGTTCGGGAACCGGTCCGGTCTCGGTCAGCCCGGTCTTGGCCGGGTCCTTGAGCATGGCCGCCATCAGGACGCGAGCCATGTTCGCGGCCTCGGCGCCGAATGCCTGCCGCTCGAGGATCGCGGCCCGCTTGCGGTGGTCCTCGCGGTCCAGGTCTCCGGCCAGCATGTCCGCCACCGCTCGCGCTCGTTCCAGCTGGGCCTCCAGCGCGACGACCTCGGCTTCCTGCTTGCGCAGAGCCTTGCCCAGCCGCACGTAGGCGAAGTACACCGGGTTGTAATGCCGCTCCGTCTCAAAGACCGTGCCCGCACCGCTGATGACGTAGATCGAGAAGAAGAATCCTGCGGTCAGCAACGACGACCAAGGCGAGCCGGACGACGGCGGCGTATCCAGCGTGCCCGTGGACTCCGAGCCGGGTGTCTGGGTGAACGCGCGGACGAGCAGCATCATCAAGCCCAGGCCGAACCAGGCCACCGCGGCGAACTTCATCAGCAGGCGGCTCGATCCGGGCCGGTCACGCCGGTAGGTCGCGTAGGTGATGCCGAGGAAGCCGGCGGCGATCAGGGCCATGGCGGTCGCGCCGAACGCCATGAACAGGATCGGCCGGGCGCCCTCAGTCGGCATCAGGAGCTCGAGCGTATTGCGGAACGCCAGTGTGTCTGTCACCGCGCCGATCAGGATCAGCACGAGGGCGAGGGCGTCCACCGCCTTACCCCGCCCGGCGATCAGGTGCGGCATGGCCCAGCTCAGAGCGGACTCCGTGCTCGTCTCGGTGGCGGTCGCCTCAGTCGCCGGATCCGTACCCATCCCCGTCTCCGTCCGTGTCGGTCTCGCTCTCGGTCCCGGGATGCTCGCTGTCGGCCCCGAACCCGGCGAAGGTGTCGCTGCGCAGCCGCGCCGCGACGGCCTCATAATCGCCCCTGATCTGGTCGAGCTTGGCGCAGGCGTGCTCCAGCTTGACGGTGGTCTCCCGCATCCACTCGGCCGCCTGGCAGCGGAACAGGTTGATCACGCCGCAGTGGTCGGCGTATTCGGTCTCGACCGTGGCGATCCAGCGCCCGATCCACGCCTCGATGTAACGGTCCAGGGCACTTGCCGTCCCCTCGTCGAGCGCCCCGTCCAGCCCTTCGACCAGCTGCCGGACGCGTTGCATGACCGCGCCGCGTTCCGGTGGCGGTGGCATGTCGAACGGCACGGCACGCCAGCGGTCGATCTCCGAGAAGCTCATGTACCTGGCGTCGCTCACGCCCGCGTAATCACCCAGGGCGTCTTCCCAGGTGTATCTCTGGTGTCCGCCGACCGCCCGCTTACGGTGGAACAGGCGGTACCGGCGGGCCAGACTGCCTGACACTCCCCATCGCTACTCCTCTTCGTTTATCCGGCTTTTCGGTTACTCGGTCAGATCTCGGCGGTCCCCTCGCCCCCCGGCCAGTTCTCCAGCCAGTCGGGGAGCCGGGGGGACGAGAAATCGAAGTACGTGATGAGGACCGGCCCATCGGGATGGCGGCCCACGAGGTGCCTGAGGTAGTGGCTACGACGGCGCATGGCGTATGCGCACAGCCGGGTCACCCTGATGGCCAGCGCTCGCTTGCGGATCGCGATGGTCTCGATGGCCTCGGCCAGCTCGACCTGCAAGGCCCGCACTTCCTCGTCAGCCCGGTTCTTCTGGGCCTGCAGCTTCATGCGGGCGGCGCGGTAGTCCCGTAGCCGCCGGGTGCGGACCAGCAGCGGGTCAGCGTGCTGTTCGGTGGCATAGCGCTCGCTGAGCACGCTGTCGTCGGGCATCTCGGGCATGGCGTCGAGTTGCTTCTGAAGGCCCTGTGACTTGTCCTCGCGTTCCGCGATGTCCCGTTGCAGGATCCGACGCCGGACCAGGGCATCAGCCACGTCCCGCACCGCGCTCAGGTTCTCGGCCTGGGCGCTGTCCTGGTAGCTCTGGTTAAGAGAGTCGAGATAGGCCGTGGTCAGGGGGGTCGGCAACTGCTCCGGCGGTACCGTCGGCTGCGCCGGGATGCCGTGCTCGCCGTCGGACCGGCCGAATCTCCAGTCAGCGACGCGCGCGATCAACCTGTAACGCATCGGCTTATGCAGCTTGGCGTCGTAGAACGTCCGCTCCCTGCGTGCCATGGATTCTCCCGCTTACTGTCGTACGGGCTCGCCTGTCGGCCTGGTGATACTAATACGTGTTCGATGTCAGATCGTGACACCCCAAGTCGGCCTTTCTCGTTCATTCGTACGCAGAAAAGGCGTGATGCGTGACAGGATGCGCATCCTCACTCCCCGAACTCACGCCCGACGTCTGCGGAGTCTGGTCTGTGTCACGTTTTCGCGGGGGCTTCGTAGTAGGGGACAGGGCCAATGGACCGAAGGTCCGCAATCCGGCCCGCCCTGAAGGGAGAAACATTGGCCAGTAGCGGCGCATTGACTGGTCATGACCTCAACTCGCTCGCTCGCGAGTGGGCTCTATGCGCTAACCAGGAGCTGAAAAACGAGCTGTTCGTAATCGTTGCCGACGCCGCGCAGGAAAGACTCGTTCACATCGCGCATGTGATGGCGAGCAGGATTGTCGGGCCGGACGAGGCCGGGGACATCGTCAATGACGTCTGGTGCAAGGTCCAGACCCACGAGAAGTTCAATCCTGATGTCGGCTCTTTCCACTCCTTCTTCCTCAGCCTGGTGCGGAACCAGTGCATCGATGCCGTGCGGAAACGCAGGGAGATACCGGCCCCGTACGACCTACTCGAAACGCCAGCCGAAGCGCCCGACGCGGACCGTGAATACGCGGCCGCCCTCGCTCACATTGCCGACCTAGAAGCCCGTATCAGCGCGGCGATCGACGCACTCGACCTTCCGCCAAGGGACGCCGAGATGCTCCGCATGCTGACCGGTCCCGCCGACGCATCCCGGGGCCGCATGGCAATGTCTCCCAGCGAGCGCCAGCAGTTGCGGCGACTCCGCAGCAAGATCGACGATTGGGCCGGGCTGACTCGCGAGGAGCGTGATGCCGCTCGCCTTCTGCGCAAACATCACACCGTCACCGCAGCCGCTGCCGCCTCCGGCATCGACCTGCCGGAACTCCAGCGCAGGCTTGCCTCAGCGAAGAGGAAAATCCACACCCTCTTCAATCTTCCAAGCGAGGATTAGATGATGAATGACGTTGAATACTGGCCTGAGGTCAGGCTCCTGGCCATTGAAGGCAGCACCCGATCCCCGCTGCGCAGGACCCTGGCTCGGACGGCCTGGCAACGCTCTCCCCTAGCCTCGATAAGCTACGAACCCGGGCGAGACCAGCTACTCATCCAGTTGGTCGATGCGCCGACCGTCGCGGAGGCAATCCCGTGCGACCCAGACGATCAGGAGTCGCCTCCCCTCGCGCGGGACCAAATGGCTACCTGGGAGGAGGGAGGTCAGTTCGCCGGTTTCGACGGCACCGAACCCTGCGCATGGCCAACTACGATCGCGGTGCTTGGCTTCAGCCGATGCCGGGACGACGGCGGCCCGCGCATACGGCTCGTAAGAGAGTTGTGCGGTGACCGTATCTGGACCGCGGCCCGCTCGGCTGTGCATCATCCGCGTTGCGGTCTGCTCGAGGTTCCGCTCGGTCAGGACCTGGCGGAGTTCCTGATCCGCCGCTGGCACGCCATTCTCACCCTGCCGTCCGCGACCGGGATGACCGGTCCGACGATGCGGGACACCCTCGCCGAAGAAACCAGCGCCGATCCGGGTCGCTCGGTCCATCGGGCGAGGTGGCCCGGCGACCGCGCGACGACCCTCCACGGCACGGCAGGTCATCGTGGTGGCCAGCCGGGTAGAGAACCATAACGACGCACTGGTCGTCATGTCCATCTGGCGTGGCTTACCCGGCCGCCCCATACATCCCGCGCGAGCGCGGCCACCTCAGGGGTGATGACTGAATCCAGCTCGGGGCTGGTCGGCCGCGAATAACGCTCGTTATAGGGGAGGATGATGTCCACCGCGTACATCGCCAGCCCGCTCGCAGTGTACGGACCGGCCAGGGCGTGCATGACCCTCAAATCCGAGGGCAAGGCCAGCAGGCACGATAGCGCAATGGCCGCCAGCCGGAGCTTGATATCTCGGTCGGCCGTCGGCAACTGCACCACGGCAGCGAAGTCACGGGCCTCCGCATACTGCCGCGCACGCCAGTCCCAGAACCGAGAGCAGCCCAGGATCTGCGACGGCAACATCACGTCGTTCTGCTTCTTTGCGACGTCCGCTACCCCCGTGAGCCAACGCCAGGTGACAGCGGGACCCTGGTCGCTACGAGCCTGCCTGTGGAGCGAATTACGGAAGCCAGACCACCTGCAGATCTCGCGCCATGACGACCGAATCTCGCTCTCACCGCAAGCTCGACCGAACCGTTCCATGAACTCTGCGGCGAGCCGTATTTCGACAGTGCCGATCGGCGGACCAGTCGACAGATTCCGAGTTCCCCTGTACGACGCCATTTACCCCTCCCCGATAAACTGAGCAACAATCCTCGCGATGTCACTTTGGAAGTCAATGACGGCCGGCTAACAAGGAATAAATTTCCATGCTAAAGATATTGATAGCCAGCGACAGGCGGTCCCGGTGGAGCCTGGTCAGCCCTGTGCTTTATCATGTATTCCGCCGTTATCGAGCACTCAGCTCATCTCCCCAGCCTGTAACCGTCAGGCTGAACGTCGCGTCTGAACGGCTCTCCTGAACGCGTTAGAGGGTCTGCCGTGCGTTAAGGCCCGGACGCTCTTTCCGGTGAAGATACCGGTCACTCCTGCGGCCGACGCAACGATTCTTGGCATAAGCGAGGGCACGAGCTGCACGACGCCCCTACCCGCGCGATGCCGCTGTCCCCATACCATATACATTAGGACAAACCCCCCAAATCACTAAGCATGATCCGGTCAGCTTGACCGGATCATACGCCTTCTGCGAGCCTCATACCTGCCATAGCGGACAGTAGTGCAGAATCCGGCAAGGAGGAGCCGTATCCCTAAAGGTGAGAAAAGAATTACTGGAAGGAGATGCTACAAGGAGTGGCCATAACATCACACAGAGGTGGCACTGCTGGGTTTGGAATGATGATCCGATACCAACTTCTCCAGCGCTGCTCGTACTCCCTTGGTAATCACGAACCGGTTAGCCAGGGAACATTTGCGAGATATCAGGTAACTCGCGGCCATGACCTGGGTGTACCTGTCAGAACAGATGGCCCAGCAAGTCGACATCGCCCTCGGGCCAGGCTTGCTCCCCGACCGCCTTCACCATCATGGCGCCGGTATCTTCCTGCCGGGCGATCCCCAGCGTGGCGTGATCGTGGATCCTCACCCAGGAGCAGCGGTTCGTGACCCGGGCCCACCCGTTCCGGGCATACAGCCGGTCGTCGTCAGCGAACAAGACCACAAAGGCCATCCCGCAGGAACGCGCGAACTCGGTCAGCTCCGCCAGCAGCCTGGCCGCCAGGCCCCGGGACCGCTCGCTGTCCGTTACGCACAGGTCGACAACGCCGAACGTCCGCAGCACGCTGTCACCCACCCGGATGACGCGGAACTCCACGCCCATCTGCGCCGCCACGCCCCCGCCGCTCGTCATCGCGAGGTACCGGAAATGCGGAGGCAGCTTGAAATAGCTCCGGCCGGGATACCCGGGGAAGCACTCCTGCAGCAGCGATTGCAGCCGCCTGCTGAGGTTTGCGCCGATTTCGGCCTCGGCGACACGGACTACCGTGATGGCCTCGCCGTCCATATATCGGACTCTAGCGCCGGCCAGCGCGACCTACGCCTGGAGCCCCGGCTCGTCGGGGGCGGACAGGCTCAGCACGGCGCCGGCCACCGCGGGCGACGCGCAGAACTTCGCCTCCAGCGCCCGCAGCCGGACCGCGACGTGTGACTCGGTGTCGTCACCGGTGAGGTCGACGTCGCCGGTCACGAAGACCATCCGCGGCCCGACGACTTCCAGCCGCAGGTAGGTTACCCGGGCCACCTCCGGCATCTCCAGCAGCGCCCCGATAGCCGCCGAACGCACCCGGGGATCAGCCTCCTCGCCGACCAGGAACCGCCGGTTGCGGTTGATCAACACGATCGCGACGACGCCGAGCAGCAGGCCGACCAGGATCGAGCCGACCGCGTCCGGCACCGGGGAACCGGTCAGCTGGTGGGCGGCCAGCCCGGCCGCCGCGATGACCAAGCCGGCCAGGGCGGCGGAGTCCTCGGCAAACACCGCCCGCAGCGTGGGATCGGAGGTGGCCAGCACGTGCTCGATCAGATCCCGCTCAAACGGCTTGGCCTCGGATCTGGCCTGCCGGACCGACTGCAGGAACGAGACTCCCTCCAGCACAAAAGACAAGGCCAGTACCACATACCCGACGAGGAAACGTTCGGCCGGTTCCGGATGGATGAGTTCGGAGATGCCGTGCGTAACCGATACGGCGCCGCCGGCCACGAAGATCCCGAGCGCGGCGAATAGCGACCACACGTAGGCTTCCCGGCCGTGACCCAGCGGGTGGGCGCGGTCGGGCGGGCGGCGGGCCCGCCGGTTGGCGATCAGCAGGAAGATCTCGTTGCCGGAGTCGGCCCACGAATGCGCCGCCTCAGCCACCAGCGACGCCGATCCGGTCACCACGGCCGCAGCCGTCTTCGCCACGGCGATCAGGACGTTGGCGCCGAGGGCCACCAGCACCGTCGTGACGCTCTGCGATGCGTCGGCGGCACCCCGCAGCAACGGCACCGACATGAGCAGGTCACGGGATCCGCGGGCAACCCCCTCGGCCGCCGGTGCCGGAGCCTGCTCGCCGCCGTGCTCGCGCGCCATCACCCACTCTTAACACACTTCCAGCCTGGTACGGTGACGGCCGGCCGGGTGATCCGGCGCACGCTTTTGTCCCGAACGGGCCGGGTGTCACGCACCGCCGCCGGCTGCCTGCCCTCCAGGCGAGGCCGGGCCCGGCGGCCGCGCCCGTCTCATCCGCTGACCCAGGCACGAAATCCCTCCCGCCAGCTCGCGTACCGAGGCTCCCAGCCGAGCTCCTTCCTGGCCTTCTCGTTCGAGTAACCGCGCGAGGTGGTCATCTGAGCCACCACGAACTCCCCGGCCAGCAGCCGCCCGAGCCAGGCCGGCACCCGCAGCGGCGGCCTGGCGCCCGCGACCCGGGCCAGGTACGGCAGCCACTCCGCCACCGGCGCCGGATCGTCGTCCACCACGTTATAGACGCCAGGCGCGCCCCGGTCGACCGCCGCGAGCGTCGCCGTGGCAGCGTCGGTGACCTCGACGAACGACCACACCCCGGTCCCGCCGCCGACCACCGGCACCTGCCGCTTCCGCAGCATCTCCAGCAGCACGTCCGAGGCGCCCGGCCCGTAGAAGGCGCCGTAGCGCAGCACGATGCCCTCCGGCGCCTCCGACGGCACGGCCTCCTCCACGTGCCTGATCGCCGCCGGGGCTTGCACGAACGACCGGATGGGCCGCCAGTCGGGCGGATCTTCTTCGGTCTTCAGCCGGCCACCGGACCGCTTGTCCGGCCCGGCGCCCGCGTAGCCTTGCGCGATGACCCGGCGGGTGCCCGCCCGCGCCGCGGCCGCCAGCAGGTTGTCGGTCCCCCGGGTCCGCAGTTCGTTCGTGACGCCGAACAGCTTGTCGGGATTACGCAGGCTCCGCATGCCCGCCAGCGCGGTCATCTCGTGCACGATTACCTCCGGCGCCGCGGCCAGCACCGCCGCGATCACCGCCTCGCGATCCAGCCCGTCCAGGACCACCGGCTCGGCGCCCGCCCCGCGCAACTGCGCGACCTTGCCGGGCGTCCTCGTGGTGGCGGTGACCTCGTGCCCCGCCGCGACCAGCCCGGGAACCAGGTACCGTCCCAGCGCCCCGGTCGCCCCTGTGACGAAGACTCGCATGATCTTTTCCTTCCGCGTGATGCCTTTCCCTTGAAGACAAGGCACCACCGGAACCTGTGACATTTTCGGCCAGCCAGCCAGCGGCGACCAGGCCCCTGATTGCCTCACATGCCTCACAGGAACCAGCAGTCACCCCGCCCGCCCGTAATCTCGGGTGGAATGCCCGCTAGAGGTAGGTGCTGACCTCGATGAGGTTCTGGTCGGGGTCGCGGAAGTAGACGGACAGGATGGCCCATCGTAGGCGCGATGCCAGGTTTATTCGCTGGCGGTCGGATCCGGCGCCATGGCACCCTGACTGCGTGCTCAGCCGCGTGGCGTGGGCGGATCGATTCCGGTGCGGTTTCCCAGCCAGGCCGATCCGGGGGATGCCGGATGGCACATCGAGGGCAGCTTCGAGGTGGGCGGGGACTGGCGGGTCAACTACCGGCCGACGGAACTGGCCACCGGTCAGGCGGGGGACGTCATCGTGTGCCATCCGTTCCTGGTCCACGCCGCGTCCTGGCCGCACACGGGACGGCACCCGCGTATCATGGCGCAGCCCGGCGTGGCCCTGCACGACGCGTTCCCGCTGGTCCCGCCGCTGAGCCCGGTCGAGCTCGCGATGTGGCCGGGGTGAGCGTTCGGCCTCGACCCGGGCATGCAGCAGATGTTCTAGCGCAGCCGAGTTATCCGATACCCCGGAAGACGCGGTGCCACCATCTGCGGGTCAGCAGCTGCTGCCAGCCGAACTGGCGTGCGCGCCTGGTGTTCCAGCCGTGGATGCACTGGCCGGACTCGCCGATCAGGCAGTCGCCGGGGCAGTCACCCAGGCAATGCCGGCAGTGCCTGGCCGCGGGCATGGGCCGCTCCTCGGGGAGGAGATCCTTCTCGCTCAGCCTATTGGAGGATCGCGGTGTAGAGCTGTCAGGCGGTCTGGGCGTCGGCTATGACCCGGCGGGCCGCGGCTTCGTCAGCGGGGGCGACCAGCACGCGAACACCCAGGATCTGCAGCTGCGGGTCCTGCCCTCCGGCATCGTCGGCCGAAACGGCCGCTCTCAGGCCATTGCTGCGGAGCAGGCCGGCGATCAGTTCGGCCTCGGTGCGGCTGGTGACGACAGCCACAACCACGTAGCTCGTGTCCATTTTCGGCTCTCCCTGTTTGATGGGCGGATCTTACCGGCGATGGGCCTAAGCTCATCGCATGGCCAGGTACTTCGACATCCATCCGGCCAACCCGCAGCGGCGCTCGCTCACCCAGGTCGCCGACATCGTGCGGGCGGGTGGCGTGATCGCCTACCCCACGGACTCCTGCTACGCGCTCGGCTGCCAGCTCGGCAACCGGGACGGCATGGCCAGGATCAGGTCGATCCGCGGCCTGGATGACCGGCACCACCTCACGCTGGTGTGCCAGGACTTCGCCCAGCTGGGCCAGTTCGTATTCGTGCCCAACCCGGTGTTCCGGGCGATCAAGGCGGCCACCCCGGGCAGCTACACCTTCATCCTGCCCGCGACCAAGGACGCGCCGCGGATCCTGCAGCACCCCAGGAAGAAGACCGTCGGGGTGCGGATCCCGCGGCACGTGGTGTCGCAGGCGCTGCTGGCCGAGCTCGGCGAGCCGCTGGTCTCGAGCACCTTGCTGCTGCCCGGCCAGGACGAGCCCATGACCCAGGGCTGGGAGATCGCCGAGCAGCTCGAGCACGCCGTGGACGCGGTGATCGACTCGGGCGACTGCGGCACCGAGCCGACCACGGTCATCGACTTCTCCCAGCCCGAACCCGAGATCGTCCGCCGCGGGGCAGGCGACACGTCCGGTTTCGAGTAACCGTCGCAACCAGGGCACAGGCCAGGGCATTCCACGGGCGCGACCGGGGTCCGCTGACATGATCATGGATAACACGGACCATGGATAACGGGGCCGAACTAGGCGGCTTGGACGCGGCCGGCACGGAAGGAACACGGTGTCATGACGGACTCGCTCACCTACCGGCAGATGGGGACGGCGGCCCGCGACCAGGCCCACGCCCTGTTCGCGCAGACGATGGCGTACGTCGCGGCCACCGCGGCCCTGTTCGCGCTCGGCGCCTGGCTCGGCCGCGACCTGAACGGCGTGGTGGGCATCATCGCGTTCATCGCCGCCTTCGCCTGCCTGATCGGCATGCGCTTCGCGGCGCGCAGTTCAGCCCAGCTGACCGTCGGGCTGCTCGCCGCCTTCGGCCTGCTGATCGGGCTGGCCGTGGCGCCCACGATCGCCTACTACGGGAGCATGGATCCGACGGCTCTGTGGCAGGCCGGCGGGGCGACCGCGCTGTTCATCGCCGGCTTCGGCGCGGCCGGCTACGCCACCCGGCGCGACCTGACCGCGCTCGCGCGCGTGCTTTCCTGGGCGCTGGTGGCCCTGATCGTGTTCGGCATCGTGCTGATCTTCGTGAACATCCCGGGCGGCGCGCTGGTCTACTCGGTGCTGGGGCTGGTCATCTTCGCCGGCTTCACCATGTTCGATTTCCAGCGGATACGGACCTCGACGGACATCAACTCCGCGCCGTTCCTGGCCGCGTCGATCTTCCTCGACATCCTGAACGTGTTCCTGTTCTTCCTGCAGATCTTCGCCGGCGACCGAGAGAATTAGCGCCTCAGTGGCCGGCGGTCTGGCCGCCGTCGACGTGCAGGATCTCGCCGGTGATATAGGGCGATGACTCCAGGAACAAGATCGCGTTCACCACGTCGCTGACCTGGCCCGCGCGGCCGAGCGGGGGGAGCCGGCCGCCGAGGTCCTGGTAGCTTTCCGCCGGGTGCGGCGGCGTCTGGATGATGCCGGGCGAGACGGCGTTGACCCGGATGCCGCGGGAGGCGTACTCGACCGCGAGCGACCGGGTGGCCGCGGCCAGGCCGCCCTTGGTCAGCGCGGACAGCACCGCGGGCTCGCCGGAGTTCGCGACCTCGGCCAGGGTGGCGGTGACGTTGACCACGTGGCCGCCGTGCCGGGTGGCCATCTCGGCGATGGCGCGCTGGGTGATCCAGAGGAACCCGGCCAGGTTGACGCCGGTGATCAGGGCGTACACCCCGGCGTTGTTGACCAGGGTGTCGATGCGGCCGAAGCGTTCGAGCGCTCCGTCGACGATCCGGTCGGCGGTCGCGGGCTCGGCAAGGTCGCCTTCGACAGCAAGCATGTCCGGGTCTTCCCCGGCCTTGATCCGGCGGGCGCTGGCCACCACCGCCCAGCCCTGGCGCCGGTACCCGGCCACCAGCCCGGCGCCGATGCCCTGCGAGCCCCCGGTGACGATGGCGACCCGGCGGCCGTTGCTCGTCATGTCCTGGCGACGGTCCACCGCGGTCACCCCCTTTCAGATGAGTTGCTCGCCGCCGTCGATGTCGTAGGTCGCGCCGGTCACCGCCGTGTTGGTCATCAGGTGCACGGCGAGCTTGGCGATGTCTTCCGGGCCAACCACCCGTCCGATGGGGAGCGTGGCGCGCAACTGCTCGCGGCGCGCGTCCAGGTCGTCGCCGAGCAGGGTGGCCGACAGCGGGGTGTCGACGAACCCGGCGGCGATGAGGTTGACCCGGATCGGCGCCACCTCAAGCGCCAGGTTGGCGACCAGGGCGGGCATCGCGGCGGTGGCCGCCCCGATCAGCGACAGGCCGGGTCCGCGGCGGCGGCCGCCGGTGCCGCCCATGAACACCAGCGTGCCGCCGGGCCGCACCCGGCCGACCGCGTGCTGCGCGACGGCGACGGCCAGCCACTGGTGGTTGGCGAAGTCGCGGTGCGCCTGGTCGCGGTCCAGTTCGGCCAGGGGCGCGTAGTACGGTCCGGGGCCGGTGACCATGACGTGGTCGATCTGGGCGGGCAGCCCGTCGAAGAACCGGTCGAGGGCGGCCGGGTCGGTGGCGTCGAAGGCCGCGGCGCCGCGCGCGCCGACCTCGGCCGCGGCCCGCTCGAGGCGCTCGGGGTTTCGCCCGGTCAAGATGACCTCGGCGCCCTCGGCGCGGGCGCGGCGGGCGGTCTCAAGCCCGATGCCGGCGCTGCCGCCGATGGCCACCACGATCTGGCCGGGTAGTTCGGGTTCGCGCGGGGTGACGGCGGTGGTCGTGTCGGTGGTCATGATTGACTCCTCCTGGCGGGATGGCGCATCTCAGGATAGGGACTCGTCTAGGTCGCCGAGCGATTCGATCAGCTCCAGGTTCGCGGCGTAGTCGACCGGGCAGGCGATCACCGAGACCGTGTCGGCGGCCAGGGCGGCTTGCAGCGCCGGGAGCAATTCGGCGGCCGAGGTGATCCGGTACCCGGTGGCGCCGAAGCTCTCGGCGTACGCGACGAAGTCCGGGTTGCCGAACCCCGTGTCCACGTTGCGCCCGATCTCCAGGTCCATCTTCCAGCTGATCAGCCCGTACGCGTCGTCGACCCAGATCAGGATGACGAAGGCAAGCCCCAGCCGGAGCGCGGTCTCGATCTCCTGGGAGTTCATCAGGAACGCGCCGTCGCCGGTGGCGACCAGCACCCGGCGGTCCGGCCGGGCGATCTTCGCGCCGATCGCGCCGGGGACGGTCCAGGCCATGGTGGACAGGCCGTTGGAGATCAGGCAGGTGTTCGGCTCGTAGGTCGGGTACAGCCGGGCCATCCACATCTTCAGCGCGCCGGTGTCCACCAGCACGATGTCCTCGCGGCGCATGGCGGCCCTGGTGTCGGCCACGATCCTGGCCGGCGCGAGCGGGAAGCGGTCGTCGCGCTGGCCGCGGGCGAGTTCGGCGGCGAGCAGGGCGCGGACCTGGCCTACTGCGCCAGCCGGACGCGGGCCGACGGCCTCGGCCAGCGCATCCAGGCTGCGGCCGATGTCGGAGTGCAGCCCGACGGCCACGTCGTAGTGCGCGTCCACCTCGGCGGGGAACCGGTGCAGGTGAATGATCTTGGTGTCGCCGTCCGGGTTGATCCGCGCCGGGTCGAACTCCTGCAGCTCGTAGCCGACGGCGACGACGAGGTCGGCGAGGTCGAAGCCGAAGTTGACGTAGTCGTGCCGCATGAACCCCACCGCGCCCAGCGCCAGCGGGTGGTCGTCGGGGAACACGCCCTTGCCGTGGAACGTAGTCGCCACCGGGATGCCCAGCAGCTCGGCGAAGCGGCGCAGGGCCGGGCCCGCCCCGGCGCGCGCGGCGCCGTGACCGGCCAGCACGATCGGGCTGGCCGCCGCGCGCAGCAGCGCCGCCGCCCGCTCTACCTGCCCGCGGGACGGCTCGTCGGGCCGCGGCACGTTCACCGGCAGCGGCTCACCTTGGGCCGGAGCCTGCTCCACGTCCTCCGGTATAGCCAGGTAGACCGCGCCCGGCCGCTCGGTCTGGGCCAGCTTGAACGCCTTGCGGATCATCTCGGGCACCGCGCCCGGCGTCGCCGCCAGCGCCGACCACTTGGTGACCGGGGCGAACATCGACACCAGGTCGACGCCCTGGTGCGACTCCTTGAAGCTGCGGTTCATGCCGACCTGCGCCGACAGCGCGATCAGCGGCGTGGAGTTGGTGGTCGCGTCCGCGGTGCCGAGCAGCAGGTTGATCGCCCCGGGGCCGAGCGTGGCCGAGCACACCCCGGCGCGCCCGGTCAGCCGGCCGTAGACCTCGGCCATGAACGACGCGCCCTGCTCGTGGCGGGTCAGCACGTAGCGGATGGAAGACCGGGAGATGGCGTCGACCAGCCTGATGTTCTCCTCGCCCGGGATGCCGAAGACGTGCGTGACGCCCTCGTTCTCCAGGCAGCTGACGATCAGGGCGGCCGTGCTTGCCGGGGAATTCGTCACGTCCCCAAATTAACGGGCCCAGCTGAATTGGCGGGGACTAAGCGGGACCGGACGGGGCAAGTGATCAAGATGGCCGACGAGGCAGAGGCGAAGTCTCCGGACCCGCGGGACGAGTCAGAGGAGGAACGCGCCGACCGCAACCTGGGCGAGCTGCTGCAGGAACTGCGGGTGGCCGGGCTCGGCGTGCAGGTGCTGTTCGGCTTCCTGCTGTCGCTGCCCTTCACCAACCGGTTCAGCCACCTGAGCCCGGGTCAGCGCAACCTGTACCTCGGCACCATCGTCCTGGCCGCGGTGGCCACCGCGCTGCTGCTCGGGCCGGTCGCCTACCACCGGCTGGTGTTCCGCCAGGGTGAGAAGGAACGCCTGGTCCGGGCGGCCAACGTCATGGCCATCGCCGGGCTGGCCGCCGTCGGCCTGGCCGTGTCGGCCGCCATCTTGCTGGTGACCGACTACGTCTCGAGCGGCCTGACCGCGGCGCTGATCACCACGTTCGTGACGGTGCTGTTCGCCGGGCTGTGGTTCGCGCTCCCGCTGGCGCGGCGGCGCTGACCTCAGACAGCTTCGGCGTCGGCGCCCGCCGCCTTCTGGACCTCGGCCAGGCTCGCCGCCACCGGCACCGCCTGGTCCAGCTGGGTCAGGCCGAACAGCCGCCGGACCCGATGCCGGGCGCAGACCACCCGCAGGCTGGCCCCGTGCGCGGCCGCCTGCCGGGCCGCGCCGGCCAGCACGCCGAGCCCGGCCGCGTCGATGAAGCTCACCCGGTCCAGGTCGGCCACCAGCGGGCGGCCTGCGGACGCCAGCGTGAACAGCCGCTCGCGCAGCCCGGCCGCGGACGCGAAGTCAACCTCCCCGGCCACGGTGACGAGCACATAGTCCGGCTCGTGCCGGACCAGGACGGTCAGTACGTCGTCCAGGTCCGGACCGCTGCTCGCGACCAGCATTAAACCGGCAATATCGGGCCGCATCGCAGCCCCGCCACTATCGGTCACAACCCCTCCCCCACCTGTCGGATCCCACCCCGGGTCTCGACGGAGGCGAGGCGGGCTTCCGCACGTACGAAGCTCCGTCAGAAAGGCCACCCATGGCAAAAGCCCAGTCCCCGCCGACTATGAAATTACCCCTCCGCCGCCACAGCCGCATCATCCGATGTATGTACGCCGTTATGTAACTTGGCCCCACAGCGGCCGGGGTGGCGTGACACCCGCCCGTTCGGGATCAAATCAGGCCGCCAGCAGCAGGTCGCTGACCGGGTGCCTGGTCCGCGGGGCCGCCTCGCGGGCGGCCGACGGCGACGACGACCACGGGCGTGAGGGTGTCCGCCAGGCCGAACCCGGCGCGGACGGCGTCGGTGTCGAACCCGCCCATCTGGTGCACGGCCAATCCGTCGGCCTGTGCCTGGGTGACCAGGGCGGCCACCGCCGTACCAGGCTCCTGCCATGATCACGTCATTACGGGTCAAAATACCCCTTATAGGGGGAGTTTTGACACACAGTAACCGATCTTGCGACCGTAGTGACGCGTGGTGCATGTATCCCTCGAGGGAACCACGACTGGGCGCACGTCAACGCCCAGCAGCTCACCGCGAGGCTTGCCGCTCCCTCACCTGGCGCTTGATCCGGGACAGCATCGCGGCCATGCCGCGCAGCCGCAGCGGGCTGACCAGTTCGGCCAGCCCGAGCTGGCTGGAGAACTCGGGCGGGGTGGCCAGCACCTCGCCGGCGTCCAGGCCATCGAGCCCGGCGTGCAGGATGGCGGCGAAGCCGCGGGTGGTCGGCGCCTCGGCCGGGGCGTCGAAGTACAGGTGCACCTTCTCGTCCGGCTCGACCTCCACCGCCAGGAACAGCGGCGTCTGGCACTCCGGGACCGGCTCCATCCGGTCCCGGTGCCCGGCGTAGCGTTCCGGCAGGGGCGGCAGGTCCTGGGAGAACTCCAGCAGCAGCTGCAGCCGGTCCTTGTCCGGCACGGCGTGGAAGTCGTCGGCGATCTCCTGCAGCCGGGGGTTCAGCGCGGCGCCGCTTACCGGCTGCGAGTTCACGGGCTGTTGGGTCACGGGCTGTCCCCGCGGGTGATCGGGACCCGGACGCTGTTGCCCCACTCGGTCCACGAGCCGTCGTAGTTGCGCACCTGGCCGAAGCCGAGCAGGTGCTGCAGCACGAACCAGGTGTGGCTGGACCGCTCGCCGATGCGGCAGTAGACCACCACGTCGTCGTCCGGGCTCAGCCCGGCCTCGCCCCGGTAGATGGCCTCGAGCTCGTTCCGCGGTTTAAAGGTCGCGTCCTCGGCCGCGGCCCGCGCCCACGGGACGCTCTTGGCGCCCGGGATGTGGCCGCCGCGCAGCGCGCCCTCCTGCGGGTAGTCGGGCATGTGCAGCAGCTCGCCGCTGTACTCGCCGGGCGAGCGCACGTCGATCATCGGCTGCCCGAGGTGCGCCAGGACCTGGTCCTTGAACGCGCGGATGCGCACGTCGTCGCGGGCGATATCCGGGTAGCCGGCCGGCGCGGGCTTCGGGGTGTCGGTGCTGAGCGGGCGGCCCTCGGCGATCCACTTGGCCCGGCCGCCGTCCATCAGGCGCACGTCCGGGTGGCCGAACAGCGAGCACACCCACAGCGCGTACGCCGCCCACCAGTTGTTCTTGTCGCCGTAGAGCACCAGCGTGGTGTCCCGGCTGATGCCCTTCTCGGACATCAGCCGGGCGAAGCCGGCCCCGTCCACGTAATCGCGGGTGACCGGGTCGTTGAGTTCGGTATGCCAGTCGAGCTTGACCGCGCCGGGGATGTGGCCGGTCTCGTAGAGCAGCACGTCCTCGTCGGATTCGGCCACCACGAGGCCGGGATCGTCGAGGTGCTGCGCGACCCACTCGGTGGAGACGATCATCTCCGGGTGGGCGTACTGTAGGAACTTAGGCGCGGAATCCTGTGGCAGCGCCATAGGTCACCTCCGCTCGTCGTTGAGGGCTGACTCGCACTGTAACGCGGCGGGGCGGCCTGGCCTTCCCCGGCGCGTGCCCAGGCCCGCGGTCACGGGAAACCCCGGTAGGGCCGGCCGCGGAATACCGTAGTTCTGCGGTACTGCCGCCGGGCCCGGGCGCTAGCGTGTAACCGACCATGAAGCTGCGAGACCTTCCACCGCGTGCGGCGCTGGCCGATCCCCGCGCCCGGCTCGGCGTGGGCGTCGCGGCGCTGCTGGCCACGGCCGGTGCCGTGCGCCACGACCGCGTGGGCCCCTGGGAGACCAGCGCTTTCCAGGCGGTCAACGGCCTGCCGGATGCGCTGTACCGGCCGGCCTGGGCCGTCATGCAACTGGGCGCGTTCGGCGCGGTGCCCGCGGCGGCCACCACGGCGTGGCTGGCCGGAGACGGCGACCTAGCGGGCCGGCTCCTGGCCGGCGGCACCGGCGCCTGGGCGTTGTCCAAGCTGGTTAAGCGGGTCGTGCGCCGCCCCCGCCCGATGGCGCTGCTTCCGGGGACCCGCGGCCGCGGCCGGGACGCCGCCGGGCTCGGCTACCTGTCCGGGCACGCCGCGGTCGCCGTCGCCCTGGGGGTCGCCGCCTGGCCCCGGCTCGGCCCGGCGGGCCGCGCCCTGACCCTGACCGCGATGCCCCTGGTGGGGCTGACCCGCGTCTACGTCGGCGCGCATTTGCCGCTTGACATCGCGGGCGGCGTGGCGCTGGGACTCGCCGTCGACGCGGCGACGGTCATCGCCGTGCGGAATCACCGGGTAACCGCCGCGCTGGTCAAACGTAGTCCCGGCGCTGCAGCTGGCGCCAGGAGAGCCAGCCGGGCAGCACCGGCAGCCAGTAGGTGGCCAGCCGGTAGGTGAGCACCGCGGACCAGGCCGGGCCCGGGGCGATGCCGATGCCGGTCAGGCCCGCGACCAGCAGGGCCTCGATGGCACCCAATCCGCCGGGGGTCGGCGAGGCCGCGGCGACGAGCGAGGAAGCCAGGTAGACCGCGCCTATCTGCGCGATGCCCGCTCCGCCCCCGAATGCCTCGACCGAGGCCACCAGGCCACCGATGTAGGCCAGCGTCACCAGGGCCGAGCCGCCGAACAGCAACGCGAGCTTGACCGGGCTCCGGGCCACCCGGCCCAGGCTGGTGAGCGAGGACCGCAGTCCCGGCAGCAGCTTTCTCGCCGCGAAGTTGCGACCCTGACGGGTGGCCATGACGATGCCGATGACGGCGGCCACGACCGCGAGGATCACCAGCAGCTTGCTGCTGGAGGGCAGCTTGAACGCCTTGGTCAGGCCCCGGCCCGCCAAGCTGAAGAAGATCACCAGCAGGACGGCATGGACCAGTGCTCCGGCCAGCGCGTTGACCCCGACGCCGGCCACGCCGGCGGACGGCTCGACGCCCGACTTCTGCAGGTAGCGGACGTTAAGCGCCATGCCGCCGACGTTGGCCGGCGAAACCCGGTTGACGAACGAGGAGGCGCCCTGGGTCAGCACCGTGGGCCAGAACGGCAGCCGGATCGTGACGCTGCCCTGCAGCGAGATGGCGCTGGCCAGGTAGGTCAGCACCGAAAAGGCGATGACGACGGGCAGCCATATCCAGTGCGCCGACTGCAGGGCCCGCCAGCTGCTGCCGATCCCGGCCAGCTCGGGAAGGATGTAGTAGTACACGCCGGCGGCGGCGGCGATGGCCAGCAGGGTCCGGGGTCTTACTCGCTGCAGACGGGCCAGGTCCCCGGCGTCCCGCCCGCTGGCGGCGGCGGCCGCGGACCGGGTGCGCCGCAGCAGGCCGTCGTGACCGGCGACGGCGCGGCGGGTGGCGGCGGACAAGGCCAGCGGCTGCAGCAGCGGCACGGCCGGGGCTACTCCCTGGGCGCCGAGGACCTCGGCGGCGGCGGACACGGCCCGGTCCTCACCCGCCAGGGTGGCCAGGGAGGCGAGCAGTTCGGCCACGTCCAGGTCCATCTGCCGTGGCGTGGCGGCGAGCTCGGAGAAGCCGAAGTCGACGATCCTGGGCAGGCCCTCCGGGCTGACCATCACGTTCGCGGCCCGCAGCGACCGGTGCGCGATGCCGGCCCGGTGCAGCTTGTCCACCTGCGCCCACAGCCGCACGAGCAGGTCGTCGGTGACCTGGACCTGCTCGAGCGAGCTGCCGTCGACCCATTCCATGACGAGCAGCGCGGTGTCGCCGGCCCGGACGACGCGGTCGACGCGGGGGGCGAGGACGCCGGCCCGTTCGGCCATGACCCCGACGAGGGCCTGGTGCTCGACCGCGTGGAACAGCGACGCGGCAGGGCGGGTGTCGCCCACGTTGCGCAGCCGCACCGCCCGGTACGCCCGGTACAGCAGGTCGGCGTCGCGCTGGTCCGAGCCTAGGGCCTTGACGAACAGCCGCCGTCCGTCCGCCGCGACCGCCGCGAACTTCCTCGATCCCCTGGCCGTGACGTCGGCCGGGCGGACCGATTCCACCGGAACGCCCGCGCGCCGCAGGGCGGCCGCGACCCCGTCCGGTCCCATCCGCCGGTCGGGCACGCCGAACGCCACCAGGACGGCGGCGCCCGCCGTCACCCCGGTGGCGATCGCGATGATCAGCTCCATCGGCAGCACCGTGCCGGTCAGCAGCCGCGCCGCGGCGACCAGGAGCAGCGTGAGCCACGCGGCCCGGCGCCAGGGCCGGCTCAGCCAGGGCGCGGCGGCCACGACCACGGCCGCCGCGGACGCGATCAGCGCCGGGCCAGGGAACGCGGCGCCGGCCAGCCAGGAGCCGCGCGCGAGGTTATCCGTGAGCGCGTCCGGGTGCTGGCCGCCGAACAGGGAGAAGATCCCGGTCGCGATGGCGGCGGCGGCCACCGCCCCCATGGCCAGGCCGGCCAGCAGCCGGAACCGGCGCCTGCGGAGCGCGGCGGCGACCACCACGGCCGCCGCCGCCAGGCACGAAACCTGCACGAGACCGGTCGTGACCCGGCGAGCCGGCCCGAGACTGTCTACAAGCGGCGCGGCGGGGCCAAGCAGCCAGCGCAACGCCGCCGCGCAGGCGGCGAGCGAGCAGCCGAGCAGCGCGATCCCGCAGATCAGCCGGATCACGTCGCCCGGATGACGGTAGCGGGAGGACGACACGAGGGGCCACGCCCGGACGGCGACCGGTGGGCTGCTCATAGCCGGCCGGCCGGGCGGGCGGTATCCGGGACAGGCGGAGGGGCGGCCGGACGACCCCGCGGCGCACTCCAGCGGCGCTGGATCCAGCCCACCACGAGCGCGGCCAGCAGCGCGCACGAGGTCCCGAGGAGAACCCCGGCGATGGCATCGGACAGCCAGTGGGCGCCGAGGTAGGCGCGCGATAGCCCCATCAGGACCGAGAAACCCGCCGCGACCGTGGCCCACGCGATCCGCCGGCGCCCGGGCGGCACCAGCGCGATGACCGCGGCGACGACGGTCACCGAGGCGGCGATGGCGTGGCCGGAGGGAAACGAGGCCCCGGTCGTGGTCACCAGCGACTCGGGCGGCCTGGCCCGGTCGTAGACCCCCTTCAGCGTGCCGATCAGGATCTCTGACAGCAGCACGGCCCCGGCGAACGCGGCCAGACGCCACCACCTGCGGCGCAGGGCGAGGTAGCCGGCAATGGCGATCCGGACCGGAAGCGTGACATAGACAAGACCGAGTACGTTGAGGACCTTGGCGACCGCCGTGACCGGCGCCGACCGGCCCGAGATCATCAGCCGCAGCCACGCGTCGTCCAGGCGCTGGATGTGGGCCAGCAGGCCGTGGTCGGCGACCGCGGCGAACACTGCCGCGGTGAGCGCCAGCACCACCGCGGTGATCGCGAGCACCGTCGCGGTGACAGCCGGGTCCCGCTCCGGCGCGGCCAGCAGCTCCTGCCCTTCCGGGGGGCTTACCCGGGACATGCCGCCCCCCGCCCGCACAGCGCCAGTCTCTCCTCGTCCCGGACGTGGTCGACCAGGGTGACCCGGGGCATGAAGGCCACCGCGCTGCGGACGCCGGTCGCCAGCAGCGAGGACGCACCGGGCGCGAAGTCGAGCTGATAGCTCACGCAGCCGCCGGGGAAGGTGTAGAAGCGCAGGCTGGCGAACCGGTCGCCCGGGCTGGCCGGGCGGTCGAACCGCCGCGTTCCCGGCTGGTCGGACGATGCCTGCCGGGCGCCGGAGACATCACAGACCGCGGTGAGGGTGACAGCCACGGCCCGGGGGCCGGCCAGATCGGAGTCCAGCCAGAAGGTAACGTGCCCGCTGGCGATATCGGCGCCGCCGATCCGCCAGCCCGACGGGAGCGCGGCAATGCAGGGCAGCTGAGCGGCCGACGGGACCGCCTGAGCGGCCAGGATCGTCGAGTGACCGGTCCCGCACAGCGGAGGGTAAGACCCTATGTTCTCCGCCGGGAAGAAGGCCTGGCGGCCAACGACTGCGGCGATCGTGGTGGCACCCAGGATCGCGACGGCCAGGGCGACCCGCCGGATGCTCCAGCGCTGCAGCACGATCGGCTGGCGGGGCGGAGCCAGGGCGCGGAACGTGCCCAGCAGGTCACGCGGGTCCCGCTTCATGAACGCGCGCAGTTGCGTCGGGCTCGCCACCCCGCGGGTGGCGGCGAACGCCTCGCTGAGCTCGGCCGGGGTGAAGTAGCTCAGCGCCCGCCGGTAGACCCGTTCCGGGTCGGTGCGCACCGCGAGCACCAGCATCATGTTGCCCAGGTCGACCGCCTGCCGCCACGGCGAAGGGCGCACCTGGACGAAGGCCACGTCGATCAGCAGCAGCTCCCCGGAGCGGACCATCAGGTTGCCCGGCTTGATGTCCCGGTGGGCGACGCCCGCGTCCCACAGCTTGCGGATCAGCATCAGTCCCTGGTCGATCAGCCCGTCGTCGACGTCGGCCTCGCCGATCTCGACCGCGCCGGCGAAATACTCGGTGACCAGCATGTACTCGCGCTCGGGGGTGATCTCCACGATGCCGTAGGGCCTGGCCGTGCGGACCCCGACGTCTTGCAGCAGGCGCAGGGCGTAGTCCTCGTAGGTGACCAGGCGCCGCACGGTCTTGAAGGAAGACTCGTCTTCCAGGGAGCCGTAGAGGATGGTCCGCCACAGCTTGTACCAGCGGTCGGCGCGAACGTGGCCCTTGGTGTACAGCTTGGCGAAAAGGTGCTCCTCGGTCCCCTCTTGGACACGCAGCCGCAGCGGCGTCGAGCCGGCCGACGATTCCAGGCCGACGGGCTTGATCTCGAGCACGGTCAGCCCGAGCTGATCATGTACGGCCAGCCGGATCGCGTCACCACGCCGGCCGCCGACATCGACATGGGCGGTCCGGCCCCGGCGGTACACGACGGGGAACACCTCGTTCGGGGTGAAGTAACGGAACGCCGTGACCGGTATCGCGACCCCGAGCGCGACGCCGAAGAGCACGTCGTCGGGGTGATCGACGGCCAGGTACAGCCGGGCCAGGCAGAAGACGGTGAGCACCACGGCCATGACGATCTTGGCGTAGGCGCGCGGGCGGCCGGGCACGACCAGGCCGTACACCGCGCCCATGAGGAAGATCGTAAGTGTGGCGACCGGGGCAGACGGCGCCGAGTACCCGCCCCAGCTGTCGATGATGGACACGCCGTACGGGCGCGGCCGGGACAGGCCGCTGTAAATCCAATCTCCGACCGTCACGAGGAAGAAGAGGCTGCCGAGGAAGACCAGCAGGTGCCGCCAGCGGCGGAAGATCATGGTCAGCGCGACCACCGACAGTCCCACCACGGTGACCCCCCAGCCGGAGCCGGCCTCCTTGATCCCGCTGGCCAGGCTGGTCAGCCAGGGCGTGCGCGCGTCCGCGAGCCGGCGCAGCAGCCAGGTGTTGGCCCGGTCGTCGAGCCGGAGCCACGCGGTGTGCTGGGAAAACAGGAAGGCGCAGGTCACGATCGCGACAGCGAGCAGGAGCCACGCCGTGGTCGTGACCCGGAACGGATGCGGCAGGGGCGGCGGCGCACCGGTCGGACGCCGCTGGCGGCCGGTTCGCTGGGCCGGAGCGGCCCCCGGCGGGACGGCCGGCGCCATGGTGCGCTCGGTGTTCTCGCTCACTGCGCACCCAGCTTCCTGGGATCAACTGGCCCAGGCCCTGTGACGTCAGGTGTCGACCCATATGTGGGGAGTCCTTCCATCATGCGCTTGCCGGTCCGTATTAACCAGCTACCCGCCGACACGGCCGGCTGGCCGCCGGTTTCCGCTGCTGCCCCCGGGGCCACGATTTGCCGGGATTGGTGATAGAGAGACCGGATCCGTGCGACCCTCGAGGATAGGGCCGTCGCGTCAGCCGCTAACTGGAGGCCTGCACCTGCATGGGACTTGATCACCGCGTGTTGCGCCGCGGTGGACTTCGTGTCCTCGCCGGGCTCGCGGCGGCGGGGGTGCTCCTGGCGCTGCCGCCGGCCACGGTCACCTCGGCCGACGTCAAGGCGGCGCCAGCCCCCGCCCAGGCGGCCAGCCGCCCGCCGCTGGCCGGCAAGGTCGTCGGCATCGATCCCGGGCACAACGGGCTGAACTACACCAGCCCGTCGTTCCTGGCCCGCAAGGTCTGGAACGGCCGCGAATGGGAGGGCTGCGACACCACCGGGACCCGAACGTCCGGCGGCTACACCGAGGCCAGGTTCAACTCGAACGTCGCGGTCTACCTGCGCGCGGACCTGATCCGGATGGGAGCGCGGGTGGTGATGACCAGGACGGGCAACCACGGCGTGGGCCCGTGCGTCGACACGCGGTCGCGGATACTCAACCGGGCGCACGCGAACGTGTCCATCGACATTCACGCCGACTACGGGCCGCGCTCCGGCCGCGGCTTCACGGTCCTGGAACCGGTGGCCGACGGCCCGAACAACAAGGTCATCGGGTCGTCGAGGCGGTTCGGCCGTGACGTGCACGCGATGATGCTCCGCGACACGGCGCTGCGGGTCAGCGACTACTACGGTCGCGACGGCTACACCAGCCGGAACGACCTGGCCGGCCTGAACCTCACCACGATGCCGAAGGTCCTGGTCGAGACCGGCAACATGCGCAACGCCGCCGACGCCGCGCTCCTGGTCACCCCCGAAGTCCAGCGGGCCGTGGCGACGGCGCTGGCCGCGGCGATCGCCCGGTTCCTGGCCGGGCACTGAATTCCTGGCCGGGCACCGAATCAAGCGCTGCTCGACTTCGACCGCATCTTTGTGAGGAAATGGGCCGTGCAGATGAACTGGGAGGAACCGCGATGACGTCGGTGGCGGTGACGCTGGCCGAATGGGCCGCCGGATTGGAGCCTGACCGCGAGGACCTGGAGCTGGCGCACCGGTCGCTGATGGACACGGTGGCGGTGACCCTGGCCGCCCGCGAGCACCGGGTGACCCGGCTGGCCGGGGCGCTGCCGGACGGGGCACGCTGGGCCGTGGCCGGGCACGTGCTCGACTTCGACGACCTGCACATGCCGTCCACCACGCACGTCAGCGTGGTGTGCGTGCCGACCGCTCTGGCCGCAGACGGCGGGGCGCGGGCCTACCTGGCCGCGGCCGGGGTAATGGCCCGGCTGGGCACGGCGCTGGGCTGGCGGCACTACGCGGCCGGGTGGCACGCCACCTGCACGGCCGGGGCGCCGGCCGCGGCGGCAGGAGCGGCCGTCGCGCTCGGCCTGCCCGCCGAGCGGATAGCGACGGCCATGGCGCTGGCCGTGCCCGCCGCAGGCGGGGTGCAGCGCGCGTTCGGCACCGACGCCAAGTCGCTGCAGGTCGGCTTCGCGGTCGAGGCGGGGCTCCGGGCGGCCCGGCTCGCGGCCGCCGGAGCGCAGGCCGACCCCTCCGCGCTGGACGTGTGGCTGGGCCTGGTGGGCGGTGACCCGTCCGCGGTGGACCCCTCCGGACCCACGGTGCCGAACGGGCTGGCGATCAAGCTCTACCCGTGCTGCTACGCGCTGCAGCGCCCTATCAGTGCGCTGTCCGGGCTGGCTGCCGACCCGGCGGCGGTCCGCCGGATCGTGCTGCGCACCCCGGAGGCCACCGTGGTGCCGCTGATCCACCACCGGCCCGAGTCCGGGCTGCAGGGCAAGTTCAGCCTGGAGTACGCGGCCGCGGCCGCGCTGCTGGACTCCTACGCCGGGTTCGGCAGCTTCACCGACGAGGCGGTGCGCCGGGCGGAGGCCCGGCGGCTGGTCGGCGCGGTGGAGACCAAGCTCGACCCGGGCGGCGACTGGCTGCTCGACGGCGAGCTCGAGGCCGAGGTGCACACCGCCGACGGGGCCGTGCTGCGGACCCGCCAGAAGTACCCGCCGGGTTCCCCGGCCCGGCCGCCGACGCCGGACCAGCTGGCGGCCAAGCTGGCCGACTGTGTCGCCGGCCTTAACACGGACCCGGCCGCATGGAACTGGGAGAATGCGGCGGACATGCTGCGGAGGTGGCTGCCGTGCCAGACGAACTGAGCATCGACGAGCTGAACGAGGACGAGCAGGCCATGGTCGAGCTCGTCAGGGACTTCGTCAACCGCGAGGTCAGGCCCGTGGTGCGCGACCTCGAGCACGCGAACACCTACCCGGACAAGCTCATCGAGCAGATGAAGCAGCTGGGCATCTACGGCCTGGCCATCCCCGAGCCGTGGGGGGACGCCCAGGTCAGCACGCCCTGCTACGCGCGGATCACGGAGGAGCTGTCCCGCGGCTGGATGAGCCTGGCCGGGGCGATGGGCGGGCACACGGTGGTGGCGAAGCTGCTGCTGGCGTTCGGCACCGACGAGCAGAAGGACGCCTACCTGCCGCGGATGGCCACCGGCGAGGTGCGCGCCACGATGGCGCTGACCGAGCCGGGCGGCGGGTCGGACCTGCAGGCGATGCGGACCACCGCCCGGCGGGACGGAGACAGCTATGTGATCAACGGGTCCAAGATGTGGATCACCAACGCGCGCCGGTCCGGGCTGACCGCGCTGCTGTGCAAGACCGACCCGGCGGCCGCGCCCGCGCACGCCGGCATCAGCATCATCCTGGCCGAACCAGGTCCGGGCTTCACGGTCTCCCGTGACCTGCCCAAGCTGGGTTACAAGGGCGTGGAGAGCTGCGAGCTCGCCTTCGAGGACTACCGGGTGCCGGCCGGCGCGCTGCTGGGCGGGCGCGAGGGCGAGGGGTTCGGGCAGATGATGCGCGGCCTGGAGATCGGCCGGATCCAGGTCGCCTCCCGCGCGCTCGGCGTGGGCCAGGCCGCGCTGGACGACTCGCTGCGGTACGCGCAGCAGCGGGAGGCGTTCGGCGTGCCGATCTGGAAGCACCAGTCGATCGGCAACTACCTGGCCGACATGGTGACCAAGCTGACCGCGGCCCGCCAGCTCGTCATGTTCGCGGCGCGCCGCTACGACTCCGGGCGGCGGGCGGACATGGAGGTCGGCATGGCCAAGCTGTTCGCCTCGGAGACCGCGATGGAGATCGCGCTGAACGCGGTCCGCATCCACGGCGGCTACGGCTACTCCACCGAGTTCGACGTGGAGCGCTACTTCCGGGACGCGCCGCTGATGATCGTGGGCGAGGGCACCAACGAGATCCAGCGCAACGTCATCGCCCGCCAGCTCATCCAGCGCCATCCGGCGGGCTCGTGAGCGGGGCTGGGCCGCTGGAGGGCCTGCTCGTCGTCGCGCTGGAGCAGGCGGTCGCCGCGCCGTTCGCGACCCGGCAGCTGGCCGACCTGGGCGCCCGGGTGATCAAGATCGAGCGGGCCGGGGACGGCGACTTCGCCCGCGGCTACGACACGTCCGTGCTCGGCCAGGCCAGCTACTTCGTCTGGCTGAACCGGGGCAAGGAGTCGGTGGAGCTAGACGTGAAGAGCGCCGGCGGGCAGGATGCCATGGCCGCGCTGCTGGCCCGGGCCGACGTGTTCGTGCAGAACCTGGCGCCCGGCGCGGCCGAACGGCTCGGGCTGGGCGCGGCCGGCCTGCTGGCCCGGCATCGGAGGCTGATCTGCTGCTCGGTGTCCGGCTACGGGCCGGACGGCCCGTACGCCGGCAAGAAGGCCTACGACCTGCTGGTGCAGTGCGAGGCCGGGCTGCTCTCGGTCACCGGCACCCCGGAGGTGCCGTGCAAGGCGGGGATCTCGGTGGCCGACATCGCGGCCGGCATGTACGCCTACACCGGGGTGCTGACCGCGCTGTACGAGCGGGAACGCACCGGCCGCGGGTCCAGCTTCACGGTGTCCCTGCTGGACGCGCTGGGCGAGTGGATGACCCAGCCGTACCTCTACACCGTGTACGGCGGGCAGGAGCCCCGGCGTACCGGCGCGCGGCACGCGTCGATCTCCCCGTACGGCCCGTACCAGGCCCGCGGCGGGGAGGTGTTCATCGGGTTGCAGAACGAACGCGAGTGGGCGGTGCTGTGCGACAAGGTGCTGGCCCGTTCGGACCTGGTCGCGGACGAGCGGTTCGCCTCCAACCCGGACCGGGTCGAGCACGACGGCGAGCTGACAGGGATCATCGAAGGTGTGCTCAGCACGATGACCCCGGACGAGGTGGTGGCGCGCCTTGACGCGGCCGGCATCGCCAGCGCCCGGCTGCGCACCCCGGCCGAGTTCGCCGCGCACCCGCAGCTGGCGGCGCGGGACCGGTGGCGCGAGGCAGACACCCCGGGCGGCCCGGTGCGGACGCTGCTCCCGCCGGTCACCGTGCCCGGCCGCCCGGCGGCCATGGGCGCCGTCCCGGCCCTGGGCCAGCACACCGAAGCCGTCCTGGCGGAATTCCTACCTGGGAGAACAGCATGACGACAGTTGAACTGCCGCGGTACCAGCATGTGATCGACGGGCGCCGGGTCGAGGCGGCGTCCGGGCAGCGGTACGACTCGGTCGACCCGTACCTGGGCGCACCGTGGGCGTCGGCTGCGGATGGCGACGCCGCCGACGTCGATCTCGCGGCGGCGGCGGCCCGGCGGGCGCTGGGCGGGCCGTGGGGCCAGCTCACCGGGTTCGGCCGGGCCGCGCTGATGCGCCGGCTCGGCGACCTGATCGCGCGGGACGCGGACCGGCTGGCCGAGATCGAGACCCGCGATACCGGCAAGCTGCTGCGCGAGATGCGTGGCCAGCTGGCCACGATCCCGCAGTGGTTCTCCTACTTCTCCGGGCTGGCGGACAAGCTGGAGGGCACCACGATCCCGGGCGACAAGCCGAACTTCCTCGTCTACACCCGGCGCGAGCCGGCCGGCGTGGTCGCGGCGATCGTGCCGTGGAACTCACCGCTGCTGCTGCTGTGCTGGAAGCTGGCCCCGGCGCTGGCCGCGGGCTGCACGATGGTGGCCAAGCCGTCGGACTACTCTCCGGCCTCGGCGGTCGAACTGGCCGCGCTGATGGACGAGGCCGGGTTCCCGCCGGGCATCTTCAACGTGGTGACCGGGTTCGGGCCCGCGGTGGGCAAGGCGCTGGCCGCGCACCCGGACGTGGACAAGATCGCGTTCACCGGCTCGACCGCGGTCGGCGCGCAGGTCGCGGCGGCGGCCGCGGCGAACATCACCGGGGTGCTGCTGGAGCTGGGCGGCAAGTCCGCGCACCTGGTCTTCGACGACGCTGACCTGGACGCCGCCTGCAACGGCGTGCTGGCCGGGGTGTTCGCCGCCACCGGGCAGACCTGCATGGCCGGCTCCCGGCTGCTGGTGTCACGGACCGTGCACGATCAGCTCGTGGAGAAGATTGCCGAACGGGCCCGGTCGATCCGTCTCGGCGACCCGAAGGCGGCCGACACCGAGATGGGCCCGGTGGCCACCGAGCCGCAGTACCGCAAGGTGGTGTCGTTCCTGGAGGGCGCGGCCAGCGAAGGCGCGACCGTGACGGCGGGCGGTCGTCCCGACGACGCGCTCGGCGGCTTCTTCGTCCAGCCGACCGTGCTCACCGGGGTCAAGCCGACGATGACGGTGGCGTGCGAGGAAGTGTTCGGCCCTGTCCTCTCGGTGATCCCGTTCGACACCGAGGACGAGGCTATCGCGCTGGCCAACGACAGCCGGTACGGCCTGGCCGGGGCGGTGTGGACCAAGGACATCCACCGCGGGCACCGGGTGGCGCACGCCATGCGCACCGGCACCGTGTGGATCAACGCGTACCGGGTGGTCGGGCCGGACGTCCCGTTCGGCGGGTACGGGCTGAGCGGGCTCGGCCGGGAGAACGGCATCGAGGCCGTGCACGAGTACACCGTGACCAAGGCCATCTGGGGCGGCGCTGCTGGCCCGGCACACCGCGGCCACCCGGGCCGAGCCGGGCAACCTGGATTTCGTGGCCCTGCGCAGCAGCGAGGACCCGGACGCGTTCGTGCTGTACGAGCGGTACGTCAGCGCCGACGCGTTCGAGGCGCACCAGGCCAGCCCGCACTTCGAGGGCATCGCGGTGGCGCAGATCCGGCCGCTGCTCAGCGAGCGGACCCTCCGGTTCTGCCAGGTCGTCCAGCCCGACGGGTCCTAGTTCCCGGCGTCGAGCCACTCGGCGAAGGTCGGGCCGGCCAGCGCGGCGTGCGGGCCGGGCAGCAGGCCGCCGTTGGAGTTGAGCGCGTCGTCCGGGTCGGACGGGTTGCTGACCTCCTTGATCTTCACCTGCTCACCGCGCTTGGCCGCGACCAGCCGGGCCAGGTCCGGGAGGTACTCCTCGCGCGGCCCGGCGACCTCGGCGGGCTGCGTGCCCTCCGGCTCCTGGGACAGGGCCATGTCCACGAGCGCCTCGGCCACGGTCCTGGCCGCGACGATCTGGGTGCGCATCTTAGGCAGGTAGATTACGTCGCCCTGCCGGCCCCAGCCCATTAGCACCTCCACGAACTCGTGGAACTGGGCCGCGCGCAGGATCCGCCCCGGGATCGGCCCGGCCAGCACGGCCCGCTCCTGCGCCAGCTTGGCCGCGCCGTATCCGCCGGTGTTCTTGTCGGTGCCGATGATGGATACCAGCACCAGCCTGCGCACCCCTGCCTTGACGCCTTCCTCCTCCAGGTTCCTGGTCGCCGTGAGGAAGAACTCCGTGGCCGGCCCCTGTTCGGGCGTCGGGCCGGTGGACGTGTCGATGACGACCTCCACGCCCTGCAGCGCCGCCGCCAGTCCTTCCCCGGTGATCACATCGACGCCGTTCGAGCGGGAGATCGCCACCACGTCGTGCCCGCCCTCGTTGAGCACGTCGACGACACGCCGTCCCACTCGTCCGGTCGCCCCCGCTACCGCGATCCTTGCCATGTCACATCTCCTTCAGCCTGTCTTGTCACCGGCATGACGGATCGCGGCGGGCAGAATGTGACAACCTCTGCTCATGAGCGGACCGAGTTTCGGGGCGGCGGCGCGGATCCTGGCCGAACGGGATCCGGTCATCGCCCGGCTGGCCGCCGAGGCCGGGCCGCCCCGGCTCAGCCGGCCGACCGAGTCGCACTTCGGCACGCTGGTGCGGGCCATCGTCTACCAGCAGCTGGAACAAGATGGCGTCGCTGCGGGACCTGGCGGCCAAGGTGCTCGACGGGACCGTGGTGCTGTCCCCGCGCGGGCTGGCCCGGGAGAGCGACGACGAGATCGCCGCGCGGCTGTCCGCGGTGCGCGGCATCGGGCCGTGGACGGCGGAGATGTTCCTGATCTTCCAGCTGCGCCGGCTGGACGTCTGGCCGGTCGGCGACCTCGGCGTCCGCCGCGGCTACGGGCTGGCCTGGCAGGTCCCCGAGCCGACCGCGCGGGAGCTCAAGCCGCTCGGCGAGCCGTTCCGGCCCTACCGGTCGGTCGCGGCCTGGTACTGCTGGCGGGCGGCGGAACTGTACGCGGGCGCGGCGGACAGCGCGCTGACCCGGTTAACCGGGTTAGCGTGCCCGGGCCGGGCCATGATGGTGAGATGCAGAAACTCTCCCTGGACGCGACCGCCCGCGAGCTACTCGAACGGGCCCGGGGCGGCAGCGGCGGCCGGGCCGCGACCACCGTCATCGGCGGCCACGAGAAGGTGCTCCGTCAGACCGTCATCGCTATGGTCAGCGGCGCGAGCCTGGCCGAGCACGAGAGCCCCGGGGAGGCGAGCGTGCACGTACTGTCCGGCCGGGTCCGGCTGTCGGCAGGCAAGCACTCCTGGGACGGCCGGCACGGTGACCTGCTGACGGTGCCCGACGCGCCGCACAGCCTGGAGGCGCTGGAGGATTCGGCCGTGCTGCTGACCGTGGCCAAGCAGGTCTAGTGCATCAATAATGATATCATTTGTGCGCTGAATGATATCTCGGAGGTGCCAGTGAGCAGGACGGTGATCGATCTCGACGACGACCTGGTCGCCGAGGTGGCGCGGGCGCTCGGCACCCGGACGAAGAAGGACACGGTTAATACGGCGTTGCGCGAGGTGCTGGAGAACCGGCGCCGGGCGGTGGCGCTGACCCGGCTGCGCGAGGCGGCCACCGAGGGCGCCTTCGACCTGGAGCTGCTGGACGACAAGCGGAACTACCGACGGTGACGGCGGCGCAGTTCCTCATCGATACCAGTGCGCTGGCCCGGCTGATGCGGCCGGGCGCCGAGTCCTTCGGCTGGGACCAGGCCGCCGCGGCGGGCCTGATCGCGGTGTGCGTGGTCACCGAGCTGGAATTCTTCTACAGCGCGCGGTCGGCGACCGACCGCGCGCGGGGCATCGCGGACTTCCGGTCGCTGTTCGGCTGGGTGCCGGTGCGCGACCGCGCGTTCGCCCGGGCCTGGGAGGTGCAGGGCGAACTGACGACCAAGGGTCAGCACCGGAGCGCAGGCCCGGTGGACCTGGTGGTCGCCGCGACCGCGGAACTGCACAGCTTGACTCTGCTGCACCATGACCGCGACTTCGGCGTCATCGCGCGGGTCACCGGCCAGCCCCTTCGCTGGTACGGACCGGACTGAGGAGCCGGCCTGACGCTGATCCGCGCGAGGGCCAAGATGGTGTCATGCCGCCCGAAGTGTCCCTGCTCGATGGCGTGCTGGAGCGCGTGACCTTCGCCAACCCGGAGACCGGCTACACGATCGCCAGGATCGGCCCGGCTCACGGGGGTTCTGACCTGGTCACGGTGGTCGGCGCGCTGCTGGGTGCGCAGGTGGGCGAGTCGCTGCGGATGCGCGGCCGGTGGGCGAGCCACCCGAAGTACGGCCGGCAGTTCGAGGTGCACTCCTACACCACCGTGCTCCCGGCCACCACCCAGGGCATCCAACGGTACCTGGGCTCGGGGCTGATCAAGGGCATCGGCCCGGTGATGGCCGAGCGGATGGTCTCCCACTTCGGCGTCGACATCATGCACGTCATCGAGAATTCGCCGGGCCGGCTCATCGAGGTCGAGGGCCTGGGCCCTAAGCGCACCGCGATGATCACCACGGCCTGGGCCGAGCAGAAGGCGATCAAGGAGGTGATGGTGTTCCTGCAGGGGGTGGGGGTGTCCACCTCGCTGGCGGTGCGGATCTACAAAAAGTACCGCGACGATGCCATCTCCGTGGTGCGCGACGAGCCGTACCGGCTGGCCGCCGACGTGTGGGGCATCGGTTTCAAGACCGCGGATACCATCGCCGCCGCGGTCGGCATCGCCCGGGATAGCCCGGAGCGGATCAAGGCCGGGCTGGCCTACACCCTGTCCGAGGCGGCCGACGAGGGGCACTGCTACCTGCCCGCGCCCAACCTGCTGGCCGACGCCGCCAAGATCCTCGAAGTGCCGGCCGACCTGATCACCCCGTGCCTGGACGACCTAGCCGCGGCCGAGGGGGTGATCAGGGAGGATGTTCCGGCCGGGCCGGGCACCGCACCCCTGGTTCCCGCCGTCTACCTGCCGCCTTTCCTGATGGCCGAACGTGCCCTGGCCTCCGCCCTCCTCCGCCTGCTTGCCGCGCGGGCCGACCGGCTGGCGGCGTTCAGCAAGGTGGACTGGGACAGGGCGCTGGCCTGGCTGCGGGGCCGCACCGGCGCTCCGCTGGCCCCGGAGCAGGAGGAGGCGGTACGGCTCGCGCTGACCTCACGGGTCGCGGTTCTGACCGGCGGGCCGGGCTGCGGGAAGAGCTTCACGGTGCGTTCGGTCGTGGCGCTGGCCCGGGCTCGCGGCGCGAGGGTCGTGCTGGCCGCCCCCACCGGGCGGGCCGCCAAGCGGCTGGCCGAACTGACCGGGCACGAAGCGGCCACCATCCACCGCCTGCTCCAGCTGCGGCCGGGCGGGGAGCCCTCGTTCGACGCCGCCACGCCACTCGACGCCGACTTGGTCGTCGTGGACGAGACCTCGATGGTGGACCTGATCCTGGCCAACAAGCTGGTCAAGGCGGTACCGCCGGGGGCGCACCTGCTGCTGGTCGGGGACGTGGACCAGCTGCCCTCGGTCGGCGCCGGGGAGGTGCTGCGCGACCTGCTCACCGCGGGCACGCTGCCGGTCGTGCGGCTGACCAAGATCTTCCGGCAGGCCCAGCAGTCCGGCATCGTCGTCAACGCGCACCGGATCAACGCCGGCCAGCCGCCCGGGCTGACCGGCTTCGGTGACTTCTTCTGGTTCTCCTGCGACGAGCCGGAGGAGACCGCGGCCCTGGTGACGGACATCGTGGCCCGGCGGATACCGGCTCGGTTCGGCCTGGACCCGCGGCGTGACGTGCAGGTGCTGTGCCCGATGCACCGCGGCCCGGCCGGAGCCGGGAACCTGAACCTGGCCCTGCAGGAGGCGCTGACGCCCTTTGCCGAAGGCCGCCCGGAACGGCGGTACGGCGGGCGGGTGTTCCGGGTCGGGGACAAGGTGACCCAGCTGCGGAACAACTACGAGAAGGGCGCGGCGGGCGTCTTCAACGGCACCGTCGGGGTAGTCACCGGCATCTCGCTGGAGGACCATGCGCTGACCGTGCTCACCGACGAGGACGAGCAGGTGGACTACGGGTTCGACGAACTCGACGAACTCGCGCACGCCTACGCGGTCACCATCCACCGGTCCCAGGGCAGCGAGTATCCCGCCGTGGTCATCCCGCTCACCATGAGCTCCTGGATGATGCTGCAGCGCAACCTGCTCTACACCGGCGTCACCCGGGCCAAGAAGCTGGTCGTCCTGGCCGGCTCACGCCGGGCCCTGGCCGTGGCCGTCCGCGGCAAGGGCTCCGGCCGCCGCCATACCGCCCTCGCCCACCGCCTGCGCGCCTAGGCTGCGTGTCACCCGCCGTCCTCAGGCGTCTGGGCCGTAGGCCGCGGCGATGGCCTCCGAGCCGGACCACCGGCTGTAGGTGGGCGACTGCGGCCAGCCCTCGGGCGAGTCCTGCCACTCCTCCTGCCGCCCGTAGGGCAGCAGGTCGATCAGCGCGAAGCTGTGGCTGAGCTGCTCGGTGCCACGGCCGTTGGTGTGCCAGGTGCGGTACACGGTGTCGCCGTCGCGCAGGAACACGTTGACCGCGAACCCGCCGCCGGGCGGCGCGCCGACGTCGCCGCCGAATGGGCTGTTCGCCGTGGAGTACCAGGTCATCTTGTTCCCGACCCGGCGCTTGTAGGCGAGGGCCTCGTCGATCGGGCCCTGGGTGACGATGACGAACCGGCCGTCGTAGGCGTCCAGGAACTCCAGCCGGGTGAACTGCGAGGTGAACCCGGTGCAGCCCGGGCACTGCCACTGCTCGCCGGGGAACCACATGTGGTTGTAGACGATCAGCTGCGACTTGCCGTCGAAGACGTCGGCCAGCCGGACCGGTCCCTGCTCGCCCTCCAGGATGTAGTCGGGCATCTTGACCATCGGCAGCCGCCGGCGCTGCGCGGCGATCGCGTCGAGTTCCCTGGTCGCGGCCTTCTCCCGGGCGCGCAGCGCGTCGAGCTCGCGCTGCCAGGTGCCGGCGTCGACGACGGGCGGTAGTGCGGTGTCGGCCATGGGGCCTCCTCATCAATGATGCTCACAACGTGCGGCCTGAAAGTGCAGACGCCGCCCGCCGGGCTAAATCATCGGCGGGCCGCCACGTTCCTCCTGCGGCAGTGACCGGACCAGGTCGATGCCGCGGGCCAGGGTATTGAGCCGGGCGGTCGGGGTGTCGCCGGCCGGGTAGAGGCGGACCGTGTCCACGCCGGCGTCGCGCCAGGCCCGCAGCCGGGCGCGCACCATGTCCTCGGTGCCGATCAGCGTGGTGGCCAGCACCATCTCGTCGGTGACCAGGGCGGCGGCGCCGTCCCGGTCGCCCGCCTGCCAGCGCGCGCGGACCTCGGCGGCGACCTCGGCCCAGCCCTGGCGGCTGTAGGCGTCGTTGTAGAAGTTGGCGGTGGCCGTGCCCATGCCGCCCAGGGAGAACGCGAGCCCGGACTTGCGCGCGGCCACGGCGCCGGCCAGGTCGGCCTCGTCCACCAGGCTGATCTCGGCGCCCTGGCAGATATCCAGGCCGGCCCGGGTCCGGCCCGCCCGGGCCAGGCCCTCGTCCAGGTAGGTCAGGTAGGCGCCGGCCTGCTCGGGGATGAAGCTGGTGCCGAGCCAGCCGTCGGCGATCTCGCCGGTCAGCGCCAGCATCCTCGGCGACAGCGTGGCCAGGTATACCGGCACCGATACCGGCGGCAGGCTGACCCGCATCGGCTTGCTACCGGCCAGCGGGAGGCCGTAGTGCCGGCCGGCGTAGGTGACCTTCTCCCCGGTGAAGACGCGGCGGACGATCTCGACCGTCTCACGCATGCGGCCCAGTGGATGACCGAACGGGACGCCGTGCAGCCCCTCCATCACCTGGGGCCCCGATACGCCCAGACCCAGCAGGAACCGGCCGCCGGACAGGTGGGCCAGCGTCATCGCGGTCTGCGCGATCGTGACCGGGGAGCGGGTGCCGATCTGGATCACGCCCGAGCCGAGCAGCATCCGCTCGGTGCGGGCGGCCAGGTAGCCGAGCGGCGAGGGCGCGTCCGCGCCCCAGGCCTCGGCGACCCAGCAGACGTCCAGGCCGAGCCGCTCCGCCTCGACGGCGAACTCGACGGCGTCCTTACCCGCCGACGCTTCGATGGTGGTGGCGGTCCGCACCTAGCGTTCGGCCCTGTCCTTGATGACCTCCAGGTTGTGTTTCATGGCCGTTTCCCACTCGCGGAGCCGGACGAAGACAATCTTGGCCTCCTTCTCCGGCATGGCGTCGATGGCGATGCTCAGGCCGGAGCGGCCCGGGCCCATCCGCGCCCACTGCTCGAGCAGCGTGCCCGCCCCGGCAGGCCGCAGGGTGAACCGCCAGGTAGCCATCGGATGGCCGGGATCCCCGACCGTCCAGGTGAAGCGGCGCGGCGGGTCGCACTCGGTGATCGTGCTGATCGTCTCCCACGTGCCGCGGTACTCGTTGGCGTTGCGCCCGGTGAACCGGCGGCCGGGCGCCGGGCCGGTCACTCCGTCCAGCCAGGCCACCTGCTGCAGTTCGGAGCTCAGCTCGGCCATCAGCGTGATCTCGCTGACCAGGTCCCACACCCGTTCGGGCGGGGCGTCGATGAGGATCTGGGCCGCCGCCGTCGGGCAGTCCGCGTACACCTGTCCCGTCCACTCCATGAAGTCCAGGTTAGAGCCTCATTGCGGGTCCCGGCTGAACCGTGGTACAACGAGCCTGGTGATCACGGCCCAAGCCCAGCCCGCCGCGGCAGGTGATCCGGCCGCCTCGGCGCCGGCGATCCACGTCACCGGCCTGCGCAAGCGCTACGGCGACGTGACCGCGCTGGCCGACGTCGACCTGGTGGTGCGGGCCGGGGAGTTCTTCACCCTGCTCGGGCCGTCCGGGTCGGGCAAGACCACCCTGCTCCGGCTGATCGCCGGGTTCGAGCGGCCGGACGCCGGGCGGATCGAGCTCGGCGGCCGCGACGTCACCCAGGTACCGCCGTACGCCCGGGACGTCAACACCGTGTTCCAGGACTACGCGCTGTTCCCGCACATGACCGTGGCGCAGAACATCGAGTACGGGCTGCGGGTGCGCCGGGTGGCCAGGGCGGAGCGGCGGGAGAAGGTGGACCAGGCCCTGGAGATGGTCCGGCTGCCCGGGCTCGGCGGCCGCAAGCCGGCCCAGCTGTCCGGCGGCCAGCGCCAGCGCGTCGCGCTGGCCCGGGCCATCGTGAACGAGCCGGCGCTGGACCTCAAGCTCCGCCAGGAGATGCAGCTCGAGCTGCAGCGGGTGCAGCGCGAGGTGGGCATCACGTTCGTCTACGTCACGCACGACCAGGAAGAGGCGCTGACGATGAGCGACCGCATCGCGGTGCTCAGCGGCGGCCGGATCGAGCAGATCGGCGGGCCCGCCGAGGTGTACGAGCGGCCGCGGACCCCGTTCGTGGCCGGGTTCATCGGCGTCTCCAACCTGATCCAGCGAGAAGGCCACACGATCACCGTGCGGCCGGAGAAGATCACCCTGGTGGCCGGCGACGAGCCGGACCCGCCCGGCACGCACGTGGAGCCCGGGCGGATCAGGGACGTCATCTACGCCGGCGTGCTCACCCGCTACGTCGTGGACCTCGACGGCGGCGGCGAGCTCGTGGTCAGCCGGCAGAACACCGAGGCACCGTCCTCCGGCGACGGGCTGAGCCAGGGCCACCAGGTGCGGCTGGCGTGGCGGCCGGAGCGGGCATTCACGATCCCTTCAGGGGAGGGCACATGAACAGAGTGAGCGGGCGCAGACGCCCGATGGCCATAGCGACCGGCATCGCGGCCGCGGCGATCCTGGCGGCCGGCTGCGGCAGCAGCGGCGGCAGTTCGTCGGGCGTCGGGGGTGCCACATCGAACGCCGCTACCCAGAACGGGGGCGGCGCGGTGGCCGGGGCGACCGTGCCCACCGCGAACCTGCCGGTGCTGCAGAAGGTCGGCCCGGGCGAGGGCCAGCTCAACCTCATCGCCTGGGAGGGCTACCTCGATCCCAAGTGGGTCAAGCCGTTCGAGCAGCAGACCGGCTGCCAGGTGAACGCGAAGTACGCGGGCAGTTCGGACGAGATGTTCGCGCTGATGAAGGGGGGCGGCGGTGGCCAGTACGACATGGTGTCCTCCTCCGGCGACGCCGACCTGCGCATCCTGTACGCGGGCGACGCGCACCCGGTGAACGTCAAGCTGATCCCGAGCTGGAAGGACTTCTACCCCGCCTTCCAGTCGCCGCCGTTCAACACGATCAACGGCGTGCACTACGGGGTCTCGCTGCAGTGGGGTCCGAACGTGCTGATGTACAACACCAAGAACTTCCCGACCGCGCCGACGTCCTGGAGCGTCATCTACGACTCCAAGTACAAGGGCCAGGTGACGGTGCCGGACAACCCCATCCAGATCGCCGACGCGGCGCTGTACCTCAAGACCACCAAGCCATCGCTGGGCATCACCGACCCGTACGAGCTGACCCAGCCGCAGTTCCAGGCGGCGGTGAGCCTGCTGGCCCAGCAGCGCCCGCTGATCAAGAAGTACTGGGGCCTGGCCTCCCAGGAGATCTTCGACTTCAAGAACGGCAATGTGACCGTCGGCGCGGGCTGGCCCTACCAGGTCAGCACGCTGAAGGCGGACAAGTTCTCGATCGGTTCCGTGGTGCCGAGCGAGGGGGCGACTGGCTGGGCGGACACCTGGATGCTCGCGGCCAAGGCGCCCCACATGAACTGCGCTTACAAGTGGATGCAGTACATCAGCACCCCGCAGGTCCAGGCGCTGCAGGCCGTCACCTACGGCGAGACGCCGGACAACAAGCTCGCCTGCCCGTACATGGACAAGCTGCAGGCAGGGTCGTGCGCGGAGTACCACGCCAACGCGCCGGCCAGCTATCTCGACTCGATCAGCCTGTGGAAGACGCCGCTCGCGACCTGTGACAACGGCAAGCCGGATTGCGTGCCCTACGCGCAGTGGGTTTCCGCGTGGACCACGCAAGTAAAGTAAAGCAAGTAAGAGCAGCAGGAGGAACACCGACGCGGCGGGCCCGCGTCTCGGCGGCGCTGTGGCGCCGGCCGTGGGCGCGGGCCACCATCCTGCTCACCCCGCCGCTGGCCTGGTTCGTCCTGCTCTACCTGGCCGCGCTGGTGGTGCTGCTGATCACGGCCTTCTGGCAGATCAACCCGTTCACCACCAACATCGAGCGGACCTGGAGCCTGACCAACCTCACCACGATCTTCACCAGCCCGGCCTACCTGCGCATCATCGGCCGGACGGTGGCGATGGCGGCGGCGGTCACGGTGGCGGACGCCCTCGTCGCCTTCCCGTTCGCCTACTTCATGGCCCGGGTCGCCTCGCCCCGGGCCCGGACGGCGCTGTTCGTCGCGATCCTGCTGCCGCTGTGGGCGAGCTACCTGGCCAAGGTGTACTCCTGGCTGCTGATCTTCACCAAGGGCGGGGTGCTCGACTCGGTGCTGAACGTGCACCTGATCTACACCAACTGGGCCGTGTTCGTGGTGTTCTGCTACCTGTGGCTGCCGTTCATGATCATCCCGGTGTACGCGGCGCTGGAGCGGATCCCGGCCTCGCTGATCGAGGCGTCGCAGGACCTGGGCGGGCAGACCTGGCGGACCACGCGGTCGGTGCTGCTGCCGTTGGCGCTGCCCGGCATCGTGGCCGGGTCGATCTTCACGTTCTCGCTCTCCCTGGGCGACTACATCACGCCGCTGCTGGTCGGCGGGACCAGCGCGACGTTCATCGGCAACGTCATCTACTCCAACATCGGGATCGCGAACAACGTGCCGTTCGCCGCCGCCATGGCGCTGGTGCCGATGGCGATCATGGCCCTCTACCTGCTCGGCGCGCGGGCGCTCGGCGCGTTCGAGGAGGTGTGAGGGGTGGAATCTTCCTGGCTGCGCGCGGTGCTGCGGGTCTGGGTCGCGCTGGTGCTGGCGTTCCTGTTCATCCCGATCGTGCTCATCGTGCTGTACGCATTCAACCAGTCGAACATCGAGAGCTGGCCGATCGCGGGCTTCTCGCTGCACTGGTTCGGCGTGGCGTGGCACGACGAGCAGGTACGCAGCGCGTTCCTGTTGTCGGTCCGGGTCGGGCTGGTGGCGACCGCGCTGGCCCTGCTGCTCGGCTCCGCCGTGGCGTACGCGCTGTACAAGTTCAGGTTCTTCGGCCGGGAGGCGATCTCGTTCCTGCTGGTGCTGCCGCTCGCGCTGCCCGGCATCATCACCGGGGTCGCGCTGAACTCGTTCTTCTCCTTCACCGGAGTGCAGCTCGGCACGATCACGATCGTCATCGGGCACACCACGTTCTGCATCGTGGTGGTGTTCAACAACCTGATCGCCCGGCTGCGCCGGACCCCCGGCTCGCTGTCCGAGGCGTCGCAGGATCTCGGCGCCCGGGGGTGGCAGACGCTGCGCTACATCACGCTGCCGCTGACCGCGACCGCGCTGATCTCCGGCGCGCTGCTGGCCTTCGCCCTGTCCTTCGACGAGGTCATCGTGACCGTGTTCACCGCGGGCGCGCAGAACACGCTGCCGCTGTGGATCTTCGGCGCGATCCGGCTGGGCCAGCAGCTGCCCGAGGTGAACGCGGTCGTCTCGGTCGTCATCCTGCTCACGCTGATCCCGGTGATCCTCGCCGCCCGGGTGGCCGGGGCCGGCGCGATCAGCCGGACCGCCCGCACCGCCGAGGTCGCCGAGTTAGCCCTCACATCTGATTCGGGGGGAGCTCGGCGCGGGAGGTGATGTTGAGCTTGCGGAAGGCGTGCCGCAGGTGGGTCTCGACCGTGGCCTGGGTGATGAACAGGTGCTCGGCGATCTGCCGGTTGCTCGCGCCGTCGGCGGCTAGGGCGGCGACCCGCCGCTCGCCCGCGGTCAGCGCGTCCGGGCCGGTCAGGGCGGCCCGCCGGGGCCGGGCCCCGGCCGCGAGCAGCTCCCGCTTCACCTCGGCGGCCAGCCCGGCGGCGCCGGTGCGCTCGGCGAGATCGAGCGCGCGGAGCAGCGGCTCCCTGGCCTGCGTCCGCTGGCCGGAGCGGCGCAGGCTGGCGCCGTGTTCGGCCAGGGCCAGGGCCAGCTCGTAGCGGGCCGGGCTGGCTTCGAGTACGCCGATCGCCTCGGCCAGGTCCCCGTGCACGCGCAGCGCGATGCCGAGCGTTACCGGGCTACCAGCCTTGCGCGCCAGCGCGAGCTGCTCGCCGGCGAGCGCGGCGGCTTCGTCGTGCTGGCCGAGGGCGCGGTACGCGGCGACCGCGGCGGTGCGCCACGACGCGACGGCCGGGTTCGTGACACCCAGGGCCTGCCAGCCCTCGCCGACCGCGAGCAGGTCAGCCAGCGCCTCGTCCGGGCGGTGCTGCGCCACCCGCAGCGCGCCGCGGGCCTGCCGGAACGTGAGCGTGTGGATCCAGCCCTCCGGCGGCTCCCCGGGGGAGGCGGCCACGGCGTCGGCCTCGTCCAGGCGGCCGAGGCAGGTGAGCGGGTCGAGGCAGAGCCCGGCGGCCCAGGCCACGGCGAGCGGCGGGGAGGTCGCGAGCTTGAAGTCCAGCGCCAGCCGGGCGGCGTCGGCCGCCTCCTCCAGCCGCCCGAGCCGCCGCATGATCATCGAGTGCAGGCAGCTGGCGTGCGCGACCATGCTCATCGAGCCGCGCCGCCTGGCGTCCGCGAGCACCGTGTCGCAGATCCGCCCGGCCACCTCGAGCTGGCCGGTCCAGATGAGCGCCAGCAGCGCGCACACCGCGCCCATCGAATCGGGCGCGATGCCGTCCAGCGCGGGCACGGCAGCGCCGCCGTCCGCCGCCGTCGCGGCCAGCAGCGCGTCGTTGACCTGCCAGGCGGCCGACCGGCCGGTCCGGCGCGGCAGGGCCAGCGCCTCTGCCACGCCTTCGGCGCTGATCACGGCGTTCTGGAAGAGCTCGGCCCGGAGGCTGTCCGCCAGGTCGTCCGGCACCGGGCCGGCCAGCGCGTCCCGGCAGATGGCGGCCGCTTCGGCGTGGTAGGCCCAGATGCCGAGCACCCGCGCCGCCAGCAGGGCGGCGTCCGGGCCGGCCAGCTCGACCGCCTCCCGCAGGGCCGGCACGGCCGCCGGGCTGCGCTCGCGGGCCAGCGCGATACCCAGCTCGAGCAACAGACCCGGCCGGTCCGCGGCGGGCGGCGGCTCGTCCAGCGCGCGGCGCAGGCAGGCCGCGGCCGCGCCCGGGTCGCCGCGTCCGGTGGCGGCGGCCGCCGCCGCGCGCAGCAGCGCCGCCACCCGCGGGTCACCGCCCGGCTCGCTGCGCAGCAGGTGCAGCGCGAGGCGTTCGGCGCCGGTCCCGTCGCGTTCCAGCAGCCGGGCCGCTTCGGCGTGGGCCAGGGCCCGCTCGCCCGGCGGGATCGACTCGTAGACGGCGGTCCGCACGATGGGATGGGCGAACTCGAGCACCGAGCCGGGCGCCAGCACGTCGGCCGCGCGCAGCCGGTCGGCCAGCCGCGCCGCGGCGGGCAGGTCCAGGCCGGCCAGCGCGGCCGCCTGACGCAGCGGCGCGGGCCCGCCGAGGACCGCCAGCGCGCGGGTCAGCCGCCTGGCCTCGGGCCCCTCGGGTCTGATCCGCCGCAGCACCGCCTGCGCGATCGGCTCCGCCTTCTGGTCGCCGTCGCGCAGCGCGACGGCCAGCGCCTCGAGCAGGAACGGGTTCCCGCCGGTGCTGGCGTGCCAGTCACGGCCCAGCTGCGCATCGGCGACGAGCGGGGCGCCGAGCCGCCGGCGGACCAGCGCGGCGGTGGCGTCCGGGCCGAGCGGTCGCAGCCGGATCCGGGTCGCGGCCGCGCGCAGCTCGCCGAGCAGCTCCGGCTCGTCCGGGCCGTCGCGCACCGCGAGCAGCAGCGCGACCGGCAGGTGCTCGACGCGGGCGGCCAGGTGGGCGAGCCAGCGCAGCGACGGCGCGTCGGCCCAGTGCGCGTCGTCCACCGCGAGCACCAGCGGCCCCCCGAGGTTAGCGACCAGCCAGTACAGGCCGTGCATAGTCGCGTAGCGGACGTCGTCCTCGACCGGGCCGGCTTCGGCCCAGTCGAACACCCGGGCGGCCAGGGCGGCCGCCCCGTCCATCACCCCGTCCTCGCCGCGGACCGGGTCGAGCAGCTGGCGGACGATGCCGTAGGGAAAGCCCTGCTCCAGCGCGAGCCCGCGGGCGGTCAGGACCCGCGGGCCCTCCGGGGCCGGGCCCCGGCAGGCCGCCCGGAGCAGCGTGGTCTTGCCGATCCCGGCCGGGCCCTCCACCAGCGCCAGGCTGCCGTGCCCAGCCTCGGCCGCCGCGACGGCGGCGGCCAGCGCCGCCAGCTCCGCGTCGCGTTCGAGTATGACCTGCTGCTCCATCTGAGGCCAGCGTAAGCCCTGGCATTTCCTGCGGGTAGGGCCGCCAAAACCTCAGGGGGCCGGCCCGGATGCCCCGGCGTCCGGGATGGGGCAGCGTAGAGGTGGGCGCGGTGGCACGCGCCCGGCCCGTTCGGGACCTATGAGGAGAGAACCACCATGACCACCGTGACCGTGTCGCACTGGCCCGCCCGCGCCCTGACCCCCCTGCTGGCGACCACCGTGGGCGGGGTGCTGCGCGCCGCCGCCTGGCGGGCGCCGGACCGGGTGGCGCTGATCGACCCGGGCCGGCGGGAGTGGACCTACGGCGAGCTGCGGGACGAGGCCGAACGGGTCGCGCGCGGGCTGCTCACCCGGTTCGCGCCCGGCGAGCCGGTCGCGGTCTGGGCCGGGAACGGCCCGGACTGGGTGCTGCTCGAGTTCGCCGCCGGGCTGGCCGGGCTGACGCTGGTCACGGTCAACCCGGCGTACCAGGCGGAGGAGCTCGCGCACGTGCTCGGGCACTCCGGCGCGGCCGGGGTGTTCCTCCGCAACGGTACGCAGGCCGGGATCCTGGCGCAGGTGCGCGACCGGCTGCCGCGGCTGCGGGAGGTGATCATGCTGGGTGAGTGGCCGGCCGGTGACGGCCCGCTGCCGGAGGTCGACCCGGCGAGCCCGGCGCAGATCCTGTACACCTCGGGCACCACCGGCCGGCCCAAGGCGGCGGTGCTGACCCACCGGGGGCTGACCAACAACGCCCGGCTGGGCGCCGAGGCCATCGGCCTGCGCGCCGGGGACGTCCTGGTCAACCCGATGCCGTACTTCCACGTGGCCGGGTGCGGGCTGATCACCCTCGGCCTGATCCAGACGCTGGGCACCCAGGTGGTCCTGGCCCGCTTCGACCCGGGGCGGGTGCTGGAACTCACCGAGCGGTACCGCGGCACCGTCATCGGGGGCGTGCCGACGATGCTGACCGCGCTGCTCGCGGCGGCCGCCCGGGCGCCGCGGGACCTGTCCAGCCTGCGGGTCGCGCTGGCCGGCGGCGCGACCGTGCCGCCCGAACTGGTCCGGCAGGTCGAGGCCGAGTTCGGGGTCCCGTTCACGCTCACGTTCGGGCAGACGGAATCGAGCTGCTCGATCACGATGACGCGGCCATCCGACACGGCCGATGACCGGGCCGAGACCCTGGGGCGGCCGCTGCCGCAGACCGAGGTCAAGATCACCGACATGGCCACCGGGGCGACCGTGCCGTGCGGGACCGTGGGCGAGATCTGCACCCGCGGCTACCTGGTGATGGACGGCTACCTGGGCGACCCGGAGGCGACCTCCGCGGCCGTCGATGCCGACGGCTGGCTGCACACCGGCGACCTGGGGTCGATGGACGAGCGCGGCTACTGCCGGATCGCGGGCCGGCTCAAGGAGATGATCATCCGGGGCGGGGAGAACATCTACCCGCGGGAGATCGAGGCCGTGCTGGCCAGCCACCCGGGTGTGGCCGAGGCCGTGGTGGTGGGGGTGCCGGACCGGTTCTGGGGCGAGGTGGTGGGCGCGGTGATCCGGCCCGCCTTCGACGTGGCCGAGGCCGAGCTGGCCGAGCATTGCCGGGAGCGGCTGGCCGCCTACAAGACCCCGGTCCGCTGGCTGTTCACCGACGGCTTCCCGCTCACCTCGACCGGCAAGATCCGCAAGGACGTGCTGGGCGTTCAGCTGGCCGAGACTGGGCTGGCCGTGTCAGCTCCCCGCTAGCTGGCGCATACTGCTCCCTGCTAGCTGGCGCATGCTGCGCAGGGCCACGGCCATGATCGTGTTCGTCGGGTTGTGCGCCCCCGAGGTGACGAACACCGACCCGTCGGCCGCGTACACGTTGTCCAGGCCGTGAACCCGGCCGTGCGCGTCGGTCACGCTGACGGCCGGGTCGGTCCCCATCATCATGCCGCCCATGACGTGGTTGCCGGTGGGCAGGCCGCCGCTGTTGACGGTGGCGGGCACGGCCAGCGCCACGCCCGCGCCGGCCTTGGTCATCATCGCCTTCAGCCGCGGGATCCAGAACTGCTGGGCCACCTGCTCGTGCTGGCCCGCGCTCCAGGTGATGCGGGCCACCGGCAGCCCGAAGACGTCCCTGACCGTCGGGTCGAGGGTCACCGTGTGGCTCAGGTAGGGCAGGTCGTGGCCGATGAGCGAGCAGCCCGCCAGCCGATCGCGCAGGATCGAGGCGCGCATGAGCTGCTTGAACTCGGTGCCGAAGGGCCTGGACGCGCGGACGAAGCCGAGCAGCGTCTGGTAGGACTGCGCCTCGGCGATCGGGTCCTGGCTGCCGCCCAGCTCCATCAGGCCGCCGCGGATATAGGGCAGGCCGTGTTGTTTCGCGAATGCCCGGGCTCCCGGGTAGTCCGGGTCGGCGGCGTCCTCCGCGCACTGGGTCACCGACCGGCCGCGGTGGGCGTGCATCCGCTCGTCGAGGAAGATCGCGCTGCCGTCGATGAACGCGTGCAGCATCAGCCGGCGGCCGAGCTTGCCGCTGCGGTCGGGGAACTCCGAGAGCAGGGCGAGGCGGACGGTCTCGATGGCGGACGCGGCCATGACGACGACGTCCGCTCGCTCGGTGCCCGCCATTGTCCCCCGGTCGGTCATCGTGATCCAGCTGACGCTGGTCGCCTTGGTTCCGGTGAGGTTGACCCTGGTCACCATCGTCTCGGGTTTCAGCTCGACCCGGCCGGTGCGCAGCGCCTCGCGCAGCGGGACGAGCGCGGACGGGCGGGCCACCACCGGGCAGCCGAAGCTGCTGCAGAACCCGCAGTTGTTGCAGGCGTGCTGGCCGTTGTAGCCGCTGACCGAGTTGGCCGCCATCGGGAACGGGAACGGGTGCAGGCCGACGGCCGCGGCGCCGTGGGCGATGGCGGTGGAGGAGCGCATCTGCGGCCCGGGCGGCATCGGGTACTGGCCGTTTCTTGGTGCGTGCTTATGTACCAGGTCGGGGAACGCGGTCGTGTCGCCCTGGACGCCGATGAGCCGCTCGACCTCGTCGTAGTACGGGGCGAGGTCGTGATAGCTGAACGGCCAGTCGGCCACGTCGGCGCCTTCGACCGGGCCCAGGGCCGAGCGCTGCTGGAAGTCGAGGTCCCAGAACCTGGGCACCTTGGCGTCCCAGTGCACGGTGCCGCCGCCGACGACCTGGGGTAGCTCGTCGACGCTGCCGGTGTGCTGGACGGGGGCGGAAGGGTTCGGCCGCCAGGTGCGCGGGAAGACCTCCGGGTCGGGCTCGGCGAAGTAGCGCTGCAGCATGGCCAGGCTGTCGTTGGCGAACACGGTGCCGAACGGGCCTGGGCCGGCCAGGTTGGTGAAGTGATTGGGGCCCTTCTCGAAGATCGTTACTTGCCAGCCCGCCTTGGCCAGCTCCATCGCTGCGAACGACCCGCCGGCGCCGCTGCCGATCACTATGGCCTTGGTCATGGGTTTAAAGCGCGCCGAGGAGCTTGAGGACGTCGGCGACGATGCCGGTGTTGTCGTGACCGACCGGGTCGTGGCCGTCGGACCGCTCCACCTCCTCGGCGGAGTAGCCGCGCGGCTGGACGTCGCCGGGGAACCCGATCTCCTTCCAGCCGGCCAGGCCGCGGTTGCCGCCGTACTCGGGGCTGGCGTACAGGCCCTCGATGGTGTGCTCGAACAGCAGGCTGGTGAACTCGCTGACCGACTGGTCGACCAGGATCTTGTCCTGCTGGGCCGGGGGCTTTTTCGTGAAGTCGCCGCCGGCCAGCTTGTCGAGCCGGCTGATTCCCTTCGCGTACTGGTCCTGCCAGGCGATGATGCGCTTGCGCCAGGCGATCCTGGCCACCGGGCCGCCGGCGAAGATGTTCTGGTCGTCCAGGGCGCCGAGCATCGTGTCGATGTAGCCGGTCACGCCCGCCTCGCGGGCGCCCGGGTGCCCCGCCTCGGCCGGGTCGTCCCTGGGTCCGGGGGCGATCCGCGCGGTCGCGGCCTCGACCACGGCGGCCTGATGCTCGGTGAAGAAGTCAAGGGCGGCGATGATCGCGCGGCGGCGCGGGCCTGAAGCGGACACGGTTCTCTCCTTATCATGGGCTTATGGTGAGCACGACCGAGTTCGACGAGCTGATCGAGATGCTCCGGGACTTCATCCGGCGCGAGGTAATGCCCGCCGAGGCTGGCATCGACGAGTCCGACGAGATACCGGGCCGGCTGATCGCGCAGGCCAAGGAGATGGGGCTGTACGGGTACGCGCTGCCCGCCGAGTTCGGCGGTCTGGGCCTGTCGGTGCGGCAGCAGGTGCTGGTGACCATGGAGCTCGGCTACACCAGCCCGGCGTTCCGGTCGCTGTTCGGCACGAACAACGGCATCGCCGGCCAGGTCCTGGTCCTGGCCGGGACCGAGGAGCAGCGCAAGCAGTGGCTGCCGCGGCTGGCCTCCGGCGAGGTGGTCGCGTCGTTCGCGCTCACCGAGCCGGACGCCGGGTCGGACCCGAGCCGCCTGGTCACCTCCGCTGTGCCGGATCCTGGGCCGGACGGCGACTGGGTCATCGACGGCCTCAAGCGGTACATCACCAACGCCCCGGCGGCGGACATCTTCATGGTGTTCGCCCGCACCGACCTGGCGGCGCCGCCGGGCAAGGGCATCGGCGTGTTCATCGTCCCGGCCCGGCTGGACGGGGTTTCGGTGGCGGCCAGGGACCACAAGATGGGCCAGGCCGGGGCGTGGACCGCCGACGTCTCGTTCTCCGGCGTGCGGGTCCCCCGCGACGCGCTGGTCGGCGAGGCGGCCGCGGCCGGCTACTCCACCGCGATGCGCAGCCTGGCGCACGGGCGGCTGATCATCGCGGCCCTGTGCGCGGGCGTGGCGGCGCGGCTGATCGACGAGAGCGTGACCTACGCCAGGGAACGCTCCCAAGGCGGCCACCCGATCGCCGACTACCAGCTGGTCCAGGCCATGCTGGCGGACTCGCAGACCGAGTACATGGCGGCCCGGGCGCTGGTGCTCGACGCCGCGGCCCGGTACGACGCAGGCACCGACCAGCGGCTCGCCCCGTCCGCGGCCAAGTACTTCGCCAGCGAGGCGGTCGGCAGGATCGCCGACCGGGCGGTGCAGATCCATGGAGGTTCGGGGTACATGCGCGGGATCCCGGTGGAGCGACTGTACCGTGACGTGCGCCTGTTCCGGATCTACGAGGGCACCAGCCAGATCCAGCAGCTCGTCATCGCCCGGGAGATGCTCCGGTAAGTTGTTCCCGCCGACTAGGGACCAACGTCCCTTTTCTTGCTGGCTCGGGGCCGGTGAGATGGACGGGTGTTCGTTGGCGATGAGGTGCGCCTGGACGTCGGCTTCGCCGTGGCGCGAGAGAGGCTGCTGCGGCTCAGCGAGGGCGATGCCCTGCTGGCCACCTCGGCAGAGGCCTACGGCCCGGGCCTAACCCGGGTCGGCGTGGCAGGCGTTTCCAAGCTGGTCCGGGTGCAGGCCCGCGTGTTGTCCTGGACGAACATATCGGCCGGGCTGGCGCTGCGCTGGGAGGCCATCGGGCCGGGCGGGGGGCTGTTCCCGGTGCTGGACGCCGACCTCACCCTTGCCCCGGCGGGCGCCGGCGCGAGGCTGACGCTGGCCGGCGCCTACCGGCCGCCGCTCGGGCCGCTGGGCCAGGCCCTCGACCGGGCCATCCTGCACCGGGTCGCCGTCGCCACCATCCGCAACTTCCTCGTCGAGGTGGCGGCTCAACTCGACGACCACCCCGTCCCTAACGGAGCCGGATCGCCGGAGCCGAAGGCGTAGTTCCTGATCTCGAAAATCGCGTCGTCCAACTGGTCCAGCGCCTCCCCCAGGCGCGCCCTGAGCACGTCAGCGGGCAGCCCGGAGGCCGCCTGCAGATTCAGCCCGACCTGGAAGAGCCGGCCCACCACCCGGTCGAGCAGATCTCTGGCGGCCTGGGGCTGTTCGGCCACGACGCCGCGGGCCAGGTCAGCGAGATCGTCCCGGCGCCGGGACTGGGTGGCGTCCCGGATCACCGCGAGGACGAACGTCTCCGAGGCGGTCGGCACCGGGCTCAGGCTGATCTCCACCGGCACCGTGGCCCCGTCCTTGCGCAGGGCGGCGAGCCGAGACCGTTCGGCCATCGGCCTGGCCTCGGGCGCCTCGGCATATCCGGTCCGGAAGGCCTGGTGCGGGACCCGCAGCTCGAGCGGGACCAGTGCCTCCACCGGCAGGCCGGTCAGCTCCTCGCGCCGGTAGCCGAGCATCTCCGCGCACCGCCGGTTGACCAGAGCGACCGTTCCGTCATGAGCCACCAGCAACAGGCCATCCCCGAGGGCGTCGAGGAGGCGCCACAGCACGGCCGGAGTGATCCTGGCCGCGGTTCCGGCGGCCGCGCTGGCCTCGGCCGTCACGTTGACCGCGGTAGCTAGGGTCACCGCGTTGACCGCTGTGGCCGCCGTGTCCGCCGTGGCCGCCTCCAGTGACGGGTAGATGGGCACCAGCCGGTCCACCTCTTCGATGGCGAGCACGCGACGCACGGCCGGCGCGGTGACCACAAGCTGGACCCGCGTCCCGCTGATCGCCGCCCGCTGACAGGCCCGCGCCACCGCCGCCACGGCCGAGTGATCACACGACTGGGTGCCGGCCAGGTCGCCGACCAGGACCTCGGCGCCACGGTTGATCACGGCCAGCAGCCGGTCGCTGAGCTGGCTCGCATTCGAGACGCCGATATGAGCGGGGAACGTGACTATCGCCTGCCGGCCCGCCCATCTCACCGGGAACAGGTCATCGGGCATGGCATCTTCCCTCATCGGCGGTGTGGTGCAGCCAGATTGTACGGCGTACTGGGTCCGGTCACGACCCGGTCATCCGGCCAGGAGGACGCCGAGGAAGAGGGCGGCCAGGGCGCTGAGGCCGGTGAGGGCACCCAGGATCGCGCGGCCCCGCGGCGTCCGGGAGCGGATGTGCAGGGCGGCGGTGACGCCGGAGATCAGCACGACCACGAGCTTGACGATCAGCGTGGTGCGGTAGCTGCCGTCGTGGCTGACCTGCGTGGGGGTGGCGGCGATGTTCCAGATTCCGGTGGCGACGAGTACCGCGAAGGCGGCCCAGGCGACCTGGTTGAAGCGGCGGGCAGCCTCGGTGACTACGCCCGCCCGGCGCAGGACCGGGACGAGCGCGGCCAGCACCAGCTGGCCGCCGACCCAGATGGTGGCGGCCAGGACGTGCAGGAAGAGGCGGATGGTGTCCCAGCTGACGGCGAGCATCCCGCTATCTTCCCGCTGCCGTTCGCTGTGCGGCGGCTCGGGGTCCGGGAGATATTACGGCTCTGGAAACGGTCCCGCGACGGCGTCGCCTGGTGGTGACAGGTCGTAAAATCAACGCATTGCGATGATTAGAATACTTAATGTGCGGGCGGGCTGATGGCATTAGACCGGCCTGACGACGACTTCGACGACTTCGACCGGCCCGGGCAGCAGGTGCCGGGCGGCGATGTTCCCGCGAGGCGGCCGGAGCCGCCCGAGTCGCGTAGTCGCGGGGAGTATTACGAGGTGCTCCGGGCCGCTTCTGAGGGTGAGACGGCTGATGATGGCCGTGAGGCGGCCGACGGGGATCGTTCGGGGTGGGATTCGGTTGATGCCGAGGACCGGCCGAAGGCCGAGGACATTCACGCCACCCCGGAACGGACCACCCACATACTCGATGGCGAGCCGGGCGGTGGTGGCGGTCACCGGCACGGCACGGGCATTCCCGGCAAGACCGAGTTCCCGGCAAGCTGGGACGATGAACGAGTCATCGCCAACATCCTCGATGTCGCACGCAGTCCCGACAAGCCGCCTACTCGTCAGGATTGGAATGACAGCTGGCTGTGCACTGGCACCCGTGATGCCGTAAAGGTCTGGGCCGTGGTCGAACGAAGTGGGGACATCTTGACTGGCTGGCCTGAAGAGGGTGGCCCAGGTGTGGTACGCAATCCCAAGAAGGGCAAGTCATGACCGAAGACGAGATCATCGATAAGGCTGAGGCGCTACCGGAACGCTTCGCTGACCGCTTGACCGAGAGCGCTCTGTGGAGTGTCAGGCAGATGCGCGGAGGCGGCGAATACGGGTTGCTGACCATAGAAATCGCCGCGTCGCTCGCCAAGCACAATACGCCGGTTACGCCCGAAGAAAGGGATGAGCTGCGGGAGTTGCTGGAGGCGATGCGCATGCCGACTGATCCCATCGAGCAGCTCAACGTTCAGGCCTAGCTGCTGTGGGACGGTTCGGCGGCTGTGCGTTATCGTCGGCTTCCGGCGGGCATGGCAGGAG
>WNGE01001040.1_pt1 | contig 64875 bp, 65 predicted proteins | sample 5400651 | NCBI WGS metagenome assembly WNGE01 (sample SAMN13153370, study PRJNA577476) | soil metagenome | isolation source: 60 cm soil or saprolite under grassland replicate 2 | place: USA:California | collected 2016-06-15 | reverse complement strand
GGTGAGCGGGTCGTGCGCCTGCTGGTGGGGCAGCATCCCGCGCCCGCCGGCGGGCCTGGCCGTGCGTCGACCGGCACCCCGGTGTCCCCGATCGGCCCCTCGGCGGAGGTTCCAGCAGGGCAGCGCGCGTGCGCGTGCCTGCCGCTGGACGGCGCCAGAGACGGAGGAGGCCTGATGATCGCCGGCCGCAGCCCCCGCGAGCGCCGACCGGTCGCCTCGACCGCAACGTCCGGGTCAGCCCTGCCGGCCCCGAAATCCGGGTTTCCCAGGTGAAAGGCCATGCACGACGGCACCCACCGAGCGACGGATGGCAGATCCCCGGGCAGGCCCGGCGGCAGGTCGGGCGCCGGGCCGCCCGCCGACCTCAGGACCGGCGCCCCCCATCGCTGCCCGCCCGCACGTCACCGCCACCGTCGCCAGCCCGTTCGCCGCCGCCGACTCCTGACGGAGGCCGCCCGCATGCACAACTCGATCCCTACGACGCGCAAGCACCCCCGTCCGCGTTCGCGCTCGCGTGGACACCGACCCTCGCGCCGGGGGAGCGTCGCCGAGCAGCTCGCCACCCTCCGCCTGGTCCACGAGCACCGCGCCGCCTGGCTGGCGTTGTGGCTGTCGGAGCGGGCCTGCGCTCACCGTTGGGGCCAGGTGGTCCGCCCCGACCGCTACGGCCGCTGGCGCCAAGGCGACCGCGAGGTCGGCTTCTTCCTCGAGTACGACTGCGGCACCGAACCGCTCGACCGGCTGGCCGCCAAGCTCCACGGTTACGATGAGCTGGTCGACGCCACCGAGATCTCGACGCTGGTGCTGTTTTGGCTGCCCTCCTCGGGCCGGGAGGCCAGCGTCCGCCAAGCGCTCGCCGGCGAGCCCCGCTGGGGCCGGATGCGATACCCGGTGGCACCGCCAGCCCCGACCTCGGCCGCAGCCCGGCCGAGCAGGCGTGGCTGCCGCTGGACCAGACCTGGCCACGCCGCCGCCTCATCGACCTCGCGGACCTCGACGCCCGGACCCCTCAGCCTGCAGGACCTATCGACTGATGGGCCGGAGGAGCACCGAGGACATCGACGCGCGCATCCGCGCCATTGTCGAGCGCACCGTCCAAGAACAGGGCCTCGACCTCGAAGTCCGCGACCCGGTCGCGCTGCATACGGTCGCAGCGATGATCCTCGCTGCCAGGCGCGACAAAGATGCTGCCAGGCGCGACCGCGCGGCCTCCTGACAGCAAACAGTGGCCCGCCGTCCCGGACCGAAAGCGCATACCTCCCGCCTCGCGACCCTGAAATGCCGAACTGCCTAGCAATTGCCTAGCTGATTGCCCTTCCGATCGTGGCCTGCCATGCCGGAAGGTGGCCTACGGCCCTTGCGCCGCACGATGACCGCCTCGGAGGACGCACGATGACGCTGCTGGATCCCGTCTGCCGCGAGCTGCTGGACGTGATCGGGGCCGCCCTCGACGTCGGCGACCGGCCCAAGGACCCGCTTCAAGCCACCGCCTGGCAGGACCAGGCGCTCGAACGCGCCCGGCTGGTCTCCGCCCTCATCGAGACCTTGCTCGCCTACGAGGACGACCAGACGGGCAGGGCTCGCCTGATCGCTGGCGAGCTGCGCCAAATCATCGACAAGCGGTAGCCAAGCGCGTGCGGCTACACCTTCCAGACCGGGCCATAGGGCGGGGCCAGCCGGTCCGGGTCCGGGCCACGACCCGGCCGAGTGGCCGGCCCGACCACGATCCGGTGGAACAGCGCCCGCAGCACGGCGCGCCGGCGGTCAGCCCGACGTGGGCGGACAGTTCGGCGTCGGCGGCGTCGATCCGCCCGAGGATCTCGGCCGCGCGGTCGGCCAGCAGCTGCCCCGCCGGGGTGAGCCGGATGCCGCGCCCGACCCGTTGCAGCAGCTGCGCGCCGGTCTCGGCCTCGAGCCGGGCGAGGTGGTGGCTGACCGACGGCTGCGAGTAGTGCAGTTCCTTCGCCGCCGCGGTGACCGATCCGTGGCGGGCGACGGCGTCGAGGACCCGCAGCCGGGTAACGTCCAGCATGCATCAATTCTATCTATGAATCAGCACAAGACTAGGCATTGGACGTATGGGTCGATCGGGCGCAGGCTGCGGGCATGACGACGACACCGACCCGCCCCGTGGCCGAACTGGGCCAACTGGTCGACGGCGTCCGCACCGCCGTCGCCGCGCGCGCCAGCTGGTCGGACACCGCGCAGCTCGTCGCCGAGCAGCTGCGCCGGCACCTGCCCAGCCCCGGCGTGCTGAGCGCCGAGCAGCGCCTCGGCTCGCCGGACGGCTACCGCAGCCACACCCTGCACGCCGAGCCCGACGGCGCGTTCTCGATCACCGCCCTGGTCTGGCGCCCGGCCAGGTGACGCGCATCCACGACCACGTGACGTGGTGCGCGTTCGGCGTCGTCCAGGGCGTCGAGCGCGAGGACCTGTTCGACGCCGCACTGAACCTGGTCGGCCGCAGCGACAACCACGCCGGCGACGTCAGCGGCTTCGCGCCGCCCGGCGACGTCCACCGGGTCCACAACACGGCTGGCACCACGGCGATCTCGATCCACGTCTACGGCACGGACGTCACGCGCATCGGCTCGAGTGTCCGGCGTTACTACGACTGAGCTCGGACTTCCTCGAGCGGATACGAACGGAGCTACGCATGGGCAAGCTGGTGGTCACCGAATTCGTGTCTCTTGACGGCATCGTCGAGGATCCCGCCGGCGAGTGGGTCGGCCAGTTCGACCAGGGTGCCGAGGCCGGCGCCTTCAAGCTGAAGGAGACCCTGGACAGCGAGTGCCTGCTGCTCGGCCGCGTCACCTATGAAGGGTTCGCCCGGTCCTGGCCGCGCGAGCAGGGCGAGTTCGCCGACAGGTTCAACTCGATGCCGAAATACGTCGTGTCATCGACGCTGCGGGACCCGTCGTGGACGAACACGACCGTGCTCGGCGGCGAGTTCGCAGAGCAGGTGGCCGGACTGAAGGGCCGCACGGCGGGCGACGTCGTCGTCCACGGCAGCGCGACGCTGGTCCACGCACTGCTCGATGCGGGCCTCGTCGACGAGATCCGGCTCATGGTCTTCCCGACGATCCTCGGCAGGGGGCGGAGGCTGTTCGGCCAGACCGGCGCGCCCGTCACGCTGCGGCTCGTCTCGGCAAGCCGCTCGGGCCGGACGGTGTGCTGCTGCTGATCTACCGGCGCTGACTGCCAGGGGCAGGCTTGGTGTTGCATGTTCCCGAACTTCCCCGACCCGAGCTGACCGGCTGGCCGCGGGCCTACCGCGGCGCCGACCACGCCCGCCGCACCGCCGTCAAGCACGCTCTTCCAATCCCCACAGTCGCGCTCACACCCCTCGGTCGGTGCTCCCCATCGTTTCCCTGGTCGGACTGCAGCCCGGGCGGGATGCTACTCCGGCCACCCGGCGACCGGCCGGCGTTCGTCGCGGGCCAAGCAACCTTTCTGGCCCGTCGCGCGTTGGAGAAGCGGACGCGACGCCGGCCCACGAGGCGGGCGCGGCGTGGCGCCGGGGAGGTGGCGTGGGCCAGGACGTGGAGTTCCAGGAGTTCTTCGCCGGCCAGTACGAGGCGCTGTGCCGCCTGGGCTACTGGCTGGCCGGGGACCACGCCGAGGGCGAGGAGCTGGCGCAGGAGGCGCTCGTGCGGGTGTACTGGCGCTGGGCGATCGTGCGCCGCCTCGACCGGCCCCTGGACTACACGCGCAAGGTGCTGGTCAACCGCTACCGCTCGCTGTTGCGGCGGGCGCTGGTCGAGGCCCGCCATGCGGGCCGGGCCCGCGCGGAGGCCGCCGAGCAGGCCGACCATGACGGCTCGCTGGTCCTGTGGGCCGCCGTGCGCCGGCTGCCGCTCCGCCAGCGCGCCGTGACCATGCTGCGCTACCAGGAGGACCTCCCCGAGGCGGAGGTGGCCCGGCTGCTCGGCTGCTCGGTCGGCACGGTGAAGTCGAACGCGAGCCGGGCGCTGGCGAGGCTGCGGACCGAGCTCGGCCGGGAGTCCGGCGACCTGGCGCGCCACACCGAGCAGGGGGAGCGACGGTGAGCATCGAGCGGCTGCTCAAGGAGGACTACGCGCGCACGCGCACCGGCGACCCGGCCCGCACGGGCGCCTACGACCGCTTCCTGCGGCGGCGGGCGCGCTACGCCCGGCGGGTGGCGGCCGCGGCGAGCGCGACCCTCGCCGTCGCGCTCACGCTCGCCGTCGCGGTGCCCAGGCTGCTCGACCGCGCCGACGTCGTCAGCCCGCCCAAGGGCCAGGTGGTCGAACGCCCCGCGCTCGGCTACGACCTGGTCGTCCCGTCCGGCTGGAAGGTCGCGGGGGAGGGCCACTGGGGGCTCGAGCTCGAGCCGGCGACCCCCACGGCCAGCACGGCAGCGCCCGGCGCCGCCACGACCAGCCTCCCGCCGACCACGGTGCCGCGCGGCACCGGCACCATCAGGCAGGGGCCGGTCGTCCCACCACGGCCCAGTGCGAGCATCGCCGTTGCCTCGGTGATCGTCGACCCGAGCGACTTCCCAGGCCTCCAACCTGGCGCGCCCTCCGATCAGCTCCCCGAGGGCCCCCAGCTCAACGGCGGTCTCGGAGGGGAGCGACTGCAAGGCCGGCGGGAGCCGGGACGGCGGGCCGACGGCCGGGCCTTCGTCCGCACCGAGAGCAGCCCCATGTTCAGCGGGGGAGAGACGTACTACCTCGCCTGGCCGTACTACTGCGCCGCCGGCGTGCGCTGCCCGGCCGCGCTGCGCTACCGCGCCCTGCGGGTGACCGGCGGCGTGTGGAGCCGCGACGGCTCGGGCCTGCAGGCGCTACGCGACGCGATGCGCCGCATCGTCGACACCGTCCGCCCGGTCACCAGCGCCCTGCCCGGCGGGGCGACCGCTGACCGGCCTGCCTGCCAGCTCTCGCCACCCACGGACCGTGACCCGGAGCGCCTGTTCCAAGTGACCCCGGTCGACCCCGTCCCACGTGTCGGCGTGTCCGCCATGACCGAGGGAGGGCTGCGGGGCACCTCCGACTTCTTCATGAACTTCTCGTCCGGCCTGGCCATGTGCCACCTGGAGAAGCGGTTCACGGTCGAGTTCTTCAAGAGCGGCCGTCGCGTTCCCGTGCAGGGCGACACGGCCGTGGTGACGCTCGAGGGCGACCTTCCCGAAGGCGACGGCGAGTTCCCGGTCTTCTCCAAGGCCTGGCTGTGGCGCAACTGGTGCGGCCACCCCAACTCGAGCGTGACCATCCGCTTCCGCGGCCTGGACGGCTTCGAGCTCGATGCCCACAGCTCCATCCGCCCGCCCTGCGTCGACCGCGCCAAGCCGTCGACCCTCGAGGAGACCATCCTGCCGATCAAGTACCCCTGACGCTGCCGGTGCAGGGACCGGGCCGGCCGGCGGCCGGCCCCGGGTCACCCCTGCCCGGCCTGCCGTGCCGCGCCCGTCTGGTCGAGCACCCTGGCCTGCTCGGCCACGAACGCCGAGGCGGCGTCCTGCAGCGCCAGCCGCAGGGAGGCGACCACCACGCCCTCGGCCAGCGGGCCGAGGCGGCCGAGGGCGGCGGTCAGCTCGCCGATCCGCTCGGGTGGCATGCCGGCGGCGACGAACGGCCGCCACAGGTGCCGCTCGAACACGCGCACGAAGCGCTCGGCGATGGCGTCGGTCGACCGTCGCAGGGCGGCCGACTCGTCGAGGATGGTGTCCAGCGGGATGCCGAGGGCGGCCAGCTCGGTCCCGAAGGCGAGGAAGCGCGCGTCGCAGGCGACCACGTCGCCCTCGACGCGGAGCAGGCCGAGCTCGGCGGCGCGGGCGAGGACCGCCGGGCCGGGCTCCTGGCCGGCGAAGCGGCCGGCGAGCTCGGCGACCGGCAGGCGCACCGGCTCGGGCGCCGCCAGGGGAGCGGTCGCCTCGGCCTCGAGGCCGAGCAGGTCGTCGAGGCTGCGCCCCTGCTCCCAGGCGTCGACCAGCTGCTTGATGCCGGCCAGGGAGAAGCCGCGCTGCTGTAGCTCGGCGATCAGGCGCAGCCGCGCCAGGTGGCCCGCGCCGTAGTAGCCCACCCGGCCCTCCCGCCGCGGCCCGGGCAGGAGCCCCCTTGCCTGGTAGAGGCGCACGGTCGAGGTCGGGATGCCGGCCCGCCTCGCCAGCTCGTCGACGGTGAGGTGATCGCCCTCGGTCGCGCTCATGCCGTCATCCTACAACCCAAGACTTGCCAAGCGATAACTATGAGAGTAAATACTCATAGTGTAGATGGTTGCGCCAAGGGAGGTGCGCTGGGTGATCGGCACGCGGAGCGCCGTCCTTGCCCGCCTGGCCGTCGGCGGCGTCTGGGCCTACCAGGGGGTGTGGTGCAAGCTGCTGGGCCGCGACGCCGCCCAGCGCCGCATCGTCGCCGGCCTGCCCGGCGTCGGGCCGGCGCGGAGCCGTGCCGCGCTCGCCGCCGTCGGGGCGGGGGAGGCGGCCCTGGCCGCCTGGGTGGTCGCCGGCCGCGGGCGCCGCTGCGCCGCCGCCGTGCAGACCGTGGCGGTCGCCGCCATGAACGCCGCCGGCCTGCGCCTCGCCCGCGCCGAGGTCCCCCGGCCCTGGCGTCTGCTCGCCCGCAACGCCGCCTTCCTGGCCCTGGCGTGGGCCGCCGCCGGCGATGCGCGCGGCTGAGCGGCCCACCACGCCGTGGCGGCACGGCCGCCTCGACGCGCTCCCGTTGCGGCCCCGCCTCGAGTTCGGCCGGATGTACGAGGACCCCGCCGTGGAGCACGCCCACCTCCCGCCGGAAGGGCGCGTCGTGGCGGTGGCGTCAGCCGGCGACGTGGCCATCGCCCTGGCACGCACGGGCCGGCTGGTGACCGCAGTCGACTGCAACCCGGCGCAGCTCGCCTACCTGGAGCGGCGCCTGCGCGGCGCGGCGGCCGAGCCGGGCACGGCCGAGCGGCTGCTCGGGCTGGCCCGGGCCGCGCTGCGGCCGGTCGGCTGGCACCCGGCCCTGCTCGACGCCTTCTGCCAGCTCGACGACCCCGGGGCGCAGGTGCGCCTGTGGCGCGCCCGGCTCGCCACGCCGGCGCTGCGCCGCCTGGCGGACGCGGCCCTGCGCCCCGGCCTGCTGCGCCTGGCCTACGGGCCGGCGTTCGCCCGCGTGGCGGCGCCGGCGCGAAGCCGGCACACCGAAGCGGGCCGGCCCGGTGGGCCGGCGCCAGGCTTCGGCGCCACCGTGCTCGACCGGCTGGAAGCCGGCTTCGCCCGCCACCCCAACCGCCGCAACCCCTGGGCCGGCCTGCTGCTGCGCGGCCGCTGGAGCCCGGCGGCGGCGGCCGGGGCAGGCGTCCCGCTCGACGGCCAGGAGGCTGGCGGCGTCCCTTGCGGCCGGGTCGAGTTGCGCGCCGGTGACCTCGCCGCCGTGCTCGAGGCCGCGCGGCCCCGCTCCTACCACGGCTTCGCCATCTCCAACGTGCTCGACGGGCCGGACGCCGCCTACCGGGCACGCCTGCTCGCGGCGGTGCGCCGCGCCGCCGCGCCCGGCGCGGTGCTGGTGCTGCGCACCCTGGCCGGCGCGGCACGCCCCGAGGAGCAGGAGCTCGCCCGCGACGACCGCTCGCTCATCTGGGGCGGCATCGCCGTCCTGCACGCCGAGGAGGCCCGATGGGACCCGCCCACCGCCTGAAGCGGCACCCGATCCCGATGGTCGCCCACTTCCGCCACAGCCTGGTCCTCACCTGGGCGCTGCCCGCCGAGCGGCTGCGGCCGCTGCTCCCGCCCGGCCTGGAGCTCGACACCTACGGCTCCCACGGCCTGGTCGCCATCGCCGTGGTGCGGGCCGAGCGGCTGCGACCGGCAGGCACGCCCAGGCTGCTCGGCGCCACCCACCTGCTCGCCGGCTACCGGCTGTTCGTGCGCCACCGCGGCGCCGACGGGCGCCGCCGCCGCGGCCTGCACATCCTGCGCAGCCACGCCGACCGGGCCAGCATGGTGGCCGGCGGCAACCTGCTCACCCACTACCGCTACCGGCGCGCGGCGCTGCGCTGCGAGGAGCGGGACGGCCGCCTCGAGGTGGCCGTCCGCACCCGCGGCGGCGACGCCGACCTCGACGTGGTGGCCGACCTCGCCAACCTGCCCGGGCCGCTGCCGCCCGGCTCGCCGTTCGCCTCGGCGGCCGACGCCCGCCGCTACGCCGGGCCGCTGCCCTGGACCTTCGACTACGAGCCGGAGACCGACTCGATCGTGATGATCCACGGGCGCCGCTCCCACTGGGAGCCGCAGAGCGTGGCCGTGACCGTGCGCGCCTGCGGCTTCTTCGCGCACGGGCTGCTGGCCGGCTGCACGCCCGTGCTGGCCAACGCCTTCCACGTCGCCGGCGTCGACTACCGCTGGGATCGCGGCGTGCGCGTCCCGGTGGGGCGCCCATGACCGCGGCCCGCCGGCGCTGCCAGGGCACCGGCCAGGTGCTCGCTCGTGACCGTCGCGTTCGCCTGGCCGCTGCTGCGCGATTGCTGACGCCCGCGCCCGTGGGGGAGCGTCAGGGCCGCAGCATCGGCATGACCACGTCGTCGACCACCGAGACGACGTAGGCATCGGGGACCGGTGGGCCGTCCGCCATGAACCGCTGCGCCACCATGGAGGGCCCGACCTCCGCGCAGACCTGGTTGACGGCGTCGGGCCGCACCTGCCCGCGCTCGGCGCCACGCCGCAGGACGTCGATGAGCATCTCCTTGCGCGGCGCCAGGACGCGCTCCTTCACCAGGCGGGCCAGCGGCTGGCCCTTGTCGACCTCCGCCGAGAGGGCCTGCATCGCGCAGCCGGTCGGCGAGTTCATCATGGCCGCCATGCGGCGGAGCAGGTCGAGCAGGTCCTCGCGGACGTCGCCGTGGTCGGGCAGCTCGCTGGCGGACGGCAGGGAGCGGTCGAGCGCGTCGACCACCAGGTCCTCCTTGCACGGCCAGCGGCGGTACAGCGCCGCCTTGCCGGTGTGCGCGCAGTGGGCGACGCCCTCCATCGTCAGGCCGGTGAGCCCGACCCGCTGCAGCTCGTCGAGGACGGCGTCGAAGATGGCGCGCTCCAGGGTCTGGCCGCGGCGCCGCGAGTGGACGCCAACCGGGGCGGTCGGGCCGGCACCCGCCGTCGGGTCCGCCTCAACGGCCATCGGGGTCGACCTCCATGAGGAGCGGCTAAGAAAAATAGTGAACGCTTGCGTTCCCAATAAGGGCAGTGTACGGTGCCCGTCAATGCTAGTGAACGCTATCGTACCTTAGGTCTGGGGGGAACGCACCTTATGACGGTCTCGGAATCGGTGAGGACGCCGGCGGCCGGCGCGGCACGGCGCGGCCACCACCCAGGGCTCGCGCTCGCGGTCATCGCGGGGGCGCAGCTGATGGTCGTGCTGGACGCGACGATCGTGAACATCGCCCTGCCGCACATCCAGCAAGCCTTGCGCTTCTCCACCACCAGCCTGTCGTGGGTGCTCAACGCCTACACGCTCACCTTCGGCGGCCTGCTGCTGCTCGGCGGGCGGGCCGGCGACATCCTCGGCCGGCGCCGTGTGTTCGTCACCGGCATCCTGCTGTTCATCCTGGCCTCGCTGCTGGGCGGGTTCGCGACCTCGGCCGGCTGGCTGCTCGCCGCGCGTGCCCTGCAGGGGGTCGGCGGCGCCATCGCCTCGCCGACGGCGCTCGCGCTGATCACCACCAACTTCGCCGAGGGTCCCGAGCGCAACCGCGCCTTCGGCGTGTTCGCCGCGGTGTCCGGGTCCGGCGCGGCCGTCGGCCTGATCGCCGGCGGCATGCTCACCTCGTGGCTGTCGTGGCGCTGGGTGCTGTTCGTCAACGTGCCGATCGGCATCGCCATCGCGCTGCTCGCGCGGCAGTACATCAACGAGTCGGAGCCGCAGCCGGGCCGGTTCGACCTCGGCGGCGCGCTCACCTCGACGGCGGGCATGGCGGCGCTGGTCTACGGGTTCATCCGCGCCGCGCAGGAAGGCTGGCGCGACGCCGGCACCGTCGGCTCCTTCGCCGCCGCCGTAATCCTGCTGGCGACCTTCTTCCTGATCGAGCGGCGCACCAGGCAGCCGATCACCCCGCTGCACATGTTCGGCAACCGCAACCGGGCGGGCAGCTACGCGGTGATGCTGGCCCTCGCGGCCGCGCTGTTCGGCATGTTCTTCTTCCTCACCCTGTTCGTGCAGAACGTCCTCGGCTACAGCCCGCTCAGGGCCGGCTTCGCATTCCTCCCCGTCACCGCGGCGCTGATCTTCACCGCGCAGTTCGCCTCGCGGACGCTGCCGAGGTTCGGGCCAAAGCCGCTGATGACCACCGGCGCCGTGCTGGCGGTCGTCGGCCTCGCCTGGGTGTCGCAGATCTCTGCGACCAGCGGCTACCTCGACGGGATCCTGGGGCCGATGCTGATCTTCGGCCTCGGGATGGGCCTGCTGTTCGTGCCGCTGACGATCGTGGCGGTCTCGGGGGTGGACCGGCACGAGTCGGGTGCGGCCTCCAGCCTGCTCAACGTCATGCAGCAGGTGGGCGGCTCCCTCGGCCTGTCGATCCTGGTCACCGTGTTCGGCACGGCGAGCAGGAACGAGGCCAAGGTCCAGGTGGCGCACTTCTTCGCCAACGCCACCCCGCAGCTCCGCGCCCAGTTCGCCCAGACCGGCCAGCTGCCCGCGCCGTATGCCGGCAACGTGCTGGCCCACGGCATCTCCTCGGCGTTCCTGCTGGCGGTGCTGTTCGCCGCGGCCGCGCTGGTGGTCTCCGTGGTGGTGATCCGCGCCAGGGCCTCGGAGGTGGACGCCTCCGCGGTGCCCGGCATGGGCGGCTGACCCGGGCGCACCCCCAGCTCGCCGCGGACGGGCCCGGTCCAGACCGGGCCCGTCCGCCGTCCTGTGACGCGCGTCACTGACGGGCGCCGGCGAAGCGTGCACGATCGGCGGTATGCGGCCCTGGCAGGTGGGGGGCCGCCGTCCGGGGGGCGGGCCGGCCGGGCCCTGTTCCAGCCCGGCCGGCCCGGAAGCCTCCCTTGCTTCCCCCGGGTTTCCTTCCGCCCAAATCAGGTCATCCTGTGATCGACGCGACCGTACGGGGCGTAACGCAGGCGCCAGCCGGCGCCGGCGGCGCGAGGTCGTCGTGCTCGGACGCCAAGTCGCCGTCCGGGAGGACCGTGACGGCCAAGGAGGGGAACCACGTGGGCATCCTCGGTTGGATCATCCTCGGTCTGCTCGCCGGAGCGATCGCCAAGGCACTGCTTCCAGGCGACGACCCCGGCGGGATCATCGTGACGATGATCATCGGCATCGTCGGCGCGCTGCTCGGCGGGTTCCTCGCCCAGGCGATCTTCAGCGTCGACTCGATCGGCAGCTTCTTCAACCTCAGCACCTGGCTGACCGCCATCGTCGGGTCGATCATCCTGCTGCTGCTCTACCGCCTGGTCGCCGGACGCCGACGGGCTTAGGAGAGGCGGCGAGGCGCGGCCGGCTGATCCGCTGCAGCGAGTCAGCCCGGGCCGCGCCTCGCCGCGCGTCAGCTCGCGGCGGCGACCGCGTCCTCGGGCCGGCCCGCCGGGAACAGCCGCAGCTTGGCCGCGTCGAAGCGCAGCCACAGGTCGCGGTTGGGGTGGGCGGGGAAGTCGGCCGGGGTGACCACCTTCAGGCCCTGCTCGCCGATCGCCGCGGTCACCAGCAGGTGCGAGCCGAGCGGCTCGACCACCTGCGTGCTCGCCCGCACGGCGTCCTCGAACGGCTCGGTCGCCGCCTGGATGTTCTCGGCGCGGATGCCGACCAGCACCTCGCCGTCGCCCGCCGGCAGCCCCTCGGCCGGCACCACCACGGTGTGGTCGGCGATCGCCACGGTGGCGCCGTTGCCGTTGCGCCGCACCCGGCCGCTGAGGAAGTTCATCGGCGGGTTGCCGATGAACGCGCCGACGAACTGGCTCGCCGGGTCGGCGTAGACCCGCGACGGGTTGTCGCACTGCACGATCCGGCCCTTGTTCATCACCGCGATGCGGTCGCCGAGGCTGAGCGCCTCCACCTGGTCGTGGGTGACGTAGATGGTGGTGGTCCGCAGCTCCCCGACGAGCTTCTTCAGCTCCGCCCGGAAGGTCAGCCGCAGCAGCGCGTCGAGGTTGGACAGCGGCTCGTCCATCAGCAGCACGGCCGGCTCCATCACGATCGCGCGCGCGACGGCGACCCGCTGGCGCTGCCCACCGGAGAGCTGCGCCGGGTAGCGGTCGAGGAAGTCGGACAGCTCGACCATGCCGGCCGCGCGCTCGGTCCGCTCACGGATCCGCTGCCGCTCGATGCCCCGCATGCGCAGGCCGAAGGCGATGTTGTCGAACACCTTGAGGTGGGGGAAGACGGCGTAGCTCTGGAACACCATGGCGATCTCGCGCTTGCGCGGGGGCAGGTCGGTGACGTCGTTCTCGCCGATGCGCACCCGGCCGCCCTCCGGGTACTCCAGCCCGGCGAGCACCCGCAGCAGGGTGGTCTTGCCGCAGCCGCTCGGCCCCAGCAGGACCATGAACTCGCCGTCGGCGATCTCCAGGCTGACGTCGTCCACGGCGGTCACCTTGTCGAACGCCTTGGTGACGCCCTCCAGCCGGATCTCGGCCATGGCCCTCGAGCCTCCTCAGCGGCTGACCCGGCCCCACAGGCCGAGCAGGTAGCGACGGATCACGTAGATGACCACCAGCGACGGCGCCAGCAGGAAGAAGGCGCCCGCCGGGGTGCAGCCGAGCGTCTGGGCGGCCTCCTCCAGGTCACGCGGCACGCTGACGAAGATGCTCGAGGTGATCAGCACGGTGAACGGCAACGCCAGGGCGGTGTGCATCAGCGCCACGCTGATGGTGGTGTCGTAGATGCCCCAGGTGATGAAGTTCACCGCCAGCGGGATCGACAGGATCACCACCGGGAACGCCCTGGTCGACAGGATCAGCAGCCGGTAGGCCTCCTTGCCGCGGAAGCGGTGGCGGGCAAGGGCGTAGCCGGCCGGCGCGCCAAGCAGGGTGGACAGGCACAGGGTGATGACGGCCACCAGCACCGAGCGCCACAGCGCCGGCAGCACCCCCGCCGAGTGGGCGAAGAAGCTGACCGTCTCACCGGACAGCTCCGTGGGCACCAGCGGCTTGGGGAACTGGTAGCTCACCGCCCGCGGGGTGAACGCGGTCACGGTGATCAGGTAGATCGGCACCAGCACCCAGGCCGACAGCAGCACGGCGGCGACGTAGGTGAGGCGCCTGCCGCGCCGGCGGCGCGCTGCCCGTTGATCGACGGACCGGTCCCCGGCGGCCTGGCCTGGTCGACCACGCTCATCGCGGCCGCCTCATGCCAGCCGCTCCTCGTCGGTGCGGATCAGCGCCAGGAAGAACACCGTCGAGGCGACCGAGAGCAGCAGGATCAGCGAGGCGTAGGCGGCCGCGACCCGTGGGTCGCGCAGGCTCTGGTACCAGCGGTAGGCCTCGCCGGCGAGCACGTTGGTGGCGCTGCCGGCCAGGGCCAGCACGGTCGCGAAGGCCTGGAAGGCGAGGATGGTGCGCAGGATCAGGGCGACCCGGATGGTCGGCTTGAGCAGCGGCAAGGTGACGTAGCGCAGGCGCCGCCAGGGGTCGGCGCCGAACACGTCGGCCGCCTCGGCGTAGTCCCGCGGGATGCCCTGCAGCCCGGCGATCAGGATGATCATGATGATCGCGGTCGCACGCCACGCCTCGGCCAGCACGATGGCGAGGATCAGCAGGACCGGACGCTGGTAGGAGAGGAACACGTAGGGCCGCTCGATCAGCCCGGCACGCTCCAGGAAGCTGTTCAGCCAGCCCTGCTCGGTGAAGATCGAGAACCAGACGATGCCGGCGGCCAGCTCGCTGATGCCCAGCGGCAGGGCGAAGATGTACAGCCACAGGTCGGTCCCCGCGAGCCGCGCCTGCACCACCAGGGCCATGCCCATGGCCAGCACGAACTGGACCGGGATGATCGCCAGCACCAGGATCAGGGTGGTCACCATGGCGCGGCCGAAGCGCACGTCGCCGAGCATGCGGTGCACCGCGTCGAGGCCGTAGCCACCGCCGGGCGCCTGGAAGGCCAGGCCGAACGCCTGGAACATGGGCGTGGCGAAGAACACCGCCAGGAACACCAGGCTGGGCGCCAGCAGCAGGTACGGCGCCCAGCCCAGGCGGCGGCCGCGCCCACCGGTGACGGCGGCGCCGGCCACCTACCGCCTCCCCAGGTCCGCCGTCGGGGCCGGCACCTAACCGACCTTGCAGGTGCCGCTGGACTCCGGGTCCGGCTTCCAGCACCTGGCCTTGGTCTGGTCGAGCACCCCTTGCAGCGTCTTGCCCTCGGCGTCGAGCACCTGCCCGACCGGCTTGCTCTTCAGCACGATGCCTTCCAGCGCGCTGCGGAACACGTCGTTGTACGCGCCGCTCTTGTCGCCCAGCCCCACCGGCAGCAGCGAGGTCAGCGCCTTGGGGTTGCCCGCCCGGGAGGCCAGCGCGGCCGCCTCGGCCTTGATGCCCTCGTCCACGTCGGCGGGGAGCTGCTGGGCCTTGGTGGGCGGGAAGAAGCCGACCTCGCGCGCGGTGATCGCGGCGGTCTTCGGGTCGGTCAGGTAGGTGATCAGCTTCTTGGAATCCTCCGGGTTCGGCGCCGTCTTCGGGATCGCCAAGCCGTTCAGCACGGCCAGGTAGCCGAGACCCTTGGGCCCGACAGGGCAGGCAAAGGCGACGAACCCCTCCGGGTTACCGCGCAGCGCCTCGATCATCCTGGCGACGTGGTCCCACGCCAGCCAGACCTCACCGCCCTGCAGCGGCTCCTGCATGAAGGCGTAGCTGGTCGACTGCGGGTTGGCGTACGCCCAGGTGGACTTCAGCCAGTCCCACATCTTGGTCGCCTCGGCGGACTTGAAGGTGGTGTTCAGCCCGCCGGTGTAGCTCGGGTAGGTGAACCCCTGCAGGAAGCGGTGGACCAGGCCGTCGTCGGCCAGCGGCAGGCCGAGCGCTTGGACTTCTCCTTGTCGGCGATCGCCTTGGCCCAGTCGGTGACCTGCTCGTAGGTGACGCCCTGCCTGGTGTCGAGCCCCGCGGACGCCAGCGCCAGCGCCTCCTTGCGCGCCACCATGATGTAGGAGGCCTGCATCCACGGGATGTACAGCGGCTTGTCGCCGCCGAGCTTGGCCAGCTCCAGGTAGTCCTCGTTGAAGCCGCGGTCGGCGAGCTGCTGGGTGAGGTCGCTCAGGTCCATCAGCCGGTCCTGTGCGGCCAGCGCGGCCATGTCGCCGTGCTCGCCGCCGATCACCCCGACGCTGCCCTTGCCCGCCCGCGCCTCGGCCTCGATGCGGTCGTGGAACGGCCCGGCGTCCTCGCCGAGGAAGTCCACCTTCCCGCCGTAGTCGGCGAGGATCTTCTGCCGCATCTTCTCGGCTTCCTCCACCGGCCGCAGCTGGGTCGAGAGGAGCACCAGCGCACCGCCGCCGCCCCCGCCACCCTTCGCCTTGTCGGCGTTGGGCGCGCAGCCCGCCGCGCCGAGCATCGCGGCGCCAACCGTTCCGACCCCGAGCCTGAGCACGTCCCGGCGGGTGACGCGGGACCCTGGGCGTGGCTGCCCACCGTCCATGGCGCCTCCTTCAGGTCAGCCGGCCAGGGACGTCCCGGTCGGCGTCCGCCCCCCTGACGTCCATCACCTGCGTACCCGGCCACGGCGCCTGGACGGCCCCGCGCCCGTCCCCCGCTCAGCACCACCAGGCGCCGTAACGAAGTAGCTATTTCTAACGAGTCGCGCCGTAGGTGTCCATACGATGACATGAAGGATGCATCGCCTGCTTTGGCCAGGTAGGACGAGTACGCCGAGCAAACAAGGCAGGCCCGGAACGCCCCCCGAAGGCCCGACGTGCAGTAGCGAAGGCGGACACGCCGGTAGACCTGGGCGCTCGGCGAGGTAGGATACAGTCACGTCGTCGCACCGCCCGGCAACGCTCCGTCCACGGAGCCGCCGCAACGCCGAGCCCGACCGGACGGTCGGGCGAGTGGCGTTGGGCCGGTACGACAGTCAGGGCCGCTCTTCACGCCGTGAGCGGCCACGACGACAGGGGGGACCGAGGCGATGAACCGGCCGGCGCCGGCCCGCGCCGACGAAGAGCTCGACGTCGTCCTCGACGGGCACCGGCACCTCTACGCCAGCGAGCTGGGACCCGCCGTCGAGGCGGCCAGGATGCTCGGCGCCGAGCTGCGCGCCATCCAGATCGCCCCCGAGGTCGCCGAGCGGCACATCGCCATGGCCCTGGCCCGAGCCAGGTACGCCGCGGTCCGCGCCCGCTGGCGCTCCGCACGACGACTCGCCGTCGCCGCCGTCGCCGCAGCCGTCCTGGTCGTCGGCCCCGCCGCCATGCTCGCCGGCGCCGCCATCCCAGGCGACCCCCTGTACCCGCTCAAGCGCACCATCGAAGCCGCCGACCTCAGCCTCGCCATGTCACCGGCGTCCGAAGCCCGCGCCCACACCCGCATCGCCGGCGCCCGCCTCGTCGAACTGCACGTGCTCTACGCCAAGGGCCGCAGCGGCCAGATCGCCGTCGCGATCGCCGACCTCAACGACGCCCTCGCCGAGGCCAACGCCGCGGTCGCACGGGCAATGCAGGCCGAGGGCCGCACCGGCGAGACCAGCGCCCTGGCCGGCCAGCTCGCCCAAGTCCGCGAGAACATGGTCAACGAACTGAGCACCATCGCCCAGGGCAGCAACGTGGTCGTCTCCGACGAGATCGCCCAACAGCTCCACGACGCGCTCGCCACCAGCACAACGAAGGTCGCCCCGGCCAGCTCCATCCCCGGCGCGCCGCAGCTCAGCCCGACCACCGCCTCCACCGCCCCGCCGGCCAGCGCCGGCGTCGCACCCACCTCCACCGAGCCGCCCACCACCGAACCACCGACCACAGCACCGCCCACCACCGAACCGCCCACCACCGCCGCCCCCGCCTCCGACAACCAGCCAGGCGGCAACCCCGGCGGCGACAGCGGCGGCGGCGGCTCCAAGTAGCGACCCAAGGGCCACAAGCCCCACCGCTCGCCACGCGATCCTCGTGAACACGAGAATCCTCGCAGAAGGAGCCGATGTGGTCGGACGGGCTGGGCGCGCGGCGCCGGTCGTACTAGAGTGCAGCAGCGCGGCGGAGCTTCCCGAACGGTGTCCACCACGGCTCCGCCCGTTGGGGGGAACGTGGTGGGGGACCGTCGTCTGCGCGTGGTGCGCGAGCCCACGCCACCGCCGGCCAGCGTCAGCGATCGACGCAGGTCACGGCGGCTCTGGGGCCTCGGCGTCGAAGCCCAGGCCAACCTCAGCCAGGGCATGCAGCTCCTGCTGGAAGCACTCGACCGAATGGACGCCAACGACCCGGAAGCGGTCGAGCGAGTCGCCGACACACGCTGGTGGTTCGCCCAGACCATCGGCAGGGTCGAGCGCCTGCTCGACGAGCTGGTCCGGATGGCCGACGAAGCGACCTGAGCACGCCGCCGTCGCCACGGGGCTGGCCCGCCGCCGCGGACCAGCCCCGAACTAGCTCAACACCCACCGCCAAGGCAGACAGCCCTTGCCCTCCTCGCGGTTTGTGCAGCAGGCCAGAGCGTGCGACAACATAGAGGGTGGCCAAATCGACGCTGGCCGGGCCGGTCCGCCACGGCGAACCAGTGCAGCGAGCCAGCTCCGCCGCCCATGACCACGCGCTGAGGAGCTGTGCATGAGCAACACCGACATCGACCCGATCCCCTCCCGCAGCGACACCGACTCCGACGACGGCTACGCGCACTACGCCAACAAGACCGAAATCACCCGCGCCGCAGTGGAAGGCGGCCTGGTCACCGCCCTGTGCGGCCACCGCTTCAGTCCCGTTCGCGATCCGCGGCGGTTCCCGGTGTGCCCGCGGTGCAAGGAGCTGGCGGGGATGCTGGGGATCGCCGGCTGAGCGCTCACAGCCATGGAGGTCCTGGAAGCGGCACAAGATGCCGATCGGCTTTCGCGGCGTGCGCTGGGAGCGCGACTCGGGGCGGTGGTTTGCCTTCGTGCTGGTGGCCTGCGCGCTCGCCTGCTTCAACCGCCCTCGGTCGGGCATGACGGTTCCTAGAGCGCTGCGGGCCGCCGGTCGTGCTGGACGCCGCGTGCGAGGGCCGCAGCCACAGCGACGCCTGGGTCGGCTGCATGGTCTGCTCAACCACCGCCAGCAGCTCGGCGGCCAGGCTGTCCAGGTCGACTGCTGGCGCAGCCGGGCGCTGAACGCCTGGATCGTCCGGGCGGCGTCGTAGCGGCGCCGGTCGAAGCGGCGGTCCACCAGCTGCTGGATGCGGCGGCGGGCTGGCTGGAACAGCGCCGCCATCGCCAGGGTCGCCGCGGCCACCACCAGGGGGGAGTCCTGGCCCAGGAGCTGGCCGAACCCCAGGACCACCGCGGCGTAGCCGCCGCCCAGCAGCAGCGTCAGCAGCCCGTAGGTCCACCGGGATCGCGAGGGCGGCGACGGCAAGGGCGACGCCGCGCACCACCAGCAGCGGACCGGCCAAGGCACCGACGGCGAGCGGGTTGGCGACCGCCTGGTCGGGCTCCCTGAACGGCCCCAGCGCCAACGACACCAACCCCGCCACCGGCGCGGCCGCCGCGACCCTGGCCCACCACCGCCAGCGCTGCGAGGGCAGCGTCCCGGTCGGGGTCAGCAGCAGCACGAAGCCGATCAAGGCCGGGATCACCACGACGTTGGCGTCCAGGACCGCGGTGCCGACGGCGGGCGGCGCCCCCCGCCAGGCCGACAGCACCCAGCTTGCGTACCCGTAGACGAACCACAGCCCGAGCGCGAGGAGCAGCCACCCCACCGGGTGGCGGGGCCGGCGGCCGGCCAGCACCGCCCCGACCGTGGCCGCGCTCACCGCCACCAGCCCGTAGATCGCGGTGTTGGCGTCCGACCCCAGGTCGGACCGGCCGGCCTGGCGCGCTTGCTGGTTCAACCAGGGCGTCAGACTCAGGCCGAGCAGGACTAGCGTCCACAGCGCCCATGCCAGCCCGGCCGCCCACCGGCGCGCCCCGGGCGGTCGGCCGCCCGGGGTCGTCCCGATGGTCGTCCGCATGCACGCCCTTGGTTCCGGTCACCGTCCCAGCGTCGTCGGTCATCCGGGAAGTCTGACCAGCCTGCGTCCCGAGACCGTTACGGACGGCGGGTACCCCGGCCGCTCGGCAGCGACGTTCGGCGTCAACGGGCTCGTACACCCAAGGTGAAGCAGGGTGAACCAAGCCGTCGGTCGGTCCTGGGCGGGCACCCAAGCACGTGCACTTGTGTGGCCACCGCTTCAGTCCGGTTCGTGATTCGCAGCGGTTCCCGGTGTGCCCGCGGTGCAAGGAGCTGGCGGGGATGCTGGGGATCGGAGGGTGGTTGTTCCAAGGGCGCGCCGTCACCTATGTGGTGCTGCTGGTCGCGGTGACGTGGAGCTGGGTGTCCCGCCAGCAGACCTGGAAGCGGAGTGATCCCCATGACGCTGGCACGTGCGGGGTGAAGCGGGGCTCCCCGCCTGCCAGGGTCATGCCGCCGAAGCCCAGCACCAGTGCCTGCCAGATGCCCCCCATCGTGGCGATATGCACCCCGCCGGCGGCCGTCACGCCGTGGTCGAAGTCAAGGTCGAGCCTGGCGGCCTGCTCCAGGTAGCGCTCGGCCGTGTCGAGGTCGCCCAGCCGGGCCGCGACCAGCGCGTGCTCGGCCGGGCTGAGCGAGCTGTCGTGGACGGTAAGCGGCTCGTAGTAGCCGAAGTTGGCCTCCTGGACCGCGCGGGGGTAGCGCTCGCCGAGCAGGCCCAGCAGCAGCACCACGTCGGCCTGCTTGACGAGCTTGAGCCGCCCGAGCCGCTCCCAGCCAAGCAGCACCTCCATCGTCGTCGTGCGGGGCTCCAAGGCGGCCAGGTCCAGCTCCTCGAGCTGGTGGAAGCCGCGGTGCTGCTCGATCAGCCCCGTTACCAGGTCCAGGCCGTCGACCAACCCGGCGGCTACGGCATGCCAGCCGGCCGGCTCGGCGGCGTCCAGCTCGAGTGCCATAGCAACGGCTCGCCAGCGGTCGGGGTGGCGCTCGCGTAACCACCGGACCAGCTCCCCGGCCCGGTCGAGCAGCCAGGCGGCCATCTGGTTGGTGTAGGCGTTGTCGTCGACATCCTCGTGGTACTCGTCCGGGCCGATCACCCTGTGCACATGCCAGCGCCCGTCGGCGCCGCGCTCGGCCCGCGAAGCCCAGAAGCGCGCCAGCTCGAACAGGATCTCCGCGCCCTCCGCGAGCAGGTACTCCTCGTCGCCGGTGGCTTGCCAGTACTGCCAGACGGCGAAGCCGACGTCAGCGTTGAGGTGGTGCTCCTGCTCACCGGTGCGGACGTCCTTGCGCTCGCCGGCGGCGGTGACGTAGTAAGCCGGGGTGACGTCCTCGCCGGTGTCCGCCGATTCCCAGGCATAGGCAGCGCCGCGCCAGCCGCGGGAGCGCGCGATGGCCCGGGCCGCCGGCAGCGTGTGGTACCGGTAGCCGAGCATGGCGCGCGCCGTCGGCGGGTGGGTGAAGACGAAGAAGGGGAGCACGAACGTCTCCACGTCCCAGAACACGTGCCCTTTGTAGCGCTCACCGGTGAGCGACCGCGCCCCCGGCGCGGCGGCGGGGTCGTCGGGGGTGGCGCAGCCGACCAGGTGGTAGATCGCGAACCGGACGCGGCGTTGCAGCTCCTGGTTTGCGGTGATCTCGACGTCGGCGGCCGTCCAGCGTTCGGCCCAGGCGGCCGCGCTGCGCTCCAGCACGGCAGGCAGGCCCGCCGCGGCCACCTCGCGCAGCCGCTCGGCCGCGCGACCGGCCGGGTCAGGGTCGTCGCGGCCGGTGAACACCGTCACGAGCTTGCGCATCTGCCAGACGGACCCTGGCGACGCCTGAAAGCGGTAGCGGCGCACGATGGCCAGCTCGCCGGGCTGGTCGTCGCCCGCCACCCCGGAGCCGTCGTCGGGGGCAAGCGCGGTCGAGGCGGCGAGGCAGATGCCAATGCCCCGCTCGGTGGTGACGGTTTCGAGCAGCATGCCGCCCTCGACCTGCCGCGTCCGGTGGCCGACGAGATGGCGCACGCCGCCCTCGTTGGCGACGTCGCCGTCCACGATCGCCTCGACCGTCACCGGTCCGGACCAGTCCTCGGCCACCACCTCCAGGACCTGCCCGAGGACATGATGGTCGTCCAAGGACGCGAAGCGCAGCGAGCGCAGCCGCGTCGTGCGGCCCCCGGCACGCAGCCGCCACTCCCGCACCAGCACACCGCGCCGCAGGTCCAGCACCCGACGGTGGCCGAGGACCTCGGCCGTCTCCACCGTCAGCGGAGCGCCGCCAACCACCAGCCGGAGCTTGGACCAGTCCGGCGTGACCACCAGCTCGGGTGTCGGGGCAGCGACGACCTGCCGCTCCGGGGTGGCGGCGGCCTGCGTCACCGCCTGCGAAGCGGCGTCGAAGACCCCGTTGAGGAAGGTAGCCGGGGTCGACACGGCGCTGCCCTCCTCCACCGCGGCCCGGGTGCCGAGGTAGCCGTTGACCAGCGCCAGCGCTCCCTCGATGGCCGGCTCCCGCTCAGGCACCCACCCGTCCACCACCAGCAGCCAGCGCGGGTCCCCGTCCATGGCGAACACATCCGGTCGTTCGGGCGCCACCGTCACGGCCCCGCCAGCAACGCCGCCAGGACCAGCATCGTCACGTCCGTTCCCATTCGCGCCGGTTCGTGATCCGCGGCGGTTCCCGGTGTGCCCGCGGTGCAAGGCGCTTGCGGGGATGCTGGGGATCGGGGCTGAGAAGAGCGCTGCGCTGTCGAGCCAGAGCGGCGCCGCCTCCCTGCGGGGGGGCCGACAGGGCGGCGGCGCCGTATGCACGATACGGCGGTGGCAACGCGGATTCTTCACCCATTTCGCGTATACGAGCGACCACTGGGAACGCCGAGCCGAGGGTCATAGCGGCTCGCGTCGCGTGACCCTCCCGTGGCAGAGCGAGCAGTCTTGAGCTGCGCCAAAGCAACCTGAACGCAACCTTCGCGGCAGCGCGTCGGCCTCTTGACACGAGGTGGATGCACCCACAACATGTGACGCGTCTGGCGCGTACGGTACATCTGCCTTAATCGTAGGTGACACCCGCGTGAACCGGGTGTCATGGCGGGCTGCCGGAGCGCGCGGTCGGCCGACCACGATCGGCTGGGGGGGTGCGTCTTAGCCATGATCTCGTGCGGCCTCGTCGCATCTGCGGACAGTCGCGCTCATCGTCCCGCGAGCTCGCGGGACGACGCTGAGCTTGGATTGACGACGATGCCGGGTCTCGCCGGACCGGTCGGTTCTCGGGCACGGCGGTCGCCTACTGGCGACCGCGTGGGGTCCGGCACGAACCGCCCGGATGCCCCGGCAGGTGTGATGGGTGGCTTGTCATGGAGGAGACGACTCGGATGCCGCAGCCGGTCAAGATCCTGCTGATCGACAGCAAGAGGGTGCTTGCCGACGCGTTGAGGGAGTTCCTCTGGAGCAACGACGACCTCGCTGTGCTCGGCGTCACCCAGAACGGGGACACCGGCGTCCGCGTCGTGCAAGGCGAGGGTCCCGGGATGCTCGTCCTGGACATCGAGGCAACGGAGGTCGACCCGGTGGCGGACGTCGCGACGGCCAGGGCGTTCGCCTCGGACGGCAGGGTGCTGGCGCTGTCTGCCGCGAGCCATGGCGACACGATCCTGCACGCGGGGGGGTTCAACGGCGGCGTGCGCGAGCTGGCCGGCTCCTCGAGCGAGCAGGTGGTCGAAACGATCCGCGAGCTGCTGGAGAGCAACGACGTCCTGGTGTCCTACACGCCGTCCACGCCGGAGTTCCGCCGCGACCCAGAGGTCGAGCTGCTCGCCAGCAGGTTGAGCCCCCGCGAGCGCGACGTCCTGAAACTGGTCACGGCCGGCTACTCCAACCAGCGGATCGCCGAGGCCTGCTTCCTCTCGCTGCACACCGTGCGCACCCACATCCAGAGCATCCTGGTCAAGCTCGGCGTGCACTCCAAGCTGGAGGCGGCGATCGTCGCGGTCCAGCAACGGCTGGTGTCCTTCGACGGCCAGGCGGACGGGCCGGTTCCTCCACGGGCCCAAGCCGACACCGGCTGAGCAGGCAGGGCCGGTGCCCGTGGCCGGGCGAGCCGGTGATCCCCAGCACGAACGCGGAGGTCATCCGGCTCTCTTGGGGGTGCCCTGCGGCACGGCCGGCAGCTCGCTCGAACGCTCCATGGCGAAGGTCGTCGCCGCCAGCCGGGAGTGCACGCCGAGCTTGATCAGGATGTTCTGGATGTGGGTGCGCACGGTGTGCGGGCTGATGAACAGCAAGCCGCCGATCGCCTCGTTGCTCCAGCCCCGGCCGAGCAGCGCCAGCACCTCGCGCTCGCGCAGCGACAGGCGCTGCACGGGCGACTCGCCACGGCCGTGCGTATCGAGCTGGCGGAGCACCCTGGGGGGCGCGGCCTGTGGCGCGAGCCTCTCGCCGGCCAGGGCGCTCTCCACCGCGGTACGGACGGTCGACGAGCTGCTCGTCTTGAGCACCACGCCGACGGCGCCGACCCCCATGGCGTCGAGGAGGAGCTGGACGTCCATGTTGGGCGCGAGCAGGAGCACCTTGAGGCCGGGCCGCTCCGACAGCGCGCGCTCGAGCTTCGAGGGCCGGCCCGACATGGCAACCTCGGCGTCGATCAGGAGCAGGTCCGGTTGCAGGCGACGGACCGCGAGCAGTACGTCCTGGTGTGGCGTGCAGCTGGCCACGACCTCGTGGCGGCCGTCGCGGGTAAGCAGGACCTCGAGCGCGTCGTTCAGGAGCGGCTGACGGTCGGCCAGCAGCAGTCTTGCCATGGTGTCACTTCCCAACACACCAGCGTCCGACCTTCGATTTCGCGAGCAGCGGCTGAACCGGCGCTGGCCCGGTTCACGCCCGACGCCTCGAAGGAAGGACTATCCCTTTCGGGTGCGTTGTACTCCGGAGCACCCAGGAAGGATCTTCCCGCGCCGGCTCCGGCGCATCGGCCGAAACGCGTAGGCGCCGAATCCGTCAGTCGGCCGGTAGCCAAGCTCGGAGGTGGCGGTCAATGTGATCGGTGATCGCCGTGCTCGCGACGTCCGCGTTCGCGCTCTCGTCGCCCGCGACCACCCGCAATCTCGTGGAGGTGTGCCCGTTCATGCACCGGTGCCCGACGGCCGGTGCGCCCCTCGGTCCAACGAGTCGCCGTCACCCGCCCGGCGGGTCGATCGCATGTGGAGCGCCGTATGAATCCTCCGACCGACACGATCGGGTCGCCTCCCGCTGGCGGGCTCGATGCCCTTCCGCAGCTGACCACCACCGCCCTCTCCCCGGCTGACCCGTCCGGGCTGCAGCCTCTCGGCGGCCACGTGCCGGAACAGAACGGCGCCCCCCACGTCCTCGACGGTCGACGTCCCGCCCGGCGGGACACCGTGAGCGTCGTCATCCCCGCCCTCAACGAGGAGCCGAACATCGCCTGGGTCCTCGAGCGGCTCCCCACGTTCGTCGACGAGGTCGTCCTCGTCGACGGGCACTCCGTGGACCGCACCGTCTCCGTCGCCCGCGCCGTCCGCCGTGACGTCGTCGTGGTCACCCAGAACGGCGGGGGCAAGGGCGCTGCCCTGCGGGCCGGCTTCGCGGCCGCGAGCGGGGACATCATCGTGATGATCGACGCCGACGGCAGCATGAACCCCGCCGAGATCGACCAGTTCGTCACGCCGCTCCTCAACGGCTACGACCTCGTCAAGGGGTCCCGGTTCCTGACCCACGGAGGATCCCTGGACCTCACCGTCCTGCGCCGCATCGGCAACCAAGCCCTGACGCGCCTCACGAACTCGCTGTTTCTCATCCGCTTCAGCGACCTCTGCTACGGGTTCTGCTCGTTCCGCAGGGAGTGCCTCCCCGCCCTCGCACTCACCGCGCACGGGTTCGAGATCGAGACCGAGCTCGTGGTGCACGCCGTGAAGGCGAACCTCCGCATCGCCGAGGTGCCGAGCATCGAGCTGCGCCGCCGTTGTGGCCAGTCCAACCTCCGCACCTTCCACGACGGGCAGCTGGTGCTGCGCGCCCTCGTCCGCGAGCGGGTGGCGAGACGTCCGCGGCCGGTCGTCGACCCGATCGACCAGCGTGCGCTGTACCACTGGCGTCCGCTGGTCACCGACGCCCTCGGCACGAGCCCCCACGACGGGGCGCTGGGGAACGGGGCACTGCCGTGACACCCCGCACGAGGACCGCCCGGCGCCTGCGCCGGGCGGTCCTCGTCGCGGTCGTGCCGGCCCTCCTCGCCGCGACCCTGGCCGCGGTGGCGCCTGCGGCGAGCGCCACGCTCACCCCGCACCAGCAGCAGGTCGCCGTCGGCGCCGACGCGGTCTCCGCCTCCACCTTCTCGCTGACCGTGCCGGCGGGAGTGAGCACCGTCGCGGGCCGGCACCTCGTGGTCGCCTACCTGTTCTCGGGAGCCGGCACCGACAGCGTCACCTCGGTCAGCGACACGGAGCACAACACCTACGCGGTCAACGCCGTCAGGGGCAACGCGGGAACGACCGGCCTGAAGGCCGTCGTGGCGTCCGCCAGGATCACCACCGCCCTGGTTGCCGGCGACACCGTGACCGTCACGCAGAACGTCGCCTCGACCTACCACGCCATGCAGGTCTACGAGTTCGACAACTTCGCGCCGACGGCGTGGGCGGACAAGACCGCCAGCGGCAGCGCCAGCGGGACCGCGGTCTCCACCGCTTCGACCCCGGCGACGGCGCAGCCGGACGAGACGCTGTTTGCGGCCGTCGGCTTCGGTGACACCACGGCGACGCTGGCGTCGGCGACCGGTTGGAGCGATTCGGCCAAGGTCGAGGCATCGGGCACCAAGCACAAGAGCCTGGCGGTCGCCGCCGAGGACGTCGCGGCGACGGGAGCGTACGCCTACGCGGGCGACCTCTCCGCCTCGGAGCAGTGGGTCGCCGCGCTCGTCACGTTCAAGACCGTGGCGGGCGGCGGAGGCCCGGTGGCGCCGACGGCGAGCTTCTCGGCGGCGCCGACGTCGGGGGCGGCACCGCTCGGGGTGCAGTTCACCGACACCTCGAGCGGCAGCCCGACGTCGTGGGCATGGGACTTCGGGGACGGGGCGACGTCCTCGGCGCAGAACCCGAGTCACACCTACACGGCGGCCGGCGCCTACACCGTGACGCTGACGGCGAGCAACAGTGTCGGCAGCGACACGGCGACCCGCACCGGGCTCATCTCGGTGACCTCGTCGTCGCCCGGAAGCATCGGCTACCAGGACGGGTCCACCTCAGGGGCGGGCTCCGCGGCCACCGGCGAGAAGCCGGAGAGCAAGCTGTGGTGGAACGACGGGTCCTGGTGGGCGTCGATGCTCGACACGGCGAGCCAGACCTATCACATCTTCCGGCTGGACCGGTCCACCCAGACGTGGGTCGACACCGGCACGCCCCTGGACAACCGGCCCAAGACACGCGCCGATACGCTGTGGGACGGCTCGCACCTGTACGTCGCGTCCCACGTCTTCGCCAGCTCCTCGGGCGCCGCGACGGCGGGCAGCCCGGCGCGGCTGTACCGGTTCAGCTATGCCCCGGCCACGGGGGCCTACAGCCTCGACGCCGGCTTCCCGGTCCAGATCAACAACTACTCCACGGAGACGTTGACGATCGACAAGGACTCAACCGGCGCGCTGTGGGCGACGTGGGCGCAGGGCTCGACGATCTACGCCAACTCGACGACGGGTGGCGACGCCGCGTGGGGGACGCCGTTCGTCCTGCCCGTGAAGAACGCGACCGGGCTGGACCCTGACGACATCGCGGCGGTGGCCGCGTTCGGCGGGAACAAGATCGGCATGATGTGGAGCAACCAGGTGAAGTCGGCGATCTTCTTCGCCGTCCACACCGACAGCTCCGCACGCGACGTGTGGGACGTCAGCCGCACGGCGGTGCAGGGCCCGGGGCAGGCCGACGACCACATCAACCTGAAGGAGCTGCAGGGCGACCCGTCCGGGCGGATCTTCGCCGCGGTCAAGACCAGCCTGGACGACGTCGGCGCCGGCAGCTCGGCCCCGCAGATCATGGTCCTCGCGCGCGACCCGGCGACGGGGGACTGGTCGAGCAACGTTTTCGGCCGCATCAGCGACTGCCACACCCGACCCGTCCTCGCGCTCGACTCCGAGCACCAGGTCCTGTACGTCTTCGCCACCGCCCCGGACAGCGGGTGCCCGTTCTCGGGGTCGGCGGGGACGATCTTCGAGAAGAGCTCGCCGATGAGCGACATCTCCTTCCCGGCGGGGCGTGGGACGCCGGTCATCCGCGACACCGCGTCGCCGAACCTCAACAACGTGACGACCACCAAGCAGAGCGTGACCAGCGCGACCGGTCTCGTGGTGCTGGCCAGCAACGACGTGACGAAGCGGTACTGGCACGCCGACGTGGCGCTGGGAGCTCCGTGAGGGTCGGGACGGTCACGCGCGGGGTGTCCGTCTGCGGCCTGACGCGGGTGGCCTCGGTCGTCGGCCCCGCGCCCCGCGACGTGTGGGACCGGCTGGTCGCATCCGACCCGCGCTCGCTGCCCAGCCAGACGCCACGATGGCTCGACGCCATCTGCGCGGTCGCCGGCCTCGAGGACGCCAGCCGCCTGTACGAGACCGCGGACGGGCGGCTGCTCGTCCTCCCGCTGGTGCGGCGCCGGCTGCTCGGCATGGCCCTCGCCGAGGCCTCGCTCCCGTACGGCTGGGGTCCGGGCGGCCTCGTCGCGGAGGGCGGCCGGGTGCTCCCCGAGGACATCCGCACGGTGTTCGCCGACCTCGCCGACCGTCGCGCGCCCCGGGTGACGCTGCGTCCCAGCCCCGCGACGGGAAGGGTGTGGGACGCCGCGGTACCGACCGCTGTCGTGCGGCGCCCGCACATGGCCCAGACGCTCGACCTCGGGGCGGCCGGGTTCGCGGAGGTGTGGCGGACGCGGTTCAAGCCGGACACCCGCAACCGCGTCCGCCGCGCCGAGCGCGCCGGTGTCCTGGTCGAGCGGGACGACACCGGGCGGCTCGTGCCCGTCTTCCAGGAGCTCTACCAGAGGTCGGTGGCCAGGTGGGCGCGCCGCGACGGTCAGCCCCTCGCCGTCGCGCGGTGGCGCGCGGCCCGGCGGGAGCCGGGCGGCAAGCTGCCCACCGTGGCCGCCGCCCTGGGCGCCTCCTGCCGCCTGTACCTCGCGTCCGTCAACGGGCGCCCCGCCGCGGCCATCGTGGTGCTGCTCGGCACGGCCAGCGCGTCCTACTGGCGCGGCGCGATGGACGAGCAGGTCGTCGGGAGGACCTACGCGAACTACCTGCTCCACCGTACGGCGATCGAGGACGCCTGCGCCGCGGGCTGCAGGGCGTACCACATGGGCGACTCGGCGCCCGGGTCACAGCTCGCGCTGTTCAAGAGCCGCTTCGGTGCCGAGGAACGCCCCTACGCGAGCTACCAGCTGGAACGCCTGCCGTTTGCCTCCGCCGCGTCCGCGGCGCGTGGCGCGGTGGGCGGGGCGTTGCGCCGACGGCGGGGACGGTCCTAGCGGATGGACGACCGGCAGGCGAGACGGCGGTTCCGGCGGCCGGTCGTGGTCCCGCTGCTCCGCGCGGTCCCGCCGCCCCGCGCGGTCGCTGTCCTCGTCGTCACGCTGCTCACGGCCGTGCTGCTGTCCGGGAGCACCCCCGTGGGACCCACGGCCTCGCAGCGGATGGCCCCCGCCACCCACGGCCTCGCAGCGGATGGCCCCCGCCGGTGACGTGGACTGGAACGCCGCCGTCCATTACCGCCCGGACCCCGGGACGCTCGCGGTCGGGGTCACGCACACGCAGTACTCCGTCGACGAGTGGGGCGACGTCGCGGCGACGGCGAGGGCGAAGGCGGTCCTGTCGGCCACGGCGAGCTACCAGAACCAGCACCTCTTCGGATGGGGAGCGCTCAACCCCGAGCCGAGCCCCGGCAGGTACGACTGGTCCTCGCTGGACCGGCGCATGCAGCTGGTCCGGTCCAGCGGCGGTACCCCGGTCATTACGCTGTGCTGCGCACCGGACTGGATGAAGGGCGGCCGCCCGGGCGAGACCGACTGGCACAAGCTCGAGAAGGCACCCTTGCCACAGCACTACCAGGACTTCGCGGCACTCGCCGCCGCGGCGGCCCGCCGCTACCCCCAAGTCCGATACTTCCAGGTATGGAACGAGCTCAAGGGGTTCTGGAGCAACGCCCTGAACCGCTGGGACTACGAGGCGTACACCCGGCTGTACAACGCCGTGTACGACGCGCTCAAGGCGGTCGACCCGACGCTCCAGGTCGGTGGCCCCTACGTCGTCCTCGACACCTGGCACGACCGGGACGCGGGTGGCCATCCCTCCAACCTCGCCGGCGCGTGTGGCATCGTGGACCAGCGCGGCCTGGACGTGCTCGACTACTGGCTCGAGCACAAGCACGGCGCGGACTTCGTGTCGGTCGACGCGAGCCTGGGCACCCGCGACGACGGGCAGGTCACGCCGCCGGCCACCGCCGTGCAGCAGTTCGACGTGCTCACCAAGTGGATCCGGCAGCGGACGCCGCTCCCGGTGTGGTGGAGCGAGTTCCACCTCGGCGACGGCCCGCCCGGCCGGCAGCAGGAGCTCGCCGCCGTCGCCGCCGCCACGCTCCTGCGCATGGCGGCGGTGGGTGCCTCCGTCGCGTTGATCTGGCAGCCTCAGCGCGAGCGCGGCGCGGACCGGGCGGGCGCACCGGCACTGTGGAGCTCCACGGAGCGGTCCGACGGCGGCCAGCCGCTCCCGTATGCCACCGCGGTCGCGCGCGTGCAGAGCGTGCTCGCCGACCACGCAACCTCCAGGTCGGTCTCCTGGCCCGCTCCGGAGGTCGGCGTCCTCCGTGGGCGCGACACCCTCCTGCTCGTCCACGCCGCCGACGGCGACGTCACCGTCGCCGTCGAGGGCCATCGTCTCCGGCTTGGCGCCTACGAGGTGCGGTACCTGCACCTACCACCTCGACCGCTGGTGTTCAGGGCGCTGAGCGCGCTGGCCGCGACGTTGCTGCCGCGGGCCCCGAAGACCGGCCAGTGCCTGCGGCTGGCGCGCGGGCCGACGCCCGAGGTGGCACCGTCGTGGGGAGGGTGACGTGACCGTCCAGCCCATGGTCGCCTCGCCCGCGACGGGTCGGGCGCGTGACCTCCTGGGAAGGGTGTACGCGGGTCTGGACGACGCCGCGGTGCGCTGGTGCCTGCTGCGCGGCGGCGCCGACGGCGGGCCGCCGGACCGGGACGTCGACCTGTTGGTCGCGCGCGCCGACCTGCCGCGCGCCGTCGCCGTCCTGCGGGCGTGCGGGACGGTGCCGCTTGCCTCCTACGGCCGGGGCAGCCACCGGTTCTTCGTTGGGCTCGACCCCGGCACGGGCTCCTTCGTCGAGTTCGACGTCGTGTCGGAGCTCGCCTTCGGCCGGCACTTCGTCCTGGCCAGCCGGGCGGAAGACGCCTGCCTGGACGGCCGCCGCCGTGAGGGAGCGGCTTGGGTCCTGCGGCAAGAGGACGAGTTCTGGGCGTTGCTGCTCCATTGCATGCTCGACAAGCGCGCCGTCGGCGAGCGGCACGCGGAGCGCCTCGCCGAGCTCGCCGGGTCGGCCTCGCTCGACAGCCCGCTGGTCCGGGCCTTGCCCGACCGGGCTGGCCTGCTCGCCGGTGCACGGGCGGGCGCTTGGGCGACGGTCACCCGGAACGGGGACACGATCCTCCGGCTGTGGCGCCGCGAGCACCGCCTCGAGGTGGTGCGGAGGTTCGTCCGCGGCTCGCTCCTGCGCACCGTCGAGCGGCCCATGCAGGCGTGGAGCCGGCGCGGCCTGAGCGTCGCGTTGCTCGGCCCGGACGGTGCCGGGAAGTCCACCCTGGCCCAGGGCGTCGAGAAGTCGTTCTGCTTCCCCGTCAGGCGCGTGTACATGGGACTGTGGCAGCGGCGCGAGACCGTGTCGGGCGCGCATCGCGTGATCCTCGACGTCGCCCTGCGCCCCTTCGTCGTATGGCGGCGCTACCTCGCGTCCCTCGGCCACCGCGCCATCGGCCGTCTCGTCATCTTCGACCGATACGTCTATGATGCCCTGCTGCCACCGACCGGCCCGCTGGTCCGGCTCAAGCGACCCTACTTCTGGCTGCTCGGCCGGCTGTGCCCGGCACCCGACCTCGTCCTGCTGCTCGACGTGCCAGGCGAGGTGATGCACGCGCGCAAGGGCGAGCGCGATGCGGTGCGGCTCGAGGCCGAGCGCGAGCAGTTCGTGCGGCTGCAGCGGCGGCTGCCGAACGCCGAGCGCGTGGACGCCGACCGCCCGCCCGAGGTCGTGCTGGTCGACGTCCTCGGTCGCATCTGGCTGCGGTACGCCAAGCGGTCCCTCCGGGGGATGGCCCGATGACCGTCGTCCGCGTGGTGTCCCGCGCACTGCCCGCGCTGCACCCGGCCGCGGCCCGGTGTCGGCACCGGTCGGAGCTCCGCTGGGTCGCGGCGATGGCGCCGCGGGTCCTGGCGCGGCTCGAGGGAGTCCCAGAGGACTGGTGGCGCACGCATGCCGTGCGGTGGACCGGGACGTCGGTGGCGGTAGCGGTCGTCGCGCACCCGGGCGACGCGCGCCGCTTCGTGGTGAAGGTCCCCGCAACCGCCGAGGGCGTGGCGAGCCTCAGACGGCAGCGCCGGGTGCTGTCCGCGCTCGAGCGCGATCGAAGGCTCCGCGACTGGCAGGCGGCCCTGCCTCGACCCTTCCACGAAGGTGAGGTCGCCGGCCGGTACTACTGCGTCGAGGAGGCGCTGCCCGGGGAGCAGGCCGCTCGCCTGGTCAGGCGCGGCCGGGACGGGCCGGCGCTGCTCGACGCGTCCGCCCGCCTCATCCAGGGCCTGCACTCCAGGACCGCCAGGGAGGACCTGGTGGACGGCGCGGCCGTCGAGGGGTGGGTGGAGCTCCCGCTGCGCCGGCTCGAGCGGTTCGCCGAGGCGCGTCCCCGGCATGGGGAGCTGCGGGCGGGGGTGGACCGGCTGCGGCATGACCTCACCGCCGCGCTCCTCGGTCGCAGGGTGCGGCTCGGCTGGATCCATGGTGACTACTGGCCCGGCAACATCCTCGCGTCGACCGAGCACGGACGGGTCACCGGCATCGTCGACTGGGACCAGGCCACGGCGGGGCAGCTCCCGTTGCACGACCTGCTGCACCTGCACCTGCACGCCCGGCGCCTCGCGCGCGGCGAGGAGCTGGGGGACGTCGTCGTCAGGGCCCTGACCGACGGGGTTCCCGAGGCGATCGGCGTGCCGGCCGGCGTCGTCGACGCGTGGACCGACGGGATCCCCCCTCGAGCGGCCCTGCTCCTGTGCTGGCTGCGTCACGCGACGCTGTTCCTGGACTCGGACGGTCACCGTGACAACCGGTACTGGCTCCGGAACAACGTCGAGAGGGTCCTGCTCCGTGCCTGACCTGTCCGCGACGGCCCGCCCACCGGCCCGCCCCGCCGGACCCGACGGCGCGCCGGCGGCGGCGCGGCCGAGCGTCACGGTCGTCATCTGCGCCTATACCGAGCGTCGCTGGTCGCGGGTGCTCGGCGCGGTCGACTCCGTGCTGCGGCAGGACAGCCCACCCGACCAGGTCGTCCTCGTTGTCGACCACAACCTCGCGCTCCTCCGGCGGGTCGAGGCGGCGTACCCGCGGCTCACCGTCGTCGCGAACGCCGGCCCGCGCGGGCTGTCCGGTGCGCGCAACACGGGCGTCTCGTCGGCACGCGGCGACGTCGTCGCCTTCCTCGACGACGACGCCGTCGCCGAGCCCGACTGGCTGGCGCGGCTGGTCGCGCACTACGACGACCCGCGGGTGCTCGCCGTTGGCGGACGCGCGGTGCCGGACTGGGAGGGCCCGCGGCCACGATGGTTCCCGCCCGAGTTCGACTGGGTCGTCGGCTGCAGCTTCCTCGGGCAGCCAACCAGGGCCGCGCCGGTGCGCAACCTGATCGGCTGCAACATGTCGTTCCGGCGTGGCGCACTCGATGACGCCGGGCGCTTCGACCCGGCCCTCGGCCGGGTTGGTGGCGTGCCCGTGGGCTGCGAAGAGACCGAGCTGTGCATCCGGCTGCGGCAGCGCCGCCCCGACGGGGTCGTGCTGTACGAGCCGGCGGCCAGCGTCCGGCACCACGTGACCAGGGACCGCCGGACGTGGAGCTACTTCCGCAGCCGCTGCTTCGCCGAAGGACGTTCCAAGGCGGTGGTCGCACGGCTTGTCGGGACGGCCGTCGGGTTGTCGGCCGAACGGGACTACGCGCGCCGTGTGCTGGCCGGCGGGGTCCGGCGGGGGCTCTCCGAGGCGCGTGCCCGCCGGGACCTCGGAGGGCTGCTGCGGTCGGGTGCGATGGTCACCGGCCTGCTCGTGACCGCCTCGGGCTACCTGTACCGCCGGGCGGGCATGGCGGGACGCCGGGTCGCCCCCGTGCGCCCGCGGGCGGACCGCAAGCCGGCGCCGGTCCCGGCGCGGGTGCTGTCCGTCGAGCTGTCGGACGGGGTTCCTCCCGTCGCCGCGGCCGCGAGCGCGAGCGGTTCGCCGTACGCGGCCGCCCAGGTCCTGGTCCGGCTGCACGGTGAGCCCCTCGGGGTGCTGCGCGAGACCCTGCCAGCGGAGGGACTCACCGCCGAGCAGCACGCCGCCGCCATCCGCCAGCAGCTTGCCGTGGCCATCGACCGGCACCTCGAGCTGGACGGTCTGCCGCGCGCGGCGACGCTCCCCGCCCGGGGCCTGGGGTGGAGCGGACGGTGCGCGGTCCGTCGGCCGCTGCCGGCCACGGCACCGCGGGCCACGGTCGTGGTGCCGACCTGCAACCGCCCGGAGGTCCTGCGGCGCTCCATCGAGGCCCTGGTGTCGCTGGACTACCCGGACTACGAGCTGCTGGTCGTCGACAACACGCCGCACCTGCCGGCGACGGCCGGGGTGGTTGCCGGGTACGCGGCGTCGGACGGCCGCGTCCGGTACCTGGCGGAGCGGCGACGGGGCGTCGCGCACGCGCGCAACCGCGGCCTGGCAGAGGCGCGGGGCGAGATCGTCGCGTTCGCCGACGACGACGTGCTGGTCGACCGCGGGTGGCTGCGCGCGCTCGCGGCAGGCTTCGTCGACGAGCAGGTCGCCGGCGTGACTGGCCTGGTGATGGCGCGCGAGTTCGAGACGCCCGCACAGGTCTGGGTGGAGCAGTACGGCGGCTTCGGCAAGGGCTGCGTGCGGCAACGGTTCGACCGGAGCGGGTTCGAGACGCAGGGGGATGGTGGGCCCCGGCGTGTGGAGGCGGGGCCCGGGTCGCTGTACCCCTACACCCCCGGAGTCTTCGGGTCCGGCGCCAACATGGCGTTCCGCGCCCACGTGCTGCGACGACTGGGAGGGTTCGACCCGCTGCTCGGATCCGGCACCGCCGTGCGCGCCGGCGAGGACATCGACCTGCTGCTCCGTGTCGTCCTCTGGGGCGGGGTGATCGTCTACGAGCCGGCGGCCGTCGTCTGGCACAGGCACAAGCCCGAGGTGCATGCCCTGCATCGGACGATGTACGGGTACGGCGTGGGGCTGGGTGCGGTCATCACTAAGACGTTGCTGGCCGACGCCGCCGTCCGGCGCGAGTTGCTGCGTCGGCTGCCGCGCGGCATCGCCTACGCCGTCGATCCCCGCTCGGGCAAGAACCGCCACAAGACGACCACGTACCCGCGAACCCTGACCCTGCTCGAGCTGCTCGGGATGGCGCTCGGTCCGCTCAGCTACGCCGCCAGCGCGGGCGGCGCCCTCGGTGCCCGCGCGCGACGACGCCTCGTGGCCGCGCCATGACGCCGGTCCCCATCCTGGCCTACCACAGCATCGGGGACCAGCCGCGGGACGGAACGATGCGCTGGTCGGTCTCGGCGGGCGACCTGGACGAGCAGCTGGCCATGATCGTGGAGCGCGGGCGCCATGCGCTCACGGTCGCGCAGTACGCCGCGGCACTGCGGGGCGAGGCCGCGCTGCCGCCCGACCCTGTCCTGGTGACCTTCGACGACGGGTTCGCCGACCTCGCGACGACGGCGCTTCCGGTGCTGGACCGCTACCGGGTCGTCGCGACCGCCTTCGTGATCAGCGGCCGGGTCGGCACGCGGACGGCGGACGGCGACCCCGCGCTGAGCTGGGAACAGCTCCACGACCTGCGCGCGTTCGGGGTCCAGGTCGGCTCCCACGGCCACTCGCACCGTGCCCTCGACTGCCTGCCGCCGCCCGAGGTGGAGCACGAGCTGCGGTGGAGCAAGCGGCTGCTGGAGGAGGGACTCGGCGAGGAGGTCGTGTCCTTCGCCTACCCCTACGGCTACCTCAGCTCCCGGGTCCGCGACGCCGTCCGGGCCGCCGGCTACTCCTCCGCCTGCGGCGTGAAGAACGCGCTCAGCCACCAGGCCGACGACCCGTTCGCTCTGGCGCGGGTGCTCGTCGAGCGCGACACCGGCGCGGCACGGGTCGCCCGACTCCTCGACGGCGCGGGTGCGCCGCTATCGTGGCCCGGGGAGCGGCTGCGGACGCGCGGATGGCGAGCGTACCGCCGTGCCCGTCGGCTGCTCGACGACCGCGTGCGCCCGCCCACCGACGCACCGTCCACCGAAGGGAGGACGCCCTGAGGTCTCCCCCTCCTCCACCGCCGCCGGCGGCCGCCACCGCGACCGAGCCCGCCACGGCCGACCCGGGGCCGGCCGCCGTCCCGGCGGCTGGCCGGCTGGCGCGGCTGCAACGGCACGTGCGCACCCCGCTGTTCGGCAACGTCTACGCGCTCACCCTGAACACCGTCATCTCCACGGCGCTCGGGAGCGCCTACTGGGTGCTCGCGGCGAGGCTCTACTCGCCGCGCGAGCTGGGCGTCGGCGCCGCGGCGGTGTCCACGATGACGTTCCTGAGCAACCTCTCCCAGCTCAACCTCAACGCGGCCCTGGCGCGCTTCCTGCCGGGCTCGGGGGTGTCCGGCGGCCGGCTCGTCGCCTACGCCTACGGCGCGAACGCCCTGGTCGCCTGCGCGGTCGGCGCGACGTTCCTGGTGCTCGCTCCCGCGCTCTCCGACCACCTCGCGTTCTTCGCCGCCAGCCCGGCGCTGGCCGTCCTGTTCTGCCTGTCCGTGGCCGCGTGGGGCATCTTCACGCTGCAGGACAGCGTCCTCACCGCGCTGCGCGGAGCGGTGTGGGTGCCGGTCGAGAACGCGGCGTTCGGGGTTGCCAAGGCCCTGTTGCTGGTGGCTCTGGCCGGCACGCTCCCCGGTCTCGGCATCTTCGTCTCCTGGAACGTGCCCGTCGTCGTCGCCGTGGTGCCGGTGAACCTGTTGGTGTTCCGGCGACTGGTGCCCCGCCTCCGATCGCTGCGCACCGCGACACTGCCGGATTGGCGCGTGCTGCGCCGCTTCGTCGCCCTCGACTACCTCGGCTATCTGCTCATGCAGGCCGGCACCAACGCGCTGCCGCTGCTGGTCATCGCGCGGCTCGGCGCCGCGGCCAACGGCCTGTTCTACGTCGCCTACGCCGTCAGCACCTCGTTGGAGCTGGTCGTCTACAACTTCGGCGTGTCGCTCACCGTCGAGGGCTCCCGCGACGAGGCACGGCTCCCCCTGTACACCCGGCAGCTCCTGCGTCGCGCGTACCTGCTGTTCGCCCCCGGCATCGCGCTGCTGTTCCTCGCGGCGCCGCTGCTGCTCGCCGTCTTCGGTGGGGAGTACGTGCGGTCCGGCGCAACCCTGCGCTTGCTGGCCCTGGCCGTGCTGCCCAAGCTGCTCGTCACCGTGTTCGTCGCCGTCTGCCGCGTGCAGAGGCGGGTGGGCCGCATCGTCGTCGTTCAAGCCCTCACCAGCACGCTCGTGCTGTCGCTGTCGCTCGCGTTGATGGGGCGCCTCGGCATCCTCGGGGTGGCGGTCGCCTACCTCGTCAGCCAGGTGGTCGTGGCGTCGGCCGTGCTGCCGTCGCTGGTCCGGCTGCTGCGGACGGCCGAGCGATGACCGTCGGCCGGGGCGTGGCGGTCGGCGCGCACAAGGGCGGGCGGGTGATCCGCTCCGAGCGCGTGGTGGACGTCCTCGCCTGGTCGGCCCCGGCGGTGGCCCTGCTGGCCGGCGTCAAGTCGCTCAGCGCGTCCACGCCGGACGACATCGGCCCCTTCGGCCTGGTGCAGGCGCTGCAGCCGGTGCTCTACGTCTGCCTTGCCCTGCTCACGGCGAGCTTCGTGACGGTCCTGTTCGTCCGCCCCTCGGCGCCGGCCCTGCTGCTCGCCGCGCACGTCGCCGTCCTGGTGGTGCTGCTGCACGGCGCGGCGACCATCGTGGAGCCGGTCCCGCGGTTCACGCCGGCCTGGCTCCACGTGGGCTTCACTGACTACATCGCCAGGACCGGCCGCACGCTGCCAGAGTTCGACGCGAGGATGAGCTGGCCCGGCTTCTTCGCGCTCGCCGCGATGGCGACGCGCGTGGCCGGCCTCCCTGACGCCATGCCGCTGCTGGGCTGGACGCCGGTGGTCTTCAACCTGGTCTACGGCGGGGGGGTGTACCTCCTCGCGCGCGCCACCACGCCAGACCGCCGCGCGGCGTGGCTCGCGGTGTGGCTGTTCTACCCGGCAAACTGGGTCGGCCAGGACTACTTCGCCCCGCAGGGGCTGACCTACCTCTTCTACCTGGTCATCGTAGTGGTCCTTCTGCGGTGGTTCCGTCCACCGCCGCTGGATTGGTGGCGGCGGCGCGACGGGCGCTGGGCGCGGCGCCTGCGGCTGGCGGCCGATCCGCTGCGGCGCGCCGCCGGGCTGGCGCCCCGGCCGCTGCGGGACGAGCCTCGCGGCGTCGAGCTCCCGCCCTGGCAGGGGGTCGCGCTGACGGGCATGCTCGTGACGATCTTCGTGGCGTGCACCGTCAGCCACCAGCTCACCCCCACAGCGGTGGTCGCGTCGGTGGCCGGGCTGGTGCTCGTCAGGCGGTGCTCGGTCCGTTCCCTGCCCGTCCTGATGGCGGTGATCGCGGTCGCGTACTTCAGCTACCTCACCGTCGTCTACTGGTCCGGGCACCTTCCCGACCTGCTGCGCTCGGTCGGCCACGTCGGCGGGACGGTCAGCGCCGGCGCGACCGAGCGGGTGCAGGGCGATGCGGCGCACCAGTTCGTCACGCGTGCCCGGCTGCTGCTCACCGTGGTCGTCTGGTGCCTCGCGGCCGTGGGGGCGTGGCGCCGCCTGCGGCGGGGCGCCGGCGATCTCGCGCTGTTCGCCCTCGCCGCCGCACCGTTCCTCATCATCCTGCTGCAAAGCTACGGCGGCGAGGTCCTGCTGCGTGCCTACCTGTTCGCCCTGCCCGCCACGGTGGTGCTGCTCGCCGGCGTCCTGGTGCCTGCGGAGGCGCCGCGGCGACGGGGACCGACCGCGGCCGCGGCCGCGCTGCTCAGCATCGGCCTCATCGGCGCCTTCTACCTGACGCGCTACGGCAACGAGGCCTTCGAGCAGGTGCATCCCTCGGACGTCCAGGCCCTGAACTGGCTCTACCGGCAGGCGCCGCAGGGGTCCACCCTGGTGGCCGTCACCTCGAACGTCCCCTGGCGGTCCACGGCGCTCGAGCGGTACGACTACACGCCGCTCGGCGAGGACCTCGGACCTCAGCAGCTCGACACGATCGAGGCCGCGATGGAGGCCAACCCCCGTGGCGCGTTCCTCATCCTGAGCAAGGCGCAGTTCGTGTACGGCGAGTCGTTCTACGGCCGCCCGCCCGGATGGGGCGAGCAGCTCGAGCGTCAGGTGCTCGGCTCGCCGCGGTTCCGCGTCGTGTTCACCAACGCCGAGGCGAAGATCTTCGTACTGGCCCGGCAGCAAGGGCAGGCGTGACGTGCGACGGACGGCCGATCCGGACGGGGGGCGGTGTGGATGACGCCGACGCTGGACCCCCGCGTCCTCGACTTCCTGTCGCGCGGCGAGGTGGCCGTGTCCACGTCGGTCGGGCTCGTCGTGCTCGGCGTCCTCGTCGCGGCGCTCGCCGGCAGCGTCCTGGTGCAGAGCGCGACCGCGTTCCCGCGCCGTGACGCCCTGCGCCTGCTCGGCATCGTGGTCGTGCCCCTGCTGGTCGTATTCGTCGCGATCGTCGTCGAGCGGTTCCTTGTCATCGCCTGAGTCGCCCGCCCGGTCCGCCGCCTGGACCGCGCCGCCGCTCGCCGGAGCGGCGGTCCTTGTGGCGTACCTCGGCGTGCTCGCCGGAGCCGAGCTGGGATGGTCGCTGCACGTCCTCTCCGCGCCGGCGGCCGCCGTCGCCTACGGCCTGCTCGCGCTGCTGGGGCCGCTGTGCCTGACGCTGCGCGCGACGGCCGACGCCCGCGTCGCCGCGCTGCTGCCGCCGCTCGTGGCGATCTCGGTGGTCCGGCTGGTGACGGTCGCCGCCGAGCCGGCGCACGTCCGCCCGTCGACGCGCCTGGTCGTGGTCGGCGTGCCCGCCCTCGCCGTGGTGGCGCTGGCGGCACGCCAGCGGCCGCGGCAGTGGCGGCTGCTCCGCCCGCATGCCGGCGGATGGGGGGGCCAGGTGCTGGTGGCGCTCGCCGGGATCTTGGCGGGACGGCTCGTGTGGGGCCTCGCGCCGCCGACCGTCCTGGTGCGCGCGGGTACCTCCACGACGGTCGCCGCGACGGTCCTCGTGGTGTTCGCGGCGCTTCCCGACGAGCTGCTGTACAGGGGTCTGCTGCTTCCGGCCGCCGCCGGCGTGGCGGGCCGCTGGGCGCTCCCCCTGTCGTCGCTGGCGTACGCCACGGCGTACCTGCCGGGCGGCACCGGTAGGCAAGTACTGCTCGCGTTCCTGCTCGGCATGGCGCTGGGATGGTGCCGTCAGCGGACCGGCTCGGTCGTCGGAGTGGTCGCGGCGCACGGCCTGTTGAACGTCGTCGTCTTCCTCTTGCTGCCCTCGTCCGGGCCTTGACCGGGGATGGCCACGGTCCTCTATCCGGCGCTCGCGCGTGCGCGCAGCCACTGCCAGCCCTGGAGCACCAGACCGACCATCGACAAGGAGACGAGCGCGACGAGGCCAGCGGTCGGCGACCAGGCGTGGAGCCAGATCATCGCCTGGGCGGTCATGGTGCCGATGGCGAGGCTGAGCGCGATCGAGGCGACGATCTTGGTGGGCAGGTCGAGACCGCGCAGGAGCCAGACGAAGGCGGCTCCGGGCGCGAAGCCGATGAACGCCAGGGTCACGAACGGACGCACGATTGTCTTCGCGTCGGTAGACGCGAGCAGCAACGTGATCGCTCCGCCGACCGCGATCGACGCGGCCAGCAGGGCGTCCGCGCGCGTCTCGGCGATCCGGGCGCCCGCTCGCGGCGCGCGTGTGACCAGCGGTGGTGCCTGGAGCTCGCGGCCGAGGTTCGGCGCGGCCTGCTCGTCGAGGACCGGCGGCCGGTCCAGCAGCCGGCTGCGTTCGCGCCCCCGCCCGTTCACCACGACCAGGGCGTCGAACTGGGGGAGCAGCGACAGCGCGTCGTCGACCCGCCGCATCGGCGGCGCGTCAACGAGGACGACGTCGGCCCGTTCGCGCACCAGCTCCACCACGGTGCGGGCGATCGGGCCGGTGACGGCCGCCTCCCCGCCGGCAGGCAGCGCGCCCGCCGTGAGCACCTCGACGGATCCGGGCACGGGCCGCGCTCCGTCGGGGTCCGGGTCGGGCGGGTCGTGCTCGGGGCTCACCTCGAACCGGTGCATCGCCTGCTCGAGCGGCACCCCGTCGAGCGCGACCTCGGCGAGCCCCACCCCTTCGGGAAGGTCGAGGATCCGGTGCTGGGTCGGGTGACTCAGGTCGAGATCGACCAGGGCGACGCGCCTGCCGTCGCCGGCGAGCGTGAACGCGACGTCGGCCGCGACCGTCGACTTCCCCTGCTCACCCCGGTCGCCCGTCACCACCACCAGGGGGCGCTGCGGCGGCCCGTCCGCGTGGGAAGGTCGGCTGCGCAGGAACCGGAGCAGCTGTGCCTCGACCGCCCCCTGGTCGTTCAGCACGATCGGCGTCGCGTGACCGCTGGTCGCGAGCGCCCCTGCCGGCGCGGCAGCCCGCTTGCGCCGCGGGGTGCCGTGGACGAGAACCGCGCCGACCACGACGGCGCCCGCCTGGTCCAGCTGGCGTTGCGCCGCTCGCACCGACGCCCGGCTCGCGCGCTGCGCGTCAACCACCAACAGCACGCCGTCGGTCGGCGGCGTCAGCCCCGAGCCCTGCACCATCTCCGGGATCGGCGGGCCATCCACCAAGATGAAGTCGGCGGCCTCCTGGAGTTCAGCCCGCAGCCCGGGCAGCCCGCTCGCGGCCGGCGGATCGAGGTCCTCAGGCGAAAGGAACAGGAACAGATTGTCGTGGAGGACCCAGCAGCGTTCCCAAAGGCTGCGCGGGCCGCCGGCCGCGCTTCCTGTCGTCGGGCCGTCGGTCGCCGCCCGGTCCGGTAGGGCAAACAGCTGCCGCAGCCGCGAGCCTCCCGGCTCGGCCGCGACCAGGATGACGCGCTTGCGTGCCTGTGCCAGGGCGACGCCGAGATTTGCCGTAACCGTGGCCTGCCCGCCGTCGGGGCTGGCGATCGTCAGGAACTGCAAGCCGCTCCGCGCAGCGACCGCCATGACCTTCCGGCACAAGTCCCTGTAGGCGTCAGTGGCCTCTGCTTCGAGATCGACGGTCACCTGGTCGGGTGGTCCGCCCCGCCGGGCCGTGCGCCGCACGACCGCCAGGACCGGCGCGCCGGCCAGTTCCTCCAGTTCTTCTGGGCCACGGACCTGCTGGTCCAGGCGGTCCCGTACGAGGGTGAGGCCGACACCCAACGGCAACCCCACGAGCAGCACGAGCGCGCCGGTCATCCGATCGCCGCCGGGCAAGGACGGCGACCGCGGCCGGTTCGCCGGCCGCAGGACCTCTCCCACCCGGAGGTTCTCCGGCAGGACCAGGTCGTGGAGCGACTGCTGGAGGGCGAGCAACTCGCTGGCCAGCGGGTCGAGCTGCATCCTGAGCGCCGCCCGCTGCGCGTCGTCCCGCGCGGCCAGGATCTGCGTCCGCAGGGCCTCGAGCTGCCGGTTGTCCGCGTCGATCTGTGTTTGCAGCGGCCTGCGCGCGGCAGCGAGGTCTTCCAGGGCGTCTCGCTGCCGTAGCTCCAGGTACGACTCCGCGAACGTCTGGGCCGTCTGCTGCGCGGCGACGCGGTCCGGCGCGGTGGCGGTGAAGTGGAGCGTCGAGTCCGACGCGGACGCGTCCACCGAGATCGTCCCCGGGGTCACACCGGCGCTGCCGAGCTTGGCGTCGGCCAGCGCGGTCACCGCGGCCGAGCTCGCTAGGCGCCGCTCGACCTGTAGGTTGACGGTTGCGGCGCGGGAGGGCTGGGTGGGGACGAGCGCGACCGGCCGTACGAGCACGTCGGCGTTGGACTCGTATACCGGGACCACCAGGAAGGCGGAGAGGAGCACGCCGCAAACCGCGGCAACGGTCGCCACGAGTAGGAACCACCTGCGCCGGCGGAGGACCGCGACGTGTCCGCGCAACTCCAACCTGGGCTCGTCGCTCACGCTTCCCCCAACGGCCTGGTGCGCGGCTTCGTTCCTACCCCATCCTACCGCCGCAGGAGCGCGAGCATCCCGATCGTTGTGCAACGGACCAGCTCGTCACGAGGCTCGGTCGACGGGCTCGCCGGCTTGCTTGGTCGCGCCGAGCCCGCGTCACCGTCGCGGCCGGCCGCCGGCACCAAACGGTGGGACGCCGATCCAGCGATCTCCACGCCCGCGTTGGCTGACACGTGGCGGGTTCGCAAGGAACGTCCACCTGTGCGGCCACCGCTTCAGTCCGGTTCGTGATCCGCAGCGGTTCCCGGTGTGCCCGCGGTGCAAGGAGCTGGCGGGGATGCTGGGGATCGGCGGCTGAGCCGACCGCGGGGAGTGAGGTCGCCGCGGGCTGGTCGCCGGCTGTCGGGTTGCGGGGTCAGTCGTTGATGGGGAACACCAGCCCGTGCTGCTCGCACAGGCGGCGGGTGCGGTCGAGGTCCACCTGGGTGCCGTAGCGCGCCTGGTACTCCTCCTGCGAGCCGGCACCGGCGGCAAGCTCGTCGAAGTAGTGCTCGAAGCCGGCGGGGGAGATGATCTCCAGGATCCGGCACGGGCCGTCGCTGGCGTTCCAGAAGGTGTGCCACTGCTCGCGCGGCTTGAACGCCAGGTCGCCAGCCTCGGCGTAGACCACGTCGTCGCCGAGCTGTGCCCCCAGCCGGCCCTCCAGCACGTAGCTGTACTCGTCCTCGCGGCTGTGGCGGTGCCACGGCGCGGCCAGGTGGCGTGGCGGGATCGGGTGCTCGACCAGGGAGAACCCGCCGCCTGACTCCTCGCCCCAGACCAGGAACCGGACCCCGACCGCGCCGAGGTCGACCGTCCTGCCGTCCCGCGGCCCGACGATCCGCGGCCCCTGCGACGCGTCGTATCGTGGGCGTCGTGGCATCGTGCGCACCCTCCCGTGAGATCGAAGCCGTCAGGGCTCTTCGGCGTGGTGGGCCTCGGCGTCGTAGGTCGAGACCTCGATGAGGTTGCCGTCAGGGTCGCGGAAGTAGACCGAGGTGATCGGGCCGGTCGCGCCGGTCCGGGAGACCGGACCCTCCTCGATCGGCACGCCGCAGGCCCGCAGGTGGGCGACCACCCGGTCGAGCGGGGTCGTGGTGACCAGGCAGACGTCCGTCGAGCCTGGTGTCGGTCGGCGGGCCTTGGGGTCGAACTCGTGGCCGGCCTGGTGGAGGTTGAGCTTGTTGCGGCCGAACAGCAGGGCGCGGCGCCCGGCGCCGAACGTGACCGGCACCATGCCCAGGACGCGGACGTAGAAGTCGATCGTCTGCTCGATGTCGGCGACGGTGAGGACCAGGTGGTCGACCCGGTCGATGACCACGGGGGCAGTTGGCTCGGCTGGGGTGCTCATGCGGCTATCTTCCTAGCATCGACCGTGTCGAGGCTCACGCCCTGCTTAGGGCCTGCGCCAGTAGGTCGGCTGCGGTGGGCTTGGCTGCAGGGCATTGGGGCCTCCACAGGTGGCTGGCGGCTGGATCGGCGCTCGACGATCATCTCCGGCATGGCAGCCGACTTGACGCCGATCCGGGTCAGCCTGTGGCCCGACGGGGTAATGACCCCTTGCCTGGTGACGCCCAGCCGCTACGGCGGCATGTACGAGGGCGGCCGGTGGCTCGCCTTCCCCACCGAGGAACTGCCGCATGGCGCCTTCGGTGGCGATGCCATATGCGCAGCGTGGTTCGCGGACAATGCCTGGTGGGTTGGCGTGGGGGATGATCCCAACACTGCCGTGGCCGACCTGTTCCGCCGCCTCGAAGCGGCCGAGGTGAGCGGTCGCGCCAGGATCGAGCGGGTCGCGTCGGGCGGATGAGCCGATGCCTGGTCAAGGTCGCGTCCTGCCGATGACGGTGCTCGTCTGATGCTCCCCGGACCTGCTCACTGAAACTCCCACCTTGGAGGCTCCCGGTGGCCGGCAGGGTCCACCACATGGAGTGGGGCTCCCTGATGCTGACGGTGTCTGACGCCGCAGCCCAAGGAGCCCCGCCCCATGCTGACATGGGAGGAAGACGTGGAGGCAGCCGCGCTCCGCGCGCAGGGCTGGTCGATCGCCGACACGGAGGGCTCCGGAACTCTGGGTGTCCAGCCTCCACACCGGTGATCCTAGCCTCCGCTTGCTGGCTGGCCCTTGCTGGTGGAAGGCGTTTCCCTCATCGCGCCCACACGCCGACCGGTACGTACTGGCGTGGCACGTCGATCAGGATGAGCTCCGTCTGCTGCTCGGCCTGGATGCGGACCTCCTCCGGCCCGAATGCCTTGACCGCGTCGCCCGTCTCGAGCTTGTGGGTTTCGTTGAGCTCGGTCGCGCCGCCGATCACGTAGAGGTATCCGGCTCTGCCGTCGCCGAAGCGGTGCGCTGCTCCGACGCCGGGATCGAGCGCTGCGACGAAGACCGACGCGTCCTGGTGCACCTTCACGACATCGCCGCCGTCCCGACCGACCACCCGCAGCAGACGGTTCCGTCGGTCACCGAGCGTGAACTGGCGCTGCTCGAGGCTCGGTGGCAGCGACGGTGTGTCCGGCAGGATCCAGAACTGCAGGAACCTCATCGGCTCGATCTTGGATCCGTTGCGCTCGGAGTGGTTGGCGCCGGAGCCGAGCGTCATCCGCTGGACGCCGCCGGGGCGCAGCGTCCCGCCGTTGCCGAGGGAGTCGGCGTGCTCGAACGTGCCCTCGAGGACGTAGGTGAGCCCCTCGACGTCGGCGTGCGGGTGCATCGGCCAGTCGGCGCCCGGCACCAGGCGGTCGTCGTTGAACACTCGGAGCGGGCCGATGCCCATCTGCTCGGGGTCGCGGTAGTGGTCGAAGGAGAAGTGCCAGCGGGCATTGAACCAGCCGCCCTCCTCCTCGTGGATCTCAGCGTCGCGTCGGACCTCGAGCATGGCTGCCTCCTTCATCATCGGGCGGCCACCACCGGCAACACCGCCTCCTCCAGCCGCCTGGACACCCTGACCCCAAACCGAGCCTCCAAGCGGTCACGGGTACCGCGGTAGGCTGCCACGGCCGCCTGGATGGACACCGGTGCACGCTCGACCCCCATCGGCCCGAGCAGGTGGTGGTGCATCTTGGCCAGCTCGCTGCGGACCAGCTCGCCCTTGCCGGCATGCTGCTTGGCCACGAGCCACAGCACCCAGTCCCAGAGGTGCGCGTCGATCCCCACGAGCGTCTGCGGGCCCGCCGTCCACGACGGCTCGGGCCGGTGCGGCTGGTCAGGGAACAGCAGGTCAACCTTTACTGGACCGTCCAACATGAGCATGTAGCACTGATGCGTGCTGAGCCGGTCCCACTGGCCGGCCAGCGGCCCCAGCACCGACACCAGCCTTGGCAGTTGGGCGGCGACAGCGGCGAAGTCATCCACCTCCACGCGGAAGTCCCAGTCCGACCATGGCGTCGCCGTCCCGGCCGCCCGCGAGCCAACCAACTCCACCGCCCGAACCTGCCGGTACGCCAGCAGCGCCGCGCCGACCAGCGACGCCAGGTGATGGTGGCCATCCATCCGACCAGTATCCGCCGTCAGCCCCTCACGCAGCGCCCGATCGGCTTCGCATCGGGACATCCAGCGAGTGGCTCGTCAGCGCGGCCAGCTCGGCGTCCCGTCACATGGGCGGGTCCGCAGGAAACGTGCACCTGTGCGGTCACCGCTTCAGTCGGGTTCGTGATCCTCAGCGGTTCCCGGTGTGCCCGCGGTGCAAGGAGCTGGCGGGGATGCTGGGGATCGGGGGCTGAGCGGTCGGAGCGGCGGGCTCCATCGATCACCTGAGGCGCTGGGCGAGCTGCGGCGCTTCCTCGGCGGCGAGAAGGCGCCGCTGCGGTGGGACGGGCTGCCGTCGCACCGCAGCGCCGCCATGCGCGAGCTGAGGCACCGTCACGTGCTGGCGTCTCCGCTTGGTCGCCTGAGCTCGTAGCGGCGTTCTACGACCGGCTCGCCGGTGCCGTCCCCGCCGCCGGCGGCTCCGAACCCGGCCGCCTCGTCTGCAGGCGATAGCTGGCCGTCAACCACGCGGAAGGCGTTCGCCTCCAGGTCCTCTCTCTGCATCCGAACAACGTCCAACGCTCGGCCCCGACGGGGGTCGACCAGTTGGAGGATCTCCTCGTGCGAGGTCTCGAGCCCGGCCGGCTCGACATGCACGTGCACCACTTCACCCGTGTTCCGGTCGTACACGGCGTACGAGATCATGGTCATGATGGACCCCTCTCGGAGGCTAGGTGACGTCGTAGACCACGCCTTCGGCGCGGTGCAGTCCGCCATCGCCGCGAAGCTTTATGGTCACCCGGACGGCGTTGCTGAGGGTCTCCACGATGCCCAGGTTGGCGATGTTGTCGGCCGGCGGGTCAGCGGGGTCGTCCCGGATCCCGCAAAGGACCTGGTCATTGCTCGGCATGGTGCAGACGGTCGCGATGAAGACCTGGCCGTAGTCGCCGCCGGACTTGCCGGTCAACGCCCCGGTCACCAGGTAGCGGCGGTTCCTGTTGAGCGCAATGGTTAGGGATACCGTGAACTGGCCTCGAGTCCACATCCAGTACGTCGCGTGCACAAACATCAGGCCTCCCAAACTTCTCGTTCGTTCGATGCTGGGGGCTTGCCAACCGATGGTCAACGGCGACTCGCGCCAGATGCGGATCGCTACTCATGCGCGCCACGGTTCCCCGCCGCTCAGGGGCAGATCGTGTGGGTCATCGTGGCGACGACCGGCTGGCCGTGCAGGCCGGGCGGGGCCAGGACGTGGAGGCGGTCGACGACCGTCTCGGTCGGGGAGGCGGCGTTCCCTTTGATCGTGTCGTCAAGCTTCACGTGGACCGTCACGAACGCGTACCGCACGGGGATGTCGTAGGTCTTGACTTCGGACCGGGCGTCGTCGGCGCCCCTGCCCCACTGGTAGCGCACCGTCCCGGTGCCGTCGCTGTCGACCGTGACGTGGAACTGCACGACGTAGTGCCAGACGCCGTCGGCCCCCGAGTAGCACGACTCGCTCGCGCTCCAGCCCACCCCTCGGACCACGATCTGCGGCAGGGTGGTGCTGGTGGCCTGGGTGGTCGTCGGCCGGCCGCTGGTCGACCGCGGCGGGCCACCCTTGCTCGCGCCGCCGCCGCTGGCCCCGCCCGTGCCACCCCCAGCGCCGCCGCTCGTGCCGGCGCCGGTGGCGGCCGGGCCGCCCGACCCGCCCCCGCCCGCGGCCACGGTCACGCCGATGGCCTGGCCCGCGACGGTCGTGCCGGCAGCGACCACGCCCGCCGCCGCTGCGGGCGGGCGGTCGTGCCCGCCGGCCGCGCCGAGCGCCGCGCGGACCCCGACGGCGGCGGCGGCCAGCACCACCGCGCCGGCGACCAGCAGCGCCACCCGGGCACGCCGCGATCCTGCTGGGAACGTGGGCTCGCCGTCCATGCCATCCTCCCGACGATCTGCATGGGTCGGCCGCGGGCTTCCGCAGCCTGGGGTGCCCGCCGGGGCGGGGGTGGGGTACCCGCCCCGGCAGGCGGGCCGGTCAGGTGTGGTTGAAGGGCCGGACGTAGGGGTTGGTGCCGTCGTACAGGCCGGTGGGGTTGGGGTACCAGAGCCACACGTGCAACGTCACCAGGTCCGGGTGCCAGAAGCTGAACGGGGCGCCGCTCTGGGGGCTCGACGATGGGCACTTCTCCTGGACGGTACGGAACACGAAGGTCCCGTCCTTGTAGTGGCAGGCGGCACCGAACGAGCCGTAGGTGGCTCCCTTAGGCGGGGTGGCGGGCTTGGCCGCGAAGACCCACTCCAGCGCGCCGAGCTGCCAGGTCTTGCCGTGGCGCTGGTACACCAGGATGTGGGGCCTGGTGACCTGGAAGCCCTTGATGGTCGGGTTGAGGAAGTGCCAGCCCATGTCGGGGATGTCGCGGGTGATGATCCGGTAGCCGGCGGCCTTGGCGGCCTGGAGGTTGGTGGCGTAGCGGGCGGTGGCCAGCCGGGCGCGGGCCAGCTGGCCGGCCAGCCGCTGCTGGTTGGCCGCCGCGGCCGTCAGCGCGGCCAGGTCGTGCTGGTGGGCGGTCATCGCGCTCGCCGGCGGGGCCTCGGGGGCCACCGCGGGTGCGCTGGCGGCGGGGTGCTGGTGGGCCGCCGCCGGCGCGGCCGCCTGGTTGGCGGTGCCGCGGGCCGCGCAGCCGCTGGCGGCCAGGGCGCCGGCAACGGCCAGGGCGATGAGGATGGTGCGTCGCATCGTTCCTCCCTACGGCGCCGAGTCGGTGTACTCGCGGGGCGAGACCTCGCGGACCGGGGTCACGCGGTCGCAGGGGATCTGCGCCAGCCAGGCCGCCTCCCTTACCGCCTCCTGGTCGGGGGCCTCGTACTCGCAGAAGAACTTGCTGTGGTCCAGGGCTAGGTGGCTGTGGACCCAGCGGACGCCGGGCATGGTCGCGTTGGCCGCGACCGCCCGCCGGACCGCGGCGTCGATGTCGGCGTCGCCCAGCCCGGCTGGCAGGTCGCGCTCGACCACGAATCGCGCCATGGCGTGCTCCTTCCCTCGCTTGGCGTGGCGCCTCGCGGCGCCCGTGCGCGCATCGCTGGTCCGGTGACCGTGCGATGCCTGAAGCCGGACGCTAGGGGTAAAGAGGTCAGCCGTTCTTGAGGTGAAGACCTTAGATCGACGACCCGGTGCGCCTTAGTTGTCCGCTGTCGCCTTGGGGCGCAGGAGCCTGGTCAGCCCGCTCAGCGGTCAGGTCGCGGGCGTCTTCGACGTCGGCTGGTCCAGTCCGAGGCGGCGGGCCATGGCGGCGGCTTCCAGGCGGCTGTGCACCCCGAGCTTGGTCAGGAGGTTGGTCACGTGCACGCCGGCGGTCTTGCCGCTGATGAACAGCTGCTCGGCGATCTGGCGGTTGGAGCGTCCTTCGACCAGCAGGCGCAGCACCTCGAGCTCGCGGGGGGTCAGGCCGACCAGGGCCCGTTCGGTCGGCAGACCGGCGCCGAGGTCGAGGCGGCCGCGGCGGGCCAGTGCCTGGAGGGCCGATTGCAGCGGCGTCGCCTCGAGCCTGGTCGCGGTCTCGTGGGCCGCCCGGGCGGCGGCGGTCGCCTGGTCCCGGTCGCCGGCGCCGAGCAGCGCCTCCGCCAGCCGCCACTGGCAACGCGCGACCGCGTAGACGTGGCCGTAGGAGAACGCGTCGACCGCGGCCTGCCAGCGTGCCGGGTCGGAGTGGCCCTGCAGCCGGGTCCACTCGGCCTCCGCCTTGGCATGCCGGCCGCGGGCGTGCACGTCGTGCGCCAGCCCGGTGCGGTGCGCCTGCGCCGCGCCCTCGCGGACTCGCTCCAGCAGCTCGCCACCCACGGCGACGGCGTCGGCGAGCGAGGCGGCGTCGCCCGCCCGGCGGGCCCGTTCCGCGCGTGTGGCCTCGACGGTGAGGCCCTTGGCTGCCACCCGAGCGGCCTCCAACGCCTGGTCGAAGTGCTCGATCGCGGCGGCCGCGGCCAGGCCGCGCCGGACCGCCGACCTCGCCCGGTCCAGGTCACCCTGCCAGCTGGCCAGCTCGGCCTCGCAGATGACCACGTCCTTGTCCAGCAGGGGGTCGGCCCCCGCCAGCCCGACGAGCTGCCGCAGCCGCACGGGGGCGGCCGGTCGCGCGCGGGCCACAAGCACCCCGAGCCCCTGCGCGACCACCTGGGCCGCCGCCAGCGTCGTCACCAGCTCCGGGACGTCCGCCAGCAGCCGCTCGCACCCGTCCCAGTCGCCGGTGAGGTAGCGGACCGCGAGCTGCCCGCGGCGCATGAAGATCCCGAACCTGGACCAGCCGATCCCGCTCCGCTGGGCCAGCTCGGCGCCGTCGTCGAAGCCGGCACGGGCGGACGCCAGCTCGCCCAGCTGCTTGCCGACCTCGGCGTCGTCGTACAGGGCCCGCAGCTCGACCTCCGGGTCGCCGGCTCCGGCCGCCTGCGCGCGCGCCGCCGCGAACCGCGAGCGGGCGCCGGCCGGGTCGTCGTACTGCTCGACCATGCCCAGGGTGATCAGCACGTCGGCCTCGTCGGCGGCGCTGGCGGCGCCGCGCGCGGCCACCAGCGCCTCCTCGCACCAACGGCGGGCCTCGTCCCGTCGCCTGGCGTTGACCAACGCCTGCGCCATCGCGGCGGTCACCCGTGCCCGCAACGGCGTCGGCGGCTCCGCGGGCACCAGCTCGACGGCCCGCGCGCGGGCGCGCAACGAGTCCTCGATCCGGCCGGCGTCGAACAGGTACATGCCGAGGCGCTCGTAGGCGCGTGCGCCCCGCGTCGGGTCCGCCGTGGCGTCGGCGGTGGTGGCGGCGTCCTGGGCGAGGCTCGCCGCGCGCCGGTGCTCACCGGCGGCGCTGGCCGCCGCGGCCGCGCGTAGCGTCAGCTCGATCCGGTCGGTGCCGGCGACGGCGGCCGCATCGGTTACCCGCTCCCACAGCCCGAGCGAGCTGCTCAAATGGCGAAGGGCCTCGGCAGGAGCGAGGACCGCCGCCGCCTCCTCGGCCGCCCGCACCGACGCGGCCAGCGCGCCGGCCAGGTCGTGGCTGGCCAGGCGGTGGTGGGCGAGCTCGGCGGCGGCGCCGTCGGGCTCGGCGGCGAGCAGGGTGGCGTAGGCGGCGTGGAGGCGCACCTGCTCGCCTGGCAGGAGGTCGCCGTAGACCGCCTCCTGCAGCAGCGCATGCTGGAACGCGTAGCTTCCGTGGGCGATGTCCGTCGCCAGCACGCCGACGCCGATCGCCTCGCGCAGGCCCTGCTCGAGGTCGCCCTCGGACCGGCCGGTGACCTCGGCGAGCAGCCGGTGGGGCACCCGCCGGCCGGCTACCGCCGCCACCCGCAGCACCTGCTGGGCCGGCTCGGACAGCTCGTAGACCCGGGCCAGCAGCACGTCGGCCAGGGCCGGCGGCAGCTCGGCCTGAGCGTCGCCGGCACCGGCGGCCAGGAGCTGCTCGGCGTAGAACGGGTTGCCCTCCGACCGGGCGTAGACGGCCTCCACCAGGTCGGCTGGCAGCGACGTCCCCGCTATGGCCTCGAGGTGTTCGGCGAGTTCGGCGCGGCTGAACCGGGCCAGCTCCAGCCGCTCCACCCCGGGCAGCCGGATCAGCTCGGCCAGCAGCGGCCGCAGCGGGTGGCGGCGGTGCAGGTCGTCGGACCGGTAGCTGACCACCAGCGCCACCCGCCCCGACCGCAGCGTGCGGGCGAGGAAGGCAACCAGGTCCCTGGTCGCCCGGTCGGCCCAGTGCAGGTCCTCGAGCACCAGCACGACCGGCGACCGCTCGGAGCGGCTCACCAGCACGGCGCGCACGGCGTCGAACACCTGCAACTGGTCCAGGTCACCGCCGGCGCGCCCGCCGAGCGGCAGGGCCTGCTCGATCGAGGGCAGTAGGCGGCCAAGGCTAGGCGCGGTGATGGCGACCCGTGCCAGCAGCTTGGCCTCCTCATGGTCGTCTGCGAGCTCGCGCAGGGCGTCGACCACGGGAAGGTAGGCAAGGCCGATATCGCCCAGCTCGACGCAGCCACCGGCAAGGGCCCGCATCCCACGCCGACCGGCCCGGTCGGCAAAGGCGAGCAGTAGGCGCGTCTTGCCCACTCCAGCCTCACCGGCAAGCAGCACGACCTGCGGAAGACCTTGCTCGGCCCGGTCCAGGACTGCCTCGAGCCGCTGCAGCTCGTCAGCCCGGCCGATGAACGCCGAGGTCGTGAACCCTCCAGTCATGGCCGCCAGTATGGCCGCCGCCAGCAGGGATGGAAACGGGCTGGCTCAGGTCGCCGCCAGGACAGTCTGTCCTGGGCCCTTGAACGTCCCCGGGTGGGGAGCAAGAAACGTGCACTTGTGCGGCCATCGCTTCAGTCCCGTTCGTGATCCGCGGCGGTTTCCGGTGTGCCCGCGGTGCAAGGAGTTGGCGGGGATGCTGGGGATTGGCGGCTGAGGGTTGGGGCTGCAGACGCTGTCAGGCTGCGCCTGGTTCGTTGAGCGCTTCTGGGCGTGTCGAGGTGGTGTCGGCGACGGCGCGTTTCAGTGCCGATCGGGCGTCAGCATCGCGTGACCAGGAGGCTGCCGGGATGCCGTCGGGTCGGACGAGGAGCGCGCCTCCAGGGCGGATGCCCAGCGCGCGGGCTGTGATCTCGTCGAGGCTTGCAACGGCGAGTGGCGGGGCGCCCGCGAGCGCGCACGCCTCCGCTTTCCAGGCGTCGCCTGCCGGGCCGGTGAGCAGGGTGAGGCCGGAACCGAGCAGGTCGAGGGTCGAGCGTTGGCCGTTCGCGTCGGCGATCCAGTGGTGCCCGATGCGTCCGCCGAGGTCGACGCGGAGCTCTTCGCCGGGGGAGCGGCGGGATCCGTTGGGGTCGGCGGACCGCGCAACGTTGTGCTCGGCGACGGGGCGGCGCTCGCGCTCGTAGCTGTCGAGGAGGTCGGGGCTCGCCCAGCCGCTGAGGACCCAGGCGAGCTTCCACCCGAGGTCGTAGCCGTCGTGGATGGCCGTGTTCATGCCGGTGCCGCCCCTGGGGGTGACGCGGTGCGCGGCATCGCCGACCAGGAACACCCGGTCGCTGCGAAAGCGGTCGGCGATCTGCGCGGAGGAGGAGAAGGAGCCGAAGCGGTCGATCCGCACGGGCAGGTCGTGGATGCCGGCCGCGCGCCTGATCCGCTGTGCCAGTTCGTGCGGCGGCGGGAGATCCGGATCGCTTGTGCCGGGCTCGAACTGGTAGCCGAAGAGCCAGAGGTCGCCCGGGCCGGCGGGGTAGAAGCTGCTCCTCTCGCCCGCGGGGCTGGTCGCGTACAGGCCGTAGCGGTGCTCGCCGAGCGCGGCCCAGAGCGGCGCGTGGAGCAGCGCCGTGGTGCCGGCGAGGACGTCACCAGGGCCTCGCATCGCGGTCCCGACCGCCGCCCGCACCGTGCTTTGGGCGCCGTCGGCCCCGACCACGTACCCGACGGTCACGACCCGTTCCCGGCCGGCCAGGTCGCGAAGTGTGCCGCGAGCACCGTCGGGTCCGTTCTCGAGACCGATCAGCGCGGTCCCGACCTCGACGCGGGCGGGCTCGAGCGAGCGGAGGTGCTCGAGCAGCACGCTCTCGAGATGGTGCTGCGAGGCGCACGCCGGAGCGGTCGGGCTGATCAGCGCGGCCTGCACCCGGGTCGGCAGGCCGACCTCGACGGCGCTGCCGTCGCCTGCCTGGGCGAGCGTCTCGCAGACCCACATGAGCCACTCGACCTCGACGCCCCCTGCGAGCAGCCGCTCCTGCAGGCCCCAGGAGCGCAGCAGCTCCATGGTCCGCGTGCTGACGACGGTTGCACGCGGGTGCGTGGACGGCTGCAGCCGACGCTCGACGAGGAGGCAGTCGACACCGTGGCGGCCGAGCGCGATCGCCGCCGCCAGGCCGGCAGGGCCGGCCCCGACGACCAGGACGGGGACTTCCTTCGATGTGGACAACCCTGATTCAGACAATCCGGAACCCCATTTCGTCGGGCAGCGTGTATTAGTCGGACACTATGTCTTCCACTGGACATATTGTCAAGTAGAAAGCTAGGATTCCCCCATGAGCAAGCGTCCTTATCGCCAGCACCTGCGCGCGGAAGCGGCGGAGCAGAACCGGCAGCGCATCCTCGATACGCTCTACGACCGGCTTCGCGCGGCTCCCGCCCAGCCGGTCAGCGTCGAGGAGATCGCGCGGCGCGCCGGCATCTCCCGCTCGACCATCTACCTGGTCTTCGGATCACGAAGCGGTCTCTTCGACGCGCTCACCGACCGCCTCCTCCGGGGCGCGGGCTACGACCGCATCGCCGAAGCCGTCCGCCACCCCGACGCGCGCGAGACCCTGCGCGGCGGTCTCGAGGGCGGCGTGCGCATGTACGCCGCCCACCACGACGTCCTCCGTGTCCTCTACGCCACCGGCAAGCTCGACCCCGACGGGGCCGGACGGGCGATCGCCCGCTCCGAACGAAGGCGCTTCGAGAGCATGGGCTGGCTCGCCAACCGACTCCACGAGCAGCATCACCTCCGCCCCGGCGTCACCCCCGGCGACGCAGCTCACGTCATCTGGCTGCTCGCCAGCTTCGACGCCTACGACCAACTCGCCGCAGGCAGAGGGCTCAACCCGGAAGACGTCGTCCACACCCTGACGCGCACCGCCGAACACGCCCTCCTGACGCATGCGGATGGCGCGTAATCCATGATCCAGGCCAGCGGGTCGGGGGATGGGCACAGCTGGACCTGCTGGGGCTCCAATCGCGTCCTCGCCGGACACCGCCCAGAGCGTCGGACTCGGTCCGCAGTACGGGGAGGTGAGCGTTCGAACCGCGTAGGTGCGGGGAAGGGCGCGGCTGTCACCAACCTGATGGCCGCGCATGCCTAGGGCATCACAAGTCGACCCGCATCACGACGCGTCGCAAGCTCGGCCGGCTGACCTGGGTGAAGCCGGCGTCGGCGAACACGCCTTCGGTGCCGACGTGGAGCTCTTCCAGGATCACGTTCTTCGTGGTCATGGGGTAGCCCTCGATGGCACGAGCGCCGCGCTGGCGGGCGAAGTCCACCGCGGCGCGCGCGAGTGCCCGGCTGACGCCACGCTTGCGGAAGCCCACCCGGGTGACGAAGCAGGTCACGGCCCAGACGCCGCCGTCGGTCTTGTCCTCCGCCCGTCCCTCCCAGGGAACGCGGAAGGTGCGCAGCAGGCCCGCATAGGCGGTGCGCGGCTCGACCGCGCACCAGCCGACGGGCTCGCCGTCGAGGTACGCGACGAGGCCGCTGGTCGTGCCCGACTCCGGATGGCCGCAGTCGGCCTGCTGGCGCAGCCGGTGGGCGCGTTCTTCGGCGGGGAACGAGGCAAAGGACTCCCGCGGCCGCAGCTTGTACCGCTGGCACTGGCAGGTGGACGCCGCGCCGCGCGTGCCGAAGACCGTCTGCAGGTCTTCCCAGGTCGCCTCGTTGGCGGGTACGACCGAGATCGCGGGTTCGGTGGCCATGGTGCGCACGATTCTGCAGGCCGAACGGGCCTACCGCCAGGTCTTCGCCTCCAACCACGACCGCGTTGCCACCCTTGCACCCTGGCTCGAGTACGGCGACATTCGACGCCGCCACGCCGCCTCGAAGGTGCCCTCCGATCAGTCGGCCATCACCTTCAGTCCGGTTCGTGATCCGCGGCGGTTCCCGGTGTGCCCGCTGTGCAAGGAGCTGGCGGGGATGCTGGGGATCGGCGGCTGAGCCGGTAGCGTCGGGGCCTTCAACCCCGACGCTGCCCGCGGCGGTCGCTTGGCGACGTCGGCGGTGGGCTACGCTCTGGGCGTGACCATCACGCGTGCAGCTTGGCTGCCGGTGGCATCCGCGGCCACCGGGCTGGCGATCGTTGCCGCCACGGGTGGGCTTGAACGCACGCCTGGGGGCGTGCGTGGCCGCCGCTCCCGCCCCCCGGCCGTGGCGGTGCTGCTGGGCTCGCTGGTGGCGGTGGCCGTCCTGGGGTGGGCAGGCGCGCCGCGGCGCAGCGCCAGGTTGGTCGCCAGGACCATCGCGATCCCGCTGGTCGCCGCTCAGGTGCTGTTCGTGGTCTGGACGGCGCGGGCGTTCGTCGGGGACGGACTGGGCAACTTCCTCGGGCAGTGGTTGTTCCTCGCCCTCACCGCCCGGACCATGCCGAGGCCTGCTCCTCGCCCTGCGCCTCCCGGCCCTCTGCCCCCGGTTTCCGGAGGTTGATCCCGTTTCCGGAACCCATGCCGGGAGGCCGCTTCCGGAATCCAGTCCTCCCCGGGAATGCCAAAGTCAAACTCGGCGCGTGGCCGCGCGCCGGGCGCGGTGCGCGATGGCTAGTGCGGGTGGGCTTGGTGGAGCGGTTGGCCGGTGAGGCGGGCGGCGATGACGCTGGCGAAGTTGGGGCATTCGAGGATGTCTTCGTGCGGGCAGTGCAGCGCGTGATCGATGGCCTCGCGGGCGGTCTGGGCCTTGGCGATCTGGTCATCGAGCTCGGCGAGCTTGCGCCGAGCGAGCCGCTGCCAGTCGTCGAGCGCGACGGCGCGTGATGCCATGAGCGCCTTCTGCTCGGCCAGCGAGAACCCGACGTCGCGCAGGAGCAGGATGACGCCGACGAGCCCGACTGCCGATTCGGGGTAGCGGCGTTGCCCTGAGATCCTGGCGGCCGACGGGAGCAGGCCGAGTTCCTCGTAGTAGCGCAGGGCCGAGGTGGCAACCCCGGCGCGGCGGGCCAGGTCACCGATGGTCAGCAGCCGATCGGACATCTTGACTTCAAGCGTACTTGAAGGCGTTGGCTGTGGCTATGGAGACCTGGGCCGTGACGAACGAGGAGCAAGCCCGCTACTGGAACGGCGATGAGGCCGCCCATTGGCTGGTCCACGAGGCGCGCTACGAGCGCATGCTGGCGCCGTTCACCGACCACCTGCTGACCGCGGCCGCCATCGGACGTGCCGACCGGGTCGTCGACGTCGGTTGCGGCACCGGGTCCACGACCCGAGCGGCCGGGAGGGTCGCAATCGAAGGAGGGGCCCTGGGGGTGGACCTGTCCGCGGCGATGCTGCGCCAGGCGGCCCGCCGCACCCAGGAGGAGGGACTGACCAACGTCCGTTTTGGGCACGGCGACGCCCAGGTGCACCGCTTCACGCCCGGCGCGGGCGACGTCGCCATCAGCCGTTTCGGTGTGACGTTCTTCGCCGACCCGGCGGCCGCGTTCGCCAACGTCGCCCGAGGCCTTCGCCCCGGGGGCCGGCTGGTCTTCGTGTGCTGGCAGAACCTCGCCGACAACGAATGGATCCTGGTCCCCGGCGCCGCCGCCGCCCAGCACGTGCCGCTCCCACCGCTCGATGATCCGACAGCTCCGGGACCGTTCTCCCTCGGCGAACGCGACCGGATCGCCACCGTGTTGCGCGCCGCGGCGCTCAGCGACGTCGCCATCGAGCCGATCGCCGAGCCGCTGTGGATGGGCCCCGACGTCGCCGACGCCATCGCGTTCCTCAAGTCGACCGGGATGTGGAACTCCGTGCTCCGGGACGCCGACCCGCCGACGGTCGCCCGGGTCAGCGAGGCCGTCCAGGCTGCGCTCGAACCCTACGTCACCCCCGACGGCGTACAGCTGGGATCCCGGGCATGGCTCGTCACCGCGAGCAGGCCATGGCGGTGAAGCGGGCCGTGATCGCGGCCATCGTTGGCCAGTTCGGTCACCCCCAGGGCACGGCCGGGAGTGTTGCCGGCTGGGTCATGGCGCACCGCCCGTCCAACCGCCAGCGCAACGGCTGGGTCGTCTCGTTGCTCGATGTGCAGCCCACCGACCGGGTCCTCGAGGTCGGCTTCGGTCCCGGCCTCGCGATCGCCGAGCTGACCCGCCGAGTCGGTGACGCAGGGCACGTGTACGGCATCGACCACTCCGAAGTCATGCTCCGCCAGGCGACCAGGTGCAACGCCGCTGCCATTCGGGCCGGTCGGGTCAGCCTGAGCAGGGCCTCGGTCGATCAGCTTCCGCCCTCGCTCGGTGGTCCCTTCGACGCCATCCTCGCCGTCAACTCCCTCGGGTTCTGGCCGGCACCGACCGAGCGACTCGACGAGCTCCGCCGACGACTCAGGCCCGGCGGGCGCATCGCGGTCGCATCCCAACCCCGCTGCCCAGGGGCCACGGCGAGCACCTCCCGCAACGCCGCCCGCCAGATCAAAGACCTGCTCTGGGACGCTGGCTACACGAAGATCAGGACCGAGACCCTCGACCTGGACCCTCCCGTGGTCTGCGTCCTCGCCGTCAACCCCGACCGCGCTCGCCACTGCAGCTCACCAGCGTCAGACCCCACAGACCCCACACCTTGAGGCTGGTGCAGCCAAGGGGATACCCCTTCGCCGATTTGCCGCCGATTGCCTCCGGTGACGCCTGCTTGGCTCCATCAATGCTCCATCCCACGGAGTGGAATCGCCGATTACGAGAGCCAATCCTCCAAGGAAGCGGAACTTGACATGCAGCCGGACGTGGAGGGCAGCGAGCAAAAGGTCGAGTTCTACCAGGGCATTGGGACCGTCTTTCCTTCCTGAAGCTGAGGAAGGAGACGCGTAGCTATTCGTCCTACGGTCTTTCGGAGGGTCGCGAATCCCGGTGATGGGGCCAGAACAAGCCCGGCGCGCGGGCATGCTCGCATCCTCGAACACGTTCAACGGGATGGGAAGCAGGAAACGTCAACCCGTGTGGCCACCACTTCAGTCCGGTTCGTGAGCCGCGGCGGTTCCCGGTGTGCCCGCGGTGCAAGGAGCTGGCGGGGATGCTGGGAATCGGGGGCTGAGCGCGCGAAGCTCTACGGCTCCAGCGCCATCCCAGCGCTCTGGGCGATGTTGGGCGACATCGCGTGGGCGCCCGTCTAGAGGTAGCGGCGCACCGAGGTCTTGTAGCTTCGGTACGCAGCCCCGAAGCGGCGCTCAAGGGAGCGCTCCTCCCGAATGACCACAACCTGGGTCACGACCAGCACGACCGGCAGGAGCAGCAGCGGCCAGGCGGTGCCGGCAACCAGCGCGACCCCCGCGTAGCAGAGGGTCCAGGCGACGTACATCGGGTTCCTGCTGAAGGCGTACGGCCCGCTGGCGACGAGTTGGTTCGGCCGTTCGAGGTCGACGCCGGCAGCCGCTCGCACCGCCAGTGCCCCGAGCCACAGGCCGGCGAGGATCAGGGGCCAGCCGTATCCGTGGCCGATCCAGGATGGCCAGAGCAGGCTCCATGGCATGATGACGTCCAAGAGGATGCCTGTCCCGAGGCCCACCACGTGGGCCTCGGGAATCGGGATGTTGCCCCACCGCCAGGCCGGGGCATCTGTCCGCGGGCTCATCCTGAGCGCATCAACGGGCGGACGTCGTCGTCGGCCCGCGGCGCGGCGTGGATCGCTGGTACGCGGCGCCGACGCAGGTTGCCGAGCAGGACGCGTCGCGCCGTGGAGGGCCGGAACATTCGCGTGGGCCGGTCTTGGAGGGCGACGACTCGAAGGAGTCGCCGGGCGAGCACTGGGTCGTGTTCGGCCGCGGTCTGTGCCCGGTCGACGTAGGCGTTGAGGACCCGCAGCGGCAGCGGTCGTGGGCCCTGCACCTGGGGCAGGGACAGCTCGGCGCCGACCGTCAGCTGCCAGGCCACGCCGACCGGCTTCGCGACGGCCCGGAAGAACCGTCGGGCCAGGTCGCGGTCGCCGCCGGCCAACGAGTCGCGCAGCGCTGCCGCCTGCAGTGCGGCCACCGACATGCCCAGGCCGTACACCGGGTTCGTGCTGCAGAGCGCGTCGCCGAAGACGAGCAGTCCGGCAGGGAAGCGGCGCAGCCGCTCGTAGCGGCGGCGAAGGTTGGCTCGGAACCGGTAGGGGACGATCTCGTCGAGTGGCTCGGCGTCGCGGACCGCGGCGAAGACGTCGGTTGGGGCGACGGTCTGGACGAAGCCGAGGAAGGCTTCAGGGTCGGTCGGTGGGTGGTGGTCGTCGTACCCGAACGCCGTCAGGATCCACCGGTCCTCCTCCTCGGCGAACATCGCCAGGCCGGTGGGCCGGCCCGGCTCGGCCCCGACGCCGACGACCTTCACGCCGTCCAGGGCGCCGGGGCGCAGGCGCAGGTGCCTGGTGGCGTACTTCAGGTGGACCTGGAGCTGCTCCTCCGGCGGCGGGTCGTAGCCGATCGTCGCCAGCCAAGTAGGGGTGCGACCGCCGCGCCCGGTCGCGTCGACGACCAGGTCGGCGCGGAGGGCCTCCTCGACCTGGGCGCCGCCGGCGGCGCGGCGGAGCACGCGCACCCCTGTGACGCGATCCCGGGCCGCGGTGGTCGACAGCCCGACGGCCTCGCACCGGTCGACGATCTCGATCGCCGGCAGGGCCCGGACCCGGGTGCGCACGTGCGCCTCCAGGTAGGGCCGGCTCGCCGAGCAGAGGATGAACCCCGCCGGGCGGCCCTCGAGGCGGAGCGGATGTCCGCCGGGGGCGAACTGGAGCTCCGCGAGGTCGCGGATCACCGGTGCGCCGCCGGCCCGCAGGTCGTCGAGCAGTCCGGGGAACAGCTCGTCAAGGAGCTGCGCGCCTCGGGGCACCAGCAGGTGGGCGTGCCGGCTCTGGGGGACGCCGCGCCGATGCTCGGCCGTCTCCGGGAGCAGGTCCCGTTCCACCACCGTCACACGCTGGTACGCGGCGGCCAGCACCCGGGCGGCGAGGAGCCCGCCCATGCTGGCCCCGAGGACCACCACGTGGTCGCCGATCTTCCGCATCCCGCACCTCCGCGTCGGCAGCGTTCGACGTCGGCAGCTCCGACGTCAGGACTGCCCCGACGCTAGAACGGCAGGGGGGAGGGCGACTTCGGGGGAACCCCGCAACCTCCTGGTCCAGCCAAGATGGGTGGTTCCATGTAGCGGGTCAGCGGATCCCGTGCTCGAACGCGTACGCCGCGGCGGCGGTGCGCGAACCGACGCCGAGCTTGGTGAGGATGTTGCTCACGTGCCGTTCGACGGTCTTCTCGCTGAGGAACAGCTCTCCGGCGATCGCCCGGTTGCTGTTGCCCGCCGCAACGAGAGCCAGCACCTGGACCTCGCGCGCGCTCAGCCCGCCCGCCGCCTTGGGCGCCGCCGCCCGGGAGAGCTGCTCCACCCGGGCCAGTTCCGGCGCCGCGCCCAGCTCCTGGAAGACCCAGCGCGCCGCATCCAGCTCCATCGCCGCGGTGTCCTCGTCCCCTAGCTGCCGGCAGGCGAGCCCCACCAGCACCCGGATCCGCGCGGCCTCGTACGGCGCCTCCATTTCCTGCCACGCCGTCCACGCCCGCCGCAGCGTGGCCAGTGCGGCTCGGGCGTCGCCCTCGGCGAGCAGGACAGCACCCAGCGCGTGCGCGGCCACGGCGTGCAGGAGCGGCGCGTCGGCGTCGCCGGCGAGCCCCGCCACCTCGTCGGCGACGGCGCGTGCCGTCGGCAGGTCGCCAGCGGCGAGCACGATCTCGACCAACGCGGCCAGCATCCTGCACCGGGCGGCGCGGTCCTGCGCCTGGTCCAGTGCGGTACGGATGGCCGCGGTCGCGGCAGCGACCTGACCCTGTGCCAACCGCAACAGGGCCAGCCCCGGCTGCGGGGTTCGTCCCTGCTGGCTGGCCAGGCGGTAGGCCTCCTCGGCCTTGGCGTACTCGCCACGCAGCCGCTGCAGCTCGGCAAGCTGGTAGAAGGCCATCCCGACCACCCCTGGCGGCCCAGGAGGGTAGGAGATGCGCTCGCACGCCCGCCGCGCCTCCTCCAGGGCGTCCGGCCAGGCGCCGTGCATCTGCAGGATCTCGGAGCGGTGCACCAGGCATTGGCCGCGGAAAGGCACCAGGTCCGGCTGGGACGTGCACCAATGGCTCAGCGCCGCCGTCCACTCCTGCGCCCGGCGGACGTCGAAGACCTCCTGGCACGCCGCGATCACGCCGCAGTAGGCGATCCCTGCGACGATCGCAGCCACCTCACCGGCAGTGACGGCGACCATGACCTCGTCGAGCAACGCCACGCCCTCCGCGGTCTCGCCCAACCGGGTCAGGGCCTGACCCCGGCCGAGCCGCGCGAGCGTCGTCAGATCCTGGTCGCCGAAGCGGTCGCCGATCTTGGCGGCCTGGCTGAACGTGGCGTTGGCCGCCGCGGCGTCACCTCCGGCAAGGCTCCGAATCGCGACCGGCAGGAGCAGGTACCCATGCTCGGCACAGTCGAGCTGACCGGCGTCGAGCAGCCGCTGGGCTCGGGCGAGCCAGCCGCCGCCGCGGGCGAACTCGCCCCGGTGCAGCAGCGTGAAGCCCAGCCAGAATGCGCACCGGGCGCCCCGAGGCGCATCGCCCACGCGCAGCCACTCGTGAGACGCGCGCGCCCAGACGTCCGCGCTATCGTCGTCCCGACCGAGCAGGTAGGCAGCCATCGCAAGCCGCTCGAGATCCGCAGGCGCGAGCGGCGACTCGTGGTCCAAGGCTGAGAGCTGGGCATACGCGTCCGCCCAGGCATGCCGACCGAACGAGTCCCGGGCCCGATCGAGCGCATCGGTGGTGGTCATGCGCTCTGCCCACCGGGACAACCGTCGCGGAGAACGCCCGTAAACACAAGAACCCCCGGCCCGCATCAGGGAACCATCGCAGCCGCTTCGCTCAACGGATAGCCTATTCCCTAGGGAACATGTCCTGCGGGCGGACAGCAAGGAACGTGCACCCGTGCGGCTACCGCTTCAGTCCGGTTCGTGATCCGCGCCGGTTCCCGGTGTGCCCGAGGTGCAAGGAGCTGGCCGCCATGCTGTGGGGCTCTGGCTGAGCACTAGGAGGACACGCCCGAACGAGCCGTGACGGGTTTGGCGAGACCAGGCGGCGCGGCATCTCCCCGACGTGCTCGGAGAGCGAGCGCCCTCAAGGCCGGGCGGAGGCCGCGCTCGGCCAGGAGGGCGGGATGGATCCCCACGCGGTTACGTGCAGCTCGTCCAGCGCACCCGCAGCCCGCCGGCTACCTGTTCACGACGATCTCGTCGTTGGCTAGGAGCTTGTTGAACGTGGCACGAGCTTGATCGTCACGGCCTCGGCCTCAGGGCCAACGACGGTGCCCACGATCTTGGGCCCGTACCGGTCGTACTTGGCGTGGTAGGCGGCGTCGATAGCGGCGTGCACGCCTGGGGCGGGTTCGGCGAAGGTCACGTCCCGCTCCACACCACCCGCCCGGATGCGACCGTCACCGCTGGCCTTCGCGCGGCGGAACCACGGGTTGTTCGGGCCGTAGGCGGACCGGACGTACAGATCGTCGCCGGCTCGGACGACCCACATGGTCACGTAGGGACGCATCGTGCCGTCCGGGCGTGCGGACGCGAGCTGCAACTCCCGAGCCTCACCGATCCGGCTGAGCTCGTCATCAGTCCACGTCGTCATCGGTGCACCTCCTGGATCGCGGACGGAATAGCGAATGGCCGCGGTCCTTCTTTGAGCGGCTCCGAACTGGGAAGCGGCCTGACTTCACCGACATCGGCACGCTCCCTACGCCTCCCCGATCGCCAAGGCCGGGAAGGCCGACGAGCCGACGTAGCGGACCTTGCCCTGCTGGACCAGGTCGGTGAGCGCGCCGAGCGTCTCCTCGATGTCGGTGTCCGGCTCGTAGCGGTGGATCTGGTAGAGGTCGATCCAGTCGGTGCCCAGCCGCCGCAGCGAGTCCTCGACCTCGCGGATGATCCAGCGGCGAGAGGTGCCGCGGCGGTTGGCGTCCTCGCCCATCGCGCCCCACACCTTGGTCGCGAGCACGACGTCGTCGCGCCGGCCGTCCGCCAGCGCCTTGCCGACGATGACCTCGGACTCGCCTTGGGAGTAGACGTCGGCGGTGTCGATGAAGTTGATCCCGGCATCCAGCGCGCGGTTGATGATCCGGGTGCTCTCGTCGTGGTTCTTGTTGCCCCAGTCGCCGAACATCATGGCACCCAGGGACAGCTTGCTGACCGAAACTCCGGTGCGTCCGAGCGGGCGATGTTCCATCGGTGCTCCTTCCGTCAACGCCAGCACCCGGGCTGGCGCGTTGCCGGGAGTTCGAGCTGGCGGGCTTGGACCCTCGGGTTCCCAACGAAGCACGGCACGGCGCCCGGGTGAGAGTCCCTCTTGGTCCAGGTACTGGCAGGACCTCCCAGCGTGAGCCGGGCGGAAGTAGCCTCGCGCCATGGACGCCAGCAGCGAGAACCGCGAGTTCCTGACCTCCCGGCGAGCCAGGGTCACGCCGCAGCAGGCAGGTCTGCCGTCTACGGCGGTAAGCGGCGCGTTCCAGGACTCCGCCGGGAGGAGGTCGCGCTGCTCGCCGGGGTGAGCGTCGACTACAACACCCGCCTCGAGCGCGGCAACGCCAACGGACATCCTCGCCGCCAACCGGCTCGGGTACGCCCTCTTCTCGGAGCTGTTCACCGGCTCGTTCACCGGCTCGGCCCGGCCTGACCTACGAGACGATGCAGCCCACCGCCGACGCAGGCCTGACCAGGGTGAGGTCGCCGACGACCGGGTGGTGCAAGCGCTGGTGCCCTTGTCGTGGAAGCGGACGTGGTGCGACGCCCCACCGGGTGCGGAAATCCTCGCTTTGCGTGGACAGCTCTCCGACCAGGTCTGAGAGGCCACGGTCGTATGGGTTCCGGCCGGGGCCGTCTACACCGCCGAGCCCCGTTCGAGGTTCGAGGAGGCGCTGAACCTCCTCGCGAGTTGGGCGGCGATGCTCGACCAGGCGGAGACGGCCCACGCGATCGACGGAGCTTGACCGGCGGCGTCGTCCGCGTCGGCATACTCAAACCGGAAGCAGTCGAGCGCTGCGCGACGGTGGGGGCCATTACTCGCGGTCGGGTCCTGCAACCGCTTGCATTCGATCCTGGCGGACATGCAGAAACCGTCCACTTGTGCGGCCACCGCTTCAGTCCCGTTCGTGATCCGCGGCGGTTCCCGGTATGCCAGCG